>Ga0190265_10003113_pt1 | contig 11303 bp, 7 predicted proteins | sample Popmic124T_FD_133135 | JGI IMG/M metagenome (GOLD analysis project Ga0190265, IMG submission 133135) | Populus adjacent soil microbial communities from riparian zone of Indian Creek, Utah, USA - 124 T | ecosystem: Environmental > Terrestrial > Soil > Riparian zone | place: USA: Utah | collected...
CGCCACGGCATGCTCGGTGTGCTGCGCGGCGAGGACCGCGTCATCGGCACGATCATGCTCGCGAACCGCTACGGGCTCTCACGCGGCTTCACCGGCTCCGATCGCGCGCTGTTCGAGACGCTGGCCGCCAACGCCAGCGCCGCGCTCCAGTACGACCGCCTCGAGCAGGCCGTCTCCGAGCTGCGCGACCTCCAGGACCAGCTCCAGCACCAAGCTCACCACGACCCGCTGACCGGGCTGGCCAACCGCGCGCTGTTCAGCCAGCGCGTGCGCGAGGCGCTCGAAGGCGACTCCGAGGGCAAGGTCGCGGTGATGTTCATCGACCTCGACGACTTCAAGGGCGTCAACGACACGCTCGGGCACGCGATCGGCGACCAGCTGCTGCGCGGCGTCGCCTCGCGGCTCGTGCACTCGGTCCGCCGCGACGACATCGTCGCCCGGCTCGGCGGCGACGAGTTCGCCGTGCTCGTGGTCCGCGACGAGGATGCCGAGCGGGGCGCCGTGGAGATCGCCAAGCGCACGCTCCAGTCGTTCTTGATGCCGGTCGCCGCCGGCGAGAAGCCGCTCAACATCAGCCTCTCGATCGGCATCGCCGCGAGCCACAGCGCGCGCACGCACGCCGAGGAGCTGCTGCGCGACGCCGACGTGGCGATGTACGAGGCCAAGGAGGGCGGCAAGCGCCGGTTCGCGGTCTTCACGCCCGCGATGCGCGACTCGATCGTCCGCCGCCACGACCTCAAGGAGGAGCTCGAACGGGCGCTGAAGTTCCGCGAGCTGATCGTCCAGTACCAGCCGATCGTCGACCTGGCGACCGGCGAGACGATCGCGGTCGAGGCGCTCGTGCGCTGGAATCATCCGGGGCGCGGCCGCATCCCCCCGGCCGAGTTCATCCCGCTCGCCGAGGACACCGGGCTGATCGTCCCGCTCGGGCGCTACGTGCTCGAGGAGGCCTGCACGCAGGTCGCCGAGCGCCATCCGAATCTCCGCCTGCAGGTCAACCTGTCCGCGATCGAGCTCGACCACCCGGACCTGATCCGGACGATCACCGACGTGCTCCAGCGCACCGGGATCGCGCCCGAGCGGCTCGTGCTCGAGGTCACCGAGACGCTGCTCGTGCAGGACGCCGAGCGCGGCGCCAACACGCTCCAGCAGATCCGCGACCTCGGCGTGCAGCTCGCGCTCGACGACTTCGGCACCGGCTACTCGTCGCTCAGCTACCTGCGCAACCTGCCGCTCGACACGCTCAAGATCGCGCGCGAGTTCGTCGAGGGCCTCGCCTTCAGCGATCACGACGCGGCGTTCGTGCGGCTGATCGTCGGACTGGCGAAGACCGTCGGCCTGAAGGTCGTGGCCGAGGGCATCGAGACCCGCGCGCAGCTCGACATGCTGCGCGAGATCGGCTGCGACCTCGGCCAGGGCTTCTACTTCGCCGCGCCGATGGACGTCGACGCCGACTGGCTCGCGCCGACCGCGGCGCTTGCGTAAGGTCCGGATACTGACCACCTACAGCTGACGCCGTTGCACTCGGTTGACGCCGCGGAGCGCGGTGGGCCAACGATGCCCTCATTTCCGGCATTTCGATGTGGGTGGTACGCGGCGTACGCAAAACAGTTGCCTCGATATCTCGTCGTTTGGTAGGCCTTCACTCGTCCCCGGCTGGATGGACCGGCCGGTCGTATGTCGAACCGGGACTGAAGGAGCCGTGACGTGATGGAGCACACTGGTTGGATCGGCAGCCGCCGGTCCACGCGGCTCCAGGCGCTTGTGCTCGCCGTCGCGCTGCCGGCCGACGGCGCCGTGGCTTATGCGCTCGGTGCGCCCGCGTGGCTGGCCGTGCTGTACCTCGGGCTCGGGATCGTGCTGGCGTCCGCCTGGCTGGGTCTGCGGCGCCGCGCCCGGCGCGCCGTTGCGGAGCCGCCGCCGGCACCGGTGCTCGAGCCGCCCACGCCCTCGGGGAAAGCCGGGGCGATCGGGTACCTGTGCGTGAGCGCAGCGGGCAACGCCGACCAGCGCGAGCAGACCGCGGCGATCAAGGCCTGCTGCGACGAGCGGGGGCTGCGCGTGATCTCGGTCGTCCACGATGTCGAAGGCGCGAGCCGCGACCAGCAGCGCCCGTCGCTGGCCTGGGCGCTCGAGCAGATCGCGTCCGAGCGCGCCGACACCTTGGTGGTCGCGCGTTTGCGCGATCTCGCGCCCAACGTGGCGAACCTGCCGCCGCTGCTGACGTGGTTCAACGCGCCGTCCCGCACCCTGATCGCGATCGACCTGCACCTCGACACGTCGACCGATGCCGGGCAGCTGGCCGCGGCGGCGATCGCCGGCGTCGGCAGCTGGGAGCACGAGCGTCTCTCCGAGCGCACCCGACGCGGCCTCGAAGCCGCGCGCTCACGGGGCAACGGGCACGGTCGCTCCGCGGTTGCAGACGTGCCCGAGTTGCAGGAGCGGATCGCGCGCATGCGTGAGGACGGCATGACGCTGCAGGCGATCGCCGACGCGCTCAACGCCGACGGCGTGCCGACGCTCCGCGGCGGGGCGATGTGGCGCCCGTCGAGCGTCCAGCGGGCGGCCGGCTACCGCCGTCCGTCGTCCGCCACCCGTGGCATCGAACTGCCGAAATCTGACCCGCCTGAACGCTAGCCGCGTATCCAAACGGCGATTACGCAAGGGGTCGGTAGTGGATTCAGCGGACCCCTTGCATCAGGGGCCGCGGCGCTCGAAGAATCGACGCCATGCTGCTCAAGGGTCTCGCGGCCGCACTCGTCGCACTCACTTTGTCCCTCCCCGTCGCGCTCGCGGCGAGCCCGTCGCGGATCACGCCGGGCCAGCGCGTGGACCTGCGCGTACTGCTGATCTCGGCAGATGGAACCGAACCCGGCTTCGACGCCTGGAAGGCGCACCTCGAGCGCGAAGGGGTACCGCACGACACGCTCGTGGCCTACGAGGGCCAGACCCGTGCGGCGACGCTGACCGCTGAGCGGCTCGCGGACCGGGCGGGCAACCACGCTCACTATCAGGCGGTGATCCTGGCCACCGGCGACCTCGGGCACCAGATCGGCAACCCCGACGGCACGACGAGCTATCTGTCCGCCCTCACCGACACGGAATGGGCCACGCTCGCCGCCTACGAGCGGACGTTCGGCATCCGCCGGCTGAGCGACTACACGGCAGCTACAGCCGCGCACGGCCTCGCGCCGGCTCCGGGGGCACCGCAGGACGGCCGCGTCGGGCAGCTCACGAGCGCGGGCCGCGCCGCGTTCCCCTACCTCAAAGGACCCGTCGCGATCGCCGACGACGACCCCGCAGCGGCCGAGACGTTCGGCTATCCGGCCCGGCCGGTGGATCCCGCCGCCTGGCAGACGCTGCTCGCGGGTCCCGACGACACGGCGTATCTCGGGATCTATTCGCACGACGGTCGCGAGGAGATGGTCATGACCGTCGCCTCCAACCAGTTCCAGAACCACAACCAGCTCCTGCGTCACGGGATGCTCAACTGGGTCACGCGCGGCGTCTTCTTCGGCGAGGCGCGCAACTACCTGGGGCTGCACATCGACGACCTGTTCCTCGGCGACGACGCGTGGGACCCGGCGACGCACAGCACCAGTTACGACCCCGCTCGGGCCAGCCGGATGACGCCCGGAGACGTCGACCGCGCGGTCGCCTGGTCACGCGGGCGCGGCCTGCGGCTCGACATGGCCTTCAACGGCGGCGGCAGCGCGCTCGCCGGCGCCGGGGACGGGCTCACGGCCAAGTTCGCGGACCCGGCCGTGCGCGACGCGTTCGGCTACGTCAACCACACGTACGAACACCCGAACCTGGACTGCTCGACGAGCTCGTTCATCGCCCGCCAGATCGCGACCAACCTGTCGTGGGCGCGCTCCCGCGGTCTCGGAGTCGAGGCGAGCGAGCTCGTGACCGGCGAGCACTCCGGTCTGGCCAATGCCCGGCCCGGCAACCCGGGCACGATCGACCCGCCGACGATCGACGACGTGGAGCCGGTGGCCGGCGGTGGCGCGATCCCCGCCGGCAGCTACGAGTACGCCGTGACGGCGCGCACGCCCGGTGGCGAGACCGTCGCGTCGGTGGCATCCCCCGTGACCGTCGCGGCGGGCGGCTCGGTCGCCGTCAGCTTCAACGCGGTCTGCCACGCCATCGGCCACGACGTCTACCGGCGACCGGCCGGGACGACGGCCTGGGAACGCGTGGCCACCCTGGCGCGCTCGGACACCGCGGCGACCGACGATGGCACGAACCCGATCGTGCTCCGGGTCACCGACACGGCCGCGGCGGGGACCGCGGCGGAGCCGCCGGCCACCAACGGCGCCACGCTCACCCCGTACGGCCAGAACCCGGCGCTGCTCGGCGCGCTGGACGCCGCCGGGATCCGGACGCTGGCCAGCGATGCCTCCAAGCCCTACCCGAGCGTGCCGACGGTGATCACGAGCCCGCTGCTAGAAGCCGGTGCGCCCTTCACGCAGGGCGGCGCGCGGGCGATCCCGCGCTATCCGAGCAACGTCTACTACAACGCTTCGCGCCAAGGTCAGCAGCTCGACGAGTACAACTGGATCTACGTCGCGCCGTCCGCGGGCGGCGGCTGCGTCCCGATCGCCGGCGTCACCACGTGCCGCACGACGCCCGCGACGTGGGCCGAGTACGTGACCAGCGAGACCCGGGTCATGTTCCGCCACCTGACCGGCAACGACCCGCGGCCGCACTACTTCCACCAGAGCAACCTGGCCGACTACGACCCGGCGCTGCCGGATACCAACCCCGACCAGGGCGGGATCCTCTACCCGGTGATCGACGCGCTCGTCGCCCGTTACGAAGCGGCGTTCGACCGGTCGGTCGTCCCCCTCGCACAGCCCACGATGACCGAGGTCGCCGACGCGCTCGCGCGCCGGCAGGCCTGGGCCGCCGCTCTCGCCTCGGACACGGTCGAGGGCTGGGTGCAGGATGGGCGCGTATACGTACGTAACGGCGGTGCCACGGCGGTAGCGGTCCCGCTCACGGGGACCACCGCCGGCCAGCTCTACGGTGGCCAGCGCTCCGGCTGGGTGGAGGTGGCGCCGGGAACGGTGGCGTCCTACGCACCGGCCGACCCGGCCTCGACCGCCGCGCCCGCGATCAGTGGCCCCGCGCGGGTCGGTGAGACCCTCAGCGGTGGACCGGGAACGTGGAGCGGCACGCCCGAGATCGCCTACACGCGCCAGTGGCAGCGCTGCGACGCTCGCGGCGGCGGCTGCGCGAACATCGCCGGCGCGACCGGCGCCACCTACGCGCTGCCCGACGCCGACGCCGGTCAGACGCTGCGGCTGGCGGTGACCGCCGGGAACTGGATCTCCTCGGTGAGCCAGGCCGTCTCGGCACCGAGCGCGGTGGTCGCGGAGCGGCCCGCGCGCGAGGACCGCGGCCACGGGACGCCGCCGGGCGCGGCGCGACCCGACGCCGGCGGCCCGGTCGGACGCCCGGCGCGGCTGCGGCTGACGCGGGTGACGCTGAACCCGCGACGCTTCGCGGTTTCGCACCGGCGCGCGCGCCGCGGCACGCGCCTGGACGGCACGCGGATCTCGTGGCGGCTCAACCGCTCGGCGACGGTGCGGCTGACGTTCCAGCGCCGCGGCCGCCACGGCTGGGTGCGGGTCGGGCGGATCACGCGCTCCGCGCGGGCCGGCACGAGCGTGGTCCGGTTCCGGGGGCGGTTCGGGGCACGGCTGCTGCGGCCGCAGCGCTACCGGGTCGTCGTGACCGCGTCCGCCGGCGGCCAGCGGACCAGCGCCCGCCGGATCGGCTTCCGGGTCGTCAAGGGATGAGCGTCGAGGACCGGCCGCGGCGGTTCGGGCGCCGCCGCGCCGACTTCGAGGCGCTCGAGGTCGCGGGCGAGTCGCTCGGGGCGCTGCGCGCAGAGCTCGTGCTGCTGCGTGAGGAGAACGCGCGGCTGAAGGCGGCGCCGCACCAGAGCGCGGACATCGGCCGGCTGCTCGGGCGCGCACGCACGCTGCCGGCGGCGCGACTCGACGACGACAGCGTCGCGGACGAGACCACTCGCGTGCTCGTCGAAGGGCTGGTGATCCGCGAGTCGCTGCTCGAGATCTGCCAGGAGATCGAGCGCGCGATGGTCTCCTTCGAGGCCAAGCTGAAGGCGCTGGAGTCGACCGGGAGCCTCGATGGCCGCCGCGCCGGCACTTGAGATCGCGACCCCGCCGCCCGCCGCACGCCCGGCGGCGTGGCGGCCTCGGATCCTGCTCACGACCGAGGGCACCTATCCGTACGCGATGGGGGGCGTCAGCTCGTGGTGCGACCTGCTCGTGCGCGGCCTCGACGAGTTCGACTGGTGCGTGCTGCCGATCGTCGCGCCGCACGGTCGCGCGCCGCTCTACGAGCTGCCCGCGCACGCCCGCGAGGCGGGCCCGATCGAGGTGTGGTCGGAGGCGCTGCCACGCGGCCGGCGGGCGGGCCGGCCGCGCGCGGCGCTGCCCGGCGCGCTCGTGCGCGGTCTGCTGGGCTGGAACGGCGATGCGGACGCGGTGCTGGCCGAGTGGCTGTGGTGCCGGCGCAACCCGGCCGGCGTGCGGAGGGCGTTTCGCTCCGGCGCCGGGTGGGCCGCGTTCCTCGACGGGCTGAGCGATGTGCTGGCCGAACGCATCCCGGAGGCCGGGACGCCTCCGCGGCTGGACCTCGTCGAGGCCGCGGCGCTCTACCAGACGCTCTACTGGGTGGCGCGGACGGCGGCCGCGCCGACGCCGCCCGCCGACCTGCTGCACGTGACCGCGGCGGGCTGGTCGGCGATCCCGGCCGCCGTGCACCGGGCGCTGCACGGGACGCCGCTCGTGCTGACCGAGCACGGCGTCTACGTACGCGAGGCGTACCTCGCGGCCGCGCGCGGCGGCGGCTCGCCCGGCGCGCGCTTCACCGCCACGCGACTGGCGCGCGGGCTCGCGCGGATCGCGTACGCGTCCGCCGACGTGATCTGCCCCGTCACCGACGCCAACGCCTACTGGGAGATGGGGCTCGGAATCGATCCCGCCAAGATCCTCGTGCTCTACAACGGCCTGCGCCAGGGCGAACCGCCGACGCCGCCGCCCGGCGAGCGGATCGTCGTCTCCGTCGGGCGGATCGACCCGCTCAAGGACATCCACACGCTGCTGCGGGTGGCGCAGGAGACGCTGCGGATCGTCCCGGACGCGCGCTTTCGCCACTACGGGGCGGTGACCGACGGCGAGGACGCCTACGGGCGCTCGTGCCTCGCGCTGCACCATCAGCTCGGCCTCGGCGAGCGGTTCCGGTTCATGGGCCGGACGACCGATCCCACCGGCGTGGTGCGGGCGGCCGACGTCGTGCTGATGACCAGCATCTCCGAGGGCCTGCCGATGTCGGTGCTGGAGGCCATGAGCCAGGGCCGCCCCGTGATCTCGACCTGCGTCGGCGGTGTTCCGGACGTGATCAAGGGCTGTGGCGTGGTGACCTCGCCCGGCGACGACCACGCGCTGACGATGGCCGTCGTGATGCTGCTGCGCAACCCCGATCTGGCGTGGCGGCTCGGGCGGCGCGGCCATGACCGACTCGGCCGGATATTCAACGAGGGAGCGTGCGTGGAGGGGTATCGCGAGCTGCTCCACACGATGACCCGCGAGCGAGCGCAATTGCGAGCGGTGCCGTCGTGAGCCCGGACGCCACCCGGGCGCGGCGGCTCGTCGAGGCCAGGCTCGGCCGGGCGCCCCAGGATGCGCTCGAGGCCGCCGTGGTGCTGGAGGCCTGGGCGGGCGTGCCGGCGCAGCGCGCGCTCGAGACGGCGCGCCAGCTGATGCCGCGGCGCGCCGCCGCGCCGCTCGCCAGCGTCGCCGTACCCACCGTCACGCGGCGCCCGCCGGGGCTCCTCGTCGAAGGCCTTGCGTTCCTCGTCAGCGTGGTCGCGATCGCGCTGTGGGCGCAGCCGCTGGCCGACTCGCTCGGCGGCGCGGCGGTCGAGCGCGCGCTGCGGTTGGCGCTGCCGATGGCGCTGGCGCTGCAGTGGGGCTTGCGCGCCCGCCACCTGGGCCGGCCCTCTGGCCTCGCGGGCCTGGCCCGCGAGCGGCGGGCGCTGGCCGCGGGCGCCGCGCTGCTGGTCGCCGGGTTGGGTGCGCTGCTCGGCGAGGCCGGTGTGCTGGCCGCGCTGCTTACCGTGACCTGGACGGGCGGCGCGGTCTTGATCCGGCGGGGCGCGTCCGCGTTCTACGCCACGGCGGTGACCGCCGCGACGGTGGCACTGCTGGCGGGCGCGCCCGGCCTGGTGGCCGTCGCCGGCGTGGCCGCGCTGGTGGTGGCCGCCGGCGCATGGGCGCTGCGCGGCGCGGCCGGTGCGGTTGTCCCGGGACGCTGGAGCCGGACGCTCGGCGCGGCCCTGACCGGGGCGGGCGTCGGGACGCTGCTGGCGGGCGATCCGACCGTCACCTGGACCGCGGGCTCGCTGGGCGCGCTGGCACTTCTCCCGTCGGCCGCAGGCGGCCTGTGGGCGGGGCTGCACCTGTGGAAGCTCGCACCCGCGCTTCCGCGCGCGCTCACCGGCGTCCCGGCCATCGTCCCAAGCTCGCCGCGCGGCGATGTCGCCGCCGCCCGCACGGCGGGCTCGTCGCGCGGCGTGACCGCCCACTCGCTCGTGCGTACGCTCGCGGGCGCCGCCGGGCGGCTCGTCGCGGTCACCGCGGCCGGTTCGCTCGCGCTGGTCGCGGTCGGCGGCGGGCCGGCGGGCGTGCTCATCGGGTTCGGCGTCGTCGCGCTCGCCAGCCTGCTCGTCGGCCTGCTCGACTCGCTCGGCCGTCCCGCGTGGGCGGGCTGGGGCGTGGCCGCAGGCGTCGGTGCCGAGTTGCTCGTGCGGCTCGCGTCGCCGTTTCCCGGGGCGGCGTTGACCGCCGGCGGCGCCGTCGCGCTTGCCGTGCTCGCGCCCGCCGCGATCGTCCTCCTCGCCCGGCCGGCGCGGACGCTGGCCACGGCCCTATGGATCACGTGAACCGGGCCGGCGTGATCGTCTCGGCCGCTGCGGGCACGCTGCTGCTCGCGGGCGTGCTGGCCGGTCCCGACGGCGAACGCCGGACGCCGTGTCCCGGGAGCCTGGTCCCGGCCTATCTGTATCCCGACGAGCTCCTGCGGCTCACCGAGCGCTCGCCGCTCCCGCGGATGATCGTGGTCAACCCGGCGAATGGCGCCGGGCCCGCCGCCGATCCGGACTACCGGCGCGCGATCGGCGCGGTGCAGGCCCGCGGCGTGCGTGTCCTCGGATACGTCCCGACCACCTGGGGGGCGCGCTCGCTCGAGGCCGCAGTCGCGGAGTCCGACCGCTACCGGCGCTGGTACGGCGTCGACGGGATCTTCGCCGACGAGGCTGCGAGCGGCCCGCGCGAGCTGCCGTACTACCGCACCCTGAGCCGTCAAGCGCGCGCCGCCGGCGCCGGGCTGGTGGTCCTCAACCCGGGCGCCGTGCCGGACCCGGGCTATTTCGACATCGCGGACGTGATCGTGACCTATGAGGGGTCCGCCGGCGACTACGCGCCCGAAGCTCAGCCCTCGTGGCCCGAGCGCGCGCGGACCGCGCACCTGGTCTACGGGGCGACGCGCGAGCAGGCTCTCGCCGCGCTGCGGCCGGGCGCTCCGGCGGGGTTCTTCTACGCCACCTCGGGCGGCCTCCCGCACCCGTGGGGCACGGTGCCCGACTACCTCGAGGCCGAGCTCGCCGCGCTGGGAGGCTGCCGATGACCGACAACCTCTGGTCGCGCCGCCCGCGCGAGCGCCACCAAGCGCTCTACGACGCCGAATACGCAAAGCAGCTCGAGCGCATCGCGCGTATACGCAACGCCGTGAGCGCGTCGCTGCCGCCGGCGGCCGCGGCGACGCTGGGTCGGGAGCCGGCCTCGCCGCCGGCCGCTGCCGCGACCGTGGCCCCGCCGCCGGCCGCTCCAGCGTCGCCGCCCGCAGGCGCCGCGACGCTCGACCGGGAGCCGGCCTCGCCGCCGCCCGTCCGCGACGATGGGCCGCGACGTTGGGACGCCGCGCCCGCCGATCTCGCGCCGGCACCGGTCGTCCCCGCGGCGCTCGCGCCACCGGTCGTGGTCCCGTTCACCCCCCGGGCGAACGCGCGACCCGTCCGGCGCATGCCCGCCCTCTTCGCGGTCGGCGACGCCCGCCGGACGTCCCCCGTCCGCCCCGTCCCGGCGCTCTCAGCCTCGGGCTCCGGGCGGGCGCGGCGCTGGCTGATCGGCGGGGCCGCGAGCGTGGCCGCCGCGGCGCTCACCGCCGCCGTGCTGCTTTCCGCGCGCTCCCCCACCCCTCCGCCGGCCGTGTTCCGCGTGCCCGGAACCCCGACCGGGCTGGCCGCGGCGGGCGGGCGGGTGTGGGTCGCCGGGGCGCCCGCCGGCGCGGTGTGGGTGCTCGACGGCGCTTCCGGCCGGCCCGTCGGCCCGCCGCTGCGCACCGGCGGACGGCCGGCGCGGCTGGCGCTCGATGCGCGGTGGGCCTGGATCGCAGACGCCGAGCGCGGCGCGCTCGTGCGCGCCGATCTCGCCGGCGCCAGGACGCCGCGGACGTTCGGCGCCGGTCCGGACGTCGCCGACGTGGCGGTGACCGGCGGCGCGATCTGGACCGCGAGCACAGCCGACGGGACCGTGCGCGTGCTCGACGCGCGGGGACGCCGCCACGTCATCCGGGCCGGAGCCCGCCCGCTCGCCCTCGACGCCGATGCACGGCGCGTGGTCGTCGCCGACGCCGCCGGCTGGCTGATCCGGCTCTCCGCGCGCACGCGGCGCCCTGAGGGCGCCGCGATCGCAGTCGGCGGCGCGCCGGTCGACGTCGCGCTCGCAGGCGCGCGCGCCTGGGTGGCCGACGCGGCCGCGGGCACGGTGCGCCCCGTCGATCTGGCCACCGGACGCGCCGGCGCGCCCGTCCGCGTCGGACCGGGGCCGGTGGCGGTCGCCGCCGACGCCCGTGACCTTTACGTCCTGTGCCGCGGCGATCGCACGCTCGTGCGGATGGACCCGGCCGGCGGCGCCATCCGCAGCCGGGTCCGGCTCGCCGACGCCCCCACTGCCCTTGCCATCGAGCCGCGGCATGTCTGGATCGCCGCGGGAGACCACGAGGTGATCCGCGTTGACCGCTGACCGCGTTGTCCTGCTCGCTCTCGCCGCTTCGGCGGCCCTGACCGCCCCCGCCGCCGCACAGGCGCCGCCCGGCCCGCCCGGCCCGCCGCCTGGCAACGGCCTCGACCTGCCCGCGTCGCCCGGCACCGCCCCGCCGTTCGTGCCGCCCGGCAGCGCCCTCGCGATCCCCGACACCGGCGGCCC
>Ga0190265_10003114_pt1 | contig 11303 bp, 6 predicted proteins | sample Popmic124T_FD_133135 | JGI IMG/M metagenome (GOLD analysis project Ga0190265, IMG submission 133135) | Populus adjacent soil microbial communities from riparian zone of Indian Creek, Utah, USA - 124 T | ecosystem: Environmental > Terrestrial > Soil > Riparian zone | place: USA: Utah | collected...
CGGTCAGCAGCCCGGTCCCTGTTCTGGTTTCGGTCGTGGTCATCTCGGCGGTTCCTCTCGGTGCGTAATTCGGTCGGTCGACCGATTGACAGAGTATGAACCTCCAACACGCCGTGTCAACCCTTGACATTGCAGGTATTGTCCACGATCCTGATATCGGTCGACCGACCGATGACGCCGAGAACCAGTCCGGTCCGAGACCACGAAGGACTCCGATGGCAGCCCAACCCGTTGAAGCCGCGACCGCCCAGGCGATCCTCAACGCGGCGCGTTCCAGGCTCCTCGAGGACGGCTATGCGGGCCTCTCGACGCGGCGTATCGCGCAGGAGGCGGGCGTGCCGTTGTCGCAGGTGCACTACCACTTCGGTTCGAAGGGCGGAATGGTGCTCGCCCTGCTCGAGGCCGAGAACGAGCGACGGCTCAGCCGCCAGGCCTCGCTCTATTCCCAAGCGATCCCGCTGTGGCGCCGCTACGAGCAGGCGTGCGACGTGCTCGAGGACGACCTCGAATCGGGGTTCGTCCGCGTGCTGCAAGAGATGATCGCCGCCGGTTGGACGAACACCGACATCGCCGCCGCAGCACGGTCGATCATCGGCGGTTGGTTCGACTTGCTGACCGAGGTCGCGGCCGAGGCGGCCGAGCGGTTCGGCGGCCTTGGCCCGTTCTCACCCACCGAGGTGGCGACACTCGTCGGCAACGCGTTCTTCGGGTCCGAGGCGCTGTTGCTGCTCGGATTCGACCGTCACCGGCTGCCGATCCGGGCCAGCCTGCGCCGGTTCGGCGAGCTCATCAAATCCGCCGAAGAAGCTGCCGAGGCCTCGATGGCGAGTGCCGCGTCGCGACACGAGGGAGCCGACCGATGAGAGCGCGCCTGCCAGACGAGTCCGGCTACGCCGAGCGTGACGGTGTCAAGCTCCGGTGGGAGTCGTTCGGCGACGGCGAGCCGACCGTGGTGTTGCTCCCGACGTGGTCGATCATCCACTCCCGACACTGGAAAGCGCAGGTGCCGTACCTCGCCCGACACCACCGCGTCGTCACGTTCGATGGCAGGGGCAGCGGCGGTTCCGATCGTCCGATCGGAGCCGAGCACTACACGCCCGAGCAGTTCGTCGCCGACACGATCGCCGTACTCGATGCCACGAACACCGAACGCGCCGTTTTGGTGGGTTTGTCGGCCGGCGGGCTGTGGGGCATCCAGGTCGCGGCCGACTCTCCCGAGCGCGTGCTCGGCGCGGTCACGATCGGCGCCGCAGTGCCACTCGCGCCAGCGCGTGAGGAGCGCGCGGAGTACTCGTTCGAGGACCCGCTGCCGACGACCGAAGGGTGGGCGAAGTACAACCGCCACTACTGGGACGAGAACTTCCAGGACTTCCTCGAGTTCTTCTTCGGTCGCATGTTCACCGAGCCACACTCCACGAAGCAGATCGAGGACTGCGTCGGATGGGGCCTCGAGATCGAGCCGCACACGCTCGCCGATACGCAACGGGGTCTGAAGGCCTGCGACCACGATTCGTTCCGGGCCGCGTGTGCCCGTGTTCGGTGCCCCGTCCTCGTCATCCACGGTGACGAGGACGCCATCCGACCGCACAGCCAGAGTGTCGAACTCGCTGAGCTCACGGGCGGACACCTCGTCACGATCGAGGGTGCCGGCCACGGCCCACACGCCCGCGATCCGATCGCGCTCAACCGCCTCATCAAAGACTTCGTCGACCGCGTGCACCCCGCCGCGACATCGACGACGTGGGTGCGCGCGGCTCGTCGACCGAAGCGTGCGCTGTACCTGTGCTCACCGATCGGGCTCGGTCACGCCCGGCGCGACGTCGCGATCGCGGCCGAGTTGCGCAAGCACCATCCCGACCTCGAGATCGACTGGCTCGCCCAGCATCCCGTGACCGCGGTCCTCGAGCACGCGGGCGAACGCGTGCATCCCGCGTCGGCGTGGCTGGCGAACGAGTCGGCGCACATCGAGGACGAGTGCGCGGAGCACGACCTGCACGCCTTCCAGGCGATCCGCCGGATGGACGAGATCCTCGTCAACAACTTCATGGTCTTCCACGACGTCGTCGAGGAGCAGCCGTACGACCTCGTTCTGGGCGACGAGGCGTGGGACGTCGACTACTTCCTCCACGAGAACCCGGAGCTGAAGCGGTTCGCATTCGTCTGGATGACCGACTTCGTCGGGTGGATCCCGATGCCGGGCGGCGGCACGCACGAGTCCGACCTGACGACCGACTACAACGCCGAGATGATCGAACAGCGGGCACGCTTCCAGCGGATCCGCGATCGATCGATCTTCGTCGGCGAGCCCGACGACATCGTGCCCAAGAGCTTCGGATCCGGGTTGCCCGACATCCGCGAATGGACGGAACAGAACTTCGAGTTCGGCGGGTACATCACCGGCTTCGAACCGATCGCGCCCGCCGACCGCGCCGCGCTGCGCGACGAGCTCGGCTACCACGACGACGAACGAGTCTGCATCGTGGCGGTCGGCGGTTCGGGCGTCGGCGCCTCACTGCTGCGACGCGTCGCGGACGCGGCGCGTCCGGCGCGACGCCTCGTCGACGGTCTGCGATTCGTCGTCGTCGCCGGACCGCGCATCGACATCTCGACGCTCCCCCGCCATGCAGGAGTCACGTACCGGCGCTACGTCCCCGACCTCTATCGGCACCTCGCCGCGTGCGACCTGGCAGTCGTGCAAGGTGGCTTGACCACGTGCATGGAGCTCACCGCCAACCAACGGCCGTTCATCTACATCCCGCTGCGCAACCACTTCGAGCAGAACTTCCACGTCCGCCACCGTCTCGAGCGCTACGGCGCGGGGCGGTGCATGTCGTATGACGAGGCATCCGATCCCGCCACGCTCGCCGCCGCGATCGCATCGGAGATCGGCCGGGTCGTCGACTACCGCCCGGTCGACCCCGGCGGCGCGGCCCGCACCGCGGCCCGCATCGCCGACCTGCTGTAGTCGACCGCCGCCGGACAGACCGGGCGGCAGGTGTTCAGCCGAGCGTTGCGCCGGCCGCGAGGGCCTTCACGTCGGCGGTGGCCAGGGGCCGGCCACCAACGCCCCACTCGCCGCTCTTGACCTCTTCGATCACGACCCAGGTCACGCCGCGCATGTTCTCGCCTTCGATGGAGACCATGGTGTCGGTGAGCTTGGTGATCATCTCTTCCTTCTGCGTGCTGTCGAAGACACCCTCGATGAGCTTGACGTTGACGAGCGGCATTTGAATCTCCTTGGTTCGTGGCGAGACGGTGTGCCTCGCTGACACGACCAACGTTCATCCCCTCGGCCTGCAGCCCGGATGCAGACGGCCTGCACGCCGGTTGCGATCTACTGTCCGTGAGGCGAGAGGTGAGGCGTGCATGGAGTTCCGGGTGTTGGGGCCGCTGGAAGTGGTCCGAGATGGTCGTGAGGTGCCCGTGCGCGGCTCGAGCCGCCGCTTGCTCCTCGCGACGCTTCTCGTGCACCGCAACATCGTGGTCAGCAACGACCGCCTCGTCGACGTCCTGTACGGCGATGACCCACCGGTCCGGGCCGTCAGCACCGTGCAGAGCTACGTCTCGCGCTTGCGTAATGACCTTGGCGACGACTCGCAGCTGCAGACCCGGCCGGGCGGCTATGTGCTGGTTGTCGACGCCGACGACGTCGACGCCGTCCGGTTCGAACGGCGGGTGAGCGAGGCCGGGGCTGCACTCGCGGCCGACCCAGCTCGGGCCGCCGATCTCATCGGCGATGCGGTGGAATGGTGGCGCGGTCCGGCGTTCGCCGAGTTCGCCTCCGACTCGTCGTTGTCCGCCGAGCAAACCCGCCTCGACGAGGTGCGTCAGCGGGCGTTCGAGATTCTCGTCGACGCACGATTGGCGCTCGGCGATCAGGTCGACGCGATCAGCGTGTTGGAGCGGTGCATTGCCGACTGGCCGCTGCGCGAGCGCTTCCGAGCTCAGCACATGCTCGCGTTGTACCGCTGCGGCAGGCACCCGGAGGCATTGCGTGCCTACGCCCGCTTCCGTGCGGAGCTGGGAAACGAGTTGGGGCTGGAACCGTCTCCCGCGTTGGCCGAACTGGAGGCCAAGATCCTGCGCCACGACGCGTCGCTGGATGCTCCACATGCGGAGACCCGCGATCCTGCTGACAAGTCGACGGCGGAGGCCGTCACCGCGGCGCCGCGCGAGAACGTCGCGCTTCCGCTGTCACTGACGACGTTCTTGGGACGCGAGGACGACGTCACCGAGCTCGCCCAGGTACTCGACAGCGCGCGCGTGCTCACGCTGATCGGACCCGGCGGTGTCGGGAAGACCCGGCTGGCGATGCAGCTCGCCGAGGTGTGCGCCGGGCGCTATCCCGATGGTGTGTGGATCTGCGACCTGGCGACGATCCGGGAACCGGCGTTGGCTGCGGATGCCATCACGACCGCCCTCGACGTGCAGCGCCGCCAGGACCGTACGGCCCTCGAAAGCCTGGTCGAGGTTCTCCAGGCTCGCCACCTGCTCGTGGTCTTCGACAACTGCGAGCACCTGCTGACGCCGATCGGCGAGGTGACCGAGACGCTCTTGCGCAGATGTCCTGGCGTGTCTGTTCTGGCGACGAGCCGCGAGCCGCTCGCCGTGGATGGTGAGCACGTGCGCCTCGTGAATCCGCTCCCAGTACCGGCCGCGAGCGAGACCGACCCGATCCGTTCGATGCGCTCAGCGGCGGTCGGGCTCTTCGTCGACCGGGCGATATCCGCTGATCCCCGATTTCGCCTGACACCGGCTGCCGTACCGTCCGTGGTCGAGATCTGTCGACGCCTCGACGGCGTGCCGCTCGCCATCGAGCTCGCTGCCGCCAGAGTGCGCACGCTGGCATTGGCCGACGTGGCAAGTGGGCTCGACCAACGCTTCACATTGCTCACGGCGGGGCGACGAACAGAGCCTCGCCACCAGACACTGCTCGCCGCAGTCGAGTGGTCGCACGACCTGCTCGACCCAACCGAGCAGGCCGTCTTCCGGCGTCTCGCGGTGTTCGCGGGGACGTTCACGCTCGACGACGTCGAGGACGTCTGTGCCGACGGTCCAGTCACGGCTGCGGACGTGAGGACCGTCTTGCCGGCACTCGTCGACAAGTCGATGGTCGTGGCCGACACGGCCACCTCTCCCACTCGGTACTCGCTCCTCGAGACGCTCCGGGAGTTCGGCCGTCAGCATCTCGCCCGAGAAGGCGTCGATCAGGATCTCGAACGACGGCACGCGGCGCACTACGTGGCGCGGGTCGGGTCGGCAGGGCCCGAGCTCGGTGGCCCTGACGAGGCTCGCTGGACGCACATGCTCGACGACGCGTTCGACGACCTGCGGGTAGCACACCGATGGGCCACGGTCCACGGCGACACCGACGCCGCACTCCAGCTCGTTGCCGGAGCTCACGAGTTCGCGTTCCGCCGTATGCGCTACGAAGTCTTCACCTGGGCCGAGACCAGCCTTGTTGCGCTCGGCAACGATGAACACCCGCTCGGTCCGCTGGTGATGGCCATCGCCGCCTACGGACGGTTCGTCCGTGGCGACAGCGCATCGGCGATGGCGATGGCGGAGCGTGCGCTCGCCGACGAACAGGATCTCGGGCTGCCTCCGTGCGGGCTCCACTGGCGGACCATGGGCAACGTCTTCTACTACCGGGGGCACAGCACCGAGGCGGCCGCCGTGTGCCAACGCATGGTCCGCGCGGCTCGCGCCAGCCGAGACGACGCCCGACTGGTCCACGCGCTGTACATGACTGCGGTCGGACTCGCCAGCGCCGCCCGGTCGGAGGAGAGTCGCTCGCTGGCCGAGGAGGCCTTGAGCCTCGCCCACCGCATCCAGAACCCCACGGCTGTGGCGTCGGCGTTGTACGCCCGCGCGATCACGCTCGAACCAGTCGATCCCGGCCGTGCGGCGTCGATGCTCGAGCAAGCGGTCGAGCACGGCACATCCGTCGGGAATCGCTGGATCGTCGCCTTCGCGAGGACCGAGCTCATCTCCCTGGCGGCGCGGCGCGGCGACCTCGACAACGCGCTCGACTTGGCGGGTCTCGTCGTCGACACGTGGCACCGGGCGGGCGACTGGGCGAACCAGTGGCTCACATTGCGTCACGTTGCCGGCGTGTTCGCGCTCCGCGGCGACTTCGAAACAGCCGCCGTGCTGCGCGGGGCGCTCCACGTCGCCTCGGCCGACCGCGCGATGCCGATCGAGGCATCCGACCACCGACGACTGGCGGCGATCCTGGAACGCCTGCCCGACGCGCTCGGCGACGTCCGGCTGGCCGAGCTCGAGGCCCAAGGCGCGGCCTTGTCAGGAGACGCCGTCGTCCAATACGCGCAAAACGCGGTCGCGCTGAGCCTCCAGCGCAGTTGACGGACGTCGACTCTGCAACCACGCGCTCGCGCCACCGGCGCCAGGATTTCAAACCGGTGCCCCCCCAGGGGCTCGAACCCTGAACCAATGGATTAAAAGTCCACTGCTCTTCCATTGAGCTAGAGGGGCGGGCGCGAGTCCGCTCGTGCGATGTCGCGAGTGAGGATACGGCGAGGCGGAAATGAGCCGGGAACTCGCGTTGTCGACAGTGCGGCGCGGGCGTTCTCGCAAAACGCCCCGAGGATCACCCGAGGGCGCAAACGCCCTGATCACGGCGCTCCTTCCGCCGTTTCTCACAACCAGAACGTGCACTGCACAGAGCTTTACGAAAACTCCCTCAAGTCGGGCCGACTGGTGTCGATACAGGCGTCGTGACAACTGGGACCGAACCTCAGGTCCCCGCGGGGTCCCACCGCTGGTTGGGCCGGCCAATCGCCAGCCGGGTTCTGCGCGTGGGAATCGTCGCCGTTCCGGTCGCCGCCTCGTTCACGACGGCGCTGACGCTGAGCTCACTGACCGAGGTGCCGTCGACGTTCTCAGGCGCTGTCACCCGTTGGCTGCTGATTGCCGCGGCCGCGACGGTGGTGCTGATTGTGGCTGAACGCTTCACCCGGCGACTGGTGCCGCTCGCGACGTTGCTGGCGCTGAGCCTGACGTTCCCCGACCGGGCGCCGCCGCGCTTTCGAGTCGCCCTTCGCAACGGTTCGACGCGCCAGCTTCGCGACCGCATCGCCGAGGCACGCCGCGGTGAGCTCGGTGGAACACCCGCCGAGGCTGCCGAGCGGGTGCTCGAGCTGGTCGCCGCGCTGAGCCTCCACGACCGTTCGACTCGCGGCCACTCGGAACGAGTGCGTGCGTACAGTCGACTGCTCGGCGAGGAGCTCGGGCTGGGCGCCGACGAGCTCGATCAACTCCAGTGGGCCGGGCTGCTGCACGACGTCGGCAAGCTGTTGATCCCGGACGCGATTCTGAACAAGCCGGGTCGGCTCACGCCCGCTGAGTACGCAGAGGTGTGCCTGCACCCAGGATACGGACACGCGATGGTCATGCCACTCATCCCATGGCTCGGTGAGTCCGCCCGCGCCGTATGGGAGCACCACGAGCGCTGGGATGGTGGGGGCTACCCGGCCGGCCTGGCCGGCCTCGACATCGCCCTGGCGGCGCGGATCGTCAACGTCGCCGACACGTTCGACGTGATGACATCGGCGCGCTCCTACAAGGAGCCGGTCTCGGCCGCCGAGTCGCGGGCCGAGCTGGCGAGATGCGCCGGCGGTCAGTTCGACCCCGAAGTGGTGCGGGCGTTCCTGAACATCTCGATCGGCCGGCTGCGCCTGGTGATGGGGCCGATCTCGTGGCTCACCCAGGTCCCGCTGTTCCCGACCTCGGTCCTGACCGGTGCCGTCGGCGGAAATGCCGCGTCGTTCGCTGCTGCCCTCGCCGTCGTCGGCGTGACCACACTCGGGCCGTTGAACCTCGTCGATGCCACATCGGGTGAGGCGTCGGGCGCCGGCAAGGTCGACAACGGCTTCGTCAGCGAATCGCCCGGCTTGCCAGTCGAAGTGACGCAACCGGCAGCGATCATCACCGTGACGACCGCCGCGGCCGTCGACGCTCAGTTCTCACCACAGTCGGCGCAGTTCGCCGAGTCGAACCTCGCGATGGGGCTGGCCGCGACCACGTCGACGTCGACGCCCTCCGATGCGCCGGTGGAGATCGTCACCCCGTCGGGTGTCCGGGTGACTACGACCGTGCCGACCGCGTCCACGACGCCGGCCGGGACGACGCCGTCATCGTCGGTCGTGACCCAGCCGCTGTCACCGGTCGTGACGACGCCGTTGTCACCAGTCGTGACGCAACCGTCGGTGCCGGTCAAGGACGACATCGTCGGTCCGCCCCCGACGACCACCATCCCGAGAACCTCGTTCATCGATCTCGCCGGCGCCACGAACTTCGGCGTCCTCGCCTACGCAGCGGTCACGTCGACCGGGGCAACCACGATCACCGGTCACGTCGGCACCACGGCCGCGGCCATCACCGGGCTGTTGTCCACCCAGATCCACTTCGGTGAGATCTTCGACACCTCTCCCACCAACGCCGGACCAGCCCATGCCGGCGCGGCGGCCGCACAGACTTTCCTCGACGGGCTGACCGCGTCGCCGCTGCCTGCCGTCGACCTCGGCGGGCGCACGATCAGCCCCGGCGTCTATCAGGGTGGCACGATCGAGCTGACCGGCACCGTGACCCTCGACGGCGGCGGCGACCCCAACGCAGTCTTCGTGTTCAAGGCGGCGAGCACGCTCGTCACGGCCTCGTCGAGCCGGGTCGTGCTCGTCAACGGTGCGCAGGCATGCAACGTGTTCTGGCAGGTCGGCTCCTCGGCCACGCTCGGCACCACGACGGCGTTCGCAGGAACGGTGATCGCCGACATCTCGATCACCGCGACCACCGGCACCACCGTCAACGGGCGCCTGCTCGCCCGCCACGGCGCGGTCACGTTGGATACCAGCACGATCACCGTCCCGGCCTGCAGCTGACAACCACGCTCGTTCCCAGTCTTCGGCCACTCGGACCGAGAGCATTTGCCAGATGCGCCGCGGGCGCGAAGTGCAAGACTTCAACGGTGGGCGACCAGCCGCCGGGGCGGATCCGGGATCATGTCGCTCGATCGGCGCCGCGGAGACGCGGCCGGTTGACCACCTGGACAAACAGACGCTGCGGCGCACGGTGCAGTAGGTGAGCATCGCGACGCGCCCCGAGAACCGGCGCCGTCTGGTGTGGAGCACCGCGATCGCGGCCTTGGTCTCCGTCACTGCGGGCGTCGGCCTCGTGCTCACCAGCGGCGACGACGCGTCCGTGGGCGCGGCGACAGAAACATCGAACGCCGAGCCGACAACCACCTCCACCGCCGCTGCAACGGCGACCGACACGGCAGCGAACACGAGCTCCACCGTCGAAGACCGGTCGACGGCGACGACCTCGGCAACGTCGACCGACGTGGTGCTGGACGCGCCTGCCGTCGTCGGCGTGGCCGCCGCCGTGACAACGACGACGACGATGCCGGCGTCGACGCTGACCGCCGGTTCGCCCAGGGCAGAGGTCGCGGAACTCCAGCGCCAACTGAACCTCGTCACCGGCAGCACCCTCGAGATGGACGGCGTCTACGGCGCCGGTACACGCGCCGCGATCGTGAACTTCCAGACCGTGATCGGCGTCCCGCCGACCGGCGTCGCCGACCCGGTGACGCGCTGGAGACTCGCGGAAGCAGCAAACCGTGTGGTCCTTCCCACCATCGGCGCCGGCGGCATCAATGGCTGCCAGGTCGCCGTGATCGGCGACTCCCTGATGGCGGGCGCGGAACAGCTGCACGCCGACGCGCTTGCTCGCGTCGGTTGCGCGGCGGCGGTCGACGGCGAGGGCGGCCGGTCGCTCGTGTACGGGTGGCAGTGCCGGGTCGATCGCGACGGTCATCGGCCGCTCCTCGTGTTCGAGGACCGCATCCCGGGCAACGAAACGTGCGCCCCTTCAGGGTTGACGCTGCTCGAGTCGTGGACGAACGCCGCGGCTCTCGGCGACATCGTCGTCATCGCGTTGGGCACGAACGACTCCGGCCTGTACGACAAGACGCGCTGGCAACGCAACTGGTCCGAGGCGATTCGTCTCGCCGGTGGACGACCCGTCGTGTTCGTCACTGCCCAAGCGGGTCCGGGCAGCGCCCAGTACACCCGCCAGAACACCTACACCGCGGCGCTGCGCCAATGGTGCCCCGGCCAACGGTTGTGCGTGCTCGCCGAGTGGGGGAACACCGCCGCCGCCGCGGACGCATCGTCATATGTCGACACCGTGCATCTGAACATCGCCGGCACCCGCGCACGCGCGGCGTTCATCGCCGACGTGGTCGCCGCCCTCCTCACCGGCCGACCGATCCCGAACCCGCAGCCGCCGCCCACACCCACGATCCCGCCGGCAGGCACCACCACGACGACGACCATGGTGATCACGCCGGGGACAACGACCGCGCCGACGAGTCCGACGAGTCCTTCCACCACGACCGCACCGTCGACGACCTCGACCACCACCACGACCACGACACCTGCCGTGACCACGCCATCGACCTCGACGACGACTTCGACCACCACCACGACCTCGACGACCACGACGACGACGTTGGAAGGTCCGCCCGACACCACCGGGTGAGCGTCAGCCTCCCTCCCATCGCTCGCCGACGCGGTCGGCGACGTCGGACGACGTGATGACGGGCAGCACCTCGAAGTCACACAGGTCGCGCCAGTTGTCGAGCCACGCATCGAACAGGGACGGATCGTCGGTCTCCATCAGCTGGAAGCAGCGATCGAACGCGCCGTCATCGACGATCCAGCTGTCGACGTATCGAAGCCCGTCAGGCAGCATGCGACCCTTCGCCGCGGCGCGCTCGTAGATCGGCCCGGGACCGTGGATGTATCGCTCGATGACTATGAAACGCATCCGACAAGTCTTCCCCGATACAGAGTCGCCGCTCAGTTGGTGTCGGCGGGTGTTGGTGTTGGTGCACGCCAAATTCCATGTGTCCGTCGGGCCAGCACCGTCGTCGGGATCCCAATGGATCACATGATGGACGTGCAAGAACCGATCCGCCCCACACCCCGGAACCCGACACCCCCGGTCACGCAAGACCACCAGGCGGCGGGTGCGTTCGGGGACGGTGCGCTGGGCGCGTCCGACACTGACCGGGATCCCACCGGACCCGTGGACGGTGGACAGGATCGTGTCGCAACAGATCAGATCCCGCAGCCACGTCGGCAGGCGATATCCGAGGCCGTCGACCATCGCATTCTCTGTGTCGAGGTGGACGTGAACCCGGTAACGGTCACGCCGTCCGACGTCGCTGATGGAGTCCAGGGAGCGGTTGGCGATCTCGACCAACGCGTCGACTTTCGACG
>Ga0190265_10003115_pt1 | contig 11302 bp, 11 predicted proteins | sample Popmic124T_FD_133135 | JGI IMG/M metagenome (GOLD analysis project Ga0190265, IMG submission 133135) | Populus adjacent soil microbial communities from riparian zone of Indian Creek, Utah, USA - 124 T | ecosystem: Environmental > Terrestrial > Soil > Riparian zone | place: USA: Utah | collected...
GCGGCCGGGCGGGCTGCTCGTCGGCGTCGGCAACCTGCTCGTGCGGCTGTGGGAGGAAGAGCAGCCGCGGGCGGCCGTCATCTGCTGGGACACGCTCACCGTGCCGACGTACCGGCACACGGAGCTGCCGGTCTACCAGAGCGGCCGCGAGTTCGAGCCGGCGCTCCTCGAGCAGCTCGACCTCGCCCCGGAGCTCGCTGCAGCGATGGGCTTCGCCGTCGCGAAGGCGCCGGGCTACGAGGCCGACGACTTCGTGGCCGCGGCGGTCGCAGCGGAGGAGTCGCGGGGTGGGAGCGCCCTCGTCGCGAGCGGCGACCGCGACATGTTCCAGCTCGCCGGCGAGCGCACGACGATCCTGCAGCCGCAGCGGGGCGGCGGCGCGCTCACCCGCATCGGGCCGGCCGAGGTGCGCGAGCGCTACGGCGTCGAGCCGAAGCAGGTGCCGGACTTCATCGCGCTCCGCGGCGACCCCTCCGATCGCATACCGGGCGCGCGTGGGGTAGGCCCGAAGACGGCCGCCGACGTCCTGGAGCAGTACGGCTCGCTCGAGGCGGCGCTGGAGGCGGGCCGCTTCGCGGGGCAGGCCGACGAGCTGCGCCTCTACCTGCGAGTCGCGACGATGGACGCGGCAGCCCCGCTCCCACCACTCGACGACCAGCAGCCGACGTGGGATCGCGGCGCGGAGCTGGCGGAGGAGTGGGGTCTCGGCCGACTCGCGCTGCGGCTGCGCGAGCTGGAAGCCGGGGCCGGGAACACGCGATCGAGCTCCTGACGAACCCCGAGCTCGCGCGCCTCCACCCGACGGGCTCGCACCCCGAGCGCCAGGAGCGGCTCGCGGCGCTCGGCGGCGTCCCGGTCGGCCGCCGCGCGACGGACGAGCAGCTGCTCCGGGTCCACACGAAGACGCATCTCGATCTCCTGCGCGCGATCGACGGGCCGACACTGCTCGACGGGGACACGATCGCGTCGGAGACGTCCTGGGAGGCCGCGTGCCTGGCCGTGGGCGTCGCGCTGGAGGCGGTCGACCGCGGCGGCTTCGCGCTCGTGCGGCCGCCCGGGCACCACGCCCCGGCCGACCGCGCGATGGGCTTCTGCCTCCTCAACAACGTCGCCGTCGCCGTCCGCTATGCCCAGGCGGAGCTCGGGCTCGAGCGCGTGGCGATCGTCGACTTCGACGTCCACCACGGCAACGGCACCGAGGCGATCTTCCGAAGGGACGACACGGTGCTCTTCGTGTCGCTGCACCAGTGGCCGTTCTACCCCGGCACCGGCGGCCCGGGCACAAGCGACGAGACAACGCTCAACATCCCGCTGGCGGCCGGAGCCGACGACATCGAGTACGGCGCGGCGTTCGACGAGCACGTAGAGCCCGCCGTCCAGGCCTTCGAGCCCGAGCTGCTGCTCGTGTCGGCCGGGTTCGACGCGCACCTCGAGGACCCGCTGGCGGGGATGGCGGTCACGGAGGCCGGCTTCCGCGACCTCGCAGCGCGCTGCGCCCGTCTCGCGCCGCGGGTCGCCGCCGTGCTCGAGGGCGGCTACAACCTGCGCACCCTGCCGCGCCTCGTCGAAGCCGCGCGGGCAGGCTTCAGCGAAACCTAGAAACGCGCGATCGCGAGCTGCTCGAGCGCCTCGCGGCGCGAGGAGACGCCGAGCTTGCGGAGCAGGCTCTTCACGTGCGAGCGCACGGTGTGCTCGGAGATGTAGAGGCGGCGGGCGATCTCATCGGTCGACAGGTGATCGTCGAGGAGGAGGAGCACCTCCACCTCTCGGGCCGAGAGAACCTGGGCGATGCTGTCGGGCACGCCGCTGCCGTTGCGGCCGCCGACGCGCACCTGGTCGAGCAGCCGGCGCGCGACGGCGCCGGAGAGGGCCGCCTCGCCACGGGCCACGCCGCGCAGGAACTCGATGATGCGCTCGGGAGGCTCGCTCTTCAGGAGATAGCCGGCCGCGCCGCCACGGATGGCGGCGAGCAGGTTCTCCTCCGTGCCGGACGCCGTCAGGACGACGACCTCGCAGCGGGGCGCCGCGGAGCGGAGCCGCGGCAGGACCGTCAGGCCGTCCATCCCGGGCATGGTCAGGTCGAGCAGCACGAGGTCGGGCTGGAGCGTGTGAGCCAGCTCCAGCGCCTCGGCGCCGTCGCCCGCCTCGCCGACCACGTCGAAACCTCCCTGCGCGAGCAGCGACGTGAGCGCGTCGCGCGTCAGGGGGTGGTCATCGACGACGAGTATGCGTTCGGCCATTGTGTGCTCTTATCGGCTACAGCATGCCTGCCGATGAGTGAAAAGTGCAGCGACGCTCAAAGGATACGTTCGAATCGTGGCTCGTAGGCGAGCTCTTGCTCGTCGTGCTCCTGGCCGTGGCCACGGCGATCTTCTTCAGCTCCGAGTCGTTGCGCAGCACCTACGAGCTGCCCGAGGGCCGGCTCGTGCTCGACACGACCGTCGTCTTGGCCGCGACGATCGTCGCCGTCCTCGCGGGAATCCGCTTCTCGGTCGAGGGCCGGCCGCTCGACCTGCTACTCGCGGCCGGGTTCTCTGTCGCAGCTGCGGGCACGCTCGCGTTCGCCGTGCTGCCGGTGATCGACGGCGATCCACAGGGGCCGGTGGCGGCGTGGGGCGCGATCCTGGCCCGCGTGCTCGCTGCCACGATGATCGCGCTGGCGCCAGTCGCGCCTGGTCAGCGCCTCGCGGCCCGCGGCCGCGCGTTGGCGCTCACCGGAATCGTCCTCCTGGCGACGCTGATCATGCTCTGGATCGTGCTGGGGGAGATCGACCTCGGCATCACCGGCTTCGAGGAAGGTGGCGACGCGGTGCGGTCGTTCGAGCTGTCGGTCGCGCTCGCGGCACTGTCCCTGCTGGCGCTGATCGCCGCCGTCGGCTTCGCGCTGCGCTACCGGAGCCAGCGGGAGGACCTCGACAGCTGGCTCGCGTTCGGCGCGACGCTGACGCTCTTCGCCGAGCTGCACTACGTGGTGACACCCGATCTCTCGACGGACTTCGTCACGCAGGGCGACTTCCTCCGCGTCCTCGCCTACGGGATCCTGCTCGTGGGCGTCTGGCGCGCGATCAGCTTCGCGGAGTTCGGCCGCGCGGTCGCCGAAGAGCGTGCGCGGGTGGCACGCGAGATCCACGACGGGCTCGCGCAGTACCTCTTCGCCGTGTCGACGCACACGAGCATGCTCGAGGCGGGCACCCCTCTGGCCGAGGCGCTGCCGAAGCTGAAGCAGGCCGCCCAGGCGGCTCAGCAGGAGGCGCGGTTCGCGGTCCTCGCGCTCTCGTCGGCCAGCGGCAACGCGCCTTTCGACGCAGCGCTCCGCCGCTACGTGGAGTTCCTGACCTCGGACGGCGTCCTCGACGTCGAGCTCGACATCGACGCCGACATGCAGATCGCGCCCGACGAGCAGATCGAGATCTTCAGGATCGTGCAGGAAGGGCTTGCGAACGTTCGCAAGCACGCGGGCGCCGGCCGGGCGGACGTGAACATCGGCCAGCGCGGCGGCCGTCGCGTGGTTCAGATCCGGGACGACGGTGTCGGCATAGAGGACGAGTCCAACGGCGCGCCCGCCGGCCAAGGGCTGAAGAACATGCGGCTGCGCGCCGACGCGATCGGCGCCGACCTCTTCGTCCGCTCCGCGCCCCGCCGCGGCACGACCGTCATCGTCGTGCTCCGCGGCTAGCTCAGGAATCCGCGGCGAAGCGGACATCGTGGGACTCCGCCTCGGGCGCGAGGAAGCGGAGCAGGCGGCGGCCCTCCGCAGCGACCGACTCCGTTGCGCGCTTCGTCGCGCGGCGAAGTTGCCCGATCACGAGTGTCGCCGCGCCGCTGTCCCGGTCGCGCTCCAGCCGCCAGACGCCCCAACCGAAGCCGTCGTGGAGCACGGCGCCCTGGACACGGCCCGCGAGGCCGCCGAGCCGTGCGCGCTCCTCTGGCGCGACGAAGCGGCTCCGGTCCGCGTGCGAGAGCAGCACGTTGTCGTACTCCGGGAGAAAGCGTGCCGGTGCCGGTGAGGCGGGGTCCGGCCGCGGCGCGTCGGGGAGTCGAAGAGCTCGCGGCCCCGCTCGTCGCGGAACGTGCGCAGCCCTGGGCGGAGGCGCTCGACCACCTCGCGCAGCCCGGTTACGCGTGACCACGTCCCGATGTCGGCGACCGCGGCGGGGCCGAACGCGGCGAGGTAGCGGAGCACGACCTCGTCGAGCGACGGCCGCTCGGCGAGCGGCCGGCCGAGCCACGACTCCGCGGTCGTCGTGGCCACCGCCGCGGTGCGTCCCCAGACACCTCGCGGCGGGACCTGGACGAGCGGCAGCAGGCAGCGGCAGGCGTACGCCAGAGCGGCCCCGTCGTGCCCGGAGAAGCGCTCGCCGAGGGCGGCGCGGAGCTCCGGGCCCGTCCGCGGCCGCTCCGCGAACACTGTCCGGGCGAACTCGAGCACGGGCTCCAGGTCGAGCTCCCGCAGATGCGGGGCGTAGTCGCGATGGCGCGCGAGTTCGGCGTCGAGCACCGGCTGCACGAGCGGGCGCAGCAGCAGGCAGTCGTCGGCGGTGACGAGGTGGATGGTCCCCCGCATCACGACCGTGCGCACGACCCGCCGCTCAACGAGCAGGTCCGCGAGCGCCCCGGGCCGGAACCCGTCCAGCCGCGACCACAACGCGGTGTACGGGTCGAGCGGCACCTGCGCCTGGAGGCCGACGAGGTGCTCGACGGTGTCGAGCACCGGCAGGTCGGCACGGCGGAGGAGCAGCTGGCGCGCCAGCGTCGCCCGGTTGAGGGCGCGCCGGCTCAAGGTCTCGGCCGTCACCCCTCGGTCTGGAGCCGTTCGAGCGGCGACGGCTCGCCGCGTGCGCGGCGGCGCAGGGCGGCGACGCGCTCGGCCACGATGACCGCGACGAGCACCGCTGTCACGAGCGCGGCCACCGCGAGGCCGGGTAGGACCACGCCAAGGCCGCCGGCCGCGAGGCAGCCGGCGGCACCGGTCAGACGCTTCCAGCTGACAGAGCCCGCCATTCGCAGCCGAAAGAGAACGTGCCCGAGCAGATACAGCGCCGGGCCGCCCGCGACGACGGCGAGCTCCTCTGCAGGCAGCTCGTCGCTCGGGTGCGCGATCACGAGCTCGTCGCCCACCGCCGAGGCGACGATCCCCGCGACGAGCACCGCATGGAGGTACGTGTAGCCGTCGCGCGCAAGCCGCGTCCGGTCGGGCGCGAGCTCGAGGCGCCGCTCGGCGACGCGCGCCACGTAGCTGAAGTAGAGCCACCAGAACGCGGCGGTCGAGAGGAAGGCAAGGACGAAGGCGAGCGTCCGCGCGAGGTCGAGCTCGAGCTCGGCGGTCGTCGCGCCCGTGATCACGATCGTCTCGCCGAGGGCGATGATGACGAAGAGCTGGAAGCGCTCGGCGAAGTGCGACGTCTGCACCGTCCACGTCGAGTGGTCGAGCCTTCTCCGGCCCGGCACCCGGTAGAGGACGAGCGGCGCGGCGAGGTCGACCGCGAGCGCGGCGAGCCAGAGCACGACGCGCGCCGACCCGTCGGCGAATGCGCCCGCGAGCCACAGGGCGCCGGCCGCGACGAACCAGATGAGAATCCGCTCCGCGCGCTCGCGCTCGAGGGTCCCTGGGCCGGCGGTCGCGAAAGCGAGGAACGTGTGGCGCCCGACCTGGACGGCCACGTAGGCACCGGCGAAGAGGAGGCCGCGCTCGCCGAACGCATCCGGGATCGCCACCGCCATGAGCATGCTCCCGAGCATGAGCCCGATCAGCACGAGACGCACCACCGCTGAATCTGGATCGAGCTCGTTCGTGACCCACGTCGTGTAGTTCCAGGCCCACCACACGGCGAGCAGGGCGATGGCCGCTTGAAGCGCGCCCTCCCATGTCAGGTTCTCGAGCAGGAGGTGCGAGACCTGCGTGATCGCGAAGACGAAGACGAGGTCGTAGAAAAGCTCCAGGGCCGTCGCCCGCTGCTCCTGGTCGACGTCGCGGCGGCGCCCGAACCGCATGGTCTGGACCCTACCGCGGCCTATGGACTCGCGCCTCGGGCCGACGTACGCTCAAAAGTGAACATGCCGGATCGACTGACCTCCAGGCCCGAGCGAGAGCGGCCCGCGTTCGAGCTCGAGCACGACCTCCCGCCGCGCAGCCGCGTGCTCGCGGGCGTCACGGCGCTCGTCGTCGTGCTCGCCGCGTCGATCCTGCTCGCGGTCTTCCTCGTCGTGGCCCTGCGCCAGGACCAGACGCAGCTCAACAACCGAAACGTGCCGTATGCGAGCGCTGTGGCGGAGGCCTCGCTGTGGGCCAAGGCGATGGCGAACGACGAGCGTGGCTACCTGCTCACGGGCGATCGCACCTTCATCGAGCAGATCGACCAGCGCGTGGGCTTCGCGCGCCGCGCCTTCGTCGAGGCGGAGCGGGCGGCCGACGGCGAGGCCCAGATCCGGGCGCTCGACGAGGCGGTCGCCGGCTTCGAGGCCTGGCACGCGCGGCTCCGCAGCCAGATCGCGCTCTTCGACGACGGGCAGGAGGAGCAAGCGACCGAGGCGGCCCTCGGCCCCGGCCGTGATCTCCGCCACGCGTACGAGACGAAGCTCGCCGAAGCCCAGACCCTCGCCGACCGGACGATCGCCTCGACGTCCCGTTCGGTCGCCTCCGCGTCCGAGCGCTCCGTCGCAATCCTGCTTGCGCTCCTCGTCGTCGCGCTCGCCATCGGCTTCGCGGTCGCCGCCTGGCTGATGCACACGATCGTGCGGCCCGCCTACACGCTGCTCGGCCGCTTGGCCCAGCCGCGCTAGTAAGCGCTCAACGCCGCGCCGAGGCGTAGCTCCCGAGCAGCCGCGTGAAGGTCGCGTGCTCGCTCACCTCCGCGAGCGCCTCGACCGCGGCAGCGTCGTCCGCGGCGGCGGCGACGTCGGCGTAGAAGAAGTACTCCCACGGCCGCCCGGGCCGTGGCCGGGACTCGAGCTTCGTCAGGTTGAGGTGCCGCCCGGCAAACGCGCCCAGGCAGCGGTACAGCGAGCCCGGCACGTGCCCGACGCCGAAGACCAGCGACGACTTGTCGGGCTCTGCCAGCGGCTGCGGGCTGCGCGATAGCGCCCCGAAGCGGGTCGAGTTGTCGCGGTAGGTCTGGATCTCCTCGGCCAGCACCGCCAGGCCGTAGAGCTCGGCGGCACGGCGCGAGGCGATCGCGGCGACGCCGTGGAGCTGCTCGACCGCGATCCGCTTCGCCGCCCCCGCCGTGTTGTAGTCGGCTCGGACCGAGACACCGAGGCCGTGCAGGAACTCCTCGCACTGGGCGACCGCCTGCGGGTGCGACCGCACTTCCGACACGCCGTCGATCTCCGTGCCCGGCAACGCGATCAGGCAATGGTCGACGCGCACGATCGTCTCCCCGACGAGGTGCAGCCCGTGCCGGAGAAAGAGGTCGTAGGTCTCGTTGATGCTGCCGGCCTGGGAGTTGTCCATCGGCACGAGCCCGAAGGCGACGAGCCCCACCTCGACCGCCTCGAAGACGCTCCGGATCGACGGGAACGGCCGGTGCTCGACCTCCGGGAAGAGCGCGCGGGCCCCCTCCTCCGAGTACGCGCCCGGCTCGCCCTGATAGGCGACGACGGTGTCCACACCCGAACTGTAGAACCGCGTCTCCACGCACCTACGGGTGACGCCGCGACAGCCGCTGCGAAGAGGAGGCTGTCAGGGGTCTTTGCGCGCAGCCAGAAGAGACACCGGGCGGACTCGAACCGCCGTAGCGCGCTTTGCAGGCGCGCGCCTCGCCTCTCGGCCACGGTGTCCGGAGAGAGCCCCCGAGAGGAGTCGAACCTCTGTCTCCGGGTTCGAAGCCCGGCGCTCATCCACTGAGCTACGGAGGCGGATAGGGGCGCGTTCGCGCTCGAGTTGATTTGCACCGCTCGGACGGGCGGCGGTGTGATGTGCCATGACGCCCGTCGTCCGAGTCGATGGGCAGTGCGGACGGAGGGAGTCGAACCCTCATGGCCTGAGGCCGCCGGCTTCTGAGGCCGGTGCGTCTGCCGGTTTCGCCACATCCGCAGGTGGGAGCCGCTGCGCCGTCGCGGCTCCCAGGTGATTCGTTCAGCGGTCACGCGGCTGGCCGCGGCTGCCGCTCGGCGCGCTGTGCCTCGAGCCGTGCCTTCCGGCGGGTCTCGAGCACGACGACCTTGGCGGGACGCGGTGCCTTCTGCGGGCGGGCCGCGACCCGGACGAGGTGCAGGTGCATCTCGCTCTCCTCTCTTTGGTTGGGCCTCTCGTTGTAGGTAGGCGCCTCGCGGCGCCCCCTCTAGAGGGCGCCGCGGGCGAAGTCGGAGATGAGCTGCGGCGTCGCGGTGTCGAAGCCCACGACGTCGAGCATCCCCGGGTCGGCCGGATCGGCGATCGAGAAGCCGTTCGAGACCAGGCCGACCACGACCAGCCGTGCGTCGATGCCCGACGCCCGGCGGTAGTCACGAAGAGCCTGGACCGGGTGGACGTCACCCGCCCAGGTCTCCGAGTCGGTGTAGATCACCAACGTGTCGACCTCACGCTCCTCCGCCTGTGCGTAGAGCATCGGCAGCGCGCAGTCCGTGCCGCCGAACGGCAGGTCCGACACCGTCTTGACGGCGTCGTCGAGCCGCTGTCGCGGCGAGATCGCGAGCGGGGTCAGGCCCTGCACGCCGAGACCCCACTGGCCCTTCGTGCGCGACTTCCAGCCGCCCTTGCCGGCGAAGAAGCCCACGATCTCGTACTGCGGCTCCGTCGCCGCCGTCACCAGCGCGAGCGCCGCCGACGCGTCGCGCGGCGTCAGGCCCGGCACGCCGGCGACCTGGCCGCCGGTCATCGAGCCGGACACGTCGAGAGCCAGCAGCAGCCGCGTGCCCGCCGGCTCGACGTTGCCGAACGCCGTGTAGAACGCGGCGTCGAGGGCGTCCACGACCTCCCGCACCGGATTCCACTCGCCTCGGCCGCGGAAGCCGCGGCCCGACGCGTAGGTGCGGAGCGCCGCGAGCACGGCGATCGGGTGCACCCGCGCCTTGCGGATGCGCTCCGCGTCGCCCAGCTGCACGACCACCTTCGACGTGCCGTCCGAGCCCGGCGCGAGGACGCCTACTCGCGTCATCGTCGCCAGGTTGCGGATCAGCGCCGTCATCGGCATCTCGTCGAGCAGCGCCTCCCAGACCTCCGGCGAGGTGAGGTGCTCCGGCTGGAGAGCCTCACGCGGCAGGCGATAGTCGCGGACGAGCGCCGCGGCCTCCCGTGCCGTCGCCGCCTCCTGTGCACGAACGAAGCCCTCGACCAGCCGCGGCAGGCCGTCCGTCGCACCGCCGCGGACGATCCACTCGAACAGGCGAGCGTGCTCATCCGAGACGTCCAGCTCCGGGTTGCCCGCGCCGACGCGACGCGCCGGGTGAGCGAGACGGAGCAGGTCGCGGTGTGTCACGCCCGCCCGCTGGCGGTACTTGACCGCCTGGTAGGCGAGCGCGTCGACGGCCTGAGCCGCGTACCAGCGGCCGACCGCGCGCCGGAGCGAGCGGCCCCAGCCGCGGAAGCCCTCGACGAACAGTGCGAACTGGAACAGGTGCGTGCCCGTGCGGGCCACCTGCGGCAGCGACCCGAGCGCCGCCTGCCGCGTCTCGGTGTCGCCGAGACCGGCCGCGAGCGCGAGCGCGTACAGGGCCGGGTCGTTCTTCGGAGCACGGCCCTCCTTCGAGACGCGCACGATCTCGGCGACCGCGCGCGGACCGTCCTCGCGGACGCACTCCTCTACCGCCTTTGCGTTCTCGCGCGTCAGCTTCCACTCGGACGCGTAGTACGAGCCTCCCTCTGAGCCGAGTACGAGGAAGCGGCGTAGCCGCGTCCACATGTCCACGGTCCAGGCGAAGCCACCGGCCGAGTTCGGAGCCTGGCCCGGCAGCGGCAGCCACTGCGGCACACGACGCGTGCCGTGACGCTTCAAGTACGACATTGCGCACCTCCTTTCGCTGGGTTGATGTGGGTTGGGTTAGCGGTGACGCCGCGCGGCGAGCTCGGCCTCAGCAGCGAGGCCGTCGCGGAAGCGGTGGAGCGCGCCGAGCAGCGTCTCTGCCTTGAAGAGCGAGTTCTCGCGCAGCTGTGCGGTCTCGAGGGAGAACTCGAGGTTGATCGTGTTGGTGCAGTCGGCGATCTGTAGCACGAGCTGCGGATCGCGGTTGCGACGACGCCGGCGCGCCGTCGTGTCCTCGACGAGAACGCGGACGAACGCGTCGCCGTAAAGGCCGGGGCGGTTCAGGCGTGTGTGCTCGTCCACGCGAGCCGCCGGGGTGCGCGCCGCGATCGAGTCGGGACTACGTGCGTACTGCAGCAGATAGGACATCGCTTCCCTCCTCGAGGTAGGTGAGCCCGCGGTCGTGGTGGTGAAGACCGGAAGGTGGAGACCCGGCGTTCGCCAGGCGGAGGTTCTCGGCCTCCCGCTGCTCCGGGGGTGAGAGATAACCGACCCTCTCCGGCCCGCGGTGATGGTCAAAGAACTGCTGCGGTCGTGGTGGTACAGCCCGGAACTGCTCTACCAACTGAGCTACCGGAGCACGAAGTGCTCCGAGCGGGACTCGAACCCGCGACCTGTCGATTAGGAGTCGATAACCGGAACTGTTCCGGCCCGCAGCAGGGAAGTACGTCGCGGTCATGAGATGCGGTCGGGAAGCGGAGTCGAACCGCGACGGCGCACGCGTGTGCAACCGCCCTCACCAGATAACCGAGCCGCTCCGGCCCGCGACGATCAGGAGTGAAGCAGGCCCGCCAGGGGTCGAACCCGGACCAGCGAGGTTGGAGCTCGCCGTGCTGCCGTTTACACCACAGGCCTTCGAGAGCGGACGACCCGGATCGAACGGGCCTCCCCGGAGTGGCGCTCCGGTGCTCTTCCGTCTGAGCTACGTCCGCTTGGAGCCCTCCCGTTCCTGGCGCGTCGCTCGCGGTGCCGGGCCGGAGGGGACAGTATTTGAATACGGCCCCGGAGAGCCCGGTGCCGCGAGCGGCGCGAGCGCTCGGCGGAGCCGGGCTTCGCCCGGCGGGAGCCGAGCGCGGCCAGGGACGGGAGGAGCCTCCGGCAGGATTCGAACCCACACCTCGGCCGTACAAAGGGCGCGTGCTTGCCGTTGACACTACGGAGGCGAAGGTGGAGACGGTCGGAGTCGAACCGACATCTTCCTCGTTGCAAGCGAGGCGCTCGCCCAGTTGAGCTACATCCCCTTGCCGATCAAAGGACATGGTGCGGACGGGTGGAGTCGAACCACCACAGCACGAGGCGGCAGGGTTACAGCCTGCTGAGCTCGCCGATGCTCAGCGTCCGCA
>Ga0190265_10003116_pt1 | contig 11299 bp, 10 predicted proteins | sample Popmic124T_FD_133135 | JGI IMG/M metagenome (GOLD analysis project Ga0190265, IMG submission 133135) | Populus adjacent soil microbial communities from riparian zone of Indian Creek, Utah, USA - 124 T | ecosystem: Environmental > Terrestrial > Soil > Riparian zone | place: USA: Utah | collected...
GACACGACGACACGACGGCACGAAGACGATTGCAGCGCTTCGATGTCGGCGCCTGGAAGCACGACAAATTCAAAGGCGAGCGCATTCCGACGCTGGAATCGATTCTGGCCGCGGTTCCGCAGGGCAAACGGGCCGTGCTCGAAATCAAATGCGGGCCGGAGATCGTTCCCGAATTGGCGCGGGTGATTCACGCCTCGAAGCGCAAACCAGCCGAGATCGTTGTCATTTCGTTCAAGTTCGATTCGTTGAAGGAATCCAAAGCAAAGCTTCCGGACATCGAGCACTACTTTCTCTCTGATTACAAAACGAACGCGCAGGGCCGGTTGCCTGAACTGTCGCCGATGATCGCGCAGGCTAAGTCCGCGAAGTTTGACGGGCTGGACCTGCAATTCAAATGGCCCATCGACAAAGCGTTTGTGAACCAAGTGAAAGATGCCGGCCTCAAGCTTGTTGTCTGGACGGTGAATGATCCGGCCATCGCCAAACGAATGGTGGAGGCGGGAGTGGATGGCATCACCACCGACCGCCCGGGCTGGCTGCGCGAGCAATTGGACGGAGCAAAGTGAGCGCATGCGTCAGTCCGTGTTTCGTGTCTTGGATTAGAAACGACGCCAAGTCGCATTTGCCATGTATATGAATCTGAAGGTAGGGCGGCGCTGTCCTCAGCGCGCCGGACCACGCACTTATCGGCCGAGACGTGGGTTGGCAGGGAGCGGCGGCGCGGTGAGGACACCGCGCCCTACCCGCTTCGAGTTTCAGCGACGCGTTATCGTCGCGCTCTGTTTTTTGGCTGGCGCGTTGAACAGCGCGTCGGACATCAGCGCCGCTGTCATCAACTCGCGGCCCCTCCATCTCCGCAGCGGCGATAAACCGGAGTGGGAGGAATTCGCAAAACAAACGCCCGACGCGCGGCGGCTCGATGTCACGTTCACCGCCAGTTCCAACCGCACCGAAGCCACGCTGTTCATCCGGCAAAACGAAGTGCGACAGGATTGGCCGGTGGAGCTGAATGGAAAGCGCATCGGAAAATTGTTCACGGTGGAAGTGGACCTGATCCACACACTCGTTGTCCCCGCCGGTGCGTTGCGCGACGGGGAGAACAAGCTGTCGATCGTTCCGCCGCGGGACAATGATGACATTTTCATTCGCGACATTGTGCTCGAAGGCCGTCCCCGTTTCGCCGCCACGGCGGAAGCGACGCTGGATGTGCGCGTGACGGAGAATGGCGCCGCACTGCCCAGCCGCATCACGATTACGGACAGCAACGGCGCCTTGAGCGCGCTGGTGGTGATGGAGGGACGAACTCCGCGAGTCCCGGAACGTTTGGATGGGGACTCGCAGAGCTCGTCCCTCCAACGATTTGCCGGCGTCGCGGTGCGACCGGGGGTTGTTTACACAGGCGATGGAATCGCACGAGTGGGACTGCGGGCAGGCGCTTACACCGTTTATGCATCGCGGGGATTCGAATACAGCGTGGCCACGCAAACGGTGCGCGTTACGATCGGGGACACACAGCAGGTTGCGCTGTCGCTCACGCGGGAAGTGGCGACACCCGGGCTGGTGAGTTGCGACACGCACATTCACACGGTGACGCACAGCGGGCACGGCGATTGCACGATGGATGAACGGATGATGACGCTCGCCGGCGAAGGACTGGAGTTGCCCATCGCGGCGGATCACAACACGAACATTGATTACGAGATCGCAGCGCAACGCACCGGCGTGCGCCGATGGTTTACGCCGGTCGCGGGGAATGAAATCACGACGCCCGCGGGGCACTTCAACATTTTTCCGGTATCGGCGGGCGCCGCCGTGCCCGATTTCAAAATTACGGACTGGCCTCGGTTGAACGCGGTGCTGCGGGCCACGCCGGGCGTGCGCGTCGTGATTCTCAATCACCCTCGCAACTTTCACAGCAACTTCCAGCCTTTTGCCGCGACGAACTTCAATGCGGTGAGCGGCGAGAACAAACGCGGGCCGGAGTTCCAGTTCGATGCCATGGAATTGCTCAACTCATCCGCGCAGCAATCAGACTACATGCTCGTGTACCGCGATTGGTTTGCGCTGCTCAACTACGGCTATCGCGTGACGGGTGTCGGCTCCAGCGACTCGCACGACGTGAGCCGTTATATCGTTGGGCAGGGGCGCACTTACATCGAAGCGCCGGACGGCGACGCCTCACGCATCGACGTGGCGGGCGCGTGTTCGAATCTCGTGGCCGGCCGGGCGTTGGTGAGCATGGGGTTGCTGGCGCAGATGACAGTGAACGATCGGTTCCGCGTCGGCGATCTGGCTACGTATGTGGGCGAGCCAGTCCGGGTGCGAGTGCAGGTGTCTGCGCCGTCGTGGATTTCCGCGAGCCGTGTCGAATTGTTCGCCAACGGTGTAAGCATCCGCACCAATGACATTTCCCCGCGCGATACAAAGTCTCCCGGCGTGAAAGCAATCGTCGAATGGAGTCTCCCGCGTCCTGCGCACGATGTGCATCTCGTCGCCATCGCCCTGGGGCCGGGCGTGGACGCGCCGTATTGGGCGACGCCCAAGCCATATCAGCCGACTTCGCCGGGTTGGACGAACCGCGTCTTCGCGGTCACGAATCCCATTTGGGTCGATGTGGACAATGATGGGAAATTCACCGCGGCGCGCGGATACGCAAAGCAACTTGTGGCGAAGCACGGCACGGACGCGGCGCGGCTCACGGCGGCGTTGGGCAATTACGACGAAGCGGTTGCAGCGCAGGCTGCTTCATTGTGCGCGAGCGCGGGCGTAAAACTTGGCACAACGGCATGGGTCGCTGCGTTGCAATCAGCCAAGCCACAAGTGCAGCGCGGCTTTGCAGCGTATTCACAAGAACGTTGGTAGGGCGCGGTGTCCTCACCGCGCCGGGGCGCGCACGGGGGAATACAAGACGGTGGTTGCACGTCGCCCGCGGCGCGCTGAGGACAGCGCGCCCTACCTTTGGCGTTCCGTCATGAACTCTGGCTTCAGCTTCACAAATAACTTTAACCAGTCGCGCATCATGGCCTGGCCGATGGTGATCTTCTTTTCGCGTTCGAGCGCATTCAGTTCCGCCAACGGCGTGCCGTCGTAATGGCCCACCCAGCCGCACGCAATCCCGCGCGATGAACGCATGAATTCCTCCAGCTCTGCCGTGGAACAACTGAGTGCGAAAATTTCTTCGATAACGATCGGCTTACCGACCGCGACGCGTCGGAGTGCTTCGCTTGCCTCATCCGGTTTTTTGCTGTCGGGATAAATGTGGACGCTCATGAAATCCAATTTGGCCACCACCTTCTCGGGCAGGAACCCACAGAGGTGTCCCCAGCCTTCGCTGGATCCGTTTCGCGGATGGCGCGCGTCATCGTCTCGATCCACGCGACGGCGATGTCTTCGCGTTTTCGCTCCGCGCGATCGAGCGCGATAAATTGGAGAAAGTCGTAGCCGCCAAAAGGCTTGCCGGAATACCAGTCGCCCGGCTTGCGTTTGTCCGGCGGCGCGAGCGGCTCGTTCATCAAGTCGTAGCAAAAGACGGCCGGACTGCCAGCGCACTGTGCGGCGATGGTGCGCCAGAAAAACGCCTGGGCGTTCCATCGGCCCGGCTCGTCGAGCGCGTCATACCACGAGGGCACATCGGCTTTGCGGTAACAAGCCAGCCCGGTGACGTCGAGATAGAGGCCGGTGGCTTCCGCGAGGCGCAAGAGGCGGCGCAGTTGCAGAAGCGCCGCGGGATTCGCCGTGTTTGTGCCTTCCATGAAGCGGCCGAATTGCAGATGCACGCGCACGACGTTCGCGCCCAGCGCCTTGAGTTCGCGAAAATCTCCTTCCAGCGTTTCCCATTCGCCGTCCCAGAAATCCTCCATGAGCCGCCCGCCGTTTCCGTAATTCATGCCTCACGGGTGAAACGACTCAGTGGTGCCGGTAAAGACGAAGCCGCGCTGATCCGGCGACACTGCGATGCGCCGCATCGTAATGGAATGCGGCTCGACGGATCGGCAGCCGGCCAGGAAAGCCAGGGCGAGACCACCGAGAAGAATTGTGAGCGAGTGCATGACGGCAGTAAGGCGGAAATTGCCGGCAGCGGCAAGTCACCGGGCGCGGCATCGCCCCACTTCCGCCTTCGCTTCCTGGCTCCGTCCGCCAGAATCGTGACAATGCGCCGCCGCACGTTCCGACAATTGAGAGCGAAGACAGAATCGCAGTTTCATCATCACGTTTATGTGGTGCTGCTGAACGCCGCCGCGGCCAAGGACCGCAAGATTGCCGCGGCGAATCCCCAGCGCGATCCAAACAAGCCATGCGTTTACGTTGGCATGACTGGCCTGCAACCCGAGGAACGCTTCTGGAACCACAAGAACGGCGAGAAGGCCGCGCGCATCGTGCAACGCTTCGGCGTGCGGCTTCTCACGGAAATGTTTGCGCACCTGAACCCGATGCCATTTGAAGCCGCGGCGCAGATGGAAAAGGAACTGGCGGAGGACTTGCGCGCCCAGGGTTACACCGTCGCAGGCGGGACATAACGTTGGAGGGACGAGTTCCACCAGTCCCCATCTCCCGAAACAATGCAAGTCAGGGACTCGTGGAACTCGTCCCTCCAACGGTCAGGGGCCTACCGAATGATTTGACGCTGCGGCCAATCATGTCGATATGTTCCGCCATGGAACGACCGCAGCCGCCACGTTGGCCCACGCCCCCGCCCTTGCACCGGGCAGAGCCGGAGTTGCCGCCGATGCGCTATGAGCCGCCGAAAAAGCCCATCGGCCCCATGCTCAAAAAGATTGCGGGACCGCTTCTGCTCATCCTCATCCTGGGCGCGAAGTGGTTTGGCAAAATCAAATTCCTCATTCTTCCGGTGCTCAAATTCTTCCCGCTGCTTCTGAAAACCGGCGGCTCGATGATCATCATGATCGGCGTTTATGCGATGATGTATGGATGGAAGTGGGCCGTGGGCTTCGTGTTGCTGCTCTTCATCCATGAGTGCGGCCACGTCATCGTCGCCAAAAGACTCGGCCTCCCCGTCAGCGCCCCAGTGTTCATTCCATTCATGGGCGCATTCATCCTGCTCAAGGAGATGCCAAAGAACGCATGGATCGAGGCGCAGGTTGGAATCGGCGGACCGATCTTCGGCGCGGCTGGAGCCGTCGCCTGTTACGCGATATTTATTTTTACCGGCGCGCCGCTCTGGGCCGCGCTCGCTTACAGTGGATTTTTCCTGAACCTCTTCAACCTCGCGCCGATCGGATTTCTCGACGGTGGACGAATCGTGACGGCGCTCTCCCCGTGGCTGTGGATCGTAGGCACGGTAATCATGGTGGTGATGCTGGTCCTGAGTTTCAATCCGCTGCTGTTGCTGCTCTTGATCATGTCGGCGCCGCGCTTGTTCTCGCTGTTCCGCAAACGCACCGATGAAGAGAAGCGCTTTTATGAAGTGACTCCGGGCCAGCGCGCGTTTATTGCCTTTCTCTACTTTGGTCTCGCCGCCGCGCTCGGGTTCGGCATGAAGTTGATTCACGACGCGCACGTCACCGGCGTCACCCCCCAATAGCGCGTCGCGCTTCGTGTACTCGGCGCTTGGGAGGCAAGTTCCTCATTTTGCAAATGGCGGTTTTGCTCCGCGCAATTCACGCTTGTCGGCATCCGCCGCGGGTGATTCGATGACTGCGGGTTATGGAAAACGCAACGCCTCCGCCGTCAGCGCCGCCGCCCTTTGGAAACACGCCCACTCCGCTGCCGCCCGCCAATCCCAACGCGCATCGCACCTGGGACATGTGGTGCCACATGAGCGCGCTCGCAGGGCTGGTCATTCCGTTCGGGAATCTCATCGGGCCGCTGGTTGTCTGGCAGATGAAACGAAACGAGTTCCCGTCCGTGGACAGTCACGGCAGGGAATCGCTGAACTTCCAGCTCTCAGTCTTGATTTATTTGGTGGGCGGCGCCGTGCTCGCCTTCATCGGAATGTTCTTTTGCATCGGCTGGCTCCTGTTCCCAGTTCTGATTGCGCTCCATTTCGGCGCACTGATTCTCGCGGTCATCGCCGGCATCAAAGCGAACGACGGGGTGTTGTATCAGTATCCGTTCAATCTGCGGCTAATTAAGTAATCGTGCTACATCGTGTGCCATGAGCATTCCGAGCTACAAACGCCTGACCATTGCGCTCGGTATCGTCTGTGTTTTGATGTTGGTGCTCTGTGGCTGTCTCTTTTGGAATCATGGCTGGCTAACGATTCGAGTCGCCTGGGCAACCGAGCAGATTAATATCTTCGACGAAATGCGCCAACGCGCCCTTCAAAGTGACGCAGCCGATGCTGCTGGTTGCCTTGCATATGTCGTCAGCTACTATCCATCCGGCAGTAAGCAAAAAACAAATTCACGACTCGACCGCATGGTGGAGCGTGACCGGGTACGCGTCACGCGCGACATTCTTGCTTATCTTCGCATCAAGACGGGTCAAGATTTGGGCGAGCATCCAGAGGTTTGGATTCAGAAATACGGAACGAGATAGCCAGTCGTGCTCGAACGACAGGCCCCTTAATCGCCGCTTGAACTCAAGTTTTGCCAAGCATTCTCGATTTAAAGTTGTGAATCGAACTGCGACAAGCCCGTTGAGCCTGATTCCCGGCACCGTGCTGCTGGCCGTCCTTCTTCTCGCGCAGAAGATTCTTGTGCTGCTGGCGCCCTAGTCTGTCAGCCCGCCGCGGGGCGCTGGGGACATCGCCCCCTACGTTCGCTCTCTTTCCCGCTTTCCGTTTCACGCATCACGCTTCACTTTCCCGTCCGTGAAATATCGGCGATTCGGAAAAACAGAATTACAGATGCCCGTCATCTCCTGCGGCGGGATGCGCTATCAATACAAGTGGCAGGACGTGGACCCGCGCGATGTGCCGCCCGAGAACCAGGCCAACCTCGAAGCGACCATTCGGCGTGCCGTGGATCTCGGCATCAATCACATCGAGACCGCGCGCGGCTACGGCTCGTCCGAAATGCAACTCGGCTCCGTCCTGCCGACTTTTCCGCGCGAGCAGTTAATCGTGCAGACGAAGATCGCACCGTTCGCGACCGGCGATGAATTCTGCCGCACGTTCGACCAATCGATGAAGTATCTGCGGCTCGACCATGTCGAGTTGCTTTCGCTCCACGGCATCAACAATCGCCAACTCCTCGAATGGTCGTTGCGCAAAGGCGGCTGCCTGGAAGCGGCGCGGAAAATTCAGTCGGAAGGCCGCGCCCGCCACGTCGGGTTCTCCACCCATGCCACGACGGACATCATCCTCGAAACGGTGAACAGCGGCGGCTTCGATTACATGAACGTCCACTGGTATTTCGTGAACGACCTCAACTGGCCCGCCGTGCAGGCGGCGCACGCCCGCGACATGGGCGTCTTCATCATCAGCCCCAACGACAAAGGTGGAAAACTTTATGAACCACCGCCCAAGCTCACGCGGCTTTGCGCGCCGCTCACCCCGATGCAGTTCAATGATCTTTACTGCCTGGCGCGTCCGGAAGTTCACACGTTGAGTTGCGGGGCGGCGCGGCCCAATGACTTCGATGAGCATGTGGCCGCACTGAACTATTATGAGCGCATCGCCGAGACCATTGCTCCGATCGAAAAGCGATTGCGCGATGAAATGAGCTTCACACTCGGCAAAGACTGGTGCGAGCGCTGGTTTGAAGGATTGCCTGAATACATCGCGGTCCCCGGCGAGATCAACGTGCTGGAGATCATGCGCCTGTGGACTTACGCCAAGTCACTCGATCTCACCGCGTGGGGCAAGATGCGTTACAATCTGCTGGGGCAAGCGGACCATTGGTTCCCCGGCGAGAACAGCGCGAACACTCGCAACGTGGATTGGAGAAATGTTCTGTCGCGCAGCCCCTTCGCTGACCGCATTCCCGCCATTCTTGAGGAAGCGCACACGATGCTGTTCGAAGCGCCGAAAAAGCGCCTCAGCCAATCGTGAGACAAACCAGGAACGAGCCCAGGAGATTTTCGATTGGCCGCGATGGTAAGGCGGCGCTGTCCTCAGCGCGCCGTCCCTGATGGCCAAGGTGGATCTCGACACTGTTCTTGAGAATGGTGTCATAGAGGTGGAACTCGTCGCGCAGCGACGAGTAGCGCCGCGTTCAGCGGCGCAACGATCTCGCGAGAAACTTAGTGCCATCCAGCGCCCCCCGAGACCGCCCGCTGAACGCGGGCGGAGTTGTCGCAGCGCGACAACTGCCACCTTCAAGCACCCTGATGGCCAGCCCACCGGTTTTCAGCATTGCCGCCAGCCTTCGCGGCGTTAGAGTCGCGCCAACAACTCTGGAGGAAGCGCGTATGTATTTCGGCGTCGATTATTATCCCGAACATTGGGTCCATCCGTACGCAGGCACGCCCGAAGCACCGGAGTCGCGCTGGGAAGAGGACGTGCAATTGATGCTCGAAGCCGGCGTGAACGTGGTGCGCGTGGGCGAATTCGCGTGGGGCCTCTACGAACCTGAAGAGGGCCGGTTCAATTTCGATTGGATGCGCCGCGCGATGGATCTGTTTGGCAACGCCGGGATCAAAGTCGTCCTCGGCACGCCCACCGCCGCGCCGCCCGTCTGGCTGGCGAAGAAGCATCCGGAAATTCTCCCGGTCGATGAACGCGGTCTCGTTCGCCGCGAAGGCACCCGGCGCGCCTACTGCATGAACAGCGGCGTGTATTGGGACTACACGCAAAAAATAATTCGCGCGCTGGCCGCCGCGCTTGGAAAACATCCAGCACTCATCGCCTGGCAGATCGACAACGGCATTGGCGGGCATCACACGGCGACGTCGTTCAACGAAGAAACGCGCTATGACTGGCACGCGTGGCTGAAGGCGAAGTACGAAACCGTCGAGCGCCTCAACGACATGCTCGGCCTCAATTTCTGGACGCAGCGCGTGACGCGTTTCGAAGACCTGCCGATGCCGATGCACTCGCCCACGGGGCACAATCCCGCGCTGATGATGGACTGGATGCGCTTTTCCAGCGACACGCTCGTGGCCTACATGCGAATGCAGGCGCAGTTGCTGCATGAACTCACGCCGGGGATTCCGGTGACGAACAATCTGCGCGCTCTCTGGCGCGGCTTCGATCATTTCGACCTTGCCGAGGTGCTCGATTTCGTTTCCCTCGACAGCAATGCGACGATCAATACCAAGTCAGCCGAACTCGCGTGCGAGATCGACATGATGCGTTCGCTCAAGAAGCAGAACGTGCGCACCCCGAACCAGGATTGCGGCTTCTGGGTCATCGAGCAAAAGGCCGGCAATGTGAACTGGCAGGCGGTCAATTCACTCGTGCGGCCTGGAGTGGTTCGGCTTTTTACGTATCAGCTCGTTTCGCGCGGTGCGTGTGGCGTCCTGTATTTTTTGTGGCGGCAACCGCGCATCGGGCCGGAAAAATTCTATGGCGGCGTGTTGGGCCACGATGGTTCGCCCGAGACACGCGCCTATCGCGAGATCAAACAGATCGGGCACGAACTCAAGACCCTGGCCGCGGTCCTGAAAGGTACTTGCGTGGTGGCGGATGTTTGCATTCTTTTCAGCCACGAAAACGACTGGAACCTGCGTTACACCAAGCAGCCGAACCAGGCGTTTCGCTACCGCGAGCACATCCAGCTTTTTTACACGGCCCTGCACGACCGGAACATTCCGGTGGACTTCGCGCGGCCGACCGAGGATTTGTCCAAATACAAAATCGTCATCGCGCCATCGCTCAGCCTGCTCGCGGGCGGCGAAGCGGATTTGCTCAAACTTTACGTGCAAAACGGCGGCACGCTCGTGAGCACATTCAATACGGGGCTGGTGGATGAACATCACATCGCGCCGGATTCCGGTTATCCGCACGACTTGACCGATGTGTTCGGGCTGGAAGTGCGCGAGTTCGACCCACTGCCGCCGGGCGAGGAGAATCATCTGACATTCAAAGCGGGTTTTCCGTCAACGCATCTGCACCCGGGAAAACTGTGGTGCGACATCATCGAACCGAAGGGCTGTCAGGTCATTGGCACTTACTCGAAAGATTTTTATGCCGGAAAGCCAGCAATGACGATGAACGAGTTTGGCAATGGCCGCGCGATTTACATCGGCACGATGAGCCACCAGCAGTTTTATGGCGACCTGGTCACGTGGCTGCGCAATTTGTGCAACCTGCACCCGTTGCTGAAGGTGCCGGACACCATTGAAGTGAGCATGAGGGAAAAGGACGGGCAGAAAGTTTTCTTTTTGCTCAACCACCAAAGCTCGCCGGTGCGATTGCATTTCTACAAGCCGATGCATGATTTTCTGACCGGCAAGACATTCACCGGCAGCTACGATCTGCCGCCGCACGGCGTGCTCGTGCTCGACGAACAACCGGAGCCGAGCCATGCTCCGCCTGCAAATGAGACTGCCGCCACGACGCCACATTCCGCCGCTGGGCCCGCCTAGGCTTTCGCCGCGGGACAAGGTGCTGGCGGCCTGGCGGGGCGTGGACGTGACGCCCGCGCTGAAGGCCAACGCGCGCCGGGAAAAAGGTGCGGAAGCACTCATCGGCAACGTCCTGAAAGATCTTCGGATAGATCGCCGCCGCGCAGAGGCCGAAATCGTTCGCGTCTGGAACAACTTGATCGATCCAAGCCTCACCGCGCACGCGCAGCCCACGGGAATTCACAAAGGAACACTTTTCGTGACGGTGGACAACAGCACATGGCTTTCTGAGATCGTTCGCTATCGGCGGAAGGAAATTCTCGATCGGCTGCAACACAGTTTTGGCCGGGAAATGATCGCGCGCATTTCGTTTCGAGTCGGGTAGGATGAGGTGTGGGAAAGGAACGGGGCGAGGTGTGGTCGAAGGAAATCTGCCAACTGTCTCCCCGGCCAACGCGTATCTCGGCCCCGTTATCTGCACGGTGGCAATGAATTTCACTTTGCCGGTTCCGGATGTTGCTGGCGCGCTTTTCTCCGCAACAGCAAGGCGGCGGCGCCACCAAGCCCCAGCAAGGCCCAAGTGCTGGGTTCAGGCACAGCCGCGCCGTAGAAGTCCAGAGAGTAGTTCAGCGTTCGGAAGTTTCTTTCTTCCGCCGAATCGTACCAGTCGTAGAAGTTGTTCACCCGGAAACCAATCTTCGTGATGTTGTAGCCCATCAGGTCAGGTGAAAGGGAGGAACGCCCCAGGAACTGCTGCTCGGATGCCCCGCCCCACCCGCCAGTACCCCCGGGTTGGAAGCGAAGAAATCCATTTGTGCCGTCGGTGAGACCAGCGATGTAGCCACCGAAGCCGGGTTCCCATTCGCCGCCGCCTCGTTCCCGATGCTC
>Ga0190265_10003117_pt1 | contig 11298 bp, 7 predicted proteins | sample Popmic124T_FD_133135 | JGI IMG/M metagenome (GOLD analysis project Ga0190265, IMG submission 133135) | Populus adjacent soil microbial communities from riparian zone of Indian Creek, Utah, USA - 124 T | ecosystem: Environmental > Terrestrial > Soil > Riparian zone | place: USA: Utah | collected...
TGGTGGCCGCTGTCGCTTACGGCTCGCGTGACGGCATGCGTAACGCCGAGTGCAACGGCGGCGGGAGCGCGGGAGCGATGACGCGCGACGGCCGGATCTGGTTCCCGACCATCGAGGGCGTGGTCTCTTTCAACCCCCAACAACTCGGCACAAGTGCGCCGCCGCCGCCGGTGGCCATCGAAGAGGTACTGCTGGATGGCCGCGCCGTTGATCCACGGCCGATACTGGCCATGCCATCGTCGGCGCAGACACTCGCAATCGACTTCACCGCGATGAGCCTCGTCGCGCCCGAATCGATCCGCTTTCGCTACCGCCTCGAGGGCCTCGAGGAGGAATGGGTGGAAGCCGACGCACGCCGCACGGCGTATTACTCGAAGCTGCCGCCGGGTCGCTACCAATTCCGTGTCATCGCGTCGAGCGCCGATGGCGTATGGGGCGACGCTGGCGCCACGCTGGCAGTGGCGGTGGCGCCAAACTGGTACGAGACGGCCTGGTTTCGCGGCGGTGTCGTGCTGATTCTTGCCCTGATTGGTCCACTGGTTTACCGCGCGCGCGTGGCGCATCTGGTTGCGCAGAAGGCGTCGCTCGAGCGCGTCGTCGCCCAGCGCACGGTCGAACTCGCCGAAGCCAATGCCCGGTTGCTGCGGCTCGCCGATGAAGACGGGCTGACGGGCTTGCTCAACCGCCGCGCCTTTGACGGCGCGCTCGACGAGGAGTGTCGGCGGGCGGCTCGCGCCCAGACGCCGCTGGCGTTATTGCTCCTCGACATCGACGCCTTCAAGGCCTACAACGATCATTTCGGGCACCAGGCCGGTGACGTGTGTCTGCGCGCAGTGTCCGATGCGGTGGGTCATGCGCATCGGCGCGCGGGAGAATTGGTCGCGCGCTATGGCGGAGAGGAACTTGGCGTCATCCTTCCGGGCGCCAGCCCGGCGGCTGCCGCGGAGATGGCCGAGAACGTGCGGCGCAGCGTTGAGAATCTGGCGCTGCCGCATCCGGCGTCACCGGCGGCGCCGGTTGTGACGATCAGCGTTGGGGTCGCCTCGTGCGGAGCCGACGTCGCCTGCAGCCACGAGGCGCTGGTGGCCGCCGCCGATCGCGCCTTGTATCGCGCGAAGCAGGACGGGCGCAATCGCGTGGCGATTGACGGCGCCGCGCGCCAGGCCACCGATTGACACCAGCCACCGATTGACACCAGCCACCGATTGACACCGATTAAACACCGATTTAATGAGTGCCCAATCGGTGCTATCCGGGAGCGGTGAGATCTGCTGACATTCGCGAGGGCGGCCAGGCGTAATATCCCGGCTATGAAACTCGCCCGTGCCGCCTTCCTTGTCCTCCCGCTGCTGCTGGCGGCCGCGTTGTCGGCGTCCACCTCCGCTCGCGCGCCTCACAGCGAGCTGCGGCGCGACCGCGCCGGAGCTGAATTCGGCAGCGTAGGCGGGCAGGCGCCCCGCGTCACCGCGCCGAAGCAACAGTTCGGCTTCAACTTCGGCGACGACTACCAGCTCACCACCTACCAGCAGCTCGCCGACTACTGGCGCAAGCTGGACGCGGAGTCGGACCGCATGGCGCTGCAGGAGATCGGCCGGACGTCGGAGGACCGCCCGCACCTGATGGCGATCGTGACCTCGCCCGAGAACCACAAGAACCTGGAGCGCTACCGCGAGATCTCCCGCCGGCTGGCGCTGGCCGAGGGCCTGACGGATGACTCGGCCCGCGCGCTGGCGCGCGATGGCAAGACCGTGGTCTGGATCGACGGCGGCCTGCACGCGAGCGAAGTGCTCGGCGCGCAACAGCTCGGCGAGATGGTCTACCAGATGGTGAGCCGCACCGACGAAGAGACGATGCGGTTCCTCGACGACACGGTGATCCTGTTCGTGCACGCGAATCCCGACGGCCACGACCTGGTGGCCGGCTGGTACATGCGCAACCCCGTGCCGGAGAAACGCAGCGGCGCCGGCCTGCCGCTGCTTTATCACCACTACATCGGCCACGACAATAACCGCGACTTCTTCACGTCGACGCAGAAGGAGACCGAGAACATCAACCGCGTGCTCTACCACGAGTGGTCGCCGCAGATTCTCTACAACCACCACCAGAGCGGGCCCGCCGGCACCGTGTTCTGGTCGCCGCCGTTCCGCGACCCGTTCAACTACAACCAGGATCCGCTGCTGGTGCTGGGACTGCAGCAACTGGGGATCGCGATTCACACGCGCATGGCGGCGGAGAACAAGCCGGGCGCCTCGGCGCGGGCCTCGGGCGCGTACGACGGCTGGTGGAACGGCGGCATTCGCAACACCGCCGCGTTCCACAACATCCTCGCGATCCTGACCGAGATGATCGGCAGCCCGACGCCGATGCAGATCCCGCTTGTGCTGCAGCGTCAACTGCCGACCAGCGATCTGACCTTTCCGATCCTGCCGCAAACCTGGCACTTCAGACAGTCGATCGACTATTCGATCACCGCGAATCGCGCCGTGCTCGATCTGGCGTCGCGCTATCGCGAGACGGTGTTGTTCAACGCTTATCAGATGGCGCGCAACTCGATCGCGCGTGGCAGTACGGACAGTTGGACTCCGGCGCCGCATCGCTACGCCGCGGTGGCAGCGAAGATGGGTGTGCCGATGGGCGGCGGGGGACGCGGCGCCACGCCGGATCCGGCCCGCGACAAGGCCGTGATGGCGGAGCTGCGCAAGCCCGAGTTCAGGGATCCGCGCGGCTTCATCATTCCGTCGAACCAGGCCGATTTCCCGACCGCGGTAAAGTTCGTCAACGCGCTCCGTGAAGTCGGCATCAAGGTTCAGCGCGCGACCCGTGACTTCGCGGTGCAGGGCAAGAAATATCCGGCCGGTTCATTCATCGTCATGGGGGCGCAGTCGTTCCGCCCCCACGTGATCGACATGTTCGAGCCACAGGATCATCCGGACAACATTCCGTATGCGGGCGCGGCGCCGACACCGCCGTACGACCATGCCGGCTGGACGCTGGCGTTCCAGATGGGCGTTGAGTTCGACCGCATTCTCGACGGCTTCACCGGGCCGTTCGAGCCGGTGACCGGCTGGAACGTGAGGCCCCCGGCGGGCAAGGTGACCTCGGTCAACGGCGCCGCAGGCTACCTGCTGAGCCACAAGACGGTGGACTCGTTTGTTGCGCTCAACCAACTGCTCAAGGCCAACGAAGAGGTCTACTGGTTGTCCGACGGCGACTGGTATGTGCCGGCGCGGCCTTCGACGCGGGCCCTGCTCGAGAAGATCGCGGCCGATCTTGGCGTTGGCGCGACGGCGACAACCGAGAAGCCGGCGGCCGGGGCGCGGAAACTGCGCAGCCCGCGCGTGGGGCTGTGGGATCAGTACGGCGGCTCGATGGACTCGGGCTGGGCGAGGTGGATTCTCGAGCAGTACCAGTTCCCGTTCGAGAAGGTGTTTCCGGCCACGCTGGACGCCGGCAACCTCAACGCGAAGTACGACGTACTGGTGTTCGTCGAAGGCGGCATTCCCGCGGTGGGCGCCGGCGCAGGCGGCGCGCAACCCGCCGCCGCCGATATTCCCGCGGAGTACCGGCCGATGCTGGGCCGCGTCAGCGCCGACCGTACCATTCCGGAGTTGAAGCGGTTCGTCGAAAACGGCGGCACGGTGATCACGATCGGGGCCTCGTCGACGAATCTGGCGCGGCATTTCCAGTTGCCGATCGCCGATCATCTCGTCGAGAATGGCAAACCGCTCCCGGCGGCGAAGTTCTACGCGCCGGGATCGATCATGACGGCCAGGGTCGATGCCACGCATCCGCTGGCGCATGGCATGAACGAGCGGACCGACATCTTCTTCGACACGAGCCCCGTGTTCAGGCTCGAGCCGGCCGCGGCCGCGCAAGGCATCAAGAGCGTCGCGTGGTTCGATACCCCCGCGCCGCTGAAGAGCGGCTGGGCCTGGGGCCAGCACTACATGCAGAACGGCGTTGCGGTGATCGATGCGCCGCTGGGCAAGGGACGCGTGTTGCTGTTCGGGCCGGAGATCATCAAGCGGGCCCAGCCGCATGGCACGTTCAAGTTCCTGTTCAACGGCATCTACTATTCGGCGGCGACGCCTCCAGCGACTTCTTCAAGGTGATCTGGTCGCGGGACGCAACCTGCAACATCGGTCCTTCAGGCGCGAATGATCTCAACGTGCCGGCGAGAGGCGCGGGCAAGCGGCTCGATGTCATCGGGATCTGATGTGACGATGTGATCGCCATCGCGCGCGACCAACACGAGCGCGGCATCGATCACGTCACGCCCGCCGGCGGCGGCCAGCAGTTCGCCCGCCGCCCGTCCCAGTGCGTCATCGAGTGGAAGCACGTCGATCGCCGCGAGGGCTTTCACCAGCAGCGTCTGACGCGGGCCGAGGCCGCGCCATGCCTGGCCGATCACGCCCCCGTGACTCCGGGGGACGTGGCCCAGGAGGTGAGCGGCCTTCAGCCGGCGCCACATCGATCGGTCGTTTCGCTCGAGCGCGATCAGCGCACCACTATCGAGCACCAGCGTCATCGCGATTTGCGGCGGCGTGGCGCGGCCGGCCGGCCGGCGCCCCGGACCACCCGCGCCGCCGCGCGGTCGGCGCGTTCCTGCGCCGCGATTTCGTCTGCCGTAATCGGGCCGAATTCGATTTCGTAGGCGGTCACGGCATCGGCGAGCGCGCGCAGCCGCCGGTCCTTCGCCGCGCGCTCGGTCAGCGCGAGATTGACCCACGCGCTGAGCGAATCAACACGGCCTTCGGCCACCGCCTCGCCGGCCGCCTCCACCAGCTGCGGGTCGACCGTGACGTTCAGCCGCTCCTTACTCATACTTTTATACTACTTATATGCTAATAAGAATACAATCCTGGCGCTTCGGGCTCCTGACGACACGCCCCTGGGAGTCCGGGACGGCAGCATGCCTTAGAGGCCACTCGCCTCCAGCTCACGAACTTCATCGGGTTCGTCGAATCCCGGTCGCACGAAGGCCCGGGCCCTCGCGTTTGCCTCTTAGTTGCCGATGAGTGGTTTGACGTGCGTCGCGATCTGCTCGTGGGTCGCGAACCACACCCCCGGCTTGCGCTTCATGTATTGCACCAGCCGTTCGAGCAGCGCCACGCGCGAACGATGGCCGATGAAATGCGGATGCATGGTCAGCAGATACAGGCCACCCTCTTCATACGCGACATCGAACTCCGATTGAAACACCTCGTAGACCTGGCTCACCGACGGCATCGAGCCGTCGGCGTTGCCGCCGAAGTACGGCGCATCGTCGAGGATGCGTTCGATCGGCAGCTCGATCACGCCGGTGGGCTTGCCGTCGAGGAGTAATTCATAGGGATCGTCGCTGGCCATCAGGCTGCTGTCATACAAGAAGCCCGCGGCTTTCACCTGGCCCATGGTCCACTTGCTGAATTTCCACGACGGCGCGCGGTAGCCGACGGGACGCTTCCCGGTCATCTTCTGGAGCGTCTCAATCGACAGGTTCAGCAGGCGCTGTTCTTCCTTCTCGTCGTTCAACAGCGGAAGGCGCTCGTGGATCCAGCCATGCACGCCGATCTCGTGCGCGAGCTTGCTCGTCTGAATCAACGGGATCATGCCGGGATGTAACACCGCGCTGGCCGCCGGAAAGAAGAAAGACGAGGGCACCTGGTGGCGATCGAGCATGCGCAGGATGCGCGGCAGGCCATCGACCGCTCCGTATTCGCCGCGCGAAAGGATCTCGTAATCAAGATTGCCGGTGGACAGCGTCGCCGTGGCGTTATCGACGTCGAACGAGAGTCCAACTGCTACGCGAGCGCCGTTCGGCCACGGGCCTTTCAGCCGCTTGCCGGCGCTGACGTGAAACATCTGCGCCTTCAGCTCGTCGACCGAGAGCCTGGTGCCAGGCAGCGGATGCGGACGGGACTCTGCGGCCGGCGGCGCTGCAGGTGCTTGCGCGCAGGCGGCGAACGCGGCGAGAGCAACGGCGAGGATCGGTCGAATCATCGTCGCAGCATACCGCAGGGCCGCCGCGGCGGGAGTGGTCAGACGGTGAACGTGACGACGCCGTTCGCGACCTGGGTTGGAAACTGCTGCAAGGCGCGATTTGCGGGCCCATTCGCGACGCCGCCCGACGTATTGAACGTCGATCCATGACAGGGGCACACGAACTGGCTTCCGGACATGTTGCTGACGGTGCAGCCTTCGTGCGTGCAGATCGCAGTAAGCGCGGTCACGGTGCCGTCGCCGGTCCGCGCCAGGAGGAAGTTGCCGAGCGAGGTTTGCGTGATCGCCAATCCGCCAACGGTGGCCAGCGCGCCCGATGCCAGGGATACGGAGATCGTTCTTCCGGAAACGGATCCCGACGCGGATGCCAGCGGCGTCGACGAACCCGAAGGAGACGTCGGGCTGCCTCCGCACGCGGCCGCGCCGCCGAAGGCCACCAGGGCCGCGGATCGCGCGCAACAGGCGCAAAACTCCCTGCGGGTTGGAATTCGTTCAAGGTTTGGCTCGGTCACGGTTGTCACCTCGTCAGGTCAAACAGATGGTCTTGAAACCGCTTCAGCAAGAAGCGTGACAGCCACCGTTTCACACTGATTAGACACAGAATCGGTGACTAATCTGCGTCAATCGGTGGCCACGGAACCCACTTGCCATCCATAGCGTCTATAGGCATAGTTTAACTATGCCTAAGGTCGCCGGCCTGCCTCCTGGAACGCTTGTGATGCTGATCCTGCGCGTGTTGCGGCAGGAGCCGATGCACGGATATGCCATTGCGCAGAAGATTCGGCACCTGTCGAGCGATCAGCTCAGCGTCGAGGAAGGTTCCCTCTACCCCGCCTTGCAGAAGCTGCTCGCGAACGGCTGGGTGAAGGCCGACTGGGCGACGTCCGACACCGGCCGCAAGGTCCGCAGCTATCGGATCACGCCAAAAGGCCTGAAGCAGCTCGAGTCGGAGCAGGACGATTATCAGCGGATGGCCGATGCCATCACCGCCATCCTGGAGTCCACGTGAGCCACAGAAGGCGAAGAAAGCGCAGAGAGCACACACCATGACGAACTGGTTTCGCCGCGTCTGGTATCTCGTGAACCGCCGCCGTCACGAGCGTGAGCTGGTGCAGGAGATGCACGAGCATCGCGGGCTGATGCACGACCCCGCCACGTTCGGCGAGACGCACCGGCTTCTCGAGCAGTCGCGAGACGCGTGGGGCTGGAACTGGCTGGACGATGCGGCGCAGGATCTCAGGCTGGGTGTTCGCGGACTCCTGCGCGCGCCGGCATTCGCGATCACCGCCGTGCTGATTCTCACCTTCGGCATCGGTCTGAATCTGACGCTGTATCAAATGGCGAACGTCGGCCTCCTACGCCCTCCTGACGTCAGGTCGCCGGAAACGCTGGCGCGCTTCAAGCGGAAGTCGCCGGGCAACAGCACGTCAACGGTGCCGTATCCGTTCGCGCAACTCGTGGCGCGTGAAAACACCGTGCTGTCGGCCGTGCTGCTCGAGAATCACGGTGCGGTCGCGTGGGGTGACGAGCTGACCCCGATCACCGCCAGCTTCGTCTCGCCGAACTGGTTTTCCGAGCTTGGCGGCACGGCCGCGCAGGGGCGCCTGTTCGGCGAAGGCATTGACTCCGTTTCATCCGCGCCGGTCGCCGTCGTCACGCATCAATTCTGGCGAACGCGGCTCGGCTCGGATCCGAACATCGTCGGCAGCACGGTTGCAGTCAACCGCGTGCCCGTCACCGTGATTGGCATCACCGCCCGCGAGTTCGTGGGCACGGACAACGACCAGCCATCGGCGTATCTCGTGCTCGATCAGCGCGAGCAGGTGTTTCCCGACAGCCCGTTCTTGCGTTCCTGGGAGGTCGAGAACACCGGCATGTATGGACGGCTCAAGGACGGGGTCACGCCTGAAGCCGCGCGTGAAAGTCTGCGCGCGCTCCTGGCGGCGCTGCGCGAACAGCGACCGGACGACATCGTCGAAGACGAGTGGCTCGATCCCGGGATGGGATCAGTCAACTTTATGGATCAGCGCGAGCGCCGCGGCATTGTCGGCGCGCTATCGCTGCTCGGCCTGCTGACCACGCTGGTCCTGGTGGTGGCAGCGGCAAATGTCGGCAACCTCGTGCTCTCGCGCGCGACCGGACGATCGCGCGAGCTCGGCGTTCGTGTTGCGCTCGGCGCGAAGCGTAGCCGGATCGTTCGCCAGCTGGTGATCGAAACGCTGCCGCTCGCCCTGTTCGGCGCCATCGGCGGCACCATGCTGGCCAGTTGGGCGTCGAACCTGATCGGCGCGCTGGGCGGCCTGGCGGAGAACATCGACCTCTCGCCGGATTGGCGGACGGTCGGCGTCAGCCTCGCGCTGAGCGTGGTGGCGTTGATGGTGATCGGCGCCGTCCCCGCATGGAAGGTGGCGCGCCAGGAGTTGATGGCCGCAATCAAGGACGGCGGACAACAGGTTTCGATCAGCCTCGACAAGGCGCGCCTGCGCCGTTTCATGATGGCCGCGCAGGTATGCGGCAGCTGCTTGATCCTCGTGCTCGCGGCGATGATGACGCGCACGCTGCAACGCGTGCTCTCGGACGACCTGGGATTCAAGTACGAGCAGGCCGCGGTCCTCGATCCAGGACTCGGCCGCCACGGCTTCGACGACGCTGGTGCCATCGCTTACTGGAATGCGGTGAAAGCGCGAGTCGGTCAGCAGCCGGAGACCGCCGCTCTAGCCTTGGCGCTCGCGCCGCCGCTCGCGCGACGGATCCGCGGCTACAGCTACGACGATGCTCCGTGGCTGGAAGTCATCTCGAACAGCATCGAGCCGGCGTTCTTCGAGGTGATGGAAATTCCCCTCGTGCTTGGCCGCACGTTTCAAGCCGGCGACGATCCGAAGACCACCGTGATCATCAGCCGAGCGCTCGCGATGGCCATGTTCGGCTCGGTCGACGTGCTCGGCCAGGGGTTCCCTCGATCGAAGCCGGAAGCGACGATCGTCGGTGTCGCCGGCGACGCGCATGCGATCAAGGTTGAAGCGGTCGATACCTCCGAGCTCTACCGTCCGCTGGCCGCCGAGGAATACGTACAGGCGGTGTTGATCGCGCGGGCGCGCGGTGACGCCGCGACGCTCGCGCCGGTGCTGAGGGAAGCGGCGGCGCTGGACTCCCGGCTCCTCCCGGGCGTGGGAATGTTGCGCGATCACTTCGAGCGCCGGCTGACGGGCACGCGCATCGCGAGCGGCATTGCACTGAGCACCGGCCTGCTGACGTTGATGATCGCGTGCCTCGGAATATTTGGCGTGGTCTCGTATGGGGCGACGCTGCGCGTCAAGGAGTTCGGCATTCACCTTGCCCTCGGCGCCGAAAGCAAGTCGATCGTGAGACTGGTCGTGCGCAACGTCGTCTGGCCGGTCGCGATCGGCATGGCATTAGGCGTGGCCGCCGCCGGCCCGATTGGCGTCGCGCTCTCGAGCGGACCGATCCAGGTCGAAGCAGCCGACCCCGCCGCGTATGCCGGCGCGCTGGTGTTGTTCGTGGTGGCGGCGCTGTCGGCGGCGCTGCTGCCGGCGATGCGCGTGCTGCGGTCGGATCCGATCCAATCGCTCAGGCACTCGTGATGGTAGTCCTCCGCCGTCTCTGGCATCTCGTGAACCGCCGGCGTTACGAGCGGGAGCTCGTGCAGGAAATGCACGAGCATCGCGAGCTGATGCATGACCCCGCGAAGTTCGGCGACACCCATCGCCTTCTCGAGCGCTCGCGAGACGCGTGGGGCTGGAACTGGCTGGACGATGCGATGCAGGATTTGACCGTCGGTGTCCGCACGCTAATGAAATCGCCGTCGTTTGCGATCACGGCGACGTTGATCCTGACGTTCGGCATCGGCCTCAACGTGACGCTGTTTCAGATGATCCAGGTGGGACTGCTGCGCCCGCCCGCGGTGAAGGATGCCGACTCGTGGGTCCGCTTTCTACGGGCGGCGCCCGGCAGCACGACATCGACCGTGCCGTATCCGCTGGCGCAGTTCGTCAAAGAGCACAACAGCGTGCTGGCGGCGGTCACGGTGGAAACCAGCAGCACGAGCGTCGCCTGGGGCCGCGATGCCGCCGAGCAGATCAATGCGTCGTTCGTGTCGGCGAACTGGTTCGACGAGCTCGGTTACGGACCCTTGCACGGACGTGTGTTGAGCGACGCGCTTGACACGCGCGCCGACGTGCCGGCGGTCGTCCTTAGCTATACGTTCTGGAACACACGGCTGGGCGCGGACCTCAACGTTGTCGGCACCATCGCTTACATCGACCGCAAGCCGGTGACGATCGTCGGCATTGCGCCGGCGGCGCTACCCGGTCTCGATTACAGCGTGCCCGACATCTTCGTTCCGATCGCGCAGCGCGAGTATTTCTATCCGCAGAGCGAGCTCCTGCAGGCCTGGGGTGGCGACGGCAACGGCGTCGACATGTACGCCCGGCTGCGCGCCGGCGTGTCGCCGGCCGCGGCACGAGAGGCGCTGCGCTCGACCATGCAGGCGCTTGCCGCCGAACGCCCGGAGGTCAAGAACAATGAGTGGCTGGAGCCGCTGCTCGCGCGCCATAACTTCATGCGGGCGAGTGAGAGATACGCCGTCTTTGCCGTGATCTCGTTGATCGGCAGCCTCACCGGCCTGGTGCTGATTGTGGCGGCGGCGAACCTTGGCAACCTGGTGATGTCGCGCGCCACGGGCCGCGTGCGCGAGCTTGGTGTTCGCATGGCCCTCGGTGCCCGACGATCGCGCATTGTCCGGCAACTGGTGATCGAATCGGTGCCGCTGGTGGCAATGGGCGTGGCGGGCAGTTTGGGGTTCGCATGGGCGGCGGCAATGCTGATCGCCACGTTCGCGGAACTTCCCCCGTATTTCGATTTCAGTATCGAGTGGCGCACCGTGGCCATCGCCGTTGCGCTCGGAGGGTTGTCGCTGTTCGTGGTGGGTGTGCTGCCCGCCTGGAAGGTGGCGCAACAGCACCTGATCGACGCGATCAAGGACGGCGGACAGCACGTGTCGCGGACGCTCGATCGCGCGCTGATGCGGCGCGTCATGGTGGCGGCGCAAGTGGCCGGAAGCTGCCTGCTGCTGATCGTCGCCGGCATGATGGTCAGAAGCGTGCAGCGCGCGATGCAATCGAGCCTGCGCTTCGACTACCAACGCGCGGCCGTTCTGTCGATGCCGCTCGACCGGTATGGCATCACCGGCGATGCGGCGCGGTCATACTGGTATGCGGTGAAGGAGCGCGTGCGTGCCCACCCCGACGTGGAAGACGCCGCCATCGTCACCGCCGCGCCGCTCGCCGGCCGCGTGAA
>Ga0190265_10003118_pt1 | contig 11297 bp, 8 predicted proteins | sample Popmic124T_FD_133135 | JGI IMG/M metagenome (GOLD analysis project Ga0190265, IMG submission 133135) | Populus adjacent soil microbial communities from riparian zone of Indian Creek, Utah, USA - 124 T | ecosystem: Environmental > Terrestrial > Soil > Riparian zone | place: USA: Utah | collected...
CACCTGCTGCGCTGGCGGCTGCGCTGGTCATGGGAGGCGCGCAGGCTGCTGGCCGCGCACCGCGGACGGGTCGACGCGGCCGTCGTCCACACTCAGGCGTGCGGCAGCCTCAGCGCGGGCCTGATGCGAGAGCTCCCCTGCGTCCTGAGCGTGGACGCCACCGTGCGCCAGTACATGGAACTCGGGTACTACCGCTCGCACGACCGCTTCACACCGCGCGTCACCGACATGGTGGCGGCACTGGAGACGCGGGCGCTCCGGGCCGCCGCGGGGGCTATGCCCTGGACCAACTGGAACCGCGACGGGCTGGTCAAAGAGCACGGGCTCGACCCGGCCCGCGTCAGGGTGATCCACCCCGGCGTGGGCGCGGCTTGGTGGGCGCAGCCGCGAGACCTGCGGCCGGTCGGCGACCCGCTCCGGATCCTGTTCGTCGGGAACGACGTCGATCGCAAGGGCCTCGGCCTCCTGCGGGACGCCGCGGGCCGCCTGGACGGAGCGTCGATCGACGTGGTCACGGGCGACGAGGTCGTCCCCGCCGGCGAGGGGCTGCGGGTGCATCGCGGGATCACGCCGCGCTCCGAGGAGCTGCGCCGCATGTACAACGACGCCGACGTGTTCGCGCTCCCCACCTACGCCGACGCCGTCCCGAACGTCGTCGTCGAGGCGATGGCCGCCGGCCTGCCGGTGGTGGCTACCGATGTCGGCGCCGTGCGGGAGATGGTGGGCGACGCGGGCGTCGTCGTACCGCGTGGCGACGTTGACGCACTGGCCGCCGCGCTCGCCGCGCTCCACAGCGATCCCGCGCGGCGCGTCGCTCTCGGCGAGAGGGCCCGGGAGCGTGTGCGGCGGCACTACGAGTCCACGACCCAGGCGGGGCTCCTGGCGCAGTGGCTGAGCGGGCTCGTCCGCGCGCGGGCGGCCGGATGCTGACCCGCCGCAGGCTCCTCGTGCTCGGGGGCGCGACCGTTGTGGCTGCCGCCGCCGCGCCGTACGTCGTCCTCGCGCCCGGCGACGAGTTCGAGGAGTTCGTGGCGGACGCCATCGGAATGGACGTGGAGCAGACCGTACAGCTGCTGGAGAGGGTACGAAACGAGTACGGCACCCCCGAGTACGAGGCGAGAGCCGCCGCGTTCGCGCTGGCGCTGCGGGACCCGGCCGCGGCGATCGCGCCGGACGGCTTCCGCGGGTCCGCCATCAGGGCGTTCCTCGACCCGATGTTCGAGACGCCGGCCGCCAAGCTCGCGTTCGCGACGAAGCGGGGCAACCCGGACGCGGAGCAGTGCGGAGGGCTCGTCCGCCGGTGATGCAGGTCGCCGACGCGGATCTGGCAGTGGTGGGTTCCGGCGTCTCCGCGCTGCTCGCCGCCTGGGCTCCGCTCCGGGCCGGCAGGACCGTGGTCATGCTGGAGCGCGGCGAGCTGATCGCCCACTCCCGGCAACTGGAGGAGGACCGATACGCGGGCGCCTCGCCCGGCGCGCAGGCGAACCACGAGACCGCACCGGAGGAACCCGACTACCCGTGGACCTACGTCTACGGGGTGGGAGGCTCGACGCTGCACTGGCCGGGCAACACGCCGCGCTTCGTCCCCGAGGACTTCCGCATGCGCTCGGAGTACGGCGTTATGGCGGACTGGCCGATCGGGTTCAGCGACCTGCTGCCCTGGTACCTGCGCGCGGAGGAGGCACTCGGCGTCGCCGGTGCGCCACCGGCCCCATCCGGGGTACGCCCGGCGGGGCCGCCGCTTCCGGGCGCTCGCGCCCTGCCGGCGCACGCGCTCAGCCCCATCGACCGGCTGGTGCTTCCCCCGCTGGGCCCGTACGCCGCTCTCCCCCAGGCCCGGCCCTCCGAGGCGCTGCAGGGCCGGCCCGCCTGTTGCGGCTCGGCCACCTGCGAGCTTTGCCCGGTCGACTCGCGCTTCTCCCCCCTCAACGGGCTGCGGGCGGTGCTCGACCACCCGCGGCTCACGCTGCGCACCGAGACGGTCGCCGCGCGGCTAGGACTCGATGCGGGTGGGCGGCGGGCGACCGGTCTCGAGGCAATCGACGCAAGCGGCGAGCGCGTTCGCGTCAGGGCCGGGGCGTACGTCCTCGCCGCGGGCGGCCTCGAGAACCCGGCGCTCCTGCTGCGCTCGGGCCTGGACCGCGAGGCCACGGGCCGCTACCTGTTCGACCACGCCCACACGACGCTCCTCGTCAGGCTCGGACGCTCCGCGGAGCCCGGTAGCGGGCAGACGATCTCGACCGGGATGTCCGAGGCCTTCCTGCGGGGTCGCTTCCGCGAGCGCGCCTCGGGCGCCGTGGTCACCCCGTTCAACCCGGGCACCGCCCTCAGCCCGCTGCTCGCCGACGGCCTCGAGCGCGGCCTGCGTGGCGACGTGCTGCGGCGAGAAGCGCTCGCCGAGTGGCGCCGCCACGTTCCGCTCGACGTGCTGACCGAGGACGTCCCGCAGGCCGTCCGGCGCGTGACCCTCTCCCCCACGCGCGATCGGCTCGGGCTGCCGCTCATCCGGATCGCCTACCCCGCGCCCACACGCTACGAGCTTGACGGCATCGCGCGCACGGCCGCCGAGGTGGAGCGCCGCCTGCGCACCGCCGGCCCCGCCTCGGTGTCGCGGGCGGAGGGACCGGCCGGCGGCCACTCGCTCGGTACCTGCCGCATGGGCAGCGGGCCCGGCGCGGTGGTGGACAGCGACCTGCGGCACCTGGACGTGGAGAACCTATGGGTGACCGGGGGCTCTGCTTTCCCGACCTACAGCCCGGCCCATCCTACGCTCACCCTCGCGGCACTCGCCCTGAGGCTCGGCTCGACGCTGGCGCGCGAGCTCTGACTCAGTCCGGCCCGCGCCGGGCCGCAAGGGCGCGCAGGTCGCTCACGGTCAGCGCGCCGAGCAGCACGACGAGGGCGCCGTAGGACACGCCTCCCACGAGCACCAGCACCGCGGTCCCGCCGCCGAGCTCCTGGGCCGCCCAGACGGCCAGCGTCATCCCCGCGGTCGCCGCCACGGCACGGGCGACCCGGTCGAGTCGCGGCACATGCCCCAGGGCTCGCATCACCATCGTCATCGTCAGTCCCACAACGACGATCTCGGTGGCGAGGGTGACCCAGGCCGCCGCGAGGAAGCCGTACGGGGGGATCAGGACCAGGTTCAGCGCCACGTTGAACACGAGCGCCACGAGCGCGTAGACCAGAAAACGCCGCTGCAGCCCCAGCACGATCACGAGGTTCCCGCTCAGGTAGCCGAAGCAGATCACGACGAACGCCCCCATCAGGACCGGGAGCGCCGGCGCGGCGGACACGAAGGCCTCGCCGAAGAGGAGGCGGATCACCTGCTCCGATGCCACGAGGGTGAACCCCAGGGCCGGAAGGGAGCCCACGGCCATGTAGTTGATGACGTGCTGCGTCATGCGCCGGGCGCGCGCGATATCGGCGCCGTGGGCGGCCGCCACGAGCGGAAGGAAGGTGGTCGCCACCGCCAGCGGAACGAAATGGGCCTGCTCCAGGATGCGGTAGGCGGCCGCGTACAGCCCAGCCTCGCGCGCCCCGGCCAGCTCGTACACCAGGACCTGGTCGATGCGCGCGTAGGCGAGGATGAGCAAGCCGGAAATCGCCACGGGGATGCCGGCCGCGGTCAGGGGGCGCAGGAGCGGGCGGCCGCCGCGGAGGCTTATGCGCCCCGCGCGCAGGGCGATGGTGACCTGCACCGCCACCGTAGCCCATGTCACGGCGAGGAAGGCCGCCGCAAAGGCGACCATCCCCGCGTCCCGCGCGGCGAGCGCGATCGCCGCGCCGGTCCACAGGACGCTGTTGAAGGTGATCACGACCATGTTGAGGTCGTTGCGCACCCGCAGCTGGAGGAGCGCCCGCGTGGAGCTCGGTCCGGTGGCCAGGATCGTGGCCGCGAGGAGCAGGCCACTCACGACCATGTCGTCGTTGGAGGCCAGGAGAAGCACAACGACGGCGGCCGCTGCGGTCGCCGGGACCGAGATGAGCGTCCGCAGGCTGACCAGGGCGCCGATCCAGTCGCGCTCGCGCCCCTGCTGCGCCGCGCGGCTGACAGCGACCTGCTCCACGCCGAGGTCCGCGAGGTAGCCGGCCATCTGCGCGACCACCAGGAGCGTCGACCATTCGCCGAAGCCCCCGCCGCCGAGAGCGCGCGCCACTACGGCCGTGGCGACGACACCGAGCACGAGGTTGCCCGACCGTGCGACGAGCTGCACCGCCACGTCACGCACCGCGTGCCGCGGGGTCGCGGCGGGTGGGCCCCTGCTCTCGTGGTCGGGCACCGGCGCGACTGTAACACCGCAACAGGCCTACTCAGCGGCCTCGATCGACCCTCGGAGCGGCTATCGTCACGGTTTGATGGCGCACTCCGGCAACACGGTCGCCGGGGCCACCGACGGTGGCCGCCGCACGACCGTGGACTTCCTGCGGGTCCTGTGGGAGCGGAAGCTGCTTATCGTCGCCGTCGTCGTCGTGTGCGTCGGTGCCTCGGTTGCCGTTTCGCTGACCTCCGAGAAGGAGTACACGGCTGAGTCCTCCCTCCTGTTGCGCGACCCCGGGTTCGCCCGCACGCTGTTCGGCTCCGACCTGTTCGAGGGCGGTGTGGACCCGGAGCGCGTGACGTCCACCAAGATCGCGGTGATCGAGTCCCCGGCCGTGACTCAACGCGTGGAGAACGTGGTCTCCCGTCGCTTCCCCGGCACGGACGTGGCGGGCGCCGTGGAGGTCGAGCCGAACGAGAACTCGGACGTCGTGACGATCACCGCGACCACGGACGACCCGGAGAAGGCGGCGGCGATCGCCAACGCCTACGCCCACCAGTACATCGCGTACCAGCGCGAGCTCGACCGCGCGAAGGTCCAGGATGCGCAGGAGCTCGTGCGCGAGAACCTCGACGCGCTACCGCCCGAGAGCACGTCCGAGCGCGCCGGGCTGCAGGACAGCCTGGAGCAGCTGACGGTTCTCGAGGCGCTCCAGACGGGCAACGCGGACGTGGTGGCCCGGGCCTCGCCGCCGGACCAGGCGTCGGCTCCGAAACCCGTCCGTGACGGGATCCTCGCCGGCCTACTCGGTCTCCTGCTGGGCGTCGGCGCCGCACTGCTGGCCGACTTCCTGGACCGAAGGCTCAAGGCGAGCGAGGACTTCGAGCGCGCGTTCGGCTGGCCGGTGCTCGTCACGATCCCACGCGGGGCCGTGCCCGAGCAGTCGGACGGCGACCTAGCCGGCGTAAAGGGCGAGCCCTACCGGATGCTGCGCGAGGGGCTCCGGTTCCTCGACATCACCGTGGAGCACCGCTGCCTGCTCGTGACGAGCGCCGACGCCGGCGAGGGCAAGACCACGGTGGCGGTGAACCTCGCTCGCACGCTGATCGCCGGCGGCGAGCGCGTGATCCTCATCGACGCCGACCTGCGACGGCCCGCGGCCGGACGCCAGCTCGGCTTGGACGAGGCGCCCTATGGACTGTCCACCACGCTCGTGTCGTCCCAGCCGATCTCCGACGTGCTCGTCGACGTCACGCCGGAGGGATCTCTGCGGCTGCTGCCGACGGGCCCCACGCCGCCGAATCCGGCCGACCTCCTGCGCACGCGGCGCATGTACGACCTGCTCGACGAGGCTCGGGGCATGGCCGACGTGGTGATCGTGGACGCGGCCCCGCTGCTGCCCGTGTCCGACACCAGGGCGCTGCTCGACCTGCCGAACGTCGACGGCGTGCTCATGGTCGCGCGCGCCTTCTCCACGCGGCGCGATCGCGCCACGGCCGCCCGCCGCGTGCTCGAGCAGAGCGAGCGCCCGGTGCTCGGTCTCGTGCTGACCGGGTCGCGCGATGCGGCCGGCGACTACCGGTACTACGGCGGTTACGTGGACAACGGCCGCGGCCGCAAGGGGCGCCAGGCGCGGGTCGAGACCGCCGAGATCGACTGAGCCGCCTGCGGCTCAGGGGTTGGCCTGGGCGGCCTGCCGCAGCGCGTCGAACGCGGGCTTGCGCGACCCGTCCGGCCTGAGGATGCCGAACCAGCACTCCTTGTCGCCGCTGTCCGTGCAGAAGTCGCGGTACGTGTAGTAGAGGAGGCCGTCCACGTACCCATAGGACTTGGCCATCTCCACATAGCGCGTCAGGTACGCCGCCTGCTCGGCCTCGGTGGACGCGTCCTCGCCGCGCGTGTTGTTGCCGAGCTCCGTGATCCAGATGCGCTTGTCCGCCGCCCCGCGCGCCACGAAGCGGGACCGGATCATCTCGACCTGCCGGAAGCACCAACGTGCCTGCGGGTTGCAGGTCGACGGATCGTGCGCGTAGGGGTGGACCGCCACGACGTCGAAGTAGTCGTTCAGGTTGGGGACCGCGGCGTACAGCGCGCCGATCCACTCGGCTCCGTTGTTCTCGGGGCCGTAATAGGTGGTCGCGGCGGCGAGCGCCAGCTTCACCTCGGAGTTCACGGGACGGACCGCCTCGGCCGTCCGCTTCACGAGCTGTGCGTAGCCGGCAGGGTCGTACGGGCCTCCCTGCCAGTAGACGTACGGCTCGTTCATCACCTCGAAGACCCGCGGAGCATGCGCCTGGCTCAGGTCGGGGTTCTGCTGCCAGAACGTGCCGCCGGGGCCATAGCGGGCCACGTGGGCCTTGAACTTGTCCACGAACTGGTTCCGCGCGGCCTCGCTCGACGGGACGGTCGTCGTATTGATCAGCGGGACGACGGTGATGCCGAGCTGAGCGGTGCGGCGGTAGAAGGAGTCGTCCCACGCGTCCGGGGCGTCCTCGAACTCGTGCCGCATGATGCGGGCGCCCACGTCGGTGACCCATTCGACCTCACCGAGGTTCTCCGCGTAGCTGGTCACGAGGCCAACCCGGAAGGATCCGGATCCGGGGCTCGGAGGCGCGGGCGCGGGATGCTGGGCGGCCGCGAATGCGTGCTGCAGGGCGCGCTGCGCGCGCACGCGGCCCATGCAAGCCCGGCCGACGCGCCGGAGGGTGCGGGCCGCCTTGGCGTGGCGACGGGCCTTGCGGCGGTTGCGAGCGGCGCGCACGGGGTGGTCGAGCCGCTGGTGCCGGCGCGCCAGACGTGCTTTGCGCCGGGCGATGCGTCCCACCCGAGTCGCCTGGGTCCGCAGGCGGTGCCCGACCGTGCGAGCGTCGGGCTGGCAGGCGCGCTCGGCCACGGTGGCGCGCAGCTTGGCGGCCTCGGAGGCCGCCGGTGCATTCAGATCCGCGCCGACGACGGCAGCAATCACCAGCAAACCGCTGACGACTGCGAACCGAATGCGTGACGACACGAAGAGACCCCTCTTTCGGCGGCTGGGCTGTCTCCGTGGAGACCCCTGGCTTTGCGGCCCCGCCTCGCAGCGGGTGTGCCTTTCTCGTGAGAGCCCCTCGACGTGGTCGCGGGCTCGCCTTCAGGAAGCTACATGACATCCATCGGCAGCGCGCCGGGGTGCAATTAGCCTTGCGCGGCGCGTCTGGCCGCTTGGCGGCAGGCCATCAGGACGCCCGACACCGCGTACATCAGAACGGCCGACTGAGGCCAGTAGAAGGTATCGAAGAAGAGCGTCACGACGATCATGCCGACGAGACCGAGGGCGAGCGCGAGCTCTGCGTCGGAGACACCCTCGCTCCACGCCCGGGCAAGCGTGGCCACAGCCGCGGCGAGCGGCACGAGCCCCAGCAGCAGGCCCAGCACGCCGAGGTCGCCGGCCAGCGACAGGAAGCCGTTGTCCGCGGCCGTGATCCCGGTCCGGTCCTCGATGTCCTCCTTGAGGGCACCCGCCACGCCGCGGCCGAAGACCGGGTCCTCCTGAACCCGGTCGAGCGTGTAGCCATAGGAGAACTCGCGATGCGTGACGGACGACGTGGCGAGGTCCTGAGAGGACAGACGCGTGCTCAGCACCTCTGACAGCTCCCCGCTCGACGCGATCGCCGCAGACACGGCAACCACGGCGACCAGCAGCAGGCCCACGGCCCCGGCCCGCCTGCGGCGGATCAGCAGCGCCACGACCAGGAGCACCATCACCACGAGCGCGAGCCAGGCGCTCCGCGTCTGGCTGAGTACGACTGCGACCACGGAACCGCCAAGGAGCGCGGCCGCGAGCGGCCGCGAGCGCGGGTATGACCAGGCAAGCGCGGGCGGGAGCAGCATCACGAGAAGGCCCGCGTACAGGATCGGGTAGCCCGTGAACCACCCGATGCGCTCGTCCGGGTTCATGCTGAACTCCGCCGCCCCCCACCCCAGCAGGATCGCGACGCCGACCACCGCCGGGGCGAGCCAGTCGTCCGGGCGCGGGAAGCGGCGCGCGCAGATGTAGGTGGCGAGCCCGACGAGGAAGCCGCCGCTGGGGAAGGTCGTGAGCGCCTCGGTACCGCTCTGCGCGAGGCTCAGGAGCAGCACCAGCACCGCACTGGCGGCGATCAGCAGATGGCCGCGCGTGGTCTGCAGCTCCGCCCTTTTCGTCGCGATGGACCAGGCAAATGGGCCAGCTGCGGACAGGAGCAGCAGGGCGGGCAGCGATGTCGACGGCACGACTGCCTCGCCCTCGAACCCGATCGTGAGCGGGAAGTACGGCAGAACGGCGGCCACCGTCACGAACCACGCGAGCGCGCGGTCGCCGAGCACCGCGAGGCCCACGACGAATGCCGCCGCTCCGATTGCGGGCAGGGCGAGCTCCGGGCGCCGGGTCACAGCGACCCCGGACAAGAGGGCGAGCAGCAACGCAGCCGCGTATTCGAGCCGGAGGGTGCGGTCGACCATCGCCCGGATGCTAGCCCGGCGGGCCGCTCGCTCTGGCCGCTTCGGTCTCCCGGACGAGCCGGCCTATCTCCTTCACCCGGCGCTCCCAGGAATGGGCCTCCGCCAGGGCGACGCGCTCGGAGCGGCGCTCCGGGGTGTCGGCGCGCAGTGCCGCCTCCACGGCCCGCTCGAACTCCTCCGCGGTCCGGGCGAAGGAGATGCCGTCCACGTCACGGAGCGCCGGCAGTGGGGTGCTGACCACCGGCAGCCCGGCTGCGAGGTACTCGTACACCTTCATGGGGAACACGGCGGCGGTGTACGGGTTGGCGGCGTACGGGATCAGGCCGACGTCCCCGGCGCCGAGCCATGCGGGCAGCTCGCCGAACGGCTTCGCGCCGACCAGGTGGATGTTGGGCGCCTCCGCGAGGGCCGCGAGATCGCCGCGCGGGTCGCCCTCCCCCACGGGGCCGACGATCACCAGGGCCCAGTCGGGGCGCCGGCGCGCCAGCTCGGCCATGAGCCCGAGATCGAGCTTCTTGGCCGCCACGGCGCCGGCGAAGACGAGGCGCGGGTGCGGGATCGCGGCGAGCTCGGGCGGGTCATCCAGATCGCGCGCGCCGCGAAAGTGATCGACGTCGGCCACGTTCGGCAGTAGCGCGACGTTGCGCGCGCCGCGGCGCCGCACGTGCTCGACAAGCGGGGGCGCCGACACGATCACGAGGTCGGCGCGGCGCGCGAGCGCTGCCTCCGCCTGCCCGAAGCTCTCGGCGTCGATGCCGTCCTGAGCGGCGATGTCGTCCACGCAGTGGTACACGACGAGCGTCTCCCCCAGGCGCCCGGCGAGCGAGTAGGCGTGCGGGTTGTACGCCCACAGAATGGGCCGCTCCAGCCCAGCCCGGCGCGTGGCGCGCCGGACCAGGAGCCGGAGGATGGCCGAGTTCGCCCGCCGAACCTGCCGTGACCCGTGCGCGGGCAGCACGAGCGGCGATACGACCCACACCCCGTCGAGCATCTGTGGCGGCCGCAGGCCGGTGCGGAGGCGCCGGAGGATACGGCGCACGTCCCGACCCGCCAGCGTCGGGCGTCGGAGGCCTTGCGACTCCGTGAAGACGACACGGTTGTCTCGCGCGAGCCGCGACATCAGGTGCTGCTGGTTCGTCCACAGTGACGAGGCCCAGTCGGCCGTGCCGATGCAGACGATGCTGCGCCCGGCGAGGCGGTCGCCGTCGCTCACGCGACACCCCGCGCGCTCGACTCGACGGCCTCGAGGAAGCTCTCCCAGCCGACGGCGAGCCCGGCCAGGGCCGCGGCGAGCGCGCGCAGGTGCTCGAGGCCGTCGTCCACCTCCCAGCCGAAGTGCAGGACCACGGGGAGCCACGCGCCGGCGCTGTCGCGCGGCGGCGGGTCGAGCGCCCGCCGGCCGTCGCGGGCGCGGCCATAGAAGGGCGGGTAGGAGGGCAGCCACACGGCGTTGCCATGCCATACCGGGGTGCCCCCAAAGCCCATGGCGGCGACGCTCTCCGGCCCCCCGCAGATCACCTCGAAACGGTCGGCGAGCGTTCCCCACTGCAGCGTGTCGAAGCGGTTGAACGGAGGCACGAAGACGCTCGGACTGTCGCCCAGCGGGGCGAGCAGCCGCAGGCCGTCGTCGAGCAGCCGCCCGAGCTCGCCCTCGCTGAGGCCCGACAGCTCGGAGTGCCGGCGTGGATCGGCGTTGCGGGTGCGATGGTCGAGCCCGTGAAGGGCGAGCGTCGCGCCCTCGGAGCGCACGCGCGCCAGCACGGCGAGCTCCTCGTCGCCGAGCGGCCGGCCACCCGTCGCGTGCGGGTTCAGGTAGTCATGCGACGGCCGCGGCAGCACCGCAAGCAGGTACGGCACCCCGGCCTCCGCCAGGACGGCATGGAACCGCTCGAAGGCGTCCAGGCCGTAGCGCGGCTCGTCGAGCACCCGCGCGTGCGGGAACTCGTCCACCCGCACGAGCACCCGCGGCGGCTCTTCGGCGCGGTCGGGGGCGGCCGCCCGCCGGGCGGCGGCCACGAGCGGGAGCCAGTCCCGCCCGAGGGAGAGCCTTCCGTGCCGGAGCTTCAGCCGCTGCCAAGCGCGCACCGGGGAGGGAGGGACTCGAGCGGCCTGCCCGGCACGCCTCACCTCGGGAAGATCGAGCGCACGATCGTCGACGGGAAGGCCGGAGAGCAGCAGGCGGGAGGTGCGTTCTTCATCCGGCCGAGCGCCCGTTGATCGGTGCGGGGGCACTGGGCCGGAACAATACGATGCGCCCGTGATCGACCTGCACGCCCACGTCCTGCCGTGCATCGACGACGGGCCTGACGGGATCGAGGAGAGCGTGGCGCTCGCCCGGGCAGCGCATCTGGACGGGGTTCGGACGTTGGCGCTCACCCCCCACCTCCGCAACGACTACCCGGCGGTGGTGCCGGAGGAGCTGTCGGCGCGTCGCGACGAGCTGGCGCGCCGCCTCGCCGAGGAGTCCTGCGAGGTCGAGCTGGTCACGGGCGGGGAGGTGGACATCGCATGGGGCCAGCGCGCCGACGCGGACGCGCTCCGTCTCGTGAGCTATGGGCA
>Ga0190265_10003119_pt1 | contig 11296 bp, 6 predicted proteins | sample Popmic124T_FD_133135 | JGI IMG/M metagenome (GOLD analysis project Ga0190265, IMG submission 133135) | Populus adjacent soil microbial communities from riparian zone of Indian Creek, Utah, USA - 124 T | ecosystem: Environmental > Terrestrial > Soil > Riparian zone | place: USA: Utah | collected...
AATAGACGCAGATCGGGATCATTTCTTGCAGGTACCGAATCTCAGCCGTGTATTTCAGGATCCTTTCCGCCACCGCGAGCCGCATTTTAATTGCTTCGCGATCGAGCGGCTTGGTCAGGAAATCGTCAATTCCCGCCGCGGTCGCCAAGGCGTAATTTTCGGAGCTCGTATGGTTCGCGGTGAGTAGAATGAAGTAGGTATACGGTGTCCGAGCGCGTGCGCGCACCTTTTCGCAGAACGCCAGCCCATCCAACCCCGGCATCATCCAGTCACTCACGATCAGCCGCACTGGTTCCTGGTTGAACCTATCCCAGGCTTCGGCGCCATCGCGAGCGATCACCGGGTCGTATCCGAGCTTCGAGAGTGCGATCTGCAGGATTTTGGCGCTAACCGGATCATCTTCGGCCATCAGGATGGTGTTTTGCTTTGGCGACAAAGCCGCCTGAAGGCGACTGGGCAGCGCGCCGGAGTGGCCGGTCGATTTGTGGTCACGGGTGGACATGGTAATTGCGGGGCGAGAGTCTTCGACAGGGCCGGGTCAAAGCGGAATGCGAAGTTTGCCCGAGCGAGTGGCGAAAAGCGAAGTCTCCAGCGCCTGGACCCGATCGGCCAGGGTTTCCTGCGAGGTCATCGCAGGCAAGCCGACCAGAATACGCGCCCGCAATTCTTCGACGTGGAACGGCTTCACCAGATAGTCGTCGGCCACAAGAATTCGCGCTTTCGAGGAGGCCTGTGTCGGCAACTCGCTTTGATCAAACGAGGGCAGCGTAAAGCTTATCAGTTTCTCGTCCAAGTTCTGTGAACCTTTCCTTCGCTCCGCCAAAATTATTTTCCTGCCCGTGCTTCTCCAGACGCAACGCCAAAGTCCGCGCAGTTTCCGCCCCGAAAGGTCCGAGCGAGCTCATCAATTTATGGGCCTGTGCCGCCAGCGCCGGACCGTCGCGTTTCTCCACGGCCTCACCAATCGCTTGCACAATCTGCGGCGTGTTCTCGTGAAAAATCGAGACTAGCTCGCTCATTAATTCTTCATCGCCGTCGCATTGCGAGAGCAATTGTTCGTGGCTGTAGAGAAGCGTGGCCTGGCGTACGTCCTCCCCCTCCTGGGCGCCAGCCTGGCCAAGCGCTCGCAAGAGATCTTCCTTCCGTAGTGGTTTGGAAACGTAATCGTCCATTCCCGCCGCCAGACAACGTTCCCGGTCCCCGGCCATGGCATGAGCGGTCATCGCAACGATCCTTGTGTGGCGGCCGGTCGTTTCTTCCAACTCTCGAATGCGCCGCGTCGCTTCGAAGCCGTCCATTTCCGGCATCTGCACATCCATTAAGATGAGGTCGAAAGTTTCCCGCGCGACGGCTGCCACAGCTTCGCGCCCGTTCTCGGCGTGGACCAGCGAATGCCCGCGTTTTTCGAGGCTGCCCGCAGCGACGGTGCGGTTGATCACGTTATCCTCGGCCACCAGGATGCGCAGGCCGGTCGAGGTTCGGACAGCGACCGGGGGCGGCAGCATCACCTCAGCCGCCCCGCCTAGCGCGATAAGGATCGCATCGATCAGCTCGGCCTGGGTCACCGGTTTGGTCAGGTAGCTCGCCACTCCTAACTCGCCGCAACGCGCAGCCGCGCCGGCCGGCATCGCCGAGGATAGCATCATCACTGTCGCTCCAGAGAGCTCCGCGTGTTCGCGGATTTTCTCCACCACCATGAAGCCATCCATCTCGGGCATCATCCCGTCGAGGATGACGAGCGGGAAGGGCGTCCCGGCGCGTGCCGCCCGCAGCATCTCCACGACCGCCGCCGCGCCGGAGGCAACCACCGAGGGCTGCATCCGCCAGTGCATGAGCATCTCGCGCAGGATGCGGCGATTTACCGCATTGTCGTCCACCACGAGCGCGCACAGGCCTTCGAGTGCACTGAGGTCGGCGTGCCGAACGTTAGGCGCGGGCGTGTGCCGCACGGGCAACCGCACGGTGAAATGGAACGTCGTCCCTAACCCCACTGTGCTCTCGACCCAGATGCGCCCACCCATGTGCTGCACGAGTTGCGAGGCGATGGGGAGCCCCAAGCCGGTGCCGCCGTGGGTTCGAGTGGTCGTGCCGTCGGCTTGCGCGAACGCTTCGAAAATCAGCTTTCGCTTTTCGTCCGGAATGCCCACGCCGGTATCCGCGATCGTGAAATGCAGGCTATGCTCGTCGTCCGTCGCGGACTCGACCGTGACGCCCACCGTTACGTCACCGCGCTCGGTGAACTTAATCGCGTTGTCGGTCAGGTTGAGGAGGATTTGCTGCAGCCGCATCGGATCGCCGATCAGGTGATCGGGCACCACCGCCGCGATATCCGCCGTCAGCTCGAGACCTTTTTGACCTGCTCGTATGGCGAGCGGCTTGAGCATCGCGCCGAGGCAGTGGCGCAGGCTGAAGCTGATCGCTTCAAGCTCCAGCTTGCCGGCCTCGATCTTCGAGAAATCGAGGATGTCGTTGATCAAACCGAGCAGTGAGTGCGCCGAACTCTTGACCATGCCGAGATACTCCCGCTGCTCGCAGTTAAGTTTGGTGTCGAGCGCCAGTTCGGTCATACCGATAATCCCATTCATCGGAGTGCGAATTTCGTGGCTCATGTTCGCGAGGAATTCGCTTTTGGCGCGATTTGCTGCTTCGGCCGCTTCCTTCGCTTCAAGGAGAGCAGCAGTCCGCTCCTTGTCGCGGGACCGCTCCAGACGTAAAACAGAAACCAAGCTCCAGGCGAGCGCCGCACAGAAAATCGCCGATAGGATAACCGAGAAGATAGCGGTGGAGGCTTGAAGACCGAGAAGTCCAGCTTGCTCCCCCTGAAGTCGCAACCACCCCGTGAAGAAACTCAGAATGAAAGCCAGGGGAATCAGGCGACGCAAGAGGATTCCGCGAATGTTATTAGCGGCAAAGATCTGGCAAAGATATAGTTGGGGTCTGGCGAAAAAACCGCCAAGGGACAGGAGGACGAGACAAATGGAGACAAATGGAGCGACAGGGGCTCGAGGGTCCTGAGCATAGAACCAAGTGACCCCGTAGCAAAACGACGTCACAACCAGAAGCGCTGGAAAAAAGATCAGCAGGCAGAGGATCTGGCTCAGGGGCGGCTTTTTGCAGCGGATATCGAAAAGGGCAAGAGCAGTTCCAAAAAGCACGAGCGCAAAAACGGTGTTGCCCGACATTTCAATTAGATAAGGGCGGCCAGAAAAAAGCAGGCCATCCGGACCCGGAGAAAAACGAAACTGAAGATGGGCGAGCTTCGAAAGCCCAACTAGGAGTAGAAGAGAACAGAAGAATCGCCCCAACCAAATGGCTTTGCGGCCCGCTGGACAACAACTAGAGAACCACAGGGCGGCGCAGGCGAGCATGATACCGATAACGCTCAGAGGATTCATCACACATGCGGCTGGGCGATAATCGACTAGCCATGCCGCCAAACAGGCCAAAGCAAAGCAGAAAGCTAGGACCGACGTAACGCGCGGTAGATATGCCAGAGAACGGGGCAGAATAACATTAGCCTCATCGATCCCGTTCCTGGAACTCGGTTCCTGTATTAACTTGGCCATTACAAACCAGATTCATGTTGTCCGACGAGCGGACGGGGCCGGTGAAACTCAGATTCAGACTGTTTCGAGTCCAAGAGACCGCTGACCCCTGTGGAATCCCGGGCCCACGCTAGCGGTGTGTGTTGCGTTTGGCCGTCGCGATTCGGTTTTGCGGCAGCGCCTGCCGCTTCGTTGAGCGCCGCGTTCAGATCGGCGACCCGCATTGGTTTGCTCAGGTAACTATCCATCCCGGCCGCGAGGCACAATTCCCGGTCACCTTGCATCGCATTGGCCGTCATGGCGATGATCAACGGTTGATGATGACCTTTCCTGCTCCGCACCTGCCTTGTCGTCTCATAGCCATCGAGCTCTGGCATCTGGCAATCCATCAAAATAATGTCGTAAGAAATTCGGCTGAGCGCTTCCAGCACTTCGAGACCGTTAGCGACAGTGTCAGACGCGTAGCCGAGCTTCTTCAGTTGAGCCGCAACCACCCGCTGGTTTACGGCATTGTCCTCGGCAATCAAAACGCGCTGGGGCCGGATAGGTCCATGCGCCTTAGCCAGCTCGGACTGGTGCCCGTGAAGAATGATGTCTTCTGTTCCTTGCCGAGCGATTCGAGCGACACCTTTCGATTGTTTTGGAAATTCCACCGTGAACCAGAAGGTGGAACCTGCCCCGGCTAAACTCTCCACCCCGATGTCTCCGTGCATTTTTTCCACCAGCTGTTTGCAGATCGCCAACCCGAGTCCCGTGCCGCCGTAGCGTCGCGTCGTCGAGCCGTCTGCCTGGGTGAATGCCTGAAAAAGTCTGGCCTGTGTTTCGGGGTCGATACCGATACCTGTGTCAGTAACGCGAAAGCGAAGGGATGCCGTCTCCCTGGTCTGTCGATCGACCGAGATATGCAGCTTTACTCCGCCTTTGGGCGTAAACTTAAGCGCGTTCCCAATCAGATTAATCAGCACCTGCCGGAGCCGGCCACCGTCGCCGCGCAACTCGGGTGGCACATCCGGGTCGACGGACGCGCCTAACTCCAGGCCCTTGGACTTTGCCGTTTCCTTGAGAAGCTCCAATGTTCCCCGCACCACCTGCGCCAGGTCGATATTGCCAATTTCCAATTCCAATTTCCCAGCTTCGATTTTTGAGAAATCCAGGATGTCGTTCACGATCTTGAGGAGCGCTTCACCGCTGAGCTGGATCGTCTCCGCAAATTCCGTCTGTTCTCTGGTTAAGGAAGTGTCCAGGAGCAAGCCCGTCATGCCCAGGAGCCCGTTCATTGGTGTGCGAATCTCGTGGCTCATGTTCGCAAGAAATTCACTTTTCGCGCAGTTGGCTGCTTCGGCCGTCTCCTTGGCCCCCCGAAGTTCGACTTCTGCCTGTTTGCGCTCAATGGCCAAGGCGATCTGGTCACCGACGGAGGAAAGAAACTCCACGTCGTCCGGACTGTAAGCATTCTCCTGTTCGTAATGCTGCACCGCCAGAACACCGATGGTGCGCGTGGGGGTCCGCAACGGCACGCCTAACCAGGACGTTGAATCGGATCCGCTCTTTGCGACTGCCTCTTGGTCGAACAACTGTGCTTTGAGTTCTCTTGTGAGCAGAAGAGGTTGACCCGTGCGCAAAACATAGCTGCTGCGCGTGAAGCCATTGGAAATGGGTTGGGCCGGAGGCACAGGATCACGTTGGTCGACCCAAAATTCGAAATGGATCAGATCGGTCTTGGCATCGTGTAAACCGACGAAACAGTTTTCCGCGTAGAGAACCTTGCCGATTGAGCAATGGGCCAGGGCGAGCAATTCGTCGAGATTGCGCGTGGTAATGACACCTTGCACGATTTCAGACATGACCTGGCGCTCGGCCTCTTCCCGCCTGCGCCCGGTCACATCCTGAAGAGTCCCCTCGTAGTAAAGAACCTCTCCGCTGGCGGACCGCACGGTTTGAACATTTTCCGTGACCCAGATGCGGCTCCCGTCCGGCCGATAAACTTCCGATTCAAACCCATTTACAACATCGTGCTCATCGACGAGGCACTTGAATTCTCTCAGACGTTTCGGGTCAACGTAGCCATAGCGCCTTGTTGCCCGGGGCTCTTCCATGATTTGATCAGGTGAAGGAAATCCGAGGATCCGCGCCGCGGCGGGATTAATGGCGAGGAATTCTCCTTCCGGCGTCGTCTGGTAGATTCCTTCCACTGCGTTTTCGAAGATGGAGCGATACTTTTCTTCCGTCTCGCGCATCGCCTTCGCCGCTTGTTTGCGCTCGGTGATGTCAATCGCCACGACAAGTTCCGCGCGCCGTCCCTTGTAATCGAGAATGTGGGATGTGATCTCCACCTCGATCATCGAGCCACCCTTCTTGCGGTGGGCCCAGACTCCAGCTTTGTCTACAGTGTGGTCGGCGACATGGGCGACATTCTCCAGTAAAGCCGGCCTGTCATCCGGAAGGCGAATGTCCGCAATGGTCATGGAGAGGAACTCGCTGCGTTCGTAGCCGTAATGGGCTACGGCGGCGTCATTGACTTCGAGAAACGAAAGGGTCCCAAGGTCATAAATCCACATGGGCAACGGATTGGCTGAGAAGAGCCTGCGATATCGCTCTTCGCCCTGTTTGAGCGCCTCTTCACTTTGCTTTCGCTCGTGATCGCTCCGGTTCAGCTTGGCCTGCGTTTCCGACAACCATGTCAGCACACTGTTTTGCCCACGCTTTTTCACCCCGATGGTGGCAGAAAAATCCCCGCTGCCGATTTTGGCAATATGCGCATAGACCTCGTCAACGGACCCACCAAGAGTGGCGTTCAACGCAGCGTAGAGGCGCCAAAGCGCGACCATTAATCCAAGGCCGAAGGCAACAAATAGGTAGCGAAAGATTGCGGAGGTCTTTTTGGCGGCCCGGACGGCAGCAAGCGTGCGCTCATCCACTAGCACATCAAACTCGTCAATCGGCTTCATGATGGCCGCCTTGGCCTCATGGTACTTGGCATCGTGCAGTATCCTGCTCGCTTCGGCCCGATTAGCCGCGGCCTCGGGCCCGACGGACTCGACCAGTTTCATCGCCTCGAATTCCGGGATGGTCAGTCCATCGGAATTCCGCTTGGCCTTATTCAGTCTGCGGAACTCTGCCTCAGTAAACCCGGCCTGCCGCATCAACTCCAGCAACGGGATCGCCTCCTTGCTGTCCGGACGCGGCGCCTGGCCACCCATCAACACCAAGTCCCAGTAAATTCTCGCATACGCCTCCGGCCGGGGTTTCTTCCCGTCGCGGATGTCAAGAATCTCCTGATAGTGTTGTTTATAACCGGGATCACCGGTAAACACATACGTCCGGACCATCCGGGTCAGGTCATCCGAAGACTGGCGCAACTCATCAGCCAGCAGAAGGGACCGGTGCCTGAGCTCATTCGCTCGATCGATATCCTTTTCCGACCGAGCATAGAGGGCGAAGGCCATGGCCAGAGCAGCCGCGCAGCCCACCATGCGCCAGATGTGCCTGGAGAACTGCGTCGGCTTGGGACTCGACGCACTCTGCCCAGCCTCCCTGATCGGAAAAGGGACGCCGGTTTTCGACTTGGCTCGGGCTATGTCTCGTTGAGTTAGCACTTGTTCTCTCTCAATCTGATTTATCGAGTAAGCCGCTCACTTGGTGGCAAGGGCAGGCGCTCGCCCGCGAATGCGAGAAAGTTCAAGTCATCGGGCTGAACCTTCGAAAACGCCAGAAGGCGATCGATCAGCTGAAGCAGATGGGCGCCGCTCGTGAGAATCTGGCGGACGCTCGCCGCCTGCGGGCCGGTGAGAGCGTGCATTTCCAACACCTGCGCGAAACCGAGCACATGGTTCATAGGCGTGCGCAGCTCGTGGCTGGCACGAGAGAGGAATTCGTTCTTTGCCTGAAGCGCTGTTATGAGCTCATCTGTTCGATCACAAACGCGGCGCTCCAGATCGGTATTCGCCATTCGCAAACGCGCGTGCAGCCCGAGGATCCGCTCGGCTACGCGCACGCGTGCCGCCAGCGCGTCCTTTTGAAACGGTTTCGTGATGAAGTCGTCCGCGCCAGCGCTCATCGCTTCAAGGTAATTCGCCTCTCCGGTGCGCGAGGTCAGGAGAACGATGTAGGTATAGTCCTTGCGCCGCTCCGCGCGGATGCGGCGGCAGAATTTCAGGCCGTCGAGATCGGGCATCATCCAATCCGAGATGATGAACGGGAACTCGCCGCCCTCCCATGCGTTCCAGGCTTCGCGGCCATTGGTGGCCTCACACACGTCGTGTCCGAGGTTCGTCAACGCGGCGCCAAGCAGCAGGCGGGTAATGTCGTCGTCATCGGCGATCAGAATCTTCATTTCTTGAACGTAGATGTAGCGTGTCGAGTGCCTGCCTAGGTGCGGCAAGTACGGACTTCGCTCCGCGGCAAATACCAAGAGTTCCGAACGCACCTACCCCAAACCAGGCGTTCCTGGTCACAGGAATCGCAGCTACCTCGGTTGCATGGCAGGCAATCGTTGTTGCGCAAAACGGAGATTATTCGCCGCCAGCTCGTAACCGGGCTTGAGTCGCAGCGCCTTCTCGCATGCATCAGCCGCCTGACTGAATTGGCCGAGCCGGTTGTAGGCGGCGCCAATATTGTTCCAGGCGTCGGCATAGTTCGCTTTGAGTGAGAGCGCTGCCTTACAGGAATCGATCGAATCTTCGTAGCGCTCAATTTGATAATACTCGAGACTCTGCTCCAGGTAGAACTCCGCTGTGGGCGGGCGGTTGGCCGCCGCCTTGGCCTCAAGGAGAAGATCACGCGCCATGATATCCGCCGGCGCCAGTTCCACGGCCCGCGTGGCCAGGCGCAACGCTTCCCCTGGACGCGAGTGCTTTAGCAGCCATACTGCGTAGTAGGTATGGGAATCGGGGCTTTCCGGCGCCAAACTGAGCGCCTGCTTAAAATCACGCTCGGCCTGCGCTGACTGACCAGTCGCTGCCTCGGCGATTGCGATATTGATAAATAGCGTCGAGTAGCGTGGGGCGATCGACTGGGCGCGACGAAAGTAGCTTAACGCATCGGCATAGTCGCCCTTCTTCATCAAGGTGTTTCCGTAGTTCATCAGGCCCCGTGAATTGCCCGGGCTCTTGGCAACGACATCGTGCCAGAGTGATTCGTTATTCCGCCATACCTTGTTTCGCTGATTCGTAGCATAGGCATTCCCACAAAGGAAAAGGACGACTGCGCAACTGCCCATAACCGCGATTGATCGGCGGTAGCTCTTGCGCTCCCTGATAATCAACGACGCAACACCGGCCGCGGCTATGATCAACCCAATGTAGGGCAAGAAAGTTCTATGATCGTTCATTACCTCCGCCATTGGGAAAAGTGATGTCGGCAGCAGGCTGATTACGTACCACCACAGCCCAAAGCCAATCACACGTGTTCGCGGGCGGATCGATGCGGCGATTGCGGAGCCGGTGAAAAGCATTGCAAATCCAAGACCGGTCAGAAAGCGCGGATCTCCGATTGTCGCGAATGGAGCTAGATCATAGTCTGCGGAAAGGCCGCCCGGCCACAGGAAGGTCTGGAAATAGAGGAGCGCTGCGTAGGGTTGGGTGATCAAGTAACGCCAGCCGCTTCCCGCGCCAGCGGTCCAATGCGCCGGCGTCATGTGTCGAACGAACAATAGCGCTGCGCCGCAGGCCAAGACAACAGGAGCGATTTCGATGAGGCAACCGGTGGCGCGCTTTGCCCTGGTCGCACCTTGGGCATTACTTTCCTGAATAAGTAAACGATAGACCGCGAAAAGAACGGCGAAAACGGCCGCCGGCGGTTTGGCCAAAACCGCTATGGCCGCTGGCAAGACATAAACGAAATAGCATCGCCCCCGTGGAAAAGCAAAATAACACGCGAACGATGCGACGATACCGACGGTGGATATCACATCAGAGGAGGCGATAATGTAATTTACCGTGTCGGCATTGGCGGGATGCAGGCCGTACCAGCATGCGGCAATCGATGCGATCCACCGGTTAGCCGGGTTCGGCAAAAATCGATCGAGCACTTGGTTCAGGACATATCCGAGCAATAGGACCTGGAGTACGAAAAGCGCAAAGATCGAAAAGTGAAACCAGAAGGGATTCAACCCGCCTGCGAGGGCGTAGCTGACCGCCAGAAAACTGGAAACTAACGGGCGATAGGACTGATTCGAGGGCAACGAGCTAAAGGTAGTGCCATCGCGGAAAAACTGCGGAATGTTCCGAACGTCCTGGATAAAGGCGTTATTAACAACGGTATGCGCGTCGTCGAACTGAAACCCGTTGTGAAAATGGTTTGAGTAGGCCAGCGCCACGAAAACCACGATTGCAAGTGCGACAGACAGATCTGCCATGCTCGGTCGCCAAAGCGAAATCATCCGCGAGACAGCCGCCATCTCGCTGCTGCCAACAAAACCACCCCTCCGGTCTGACCGGAGAGGTGGCTCGGAGGATTTTGCCTGACTACCCTTGCCTTGCACTAAAAAACCTTACTTCGTGTTGACCACTTTCTTGGGTGTTACACGATTTTGTTCCATGCGCACGCTTACTCTCTGGAGCTGGTCGTTTTGTTCCTTAAGTCGTGCCGTCAGCGTGTCCAGACTCTTTTGCTGTTGCGCGACCTTGATTTCGAATTGAGCACGCTGCTGTTCGATGGTCGCTTTCTGCTCTTCCACCGTCCGCTGCAGCATCTGGAACTCGTCTGGCGTGACGCTAGCCACTAGATTGGGATTCGCGTAGAGACGTCCGTCGGAGCCAACAAAAACCGCTTTTGCGACCATACCGGGCGAAGGGGTTTCGCTATTGTAGATGCCCGCGATAATGGTGGTAGTTTGTGAATTGCCTATCCGAATAGAGTCATTCTCGATTCCGACACCCGGGTTGCCAATGTAGATATTACCATTTCCCGAGGTGTGGTTTCCGCCGGCGGCGTTACCCAATGCGATGTTGTTCGTTCCATCCACAATATCGGCGAGCGCTCCCTGGCCGATGGCCGTGTTGTCGTCTCCGGCATTGTTATGAAATAGCGCTTGATCGCCAAAGGCAGTGTTATTCACGGCTCCACCTGGGGCCATGCGGTCGGAGACACCAAGTGCTCCGTCGCCCTGGGCTGTGTTTCCGTTAAACAGCGTGGACACTCCCTCTCCCTGAGCACCGGTCGCACCAGCGAGACCTTGAATCCCGGCCGGGCCGGGTTCGCCAGTCGGACCAGTCGGACCCGTCGCACCGGTTGCGCCGGTCGCACCCGTCGGTCCGGTTGCGCCAACCAATCCATCGGCGCCAGTTGCGCCGGTCGCTCCATCGGTTCCATCGGCTCCGTCAGCACCTGCAACACCTTGGGCTCCGGTCGCGCCTGTAGCTCCATCGGTTCCGTTGGTTCCATCGGCTCCGTCAGCGCCCGCAACACCTTGGGCTCCGGTCGAGCCTGTCGCGCCGTCGGTTCCATTGGTTCCGTCTGCTCCGTCAGCGCCTGCAACACCTTGGGCTCCGGTTGCTCCAGCTGCGCCATCGGTTCCATTGGTTCCGTCGGCTCCGTCAGCGCCTGCAACACCTTGGGCTCCGGTTGCTCCAGCTGCGCCAGTCGCGCCATCGTTGCCGTTCGCTCCAGTAGCTCCGTCTGCACCGGCGATACCTTGTGCGCCCGTTGCTCCGGCTGCGCCAGTCGCGCCATCGTTGCCATTCGCTCCAGTAGCTCCGTCTGCACCGGCGATACCTTGTGCGCCAGTTGCTCCGGCTGCGCCAGTCGCGCCA
>Ga0190265_10003121_pt1 | contig 11293 bp, 11 predicted proteins | sample Popmic124T_FD_133135 | JGI IMG/M metagenome (GOLD analysis project Ga0190265, IMG submission 133135) | Populus adjacent soil microbial communities from riparian zone of Indian Creek, Utah, USA - 124 T | ecosystem: Environmental > Terrestrial > Soil > Riparian zone | place: USA: Utah | collected...
AATACCTCGACCACCGGTACGCGGCCCTTGCCGTCGGCCTTGGTCACGAGCCGCTGGGAGACGATCCCTCGAAGCGCGCCCGCGAACGACGAACGCATCTCACGTTGCTGCTGAGGCGGGAACAGGTCGAGCACACGGTTGATCGTCTCCATCGCGTCGATCGTGTGCAAGGTCGAGATGACGAGGTGACCCGTCTCCGCCGCCTGGATCGCGGCGAGCGCCGAATCGGCGTCACGGATCTCTCCGATGAAGATCACGTCGGGATCCTGGCGGATCACGTGGCGGAGCGCGGTCGCGTAGGACTCCGTGTCGATCCCGATCTCCCGCTGCTCGATGATCGATAGCTGGTCGTCGTGGACCACCTCGATCGGGTCCTCGACCGTCACGATGTGCGTCCGGCGGGTGCGATTGATGTGACCGATCATCGCCGCGATCGTCGTCGTCTTCCCGGTCCCCGTGGGACCGGTGATCAGGATCAGGCCGCGAGCCGAGCTCGCCAGCGTGGCCATCACCGGTGGGAGGCGAAGCTCCTCGAAGGAAGGCACCTCGGCGCGGACGCGCCGGATCGCGAGCCCGATCACCCCGCGCTGACGGAACACGTTCACTCGGAACCGTCCAACACCCGACAGCGTGTAGCCGAGGTCGGCCTCGTTCGTCCGGACGAACTCCTGCTTCTTGTGCTCGGTCATGAGCGCGTGGGCGAAGCGGTCCGTGTCGGCCGCGGAGAGGTAGCCGAGGTCCGCCGGCGAGAGCTCGCCGTCCACGCGAACGAACGGAACGTTCCCCGCCTTCAGGTGGAGATCGCTCGCGCCTCGCTCGACCGTGTACCGCAGCAGTTCGTCGATGTCCATGCCAGACCGACGCTCCTTCTTCCTCATCGCTGGTCGCGCCTCATCCGGCGCTCGTTCAAGCATCGGCCGAAGCACCCGGAGACCTGAGGAACGGAACCTAGAATCAGCACGGATGGGCGAGGCCGGCCAACCGCGGAAGAGCGAGGGTGTGGCGGCGGCGGGGGGCGCGAAGCGCCGCCGGCGCCGCCGCCGTCCCAAGCGAGCGCCCGCCCAAGAAGCCGCCCAACGGACGAAGAAGAAGTCCGGAACCGCCTCGACCGCCTCGGGGGAGAAGTCGGCCGCCGCGAAAGAGGGAACGTCCGCCCGCGGCGCGACAGGGGCCCGTGCCCGCTCGAAGAAGAAGCAGAGCCCGGGCAAGAAGAAGCCGGCGAAGGCCCGACGGAAGACGGCCGTCCCCACCAAGAGGGAGATCTCGGCCGGGGGCGTCGTCTATCAGCGGAACGGGGACGAGATCGAGGTCGTGCTCGCCTCTCGCCGCACCCGACGGGGACAGCTCGCCTGGGGGCTCGCGAAGGGGGGTATCGAGAACGACGAGACGATGGAAGACGCCGCCGTCCGAGAGGTTCGCGAGGAGACCGGTCTCCTGGCCGAGATCGAAGCGTCGCTCGGAGAGACCCGCTACTTCTACGTCTGGGAGAACGTGCGCATCCGTAAGACGGTCCACTTCTTCTTGATGCGCCACACCGGCGGTGACATCGACGATCGTGACGACGAGATGGAGGAGATCCGGTGGTTCCCGCTCGAGCGCGCCCTCAAGCGCGCCGCCTACCGCGGTGAGCGCGACGTCCTCGAGCGCGCGGCAGAGCTGCTCACGTGAGTCTGCTCCCATGACACCGGTCGATTTCGCGATCGCCGCCGCTCGCCGGCCCGGGACTCGTGGGTGTGGCCTTGGGCGCCTGGCTCACGGAGGAAGTTGCGCCATCGAGCAGCTGACGGCCATGCGGGGTCACTGAGCTCGGCGGCTACGATTGGCATCCGGCATGCGCAGCTCCCGCGGACCACGCCTCGCTCTGAGCCTCCTCGCGATCTTCTGGATCGCCTCGCCCGCGCGTGCCCAGGAGCCGGAAGCGCCGTCGGCCGTGCTCCGCCTGATCAGCCAGACCGCCTGGACCACGCCGGAGAAACGGGCGATCCGGATCGGACTCCAGATCACCAACGACGGGGGGTCGACGATCACCCAGCCCGTCGTCGGATGGACGCTCGGTACCAAGGTGAACTCCAGAGACCAATACGAGACCGCCCTCGTCGAGGGGCCGTCGGTGCCGGGAACCGCCGAACAGATCCCCCTCGAAGAAGACCTGGCGCCCGGCGCCTCGATCGCGGTCGGGATCCGGATCGATACCTCCGAGACCGGGGCGATCGATGCGAGCGATTCGGGCGTCTATCCCCTCCAGCTCGCCCTGCGGAGCGAGGATCAGCCGATCGCGGCGATCACGACCGCCGCGATCCACATCGTCCGGACACCGCAGCAGCGCGTCCTCTTCTCGTGGTGGACCGAGGTGGCGACGCCAGTGGCGTTCGGACCCGACGGCACGCTCGTCGATCCCGGCTTCGAAGCGGTGCTCGAGTCACGAGGCGGCCTGGTCGCCCAGGTGGAGGCCATCGCCGACATGTTGGCGGGTCCGCCTGGAGGCGCCCTCGATGTGGTCGTCTCGCCGGCCGCCCTCGACCAGCTCCGGCAGGCCGAGCGTGGCTATGAGCGGAGCGACGGCACGTCGGTCCCCGAAGACGCTCCCGTCCCCCGCATCGCCGGGGAGACGCTCGACCGGCTTCGTGAGATCGCGGCCGATCCCGACGTCCGACTGCACGCGATGCCCTTCGCGGCTCCGAGGCTTCCGGCCCTGCTGTCCTCCGGACTCCGGACGCAGCTCGACGCCCAGTGGCAGATGGGCGACGAGACGTTCGAGCAGATCCTTGGTGAGCGGCCGGACCCGACGGTGGCCCGGCCGCCGGGGCTCGTCTTCGACCAAGCATCGGTGGACGCCTTGTACGACCGCGGCGTGACGACGATCTTGGGCGCGGCCGATTCCGTCTCTCGGCCCGCTCAGATCAATGACTACGCCCCCCCACCGGCGGCAACGCTGACCACGCGGTCTGAGGAGATCGTCAAGCTGATCCTGCCCGACCCCGGAACCCAGGCGCTCATGGAGGACGGGGATCTTCGGAAAGACCCCGTTCTCCTCGCGCAGGTCGTCCTCGGTGAGCTCGCCACCATCTGGCGGGAGCAGCCGGTTCCGGGTGAGGACAAGGAACGAGGGCTCGCGCTCGATCTCCTGCCCGACCTGCCGGGGGCTCTGTGGCGTCCCGCGGTGCTTCGCCTCTCCAGCGCTCCGTTCCTGGACCCCGTGCACGCCGAAGACCTCGCCGACGACATCAAGCCGCCACCGAGTGCCGGGGCGCTCGACACCTCCCCGATCGAAGGATTCACCGCCGCATACGCGAACGACATCGCCACCACGACTGGCCGGGTGGCGGCGTTCGGGGCGATCCTCGAGGAGCCGCCGGACGAAGCGAAGCTCCTCCGCCGCGCGATCCTCTACGCGGGGGCCTCGCAGTACATCGGGAACGAGGGTTCGGGACGGATGTGGGTCCGTGCCGTCAACGACGTGATCGACAGAGCGTTCTCGAGCCTGGCGCCGGATACGTCGCGGGTGCTCACGTTCACGTCACGCTCGGGCACGATCCCCCTTCGCATGGGCGATCCCGGCGACCGGGTGCTGAACGTCAACGTCGAACTCGCGTCGGGCCGGGTCGAGTTCCTCGACAACGATCGAGCCGTTCGACTGGACCAAGCCGATCAGGTGATCACCTTCCAAGCGGAGGTGAAAGCGGCGGGCCGGAGCAGCATCGACGTGTTCGTGACGACCCCGAACGGTGCAGCGGTCCTGTCGCACACCGTCCTGGTCGTACGCTCGACCGCCGTCAACCCCATCGCGTTGATCATCACCATCGGCGCGGGACTGGTCCTCGTCGGACTCTGGTCGAGGAGGTTGTTCCGGCGGCGGAACCCGTGAGCTCGGGAGAGGAATCCCTGCGAGACTCGCGGGAATCGCTGATGCGACATGCCGCCGTCATGACGGTGGGAACCGCCCTGTCTCGGCTCACCGGCTTCCTTCGACTCACCGCGATGACCGCGACGCTCGGCGTCACGGTGAGCTCGCTCGGCTCGATCTACACGGTGGCCAACCTCACGCCGAACATCGTCTACGAACTGATCCTCGGAGGGATCCTCACCTCGGTCTTCGTCCCCGTCTTCGTCGACCGCATGCAGACGAAGGGAGCGGATGACGCACGCGACGTCGCGAACCGGGTGATGACGCTCGTCCTCGTGCTCCTCATCGTGGTCGCCGCAACGGGAGCCCTCTTCGCGGAGCAGATCATCCGCCTCTACCTCGTCTCGTCCGACGCTCCCGACCTCGATGCCCAGGTGCAGGTGGGGGTCTTCTTCCTCCGATGGTTCATGCCGCAGATCGTCTTCTACGGCGTCGGTGCCGTCGCGACCGGTCTCCTGCAAGCGCACCGCCGTTTCGCCCCACCGATGTTCGCCCCGGTCCTGAACAACCTGGTGGTGATCGGGACGTTCGTCGCCTACGCGATCGTCCGCGGTGACCGCCCACCGCGGGTGGTCGGCATCACCACGGCCGAGCAGACCGTGCTCGCGGTGGGCACGACCCTCGGTGTGGTCGCCATGACCGTCGCCCTGTGGCCTTCGCTGCGCTCGCTCGGGTTTCGCCTGCAGCTGCGATCCGACTGGCGACACGAGGCCGTCCGGCAGCTCGTGCGTCTGGCGGCCTGGGTGGCGCTCTACGTGGCGGCCAATCAGTTGGCTTACGTCGTGATCATCGTGCTCAACAACCGGTTCAAGGCAGGGCCCCAGATCTACACCACCGCCTTCACCGTGTTCCAGCTTCCTCACGCGATCTTCGCCGTGTCGATCTTCACCGCGCTCCTGCCAGGCATGAGCGAGCGGTGGTCCACCGGCCATCCCGAAGGCGTTCGAGCGCTCGTCTCCCGTGGACTGCGGGACACCGCCGTGGTGACGATCCCCGCGGCCATCGGCCTGTTGGTGTTGGCCGAGCCCATCGCGCGGCTCCTGTTCGAACACGGTGAGGCGGTGCCGCGCGACTCCGCCGCGATCGCCCGAACCTTGCAAGGGTTCGCCGCCGGGCTCCTGTTCTTCTCGACCTTCCAGCTGCTCACCCGGACGTTCTATTCGATGCAGGACACGCGAACGCCGGCGCTCGTGAACGTCGTGGCGGCGCTCGTGAACGTGGGCGCCGCGCTTATCTACGTCGGCCCGCTGGCGCTCGGCCTCCGCGGGATGGCGCTCGCCCATGCGACCTCGTACGTCGTGGGGGCGACCGTGCTCCTCCTGCTGCTCCGGCGTCGCCTCGGGCCTATCGACGGCGCTCGGATCGCTCGCACGGTGGCGAAGGCATCGATCGCGGCCGTGCTCTCCGGTGCCTCGGCCTTCGGTGTGATCGAAACGTGGGAACTCACGCCGGGCGCGAGCGTGCTCGTGCAGGCTGCGCAGGTAGGTGCCGCCATCATGGTGGGGATGCTGGTGTTCCTGATCTCGGCACTTATCCTGCGAGTCGGAGAGGTCGATGACCTGAGACGGGCCATCGTCAGGAGGTTCCAGCGGTGAACGTGCACGACCAAGCCGGACTGATCGGGAAGATGATCGTCGTCTGGCTCCTCATCCTCGCGCTCCTCGCGGTTGCCGCGATCGACGCCGCATCCATCGCGTTCACGACCTACACGCTCTCGGACGTCGGCGCATCGGCGGCGAGCGAGGGCGCGCTCGTGTACAAGCGGGATCGGAACGTCCGCGAGACCTGCGAGCGGGTCACCCGGGTGATCCAGAAGGAGGAGCCCACCGCGCGGTTGGCCCGGGGTGGGTGCACGATCGAACGGCCGACGGGTCTCGTCACCGTGAAGATCAGGAAGCGGGCCAGCACCCTGGTGGCGCACCGGATCCCCTGGACGGAGGAGTTCGCCAGCGTGGTCGTCACCGAGACCGCCGGCGCGCCCTCGCTGTAGCGGTGGATGCTTCCGAGGCCGATGAGCTGCTCGTCCGGCGCTTCCAGGAGGGGAGCGCCGACGCCTTCGAGATCCTCGTGCAGCGTCACGGGACACGGGTGTACAACCTGTGCCTGCGGATCCTCGGAGATCCCGACGAGGCGGCCGATGCGTCGCAGGACACCTTCCTCTCCGCGCTCCGGAAGCTCAGCACGTTCCGGGGCGAAGCCGCGTTCACGACGTGGCTCCATCGGGTCACCGTCAACGCCTGCTACGACTCGCTGAGACGGAAGCGCCGGCGGCCCCTGCTCCAGATCGTGAGGGACGAGGACGACGAGGGCCGAGAGACGTCCCTTCCCGCCCCGGACCACGCAGACCAGGTGGTGTTCTCCGTGGATGTGGGGAGGGCGCTCCAGGACGTGCCGGAGGAGTTCCGCGTGGTCCTCGTGATGGCGGATGTGCAGGATCTCCCCTACGACGAGATCGCACGCGTGCTGGAGATCCCCGTCGGAACCGTGAAATCGAGGGTCTTCCGAGGCCGCGCGGCGCTGGGCCGGGCGCTGGGCGCGGCCAGAGGGGAACCCTCCCGAGCGTCACGGGCGTCAGAGGAAGAGGCATGAATCACCCTTACGAGCAGCTGGCCGACCTCATGGACGGCACCCTGGGCGAGGGCGACCTCGCCGGGGTACAGGCGCATCTCGATGCCTGCGCCTCGTGCCGCGAGGAGGTCGCACTCGCGAGCGCGGGGCGGGAGGCCGCTCGATCGCTCCCCCACGCCGCTGCTCCCCCGGACCTCCACCGACAGGTGGTCGCCGCAGCCGGCGGCCACCAGGACGCATCCGGCCGGAGAGCCCCCGGCACAGGCGTTCCCGCGTGGTACCGGTGGGCGGGCGTGGGCGCCGCTGCCGCCGTGGTCGTGGCGATCGCGATCGCCCTTCCGAACGTCGGGGGAGGCCCGGTCGACGGCGGGGCCGCGGAGGACGCTTCGGGACCGATGGCGGCGAGCGCGGAGGGCGATGGTGCCGCCTTCGCACGCCAGGTCGAGATCCAGGACCGGAACTACGACGCGAAGGAGCTCGTGCGGCTCGCTCGTGCGGCCACGCTCGACTCGGGCGCGGTCGAAGCCCAGCCCCAGGTCACATCGGACGATCCGACCGCCGCCGCATGCGTCAGCCGGGCATTCGACGAGCAACCCGTCGGGCGCCTGGCGCGGCTGATCCAAGCCAGGTTCGAAGGCCGCGATGCCTACATCGCCGTCTACCTGGAAGGCCCGGGGGCGAACGAACCGCCGGACACCGCCGCGGTCTGGGTCGCCGCCAAGAACGACTGCAGCATCCTCTCCTTCGCCTCTGCCCGCATCTGACACGCCGCTCGAGGCCCAGGCCCCGGGGCCATGGAACGGGCCATGGATCGGGCCGAGGAACGGGAAGGGTTCGGCTGAGGTTCCGCGTTCAGGTCGTATGGGAGGATGACCAGGCATGACCACCGAGAACACCAACGACGTCCGGAACGTGATCGTGATCGGCTCAGGGCCCGCGGGATTCACCGCTGCGCTCTACGCCGCGCGAGCCAACCTCGAGCCACTCGTCTTGAAGGGTCTGGAGGCCGGCGGCCAGCTGATGCTCACGACGGACGTCGAGAACTACTCCGGCTTCGCGGACGGCATCCTGGGTCCTGAGCTCATGGATCAGATGGAGAAGCAAGCGGCTCGCTTCGGGTCCGAGATCCTGTCGGTCCATGTGACCAGGGTCAACCTCTCCTCCCGCCCGTTCGGCGTCTGGGCGGGCGACCAGGAATGGCGCGCCCGCACGATCGTGGTCGCGACGGGGGCGACCGCCAAATGGCTCGCCGTGCCGGGCGAGGAGAAGCTCCGGGGCCGGGGCGTCTCCGCCTGCGCGACGTGCGACGGGTTCTTCTTCAGGGATCGCGAGCTCGTCGTGGTCGGGGGCGGCGACTCCGCCATGGAGGAGGCGACGTTCCTCACGAAGTTCGCGTCCAAGGTCACGATCGTCCACCGGCGGGACGAGTTCCGGGCATCCAAGATCATGCAGGAGCGAGCCCTGGCGAACCCGAAGATCGAGGTGATCTGGAACGCGGAGGTCGTGGAAGTCCTCGGCGACGATGCCGTGAGCGGTGTCCGACTGCGCGACACCGTCACCGGAGAGGCGCGTGAGTTCGGGACGGACGGTGTGTTCGTCGCGATCGGCCACACCCCGAACACCGAGCTCTTCCGCGACTGGTTGGACCTCGATCCCGACGGGTACATCGTGGTGGCGGAGCCACGCACGAACACGTCAGTCGAAGGTGTGTTCGCGGCGGGCGATGTCACCGACCGGATCTATCGTCAAGCGGTGACCGCAGCCGGGCAAGGATGCAAGGGCGCGATGGATGCGGAGAAGCTCCTTGAAGCCGAGGCACACGCCGCAGGGTGAGGAAGGGAATCACCGCGGCCGGCCGAGCGTTCAGGGCAGCACGTAGACCGCCGGCGCGTGCGCCTCGGCGGATCCGAGAGGAGAAGAGATGGCCAACATCGGAGATGTGACCGACACCGAGTTCCAGGCGAGCGTGCTGGACTCCGAGACGCCGGTCCTCGTGGATTTCTGGGCTGAGTGGTGCGTGCCGTGCCACATGGTCTCTCCGGTCGTCGAGGAGATCGGGCAGGAGAAGGGTGTCGAGCTGAAGGTCGCCAAGCTGAACATCGACGACAACCCGGACTCCACGCGCACCTACGGAGTGATGTCGATCCCGTCCCTGATCCTGTTCAAGGCGGGTAAGGAAGTCGTGCGGGTGACCGGGGCGCGACCCAAAGACGCCATCCTGCGCGACCTCGACCCGCACCTGGCGTAGCCCACACACGGAGAGCCCGGCGGTTGCCGTCCCGTTGGGCGTCAACGCAGACTCGGACCGATGCGCATCTATCGCATGGGCGATCGAGGTCCGGAGATCATCGACATCCAGTCGAGACTGCTGTCGCTGGGCGCCGACGTGGACGACGCCGAGCGCGGCGGTACGTTCGGCCCCTCGACGGAAGCGGCGATCCGCGGGTTCCAGCGGGAACGCCACCTCCGGGTCGACGGTCTGGTCGGGCCCGACACGTGGGAACAGCTGGTGGAGTCGGGGTGGCAGCTCGGCGACCGCACGCTGTATCACCGGGCTCCCATGTTCCGAGGTGACGACGTACGAGAGCTCCAACGGATGTGCAACGCACTCGGCTTCGACAGCGGGAAGGAGGACGGGCTCTACGGCCCCCGGACGGACGCCGCGCTCCGGCTGTTCCAGCGCAACGTCGGCGATGAGCCCGACGGGATCGTCGGTCCGCACACGCTCTCGGTCCTTCGCCGGATGCGCCCGCTCGAAGCGGTCCCCTCGCGGGCACTCGTCCGTGAGCGAGAGGAGCTCGAGGCATCTCGAGGGCCGATCGAGGGGCGAGTGATCGCGGTCGACGTCGGGGAGGGCCCTGACGACGACCAGGTGAACCGACACTCCGCGCTCGCGCTCGTCGCTGCCCTCCAGGCGGTCGGCGCCGACGCCCGGCTCCTCGTGACCGCCGACGACGCGGCCGCACCGTCGGACCGAGCCCGGCTCGCCAACGAAGCCGGCGCGGCCGCGTCGATCACGGTGGAGCTGACGACCCGGGACGATGAAGGCGGCGGCGGCCCGGTCTGCTCGTACTTCGGCAGTCGGACCACCCACTCGCCGTCTGGATTGGTTCTGGCACAGCTTATCTTGGAGGAACTGGAGGCCGAGCTCGGGATGCCGGGCAGGCTCCGACCGCTGACGATCGCACCCCTTCGAGAGACCCGGATGCCGGCCGTGCAGGTAGAGCCGCTCACGGGGGCGGGCGAACAGGAACAGAAGATCCTCGACGATCCCGATCTCCCGGCACGGGTCGGCCGTGCGGTCGCGGCCGGGGTGGGCCGCTACTTCTCCGGGTAGCTCCGTCGCGCGGTGCGCGCGAGCGATGCAAGCAGCGCCCCCAAGATCGCCCCGATGAGGGCCGCTCGGACGGCCCTCTCGCCCTCGGTGGGATACGGGTGTGGCTCCGGCATGGCCGGTAGGCTATCCGCAAGAGAGACACTCCCTCGAAGGAGGTCGATCGTGTCATCCGACCCAGCCATCGTCATCTTCCTCATCCTCGCGCTCGCGGCGTTCATCTTCTGGGTCTGGGCCCTGGTCGATGTGGTCAAGGTACCTGACGATTCGATGTTCAGGACCGGCAACAAACTCATCTGGGTGCTCGTGATCGTCCTCACGGGTGTTGTCGGCGCCATCATCTACCTCGTGGTCGGGCGACCCGCGCCAGGCAGCCGAGCGAGTGGGCCGTCGATCACGCTGGACCCGAACCATCCCCCACCACCCCCGCCGGGCTCGATCGGATGATCCCCCTGTTCGAGTGGTTCTTCATCGGCCTCTGGTTGTTCTCATCGCCAACATCGTCCTGGTGATCTGGGCGCTCATCGATGCGATCGGGGTCCCGGACGACTCCATGTTCAAGGCGGGGAACAAGCTCATCTGGGTGTTGGTGATCCTGCTGGGAGGCTTCGTCGGCGCGATCGTCTATCTCGCAGCCGGGGGGCCCTCGCAGGAGACCCGAGCAGCCGGTCCCTCCGCGCCGACGGGCCTGGCGCCCCCTCCGGGCTGAGCTACCGGAAGGTCGTCCCCCTTACTCCCGACCCGATACGACCATCTGTATGATGATGTCACTCAATCGGGGGCGAGACCGGGGCCGGAGCCGATGATCTCGGACACGATCCGCTCCAGATCGTCCGCGGATCCGAAGTCGATCACGACCTGACCGCGTTTACGCCCCATCCTGATCACGACGCGCGTCGCGAGTTGCTCGGACAGGATCTCCTCGACTTCGGCGAGGGTCGAGTCGGTCGGCTGCGGCTGGCCGGCCTTCTTCTTCGGGGACGGCTCGGCCGGCACATCGATGAACCGGCGCACGATCTCCTCGGTCTCGCGAACGGAGAGGTCTTCCGCCGCAACCCGAAGCGACAGCGACGTGATCGCATCCGAATCACCCAGCGCGAGGAGCGCCCGCGCATGACCGGCGGAGATCTTCTCGTCGGCCAGGAGCTGTTGCACGTCGAACGGCAGCGCCAGCAGTCGGATCGTGTTCGCGATGTGGGAACGCGACACCCCGACCCGGTCGGCGAGGTCTTCCTGTTTCAGGCCCAACTCGTCGAGCAGCTGTCGGAAGGCCTCGCCCAGCTCGATCGGGTTGAGGTCCTCTCGGTGGATGTTCTCGATAAGGGCTTCCCTGAGCAGGTTCGAGTCATCCGAATCCCGCAGGACGACCGGCACCATGGCCAGTCCCGCGAGCTTGGCGGCTCGGAGCCGCCGCTCCCCCGTGACCACCTCGTAGCCCTGACCCGTCCTGCGCACGACGATCGGCTGCAGGATCCCCACCTCACGGA
>Ga0190265_10003122_pt1 | contig 11286 bp, 11 predicted proteins | sample Popmic124T_FD_133135 | JGI IMG/M metagenome (GOLD analysis project Ga0190265, IMG submission 133135) | Populus adjacent soil microbial communities from riparian zone of Indian Creek, Utah, USA - 124 T | ecosystem: Environmental > Terrestrial > Soil > Riparian zone | place: USA: Utah | collected...
CTGCCCGACGCCGCCGACATCCCGCCGTCGCACCTGCACCACCTGCTGTCCAACAAGCTCGCCACCGGCCCCGACGACATTCCCTGCATCCGCGGCACCTGGGGTCACGAGATCGTCGACGCGCTCAAGCCCGAGGCGGGCGACATCGTCGTCGACAAGGCGTCGTTCAACGACTTCCACGACTCGATCGCCGACAAGGTGCTGCGCTGCCAGGGCGTCGAGACGGTGATCCTGACCGGCGTGTCGACGCACGCCGGGGTCATCGCCACGGTGTTCGGCCTGCTCGATTGCGGCTACCGCTACTTCGTGCCGCGCGAGTGCTGCTCGGGCTACGTTCCCGAGCTGCACGAGTGCGCGCTGAAGATCATCGGGCCCTACGCGATCCCGGTGGCGCAGATCCACCAGGCTTGGGACGCGCGCGGATGAGGTACGTGGTGGGGGTCGACGTCGGCGGCACCTTCACCGACTGCGTGGTGGTGGACGAGGACGGCGGCGTGCTCACCGACAAGAGCTTCACCGTGCCCGGCAATCCCGGCGAAGGGATGGTGAACGCGCTGGAGAACGTGGCGCAGGGCCATCGCCTGAAAGTTGAGAAGGTGCTCGGCGACTCGCGCGCCGTCGCCATCGGCACCACCAGCCTCACCAACAAGCTGATCACGCGCGGCGGCGCCAAGGTCGGGCTCATCACCACGCGCGGCCACGAGGACGCGATCCTCGTCGGCCGCATCATCTCGAAGAGCGACGGGCTGTCGGACGCGCAGAAGGCCGACGTGCGCTTCTGGGGCAAGCCCGAGCCGATCGTGCAGCGCAGCCTGATCCGCGGGGTGAGCGAGCGCGTCGATTACAAGGGCGCGGTGCTGGTGCCGCTGAACGAGGCCGAGGTGCTCGCCGCGGTGCGCGACATGGCGGCCGAGGGCGTCGAGGCGGTCGCGGTGTGCCTGCTCTGGGCGTTCATCAACCCGGTGCACGAGCTGCGCATCCGCAGCCTGATCGAGCAGCACTACCCGCAGCTGTACGTTTCCGTCGGCCACGTCGTCGCGCCGGTGCTCGGTGAATTCGAGCGCACCAACGCCACGCTGCTCAGCGCGCACCTCGGCGCGATCGCGCGCCAGCAGATGGACGTGACGCGCAAGCTCCTCGGCGCGCGCGGGCTCCAGCAGCCGTTCCTCGTCATGCAGTCGAACGGCGGCTGCATGTGGGACGAGGAGGTGGCCGCCGCGCCGCTCAACCTGATCGCCTCGGGACCCGCGGGCGGCATCATCGGCTCGGCCAAGCTCGGCCAGCGCATGGGCTATCGCAACATCATCGCCACCGACATGGGCGGCACCAGCTTCGACGTCGGCGTCATCACCGACGGCGCGCCGATCCTCGCCGACATCGCGGTGCACGGCCGCATCCGCATGGCGCTGCCGCACGTCGAGGTGGTGTCGATCGGCGCCGGCGGCGGCAGCATCGCCTGGGTCGACAAGCTGACCGGGCTGCTGCAGGTCGGCCCGCAAAGCGCCGGCTCGACCCCGGGACCGGTGTGCTACGGCCACGGCGGCACGGAGCCGACCGTCACCGACGCCGACGTGGTGCTCGGGCGCATCGAGCCGAAGCGCTTTTTCAACGGCCGCAAGCTCCTCGACCGCGCCGGCGCCGAGGCGGCGATCAAGGCGAAGGTCGCCGACCCGCTGGGGGTGGACGTGCACACCGCCGCCCGGGGCATCCTCGAGATCGTCGACAGCCGCATGGGCGACCTGATCCGCAAGCTCACCATCGAGCGCGGCGTCGACCCGCGCGACTTCGTGCTGTTTTCCTACGGCGGCGCGGGCCCGACGCACGTCGGCGCCTACGCGCGCGAAGCCGGCATCCAGAAGGCGGTGGTGTCGCCGCACGCGTCGGTGTTTTCCGCGCTCGGCATCGCCGCCTCCGACATCGTGCGCGTGTATTCGCAGTCGAGCCCGATGCGCTCGCCGTTCGACGCCGAGCGCGTCAACGCGATGCTCGAGATGCTGGAGCAGCGGGCCGCACGGGACCTGACAACATCTGAAACCACTCTTGCGCGCTCGTTGGAGATGCGCTTCCGGCACCAGGTGCACCAAGTGAAGGTGTCGGCGCCGGGCGGCACGCTCGGCGCGCGCGAGCTGGGCGAAGTGGTGGAGCGCTTCGTCGCGCTTTACGAGCAGACCTTCGGCAAGGGCACCGCGGCGATGGAAGCCGGGGTCGAGATCCTCACTTTCCACGTCGTGGCGACGACGCATCGCGTGCCGCTGAATTTGACTCCAACAGAAATGGAAAAACCGGATCCGGGCGCCGCCCGCTCGGGTTCGCGCCAGGTGTGGTTCGACGGCGGCTTCGTCGAGGCGCCGATCTTCGAGCACAGCAAGCTCAGGCCGGGCAATCGCGTGTCGGGACCGGCGATCATCGAGGGCATGAACACCACCCTGCCACTGCATCCCGGGCAGGAGCTGAGCGTCGACGCGTTCCACAACCTGGTCATCGTTTTCAATGATTGATCCGATTACCTTCGAAGTGCTGCGCCATCGCCTCGCCACCATCGTCGACGAGGGCGCCGCGGTGATGCGCAACGTGTCGGGCTCACCGAGCGTGGCGCAGTCGAACGACTGCAACGTCGCGCTGCTCACCACCGCCGGCGAGGGCGTGGTGATCGGCCGCACCATCGCGAGCCACGCGATGTCGTGCATCCAGACCTCGAAGTACGTCCTCAAGGAATACCAGCAGAACCCGGGTATCGGCCCGGGCGACATGTTCTTCACCAACCATCCCTACATCGGCACGCCGCACCAGACCTGCGGCGTGATGGTGGCGCCGGTCTTCGCCGGCGAGCGCATCATCGCGTGGTCGGGCGCCGGCATCCATTTCGGCGACGTCGGCGGCACTACGCCGGGCCAGGTGTCGATCGGCGCGCGCTCCATCTGGGACGAGGCCATCCCGCTGCCGCCGGTGAAGATCGTCGAGCGCGGCGTGATGCGCCGCGACATCGAGGACGACTTCCTCACGCGCTCGCGCACGCGGGTGCAGAACGCAGTCGACCTGAAGGCCATGGTCGGCGCGCACAACGCCATGACCCGGCGCATGCAGTCGCTCGCGCAGCGCTATGGCGCCGACACGGTGGTCGAGGCGCTCGACCGCGTTATCGCCACCGCCGAGCTCAAGCTGCGCGGCATCCTGCGCGAGGTGCCCGACGGGCGCTGGAGCTGCGAGAACTTCATCGACTACTACGACGCCGGCCAGCTCAAGGTCTACGCCTGCCGCCTCACCATGACGAAGGAAGGCGACGGCCTGGTGTTCGATTTCACCAGGTCCTCGAAGCAGGCCGCCGCGGTGGTGAACGCCACCTTCGCCGCGACCGAGGGCTACCTCCTGCGCGCGATGCTCGGCATGTTCGGCTTCGCGGTGACGCATTGCCCCGCGGCGATCCAGCGCGTGGTGCGCATCGAGGCGACGCCGGGCACGATCGTGAACTGCGCCTGGCCCGCGGGGGTGTGCAAAGGCACGACCTCGGTGACGCAGAGCGTATGGCAGGTGGCGACCCACTGCCTGAGCCAGATGCTGATGGGTAGCGAGAAGCACCGCGAGCGCGCGGTCGCGGTCTCGCGCGGCAACCTCACGATCCTCGACCTGATGGGGACCGACCAGTACGGCGGCCCGTTCGCCGCGGTGCTGCAGGAGTGCTGCCTCGCCGCGGGCAGCGCGGCGGGCGAGGTCGCCGACGGCATCGATACCGGCGGCGTTACCGAGCCCGAGGTCAGCATCCCCAACGTCGAGAACAACGAGTTCCGTTACCCGGTGCTCTATCTGCATCGGCGCCAGCGCCGCGACAGCGGCGGCCCGGGGCGCTTCCGCGGCGGCGTCGGCCTCAGCATGGCGTTTACGCCGCATGATGTCGACGAGATCCCCAACGTGATGATCCATACGCACGGCGTGAGCTCGCCCTCGGCGCTCGGGCTGGCAGGCGGCTACCCGGCGGTTCTCAATCACCTCGCCATCAAGCGCAAGTCGAACATCGCCGAGCTGTTCGCCAAGGGGGTCATGCCCTCGGAGCTCACCGAGATCCGGGGCGAGAAGGTCGAGCTGCCGCCGCCGTTTACCTACACCCGCCTGAAGAAGGGCGACGTGTTCGAGTGCGCGGGCGGGGGCGGCGGCGGCTACGGCGACCCGATCGAGCGTCCGTCACGGGCGGCGGAGCGCGACGTAGCAAGCGGGGTGGTCTCCCGCGAGGCCGCGTTGGCGCACTATGGCGTGGTGATCGGCGACGACAAGGCGACCGCAACGCGGCGCGCCGCCATGCGCAAGGCCCGCCAGGACACCGCGCGCGACGTCGGCCAGGCGCTCGATGGCGCCGTGCGCTGCCGTTGCGGCAAGCCGCCGCGGGTCCTGTCGGCGCGCAGCACTTCCTACGAGGCCGAGGTGTATACCGAGAACGAGCAGGTGCGCACCGCGTCCTACCTGATCAACGAGACCTTCTGCCCGGCGTGCTGGGCAGTGGTCGAGACCCGCATCTCGGTGCCAGAAGTCGAGGCGTGAGCTTCATCTCCCTCCAGGGCGTGTCGCGGACCTTCGGGTCCTTCACCGCCGTGGAGGACCTGTCGCTCGAGGTGGAGAAAGGCGAGTTCATCTCGATCGTCGGCCCGTCGGGCTGCGGCAAGTCGACGCTGCTGCAGATGGTGGGCGGCCTGCTGCCCGCGAGCAAGGGCCTGGTGCGGCTCGGCCAGCGCTCGGTGACCGCGCCGCTGCGCGAGGCGGTGTACGTATTCCAGCACTACAACCGCTCGCTTTTCCCCTGGCGCACCGTGCGGCGCAACGTCGCCTTCGGCATCGAGGACACCGGCCTGAGCCGCGCCCAGATCGACCGCAAGTGCTCGGAATACCTCGGGCTGGTGGGGCTGAACGGCTTCGCCGACCACTATCCGCACCAGCTTTCGGGCGGCATGCAGCAGCGCGTGGCGGTGGCGCGCGCGCTTGCCTTCGGCGCCGACGTGCTGCTGATGGACGAGCCGTTCGGCTCGGTCGACGCGCAGACGCGCGCCGGCCTGCAGGACCTCGTCCTGCGCCTGTGGCAGGAGTATCGCCTGACGGTGCTGTTCGTCACCCACGACATCGACGAGGCGATCTACGTGGCGCAGAAAGTGCTGGTGCTGTCCAAGGCGCCGGCGAAGATCCGCGCCTGCCTCGCCAACGAGCTCGAGTACCCTCGCCACCAGGTGAAGACCAAGGAAGTGCCGCAGTATCTCGCGCAGCGGCGCGACATCTACTCGCTGGTGTTCCCGTCATGAATTTTTTCCGCACCCGCTGGAGCGGGCTCGCGCTGATCGCGCTGCTGCTGGTCGGCTGGGAGGCGCTGGCGCGCTCGGGCACGCTCGCCACCGTCGCCTTTCCGCCCTTCAGCCGCGTGTTCGACGCCCTGTGGGCGCTGGTGGCGAGCGGCCAGATCGCCGGCCTGCTGCTGCCCAGCCTGCAGCGCCTGCTGATCGGCTACCTGATCGCGCTGCTGCTCGGCGTCGCCTTCGGCGTCCTGATGGGCTACTTCCGCCCGGCCTGGGCGCTGCTCGAGCCGATCACGGAAGTGCTGCGCCCGATCCCGTCGCCGGCCTACGTGCCGATCGCGATCCTGTTCCTCGGCCTGGGCGACGAGATGAAGATCTTCACCATCGCGTTCTCATGCTTCTTCCCGATCCTGCTCAACACCTACAGCGGCGTGCGCGCGGTCGACGTCGTCCAGATCAACACCGCGCGCACCTTCGGCAAGAGCGCGGCGGCGACGCTGCGCAAGGTGATCCTGCCCGCGGCGCTGCCGCAGATCTTCACCGGCATGCGCATCAGCCTGGCGATCGCGCTGATCATGGTGGTGATCAGCGAGATGGTGGCCTCGGTCGACGGCATCGGCTACTTCATCCTGAACGCGCAGCGCTCGTTCCGCGTGCCGGACATGTACGCCGGCGTGATCACGCTCGGTCTGCTCGGCTACGCGCTGAACGCGCTGTTCGTGCGCGTCGAGCGGCGCGTGCTGCGCTGGCACATCGAATCGCATTAGCATGCCTTCACACCCTGAGGAGGGAGAGAACATGAACCTGAAACGAACCGTACTGCTGGCCCTGGCGCTGATCTTCTCGCTCGCCGCGCAGGCGCAGCCGCTGACCAAGGTGCGCATCAACAAGATCCCGATCGCGCCCTACGTGCCCACCGAGGTCGCGCTCAGCCGCGGCTGGTTCAAGGAGGAGGGCCTCGACGTCAGCATCGACACCATCGCGGCGGGCGCGGTGTCGATCCAGGCGATGGCCGGCGGCAAGCTCGACGTGATCTACACCTCGCTCGACATCGGCCTGCGCGCCTACAGCCGCGGCTTCGACATCGTCATCCTGTCGAACATGAACATCGCCCAGCAGCAGGGCAAGGACGCAGCCGGGCTGCTGGTGCGCAAGGGCGCCGGCATCAAGTCGCCCAAGGACCTGGAAGGCAAGCGCGTGGCGGTCAACAACCTGCAGAACGTGAACTGGGCCTACACGCGCGAGGCGATCCTGCGCGCCGGCGGCGATCCGGCGAAGGTGCAGTTCCTGGAAGTGAACTTCCCGCAGATGGTCGACGCGCTGCTCGGCAACCAGGTGGACGCGGCGGCCACCACCGAGCCGTTCACCACCATCGGCGCCGGCACCGGCAAGCTCGAGTCGATCTCCTACATCTTCACCGAGGGCCAGCCCGGGCTGAACATCGCCGGCTGGGTGGCGAGCGGCAAGTGGGTCAGGGAGAACCCGAAAGCGGCGCAGGCGTTCCGGCGCGTGATCCAGCGGGCGATCGACCTGCTGCAGAACAACCCGGAGGAAAAGACCAAGGCCATCCTGCAGTTCACCAAGCTCAACCCCGAGCTCCTGCAGCGCATCACGCTCGACAAGTGGACCACCAAGATCGACCCGGCCGACCTGCAGAAGCAGCTGGAGGTCTACCGGCGCCATGGCCTGGTCGACAAGACCTACGACGTGAAGACGATCATCGCTCCCTGAGGCGTCCGCCGATGGAGTGGGAAAGGGTAGCCGCCGCCGCCGACGTGCCGGAAGAGGGCACCCTGCCGGTCTTGTTCCGCGGCCAGCCGGTCTGCCTCTATAACATCGGCGGGCGGATCTTCGCCACGCACGACACCTGCACCCACCAGGACGCGAGTCTCGCCGACGGCTTCATCGTCGACGGCAAGATCGAATGCCCGCTGCACCAGGGGATGTTCGACATCGCGACCGGCAAGGCGCTCGCCGAGCCCTGCACGGTGGACCTGAAGGTGTACCTGGCGAAGGTCGAAGCGGGTCAGGTCCTGCTCGCCGAGCCGGGCGGCCGGGATTCCGGCGGGGTTACTCAGCCTTAAGGCCCGCGGCCTTGATGATCTTGGTGTAGCGCGCGATCTCGGCGTTGAGGTAGGCCTTGAATTCCTCGGGGGTGTTGAGGATCAGGTCGACGCCCATCTTCGTCAGGCGCTCGCGCGTCTCGGGATCGCTCAGCACGCGCGCGGAGTCGCGCTGGATCTTGGCCACCAGCTCGGGCGGGGTGCCGGCCGGCGCGAGCATGCCGTACCAGGTCGCCATCTCGAAGTCCTTGATGCCGCCTTCACTCATGGTCGGGATCTCGGGCGCGAGCGGCGAGCGCTTGGCGGTGGTGGTGGCGAGCGCCAGGACTTTGCCGGAGCGTACGTGGGGCAGGGCGACCGGCAGGTTGCCGAACATGATCGGGATCTGGCCGCCGATGGTGTCGGCGATCGCCGGGTTCTCGCCCTTGTAGGGCACGTGCGTCATCTTGACGCCAAGTGCTGCGCTGATCAGCTCGCCGGTCATGTGCGGCGAGGAGCCGACGCCGCCCGAGCCGAAGGTGAGCGGGGTGCCCTTCTTGGCGAGCGCCACGAACTCGGCGAAGCTCTTCGCCGCGAACGAAGGGTGGACGATCATCACCAGCGGCGTCGAGCCCAGCAGTGACACCGGCGCGAAATCCTTCGCCGTGTCGTACGGCGCCTTGCCGTACAGCGCGGGCGCGACCGCGAGGCTGGTCTGCGGAGAGACGAGAAGCGTGTAGCCGTCCGGGGCGGCCTTGGCGACCGCTTCGCCGCCGATCATGCCGCTCGCGCCGGGCCGGTTCTCCACGATCACGGTCTGGCCCCAGGCTTCGGTGAGGCGCTGCGCGAGGGTGCGCGTGAAGACGTCGGTAGTGCCGCCGGGCGCGAGGCCGACGATGATGCGCACGTTCTTGGTCGGATAGGTCTGCGCGTGCGAAAGCGAAGCGGCGAACGACAGGAGCAGCGAGAGGACGAGAGAGAGGCCGAGCGCGGCGATGGCGGGGATTTTCATGGTTGAATTGTGGCATGACCCTTTCCGTCGGTGTGATCGGACTCGGCGCGCTCGGCGAGCCGATCGCCGGGCTGCTTCTCAAGGCGGGTTTCGCGACCAGCGTGTGCGACGTGCGGCGCGATCCGCTCGAGCGGCTGGCGAAGCTCGGCGGCCGACCGTGTGCATCCGCGGCCGAGGTCGCGCGTCACAGCGAGGTGGTCGTGAGCCTGGTGCTCGACGAGGCGCAGACGATGGACGTGGTCTGCGGAACATCGGGCCTGCTGGACGAAATCAGGCCGGACGCCATCCTCGCGATCGGCAGCACGCTCGGGCCCGACGCGGTGCGCCGGATCGCCGAGGCGCTGGCGCCGAAGCGTGCGCAGGTGCTCGACATCCCGATTTCCGGCGGCATCGTCGCCGCGCGAGAAGGCGCGCTGAGCGTCATGGCCGGCGGCGAGGATGCGGTGCTCGAGCGTGCGATGCCGGTGCTCAAGGTGTTCGCCCGCGACATCACCCGCACCGGCGGCGTCGGCTCCGGGCAGACCGCGAAGCTCGCCCACCAGCTGGTGTTCAGCGTGAACGTGATGGCGCTGCTCGAGGGCCTGGCGCTCGGCGCGGCCGGCGGCCTCGAGCCCGGCGTGCTGAAGGAGGTGCTGCGCAAGGGCCTCGCCAACAGCGCGGTACTGCAGGCGTGGCCGGACCTCGCCTCGCGCTGGAAAGGGATGCTGGCGGCGAGCGCGCCGGGCACGCCGCCGCCGAACATGCGCAAGGACCTTCATCTGGTGCTGGAACTGGCGAGCGAGCTGGGCGTGCCGCTGCACATCGCGTCTCAGGCGTCGCGGACCGCGGATGCCGGCGTAGCCACCGGCCACGCCGACCCGCGGCTATGATGTTCGCTGCCAACCTCGCTTTCGCCGCCGTCCTGGTCGCCGCAGCTATCTACGCGCAGCATCGCATCGGCGCGCACACTGCCTCGCCGCGCAATACCCTGCTTACACGGGCGGTGCTTGCCGTGGTGGGGGTCGCTCTGGCGTGCGTCGCCGTATTGAGCGCACCACCGGGCGTATCGGCGCCAATCCTGTTCGTCCAGACATTTGGCCTGGTGCACGTCCCGGCCGCGATCATCCTCTTCTTCAAGCGCGCCCGGGGCGAGGGACGCTCCTAGGTCTGTCGAGGTCCCCGGAGTTCGCGCAGAGCGCCCTCGATGCGCCGCCAGAAGGCGGCTTGATCCTTGTCGCCGGCCTGGTCAAAGGAGGCGGCTTTCTCTGCGGCCTGCGCGATGGACTTGGCGCCTTGGGTTTCAAAAAGGTGGCGTGCCACCGCCGAGACGTCTGTGGTATTCGCATTCATTGGAAACCTCGCTTATTTCTGGCGATCCGGGATCGCCGGCTTCGGCGCCGGCCGGGTCGGATAAGTCGGTTGTGGTTTGTCCATGGCCATTTGCAAGCATTGCACGTGCCTATAATCCCGCGCTTGAGCCCGGAGGAACGCATACGCTTGCGTGTGTTGCGCGCGATCGCGCTTAACCGCACGCCGGGCCTTCACTTTCCTGGAAACTTTATCGAGCTGTGGTTCGACCAGGTGGCGAGCGGCGACACGCGCGTGTCGTACGAGACCGGCCCGCACTGCGTCGAGGCGCACGGCGGAGGCGACATCGGCTCGCTCGCCGTGCTTGCGGATTTCGCGCTCGGCACGGCGGTGCGCGCCGATCTGGATCCGGCGACGCGCCTCGCCACCGTCAGCATGACGCTCGAGCTTGGCGCCGCGCCGCGCGCCGGCGTCGTGAGGGCGGCATCGCGCTGCCATGGCTTCCTCGGCGAGGGCGATGGCCGCACCGGCCGCAGCCGCGTGGTGCTCGAGGATGCCGGCGGCGAGATCGGCTACGGCAGCGGCGCCTTCATGGTGCTCAAGCCGCCGCCGCAGGTGACGCTGCATCCCGTGCCGCACCGCAAGCGTGGCGATCCCGAGCCGCCGCTGCTCGCGGAGCGGGATCTCGCCCCGGAGGAGCTGCGCATCCTGCGGCACGCCGACGAGGCGCTGGAGCGCTCGTCAAAGAGCGGGGAGCCTTTCATCCGCCATTTCTGGGGCTTCCTGCCGCAGGCGGCGCGCGGCGCCGCCTCCTGCGTATTGCCGATCGGGCCGCATGTCGGCAATCGCGTGGGCTACGTGCAGGGCGGCATCCTGCTCGGGCTCGCCGCCGCCACCGCAGCCGCCGCGCTGCCCGAAACCTGGATGCTGAGCGGCATTGCCGCCGGCTTCATCAGCCCCGGCGAAGGAACCGCGCTCAAGGCGCAGGCGAATGTCGTGCACCAGGGCCGGCGCGTGGCGGTGATCCGCACCGAGGTCACGCGCGGCGATGGGCGCCGCGTGCTGGAGGTCATGAGCACGCACGCCGCCCTGGACCCTGCTTAGAACGAATACAGGCCCGCAAACTCATCGGCGGGCATTGGCCGCCCGAAAAGATAGCCCTGCGCCTGCTCGCAACGCAGCAGCTGCAGCAGGGTTGCCTGCTCCTCGGTTTCAACGCCTTCGGCGATGACCGTGAAACCCAGGCTGTGCGCCATTTCGATGATGGTGCGCACGATGGTGGCGTCGTTCTTGTCGCGCGACATGTCGTGCACGAACGAGCGATCGACTTTGAGCGCGGTGACCGGGAAACGCGTCAGAGAGGCCAGGCTCGAGTAGCCGGTGCCGAAATCATCGATGGCGATGCTCATGCCCGCGTCGCACAGCGCGCGCATCACGCGGATGGCGTGGTCCGGGTCATGCATCAGCTGGCTTTCGGTGATCTCGAGCTCGATCAGGCGGGCGTCGACGCCGACGGAGGCGACCAGCGACTTGATGCGCGCGTCGAGGTCGACCTGGCGGAACTGCCGCGCCGAGAGGTTGACCGCGATCGGCACCACCGCGTGCCCGGCGGCCATCCAGGCCTTCAGGTCCTCGCAGGCGCGCCGCAGCACCCAGTCGCCGACCGGGACGATGA
>Ga0190265_10003123_pt1 | contig 11283 bp, 11 predicted proteins | sample Popmic124T_FD_133135 | JGI IMG/M metagenome (GOLD analysis project Ga0190265, IMG submission 133135) | Populus adjacent soil microbial communities from riparian zone of Indian Creek, Utah, USA - 124 T | ecosystem: Environmental > Terrestrial > Soil > Riparian zone | place: USA: Utah | collected...
CCGCGACCACCGGCTCCTCCATCCCGAACTGCTCGGCGCGCGGGTGCAGCTTGATGCCGCGGGCGCCGGCGTCGAGCGCGCGCCGCGCCTCGCCGAGCGCGCCGTCGTGCGGGCTCACCCGGCAGTACGCGACGAGCCGGTACAGGGCGAGCAAGTCGAGCGCGCTCCACACCGAGGTGTCGAAGAACACGTTGGGGCGGCCGCCGAAGTGGCGCGCCAGCGCCGCCAGGTCGGCGATGCCGGCGTGGGCGACGATGAGCTGCGGCTCGTAGCGGTCCATCAGATGCGCGAGCTCGTCCGCGATCGGGGGCAGGCCGCGGCCGCCGTGGATCAGGATCGGCACCTTTCGCTCCGCCGCCAGCTCGAAGATCGGCGCCAGGCGGATGTCGTCGAGCAGGAACTTCTGCGCGCGCGGGTGCAGCTTGATGCCGCGGGCGCCGGCGTCGATGCAGCGCGCCGCCTCCTCGACCGGGCCCGCGCCCAGGTCGAGGCGGACGAACGGAATTAGGGCGCCGCCCGCCTGCGCGGCGTACGCGAGCGTGCGGTCGTTCGGTGCGCGAAAGGCCGGCTGCCGGTCGGGCTCGTCGAGGCAGAAGACGAAAGAACGCGAGATGCCCGCCTTCTCCTGGACGGCCAGCAGGTAGTCGAGCGTGCCCACCATCCCGTCGATGTCGGTGCCGAGGTGCGTGTGCGCGTCGAAGATCTCCGCGCCATCGGGCAGCTCGGCGCGCACGAGCTGCTCGAAGATCTCAACGAGCGCGCGCGAGCGGCGGAAGGCGTCGTCCACGAGCCTGAGTCTACGGACGCAGGCCACCGCGGCCATAGACTCGGCGCGTGGAGAGGAGGCGACTCGGTGCGGCCGGGCCCGAGCTCACTGTCACGGGCCTCGGCACGGCCCCCATCGGCTCGGACCTGAGCTGGGCGATCTGGTGGGGCCCGCAGGACGAGGCGGACGCGGTCGCCGCGGTCCACGCGGCGCTCGACGCCGGCGCCGGCTGGATCGACACGGCGCCGTTCTACGGCTGGGGGCGAGCGGAGGAGCTCGTCGGCCGTGCGCTCGCCGGCCGCCGCGACGAGGTCCTGCTGCTGACCAAGTGCGGCACGCTGCCGGAGCCCGGTGCCGTTTCACGGGAGGACAACCGCCCGGAGACGATCCGCGCCGACCTCGAGGCGAGCCTGCGCCGCCTGCGCACGGACTACGTCGACCTGCTCCAGATCCACGACGTCGACCGCTCGACGCCGATCGAGGAGTCGTGGGGAGCGGTGCAGGCGGCGATCGAGGAGGGCAAGGTGCGCTTCGGCGGCCTCTCGAACCACCCGGCCGACCTCGTCGAGCGCGCCCACGCGGTCGCGCCGGTGACGTCGTGCCAGGAGCAGCTGAGCCTGCTGGCAGGGCCTCAGGATCCCGCCGTCCTGGAGCTGGCGCCCCGCCTCGGCATCGGCCTGCTCGCGTGGGCACCGCTCGCGAGCGGCTTCCTCGTGGACGGATTCGACGTCGAGACGCTGCACCCGGACGACTTCCGCCGCCGCTCACGCCTCCGCGAGCAGGCGCCGCGAATCGGACGGCTGCGCGCGTTCGCCGAGGCGCGCGGCCGCAGCCTGCGCGAGCTCGCGATCGCATGGGTGCTCGCGCAGCCGGGCGTCACGGCGGCGATCGTCGGCGCGCGCAACGCCGGCGAGGCCGCCGCGATCGTGGACGGCACGGACTGGCGCCTCTCCGAGGCCGACCTCGCGGAGCTGGCCGCCAGCTAGGATCCGCAGCCGTGACCGACGTCCTGATGATCGGCGACACGATGCGGATGCCGGAGCTGCGGCACGAGGTCCCGCTCGCGGTCGGCGACCCGTTCCTCTACGCGGAGGTCGACGGCCGCAGGCTCGTGGCCGTGAGCACGCTGGAGGCGAGCCGCATCGACGAGCTCGGGATCGGCCTCGAGGTGCACACGCTCGAGGAGTTCGGCTACGACGCGCTCCTGCAGAAGGGCCTGCGGCCGCACGAGTTCTGGCGCGAGCTGTGGCTGAATGCCTCGCGGGACTTCGGCGTCCGCGAGGCCGCCGTCCCGTCCACCTTCCCGCTGGGCGACGCCGACCATCTGCGGGCGCACGGCATCCAGCTTCGCGCCGACCAGCCGTTCTTCGACGAGCGCCGCCGCGTCAAGAACGCGACGGAGCTGGAGGGGATCCGCCGCGCCTGCCGCGCAGCCGAGGCCGGCCTCCGCGCCGGGCTCGAGCTCATCCGCAGTGCCGACCGCTCGAATGGCCGGCTCGTCCTCGACGGCGAGCCGCTGACCTGCGAGCGCGTCAAGCAGGCGGTCGAGCAGGCTTTCGGCGACCACGGCGCCGCCGCCGAGGAGTTCATCGTCTCGCACGGCCCACAGACGGCTGACGGCCACGACGGGGGCTCCGGCGCGATCGCGGCCGACGACGTCGTGCTCTTCGACCTCTTCCCGCGCGACCGCGCCACTGCCTGCTTCTCCGACTTCACACGAACGTTCGCCCTCGACGGCGGCTCGGACGAGATCCGGGAGTTCCACCGCCTCTCGCGCGAGGCGCTCACGCTCGCCACAGGCGCAGTCCGCGCCGGCGCGGACGGGAAGGAGATCCACCGCCAGGTTTGCGACTTCTTCCACGAGCACGGCCACAAGACGCAGCTGCACAAGGACGAGGGCGAGGTGCTCCGCGACGGCTTCTACCACGGCACCGGGCACGGCGTCGGCCTCGAGGTGCACGAGCAGCCCGGCCTCGGCCGCACCGGCGTCGAGCTCGTCGCGGGCGACGTCGTCGCCGTCGAGCCCGGCCTCTACCGCCAGGGCTACGGCGGCGTGAGGCTCGAGGACCTGCTGCTCGTGACGGAGGACGGCTGCGAGGTGCTGACGGACTTCCCGTACGACCTCGAGCCGTGAGCGCACCGCAGACGATCGAGACCATCTTCGTCGAGGAGCGGCGCTATCCGCCGCCCGCGGAGTTCGCGGCGCAGGCGAACGCGCAGCCCGACCTCTACGAGCGCGACTTCGAGGAGCTGTGGGAGACGGAGGGGCGCGAGCGGGTCACCTGGTTCGAGCCGTTCACCGAGCTCCTGCGCTGGGAGCCGCCGTTCGCGCAGTGGTACCTCGGCGGCAAGCTCAACGTCGCCTACAACTGCGTCGACCGGCACGTGGAGGCGGGTCTGGGCGACCGCGTCGCCTACCACTGGGAGGGCGAGCCTGCGGACGAGCGGCGCACCATCACCTACGCCGATCTGCAGCGGGATGTCGTCCGCTTCGCGAACGCGCTGAAGGAGGTCGGCGTCGGGCGCGGCACCCGCGTCGCCATCTACCTGGGGATGATCCCGGAGCTGCCGGCGGCGATGCTCGCCTGCACGCGGCTCGGCGCGCCGCACACCGTCGTCTTCGGCGGCTTCTCGGCCGACTCGCTCTCCGACCGGATGAACGACATGGGCTGCGAGGTGCTCGTGACGCAGGACGAGGCGTGGCGGCGCGGGTCGACGGTGCCGCTCAAGCGCACCGCCGACGACGCGCTCGCCGACGCGCCCGGCGTGAAGCGCTGCCTCGTCGTGCGGCGCACCGGCAACGACGTGCCGATGCAGGAGGGCCGCGACGTCTGGTTCCACGATCTCGAGGTCGACGACGACCCGGCCGGCTGCCCGCCCGAGGCGATGGACGCGGAGGACCTCCTCTTCCTCATGTACACGTCCGGCACGACCGCGAAGCCGAAGGGGATCGCGCACACGACGGGCGGCTACCTCGTCGGCTGCGCCTCGACGCACCACTACATCTTCGACCTGAAACCGGAGACCGACGTCTACTGGTGCGCGGCCGACATCGGCTGGATCACCGGCCACAGCTACATCGTCTACGGGCCGCTCTGCAACGCCACGACCTCCGTGCTCTACGAGGGCACGCCCGATTTCCCGGACCGCGACCGCTGGTGGGACATCGTCGAGCGCTACGGCGTGACCATCCTCTACACCGCGCCGACCGCCATCCGCGCGCACATGAAGTGGGGGCCGGAGCACGCGCAGCAGCACGACCTCTCGTCGCTGCGCCTTCTCGGCTCGGTCGGCGAGCCGATCAACCCGGAGGCGTGGATGTGGTATCGGCAGCACGTCGGCGGCGACCGCACGCCGGTCGTCGACACCTGGTGGCAGACCGAGACGGGGATGATCCTGATCACGCCGCTGCCCGGCGTCACGACGACGAAGCCCGGCTCGGCGACGAAGCCGTTCCCCGGCGTCGAGGCCGCCGTCTTCAGCGAGACCGGCGAGGAGGTCGGCCCCGGCGGGGGCGGCTACCTCGTGCTCAAGCGGCCGTGGCCGGCGATGACGCGCGGGATCTACGGCGACGAGCAGCGCTTCCGCGACACGTACTGGTCGAAGTACCCGGGCGTGTACTTCGCCGGTGACGGCGCACGCATCGACGAAGACGGCGACTTCTGGCTGCTCGGCCGCGTGGACGACGTCATGAACGTCTCGGGCCACCGCATCTCCACCATCGAGGTCGAGTCCGCGCTCGTCGACCATCCGCGCGTGGCCGAGGCGGCCGTGTGCGGCCGCGCCGACGCGCTCACCGGGCAGGCGATCGTCGCCTACGTGACGCTGAAGGGCGGCGACGAGGGCTCGGTCGAGATGCTGGAGGAGCTGCGCAACCACGTGGCCACGAAGATCGGGCCGATCGCGAAGCCGGCCAACGTCGTCTTCACGCCCGAGCTCCCGAAGACGCGCAGCGGCAAGATCATGCGCCGCCTTCTGCGCGATGTGGCCGAGCAGCGCCCGCTCGGCGACACGACCACACTGGCCGACCCGGCCGTCGTCAACGAGATCGCGGCGCGGGCGACCACCGAAGCAACGGAGGAGTAGCTCGAGTGGCGCGCGTCTGGCCTCAGCCGCTCATCGCGGTGAGCGACGTCGGGCGCTCGCGTGCGTTCTACGTGCCGGTGTTGGAGGCGGAAGCGGGCCACGGCGGCGGCGAGTACGAGCAGATCGTCAGCGGCGGCGAGCTCGTCCTGCAGCTGCACCGGCTCGACGTGGAGGATCATCATGGACCCATCGCGGCCGCGGACGAGCCGCTCGGCAACGGCACGCTGCTCTGGTTCGAGGTGGAGGACGTCGAGGCGGCTGCGGAGCGTGCCCGCGCTGCGAGCGCCGAGGTCGAGCGCGACGTGCACGTGAACCCGAACGCGAAACAGAGCGAGATCTGGCTACGGGATCCCGACGGCTACCGCGTCGTCCTCGCCGGGCCGTCCTCGTGCCGGCCCCGCTGACGCGGAGGCGGCTACGCGCGGCGGAGGCGCTGCGCGAAGCCGACGTTCGGCGCGTGCACGTTCAGCAGGCGAAGCTCGCCGTCGCCGGCGTTCCGGAAGCCGTGCCGCACGCCGATCGGCGCGGCCACGTAGGAGCCGGGCGTGGCACGGAAGGTCTCCTCGCCGAACGTGAACTCGGCCTCGCCCTCGAGGACGTAGAACGAGTCGACGTGGTCCGCGTGGGCGTGCAGCTCGACGCCTTCGAAGTCGGGGCCGAAGCGGAGCTCGATCACCTCGAGCTCGGGCAGCTCCGCGAGGATGCGGTGGTGTCGCGCCGTCCGCTCGACCCGTTCGCCGCCGTCCGGCCCGTGCGCGATTCCGTCCACGCGCGGAGTATGGCGCGCTACAACGTGGGCGTGCCGCGCCCCCTTGTCGTGCTCCTGGTCGCGCTCGTGTCGGCAGCGCCCGCGGCGGCGGACGACTTCGCGCTCCTCCGCGCCCGCGACCGCTACCTCCCTCCGGCGCAGCGGGGCTTCCCGGCGACGCCCGACGGCTACCAGGCCCGGTACGAGGCCGGCCGCGATCTCATGGAGGCGGCGCTCGCGGCCGGGCCGGTCGGCGGACGCTGCACGCTGCTCCTCGGCCAGCTCCTCGCTTTCGCCCAGGCCCAGATCCGGACGGCGGAGGCCGCGGACCGGCCGGTCCGGCGTGCGCCACCCGCGCTGCCGCGCGTGACGGCCGCGTGCGCGCCCAGCTCGCGCGCGCGGTCCCGGCCGCGCCGCACGGTGGTGCGGCTCGGGCTGCCGGCGGGGACGCAGGTCGCAGCGCCGCCGCGGAGGACGGACACGGCTCTCGCGCATCGGCTCGCAGACATCGGAACGCGCTTCGACGGCTGGTCGGGATTCTGGGTCCACGACCTTTCCACGGGCCGGTCGGCCGGCTGGAACTCAGACGCGCGCTTCCCCGGCGCCTCGACGGTGAAGCTCGGCGCCGTCGTCGCGGCCCTGCGCGCGACGGCCCTGCCCGAGCACGGCCGCCACTGGTACGACCTGCAACGGATCGGCGCCTGGTCGTCCAACCTCGGCGCCAACCGGATCCTCCGCGAGCTCGGACAGGGAGCGGTGAACGACGGCCTGCGCCGTCTCGGCATGTGGTCGAGCACCTATCCGGGGCCGTACCGCGCGACCACCGCCGTCGTGGACGCACCGAAGCCGCCGCCGCTCGCGACGACGCGCGTCACGACTGCGCAGGATCTCGGCCGCGCCCTCTACCGGCTCCACGCGGGCGCGCTCGGCAACGAGCGCGCCCTGCGGGAGACGGGACTGACGCGGCACCAGGCGCGGCTCGGCCTCTCCCTGCTACTCCGGCCCGAGCGCGAGGGCCACAACGTCGGCCTGCTGCGGCCGTGGCTCGGCAACACGCTCGTGGCGGAGAAGAACGGCTGGCTCTCGGACGCCTACACCACCGCGGCGCTCGTCTACCGCCGCGGCGCGCCCGTGATCGTCGTCGTCGAGGCGTACCGCCCGGGCCTCACCGCGACCGCCGCCCGCCGTCTCGGCCGCGCGGTCCTGAGGGCGCTCGACGCGCGGTAAGGTCGGCACGTGGAGCCGCAGCAGCACCGGCAGCTCGCCGTCGACCTCTTCAACCACGTCTGGACGCTGCTGGACCTGCCGGAGCGCACGCGCGCGCAGGAGGACGAGCTCATCCACGCCGCGCACGCCTCGCGCCATCACTGGGCGCAGGTCGGAGAGCCGAAGAACCTCGCGCGCGGCGAGTGGCAGGTCTCGCGCGCGTACGCGGAGGTCGGCCGTCCCGAGCCGGCGCTTCACCACGCGCGCCGCTGCCTGGAGATTCTCGAGGAGAGCGGCGACGGCGAGGACTGGGACGTCCCCTTCGCGCACGAGGCGCTGGCGCGGGCATTTCTCGTCGCCGGGGACACGGAGGCGGCCGAGCACCATCTCGCCGTCGCGCGCGAGCTCGCAGCCTCGGTCACGGACGCCGAGGACCGCGAGCACCTCGAGAACGAGCTGGCGAAGCTCGCGGAGCCCTCGCAGTGAAGGTCTTCAACCTGCAACGCGACGAGTGGGACGACGAGGAGAAGCGCGACGGCTGGCGCAGCCGCGACGCCCGCGCGGCGACACACATCGGCGCCGAGCTGCTCGGCGGCACGCTCTACGAGGTGGACCCGGGCAACCGCCTGTTTCCCTATCACCTCCACCACGCGAACGAGGAGTGGCTGATCGTGGTGCGCGGACGGCCGACCGTCCGCACGCCGGACGGAGAGCAGGAGCTGGAGGAGGGCGACGTCGTGTGCTTCCCGCGCGGCCCAGCCGGAGCCCATCAGCTCACGAACAACACAGACTCGCCTCTCCGCGTGCTCATGCTCTCGAGCCGGGTCTGGCCGGAGATCGTCGAGTATCCCGACAGCGAGAAGGTGGGCACGCGCGACGCGAAGGGCGAGCGGCTCTTCCTCGGCCGCCAGGGCCCGAGGCTCGACTACTGGGACGGCGAGAGCTGATTTGCCGCGCAAGGCGCGAATCCGCTCGCGCGGATCCGCGCCGCGCAAGACCCCTAAAGGGGCCGCTTCGCGGCCCTGCCGCAGCTCTTTCACATCGTGTCGCTACTTCCGTAGCTGGCGACTGGTGCCGATCGCGATCCGAGGCGCGTCGCCGGGGCGGAGCCAGCGCAGGACGGCCCGCAGCTCGGCGCGGCGGAGGCTGATGCAGCCGATCGTCGGCCCGCCGGTCTGGGCGTGCAGGAAGATCCCGGAGCCGCGGCCGCGCACGACCGGGCGCATGTTGAACTCGACCACCGCGAGGAACGGGTATGCGAGCGGCTGCTGCCACATGCCCTCGCTCCCGCCCCCGAACGGCGGCCGCTGCCCGCAGCGCACGTGCTGGAACGAGTTGTACGTGGGCGAGCGCGGATCCTCGTCCCACCAGTCGCCGCAGCGCAGGCGGCGGTAGGCGAAACGGACGCCCGGATTCGGCGCGTTGCCGTACATCGTGCGCCCGATCGTGAAGATGCCGGCCGGCGTCGTCCCGTCGCCCTCGCGGCGGTTCGACGAGAGCCCGCTGCGGCCGAGCCTCGCGGTGTAGGGGCCGGCGGCCGAGCGCCAGCAGCCGCCGACGCGGCGCCATGTCCGGAGCTCGGCGTACGTCGTCCGCGCCATCTTCGCCTCGACCGTGATGAGCTGCGTCGTCGCCGCGGGGACGTCGAGCCCGCTTGCGAGCGTCGGCGGGCAGGCGGCGAGCGTGGTGGCTGCGAGCAAGGTGGCCAGCACCACCCGAGGGTACTCTCAGACGATGCGCTTCGCCGCCGCCCTCCTTGCGGCCGCGCTCGCCGCGGTCGTGGCCGCCGCGGGCACCTCGCCACGCTTCACGGGCGAGGTGCGGACGGTGCGCTGGGACGACCTGCGCCACTCCTACCGCGCCGGCTGCCCCGTGGAACCCGCGCAGCTCCGGACGCTCCGCGTCTCGTACTGGGACTTCGGCGGCCGCCCACAGACCGGCACGATCGTCGTCGCGCGCGCACACGCGGCCGCGCTCGTCGGCGTCTTCCGGCGGCTCTGGGAGGCGCGCTTCCCGATCCGGCGCCTGCGTCCCGTCTCGGCCTACCGCGGCGACGACGACGCCTCGATGGCGGCCGACAACACCTCCGCCTTCAACTGCCGCTTCGTCTCCGGCACCTCACGCTGGTCGATGCACGCCCTGGGGGAGGCGATCGACGTCAATCCCGTCGAGAACCCGTACGTACGCGGCGGCACCGTCTCGCCGCCGGCCGGCCGAGCGTTCCTCGACCGCGGCAGCTACCGCAAGGGCATGGCGGTCGAGGGCGGCGTCCTCGTCCGCGCCTTCACGGCCGCCGGCTGGAAATGGGGCGGCCCCTGGGGCGACTACCAGCACTTCTCCACGAACGGCCGCTAGGCCAAGCCCTCCTAGGGACTCGAGACATAGTTGCTCTGAGCAACTATCTCCGTCCGCCCCGCCGCCGTGTCGAGCACGCGCTTGACCTCGGCGTAGCGGGCGCGGGCGTCGTCGAGCGTGTCGCCGATCGCGGTCAGGCCGACGCGGCCGGCCACCGCCAGAGCGCTGACCATGTGCAGCGCGATCCCCGTCTCGCGCTCGCCGTCCCAGCCGATCGCGTTCGCGGCCACGACGTCCAGCAGGTCGTCGGGCGTCAGGCTCGCGTACTCCGGCGCGTCGAGGTGATCGGTGGCGACGTAGTGCTTGATGTCGCCGTGGCGCGTCCGGAACTCGCCGGCGAGCGGGTCGTAGGCGCCGTCGGTGAGCGACTGGAGCGCGAAGAACGGGTGCGTCGTGCCGCCGCAACGCAGGTTGATCTCGAGCGCGTAGGGCTGCCATTCGCCGTCGATCCCGCGCACCACCACGAAGTCGACCGCGCAGCGGCCGATGACGCCCTCGCGCGCGAGCCGGCGACCGACCTTGAGCCCTTCCAAGGCGAGCCGCGCCGCGTACTCCTGGTCAGCGGGGAAGCGGCAGCCGAAGTACGTCTGCCCGTGCGGGCCGCCGAGCACCTGGTCGTGCGTCGACATGATGTCCACTTGGCCCGCGGGGCTGATGCGCAGCTGGACGCTCGGGCTGCGGAAGTCCGTGCCGACGATCCGCTCCTCCACGATCCCGCCCTGCTGCTCGAGAGCCTCGAGGTACTCGTCGACGTCCTGCTCGACGTCCTCCAGCTCGAGCGCACCGCGCAGCTCACCGTCGAGGGCCGCGTCGACGTCGACGAGCGCGTTGCCTAGCCCGCTGACGCCGCGGTCGAGCTTGAGCACGGCGCCGCGGACCTGGGGTCGGACCGCGCGCATCGAACGCAGCGCCGAGACGACGTCGTGCGCTCCCTCGACGTCGTGCCCGAGCGGGTGCGGCACGACCTCCTCGGCGAACACGCGGCGGCTGCCGGTCTTCGTCCCGAGCCACTCGAGCTCCGGGTCGGCGCCGTAGAGCGGGAGCCCCAGCCGGACGGCGAGCTCGACCTCGGCGGGCGAGGTGGCGAACGGGAGCAGGAAGGCGAGCTCGGGGTCGGCGACGAGGCGACGGACGCGCTCGACCGCGCCCGGCCGCGCGAGGAGCTTCTTCGTGAGCGGGACGTTCCGGCCGTCGCAGAGCGAGACGACACGGAAGCGGTTGCGCGCCTCCGGGGTGTCGAGCTCCGGCACGAGCCCGAACCAGTAGTCGACCACTCGGGGGAGGATCGGCTGGGAGGTGACGTAGACGACGCGTGAGCGCGGCGCGCGGAGCAGGCTGAGCACGAGGCAGAGAAAGCGCTCCTCGTAGGCCGGGAACACCGGCACGAGGTGCTCGGGCACGTCCATGCTGATCGAGTGGACGACGACGACCGTCCGCTCGACGTCGCCGATCGAGCGCAGCGTGACGGACGGCCACAGCGCCTTCAGCTTCCCCTGAAGCTCGCCGTACCGCTCCGCCGTCGTCATGGAGGAACGGTACCGCGCTGCGGGCTACGCGACCAAGCGCTCGAAGCGCTCCGCGTCGTCGAACGGGCCGATCACCGCGAGGCGGAAACCGGAGGCGAGCACCTCCTGCGCGACGCGCTGGATGTCCTCGGCGGTGACGGCGTCGAGCGCGGCGAGAACGTCCTCGGGCTCCGTCGCCTGCCCTTCGAGCACCTCCCGCCGCAGGCCGAACATGATCAGGCCGTGCGGGCTCTCGAGCTGCAGCACGAAGCGGCCCTTGGCAAAGTTGCGGGCCTTCTCGAGCTCGTCGGCCGGCACCGGCTCCGCCGCGAGCAGCCGGAACTGCTCGACGATCGTCTCCACCGCCTCGTCGATGCGGTTGATGTCGACGCCGGACTGCGCATACAGCGAGCCCACGTCCGTGTAGGCGTGGTTCTGGCCGAAGACGTAGTACGCGAGACCGCGGCGCTCGCGCACCTCGGTGAAGAGCCGCGACGACATGCCGCCGCCGAGCACCGTGGCGAGCAACTGGAGCACGTAGCGGTCGGGGTCCTGCAACGGGCGGCTGCGGACGCCGAGGCTGAGGTGCGCCTGGTCGGACTGCTTCGTGTGGACGC
>Ga0190265_10003124_pt1 | contig 11283 bp, 6 predicted proteins | sample Popmic124T_FD_133135 | JGI IMG/M metagenome (GOLD analysis project Ga0190265, IMG submission 133135) | Populus adjacent soil microbial communities from riparian zone of Indian Creek, Utah, USA - 124 T | ecosystem: Environmental > Terrestrial > Soil > Riparian zone | place: USA: Utah | collected...
CGACGGAGCCGTGCCCGACCACGACCCATCTGCAGACGAAGTTGCGATCGATAGCGAGGCGCCCGACGACGAGGTCGATGATCGGCTGCGTCTCATCTTCACCTGCTGCCACCCGGCGCTCGCGCGCGAAGCGCAAGTGGCATTGACGCTGCGCACCCTGTGCGGGTTGTCGACGGATCAGATCGCGCGCGCATTTTTGACTCCGCCACCCACCATGGCGCAGCGCCTGGTACGCGCCAAAGCGAAGATCCGCGACGCCGCCATTCCTTACCGCGTGCCGCCGCGCGAAGAGTGGAGCGAACGCCTGGAAGCCGTGCTCGCCGTCGTCTACCTCGTCTTCACCGAGGGATATGCGGCGACCTCGGGCGACGCCTTGGTGCGCCGCGAGCTCACGGCGGAGGCGATTCGCCTCGCGCGCCTGCTGGTGCAGCTATCGCCCGCGGTGGAGGTGCTGGGACTTCTGGCCCTGCTCGTGCTCACCGACGCGCGTCGCGACGCGCGCGCTACGTCGAGCGGCGACATCGTCTTGCTCGAGGATCAAGATCGCACCAAGTGGGATCGCCCGGAGATCGACGAAGGACTTGCGCTCGTCGATCGCGCTCTGCGCGCGGGTCCGCCGGGACCGTACGCTCTGCAAGCGGCCATCGCCGCGGTGCATGCACTGGCGGCGCGCTCCGAGGACACCGATTGGCGTCAGATTGTGGCGCTTTACGATCGACTGTTCGCGATTGTTCCCACGCCGGTGGTCGCGCTCAACCGCGCCGTGGCGGTGGCGATGTTGGATGGGCCTGCCGCGGCATTGCCGTTCCTCGACGAGCTCACTCTATCGCGCGAGCTTCGCGAGTACCACCTCTTGCCGGCAGCCCGCGCCGACCTTTTGCGGCGGCTCGGCCGTGCCAACGAGGCAGCGGTGGCCTATCGCGAAGCGCTGGCGCTGGTGGGCAACGAACCCGAGCGACGGTTTCTAGCGCGTAGGCTCGCCGAGGTGGAAAAGGCTCTCGGTCGATGAGCCCCCAGCCGTCAGCCTCGTGGGCCACCTGCGCTCGATCGCGGTAGCCGCAAGGTGAAAGTTGTCCCTTGCTCCCAGTTGGACTGCACTTGGATCGTGCCGCCGTGCGCGCTGACGATCTGTTCCGCGATGTAAAGGCCGAGTCCGATGCCGCCCTTGTTTTCCGCGCTCGCTCTACCGCGGCGGAACGGATCGAACAGCACCGGTAGGACGTCGGCAGCGATCGGTTCTCCCTGGTTGTTCACCTCGATGGTGACTTCCTCGGCGGCACGGCCATCGATCCGGATGCTGATGGGCCGGCTCGGCGCACCATAAGAGACCGCGTTGCTGAGCAAGTTCGAAAGCACCTGCGTCATCCGACCGGGATCCCAGTGTCCGTCGATGGCACCGAGCGTCTCGACGGAAAAGTCCGCCGCACGACTGCTCGCCAGCTCTTCGGTCACCGTCGCAATGAGCGTGGCGAGATCGACGTCGACGGGGAAGAGGCGGATTCCTTCGCCCAGCCGGCTCGAGGCGAGGTCCAGCATGTCGTCCGTCAAGCCTTTCATGTGATGGGTGGCGCGCAGAATGATGTCGGCCATCTTCGCGTCCTCGGGCGTACGCGCACGGCGCTTGAGCAGATCGCCGGCGGTCTGGATGGCGCCGAGCGGCGTTCGAAGGTCGTGACCCAAAATGGCAACGAACGTTTCGCGCAGTTGGTCGTCACGCTCGCGCCGTTTTCGAGACTCGCGTTCGTGTGTGACGTCCATGGCCACGACCACGGCCCGCGTCGGCTGCAGCGTCGTGCGGACGGCATTGGCGTAAAGCCGGTAACAGCCGGTCGATCCGTCGCCATGCTTGACCTCGATCTCCTCGGGATCACGCGGTCCGTCGGCGGCAAGCTCGCTCGCAAACGATCGCACTTTGTCGAGCATGCCTTCCGATGTCGTAAGCTTTTCCCCCATCGCGTTCACGTAGTAGATGCCGCCTCGAGAGTCGGCCACGAAGACCGCGAAGGGAAGCTTGCTGAAGATGCCGCTCAGCTCGGCGCGTTCTTCGGCCAGGACTTCCTGCCGCTTTTCCGCCGCCCGCTTGTCGCTCACGTCGCTGACGACGAGGCAAAAGACCGGCGCGCGTCCTTCGACTTCGAGCGCGCAGGTAGAGATGGAGGCAACGATGGATTGCTGGCCCGCGCGAATGACGAATTCTACGCTCTTGCCTTCCGTCCCCGAACGAAGGATCTCGTCGACGGTGGCGCGATCGCAGCCGAAGCATTGGTCCAGGCTCTGACCGACCACCGCCTCCGGGGCGGCGCCCACCATTTCGCATAGTCGCCGGTTCGCATAGAGGATGGTGCCATCGCCGGCAATCGTAGCGGCCCCCTGACGCATACCCTCGACGAGCATGCGGTACGCCGAATCAGCACCTTGTAGAGTGTGAACTCTGTACGAGTCGTGATGGCGGAGCACGAAAGCGTCGACTTCGCCGTCGTGGATGGCGCGCAAGAGCTCATCGGCTTCCGAGAGCTTGCGTCGCAGATTGGCAATTTCGACATCGGCTGAGCTCACCCTTGCTTCTCCTTGGCAGGACGCAGGTCGAGGCCCACCAGCGCACGTTCTTCGTTGGAGAGGTCCCCGATGATCTTCTTCATCGGCGCGGGAAGCTTGCGAACGAGCGTAGGGATGGCGAGGATTTGATCGCCTGCTGCAAGTTGCGGAGTCTGGAGCAGATCGACGACTTCGATGCGGTATTTCCCGGCCAGATATTCTTCGCAAAGCTTTTTGAGGTTGGCGAGAGCGGTGAGCGATTTTCTGCTCTGCCCAGCGACGTAGAGTCGGAGGTCCCACTCCACTTTGGGGGTGCTCTCTTTCGAAGAACTGTCTTTCTTGCGGCCGTTACGCGAGGTCATCGATGGAGCCCCGAGCCTTTCTTTTTCCGGTTTTGTTCTCACCATTCGCCGCCGAGGCATCCGCCCCCTTTCGTCGACTGAGCTCGCGGCGAAGGGTTTCATCTCGCTTGCGCCTTTTTGTTGCCACTGCGCGGTCGCTTTCGAATGTCGTTCGATCTTGCTCGATTTCTGCACGAAGTGCCGCGATCTGAGCTTCCAGCGTGGCGTGCTTGCGCAGCATCTTTTGCCTGCGTTCTTCGAGCAGTTCCTTTTGTCGCTCTTCCTCCGCCGCGTCGGCCGATTCCTGGTTGACCCGCTCGGAACCCATGAGCACGCCCCCCGGACCGGTATAGACGTCGATCAGTTGGATGCCCTCATGGCTGAGCACGAATTCGCGCACTTGGTTCGAATGCGCCATGCCGCGCGATTTCAATACGTAAAGCCCGCGGTTTCGTTCACCGCCCGATTCGAGATTGCGAAGAAGGATCCATGTATCCATCAGCGAAGAGACGCCCACATCCGTCGCTTCGATGGCGCTCCCTCCCGCGGTCAGGCTCGTAAACAAGCACGTCGTGCCGCGCATCTTCAGATAGTCGATGAGACGAACCAACATCGCGCCGGCCTCGCGCTCATCCCCGATCTGCAAGAGGTTCGTGACGGGGTCGACGATCACGGCCGACGGGTCGAATTCCTCGACCAGCTTGTGCATGATCGCAAGATGCGTCTCGAGGCCACAGAACGTGGGGCGCGAACTTCGAAACCGCAGCAGCTCACGACCAACGCAGGGACCGAGATCGATACCGATGGACCGCGCATTGCGCAGAATCTGGCTCTCGGACTCTTCGAATGCGAAGTAAAGGCATCGCTCACCGCGACGACAGCTGGCGGAGGCGAACGCCGCCGCCAAGCTGCTCTTTCCCGTTCCCGCGCCGCCGCTCACGAGGATGCTCGAGCCGCGAAAATACCCAGCACCTCCGAGCATGCGGTCGAGGCGCTCTATCCCAGTGGTGATTCGTTCCTGCGATGCTTCGTGGGTGAGCCCTACCGAGGTGATGGGAATGAGCGAAATCCCCGTGTCGTCGATGAAAAAGGGGCATTCGTTGGTGGTGTGCTTGGAGCCTCGGTATTTGACGATGCGAAGCCGGCGCGTGGAGATTTCGTTGGTGACGCGATGGTCGAGGAGAATGACGCAATCGGACACGTACTCTTCGAGCCCTTGCCGCGTCAGTGCCCGATCGCCGCGCTCCCCGGTGATGACGGCGGTCATACCCTTGTCTTTGAGCCATCCGAACAACCGGCGGAGCTCGGCCCGCAAAAGCGCCTCGTTGGAGAGTCCGCCAAAAAGCGACTCGATCGTGTCGAGCACGATGCGCTTGGCCCCAATCGAATCGATGGCGTGGCCGATGCGAATGAACAAACCATCCAAGTCGTAGTCGCCCGTCTCCTCTATTTCCGACCGCTCGACGCGCACATGATCGATCACGATGAGCTTGTCTTTGGCGAGGCCGACGAGATCGAAGCCAAGGGAGGCGACGTTGGCCTGCAAGTCTTCGGACCGCTCTTCGAACGAAACGAACACGCCGGGCTCGCGGTATTGAATGGCGCCGCGAACGAGGAATTCGAGAGCGAAAAGCGTCTTGCCGCAGCCGGGGCCGCCGCAAACGAGCGTCGGTCGTCCGCGCGGCAGCCCGCCTCGGGTCAGCTCGTCGAAGCCATGAACGCCGGTGAGCGCTTTGGTGAGCTGTCCGTCCGCAATCGTCTTCTTCTTGGACTGGCGAGTAGCACTACCGCTTGAATGTTGGGCTCTCACAGTGAAATACCCCTCGCTCGTCAATCGTCGGCTCAGCTGTCACCGAACCTATCCCGATGAACGCGTTTTCGCCCTCTCAAGGATAGGAGCATAGGCAAAAGGCGAACGACGCGCGCCATGCTTTATCATCGGGCGTTCGATCAGACAACATGAGGCCCGAGGAACTTGCGCACGGCGCGGGCGACGCGCATCGCGCTCCGACCTGCGCCTCATTGACTTCAGCGCCCGAGCCCAGCAACGCCGACGCGCTCGCTTAGACCCAAAGCAAGAGCGCGTCGAGCTCGCTGGCGCGCACCCACCGGCCGCGGCCGACGCGAACGGAGGCCGTGCCACCGTCGCGCGTCACCCGTTTCAGCTCGCTGGTCAACGTGCGAAGCCGGTCGTATTGGTTTCGATCGAAGGTGCCTTGCCGTTCGCGCAGAGGTTTCGTGGGAGCGACGCGAGGGACGGAGTCGCCCGACGGAAGATCGCGCGCTTCGATGAATTGGCCCCCACGCACCAAGAGCAGGCGCTCCTTTTCGCTCGATGGCTCGCGAAAAACGACCGCGCTGTCATACAGAAGGCACAGCCATCGGGCTCGCTGAAGAAGCTGGTAACCGTGCAAGACGCCCCGCTCGAGGTGGCGCACGACGCGCTCGGAGTCCCACAGTCGCAGATCGGCGTCGTCGTCGTCGGTGTCGTCACTTTCGAGCTCGCCCTCCATTCGCCATGCCGCCTCGGCCTTGGCCATCAGGATGAGTTTTCGCGCGGTCTTGACGAGCGCGCGTCGGAGGCTCGACACATCGGCAGAGCCTGAACGCAGCGTGTCCGACGCTGCATCGGTGAAGGACAGGGTATGTCGACCCAGGAAGTCGGCGAGACCGGCGGCAAAGGTCTCTTCGCCGGGTGCCCAGCGTTCGTGCACGCCCACCGCGCGCGCGCGCAGCGATCGCGTGGCGCTTTCGCCTGTCAATAGCCTTTCGATCGCGCCGAGCGCGCGTACCGAGAAGGTGGAAGGCAGAGGGCCATAGCGATGGACGGCGCTCGGCTCGTTCGCGATCGTGTCGAGCCGCGCGTCGACGAACCAGGTGCGCACTTGGCCCCCTACGAGCTGCACGTTGTACGGAGGCTGTAACTCCTTGATGTTCTCGTGCTCGAGGATCGCCGCTTCGAGCGCCGTCTGCGTGCGGGTCACTTGGACGTCGTGCACCTGGGTGAGCATTTCGAGGGCGCGCTCGGTTCGCGAGAAAACGGAGGTAAAATGGCTGGTCACCCGCTTACGCAGGCTGGCTGCCTTGCCGACATACAGAAGATCGCCGTTGGATCGCAGCAAACGGTAAACGCCGGGTTCATCGGGCAGCGCGCGGTACCGGGCGCTCGGAAGGGGATAGCGACGCTTCTTCGAGCGCGGCGTGGGCGGCATCGGCGTGGCGAGCCAGTCGCCGAGCTGCTGCCAGGTATGAATGCCGCGCGCGGCGAGCTCGGGCACGACTTTCTGCCAGATGTGCGCCGTTGCTTCGACGTGGCCGAGACACCGCCGGGCCGGGTCGAGCCCATGTCCGAGAAACCCGGCAAGAGCGCGCAGCGACTTCCGCGGCAGGTCGGGATAGAGGCGGCAGGCGATGGCGTGCACGCAAACGGCCTCGAGCGGAAATTGGGTCTGCGGCTCGAATCGTTCGGACCAGTCGCGCAGAAAGGCGAGCTCGAACTTGGCAAAATGGATGGCCGCGGGCATGCGATCGACGAAGCTCGTCGCCCTGCGCAGCCGTTCCCACGCATCCTCGGGGGCGAGGGCGATCGCGACCTCGGCTTCGTCGAACCCCGTGAGACGCCTGACCTGAGCACCGACGTAATGTCCAGCCGGCAGGCTCACCCAGTGCGCCTCCAGCTGTTCGACGTCGCTTACGTTGGCCCGCGCGACTCCCCAGCCGACCTCGAGCACTGAGCCGAGCAGAGGCGTAGCCCCGGTCGTCTGACAATCGACGATCAAGACGGCGAGTTCCGACAGCCGCTCCACGGACCTTGGGTGTAAAAGGCCCGGCCGCTTCGTCAAGGCGTCGCTGTCAATGCCCTGCGCGATCGCGGAATTGTTGCTCCTTCTGCCGCCAGCCGTCCTTCTTCTCGGCGGGGTCGACGGGGAAGTCTGCCAGATCGAACACCTGGCGCACTTCGATTTCCCCTTCCGTGACGCCCTCCATGGGGACCTTGATGCAACGCTGGGCAAAGGCGATTGCTTCGGCTTTCGTCGCCACTTGGATGATCGAATATCCGGCCACGAGCTCTTTTGTCTCGGTGAAGGGTCCGTCGGTGACGATGCGATCGGTGCCCGATGCGCGAACCCGCGCCCCTTTCGAGCTCGGCCATAGCCCTTCCGCCGCGAGCAACGCGCCGGCCTTCACTTGCTCTTCGATGAGCGCTCCCATGGCCCTGAGCCCTTTTTCGTTGGGCAACGCGCCCGCTTCGGATTGCGCGTTGGCCATGTGGAGGACCATGAAACGCGTCGTCCCCGGCTTTCGCTTGGGCGCGGCGGAGCTTGGCGCCTTGGGGTCCATGGCATCGCGGAAGCGCTGCTCTTGGGTGCGCCATCCGTCGGGCGTTTCTGCGGGATCGATCGGGAAGTCCGAGAGCTCGAAGATCTGACGCAGCTCGATCTCGCCTTCGGTGCCGGGGACCCGCTTGGCCCATTCGATCGCCTCCTGCTTCGACTTGACCTGAATGACCCAAAAGCCCGCCACGAGCGCGTTCGCCTCCGCGAACGGCCCGTCGATCATGGTGACCTTCTTTCCCGCGATGCGGAGGCGCGACCCTTTGGAGCTCGCGTGAAGGCCCTCCGCCGCGAGCAGCACGCCGGCCTTGGTCAGCTCGTCGTTGTACTTACCCATCGCGGACAGGATCTTCTCGTCGGGAAGGATGCCTGCCTCCGACTTCGCGTTGCTTTTGACAATCATCATGAATCTCATGCGTCGTGCCTCCTCGTGGTGCGGTCGGCGGGCGCTCGTCGCCCCGGGCTCCACCTTCACGACGAACGAAGCCGGACCCGATCGACACGTCGATGGGTCTTTTTCGCTTTTTTCCTGCGAATTGACTAACGCCATGAATTTGCGTGACTTTATCGTGACGCCGAGTTCGCGCGTGCCCGCGCGGGGCGCCCGCCGCAGGCAGGGCGATCGTTAAGACATCGAGCCCCGCGCCGGCCGGCCCATCTGCTAGAGGTCCTTCGTGAATCCGATGAGCGAGCGCGGCGGGCCCAAGGCCGAAACGGCCCTGACCTCGAGCAGCCGCACGTCGAGCGATCCGCATCCCGGACATCCGCAAGCGGCCGGAAACGGCACGGAGTCCGTAGCGTTGCCCAGCTCGGAGCCCTCGAGAGCCAAGAGCGTGGTGTCGGTTCGCGCGGCGCAGGTCTTATGCGCGATGGCGATGATGCTGGTCGTCCTCGTGGCCGAACGCTACACGGGCCTGCTGCGCGGCAACATCTCCGACGACGCCATGACGTCGATGCAATACGCGAAGAATCTCGTCGAAGGCAACGGCCTCGTTTTCAATCTGGGAGAGCGGGTCGAAGGGTACACCAACTTCCTCTGGGTGATGGTGATGAGCCCGCTTTACGCGCTGAGCAAATCGGCGGGCTTGAGCTTCGTGCCCGTCGTCAATCACCTGAACGTCGCAATCGCAGCGGCGGTGACGGGCTTGGTTTATTGGTTGGGGTCACGGCTCTGGGGAAGGTGGCACCTCGCGACGTGGGTCTCCGTCTTCCTTCTGGTCGTCGACAACGCTTTCACCACGTGGGCCGTCCTCGGCCTGGAAGTACATTTTTTGGCGCTCTGGATGCTTCTTGCGCTGGTAGCGTTGCGATCGACCGTCCGCTATCGCGCCGTCGGGGCGGGCTTGGCGCTGCTCGGGGCCCACCTGACACGCCCCGACGCCGCTCTCTTCTGCGTTTGCGTCATCGGCAACGAAGTTTTGGAGGCCCTCGTCGAATGGCGAAGGGGCAATCGAGGCCAAGCCGCCCGCTTGCTTCGAGATGGGATGACGACGACCGTCGTTTGGGTGCTGCCCTATGCAGCGTACTTCGCGTGGCGGTATTCGTATTACGGCTGGTTCTTTCCCAATACCTATTATTTGAAGCTCGGCGGCGCCATCGATGGCTGGGCGCGGGGTTTCGACTACACCGTCGACTTCTTGCGTGTACGCGGCTGGGTGCCCTTGGCCGGCGCTTTGGCCGTCTTCATGGTGGGCGACAAGACGGTGCGGGCGCTGCTCGTCTACGTGACGCTGCACGTGATCTACGTGATGTACGCGGGCGGAGATTTCATGCCCGGACATCGCTTCTTCGTGCCCGAGCTGCCCCACTTTGCCCTGCTGGTCGGTGCGGCCGTCGCGCTGGCGTGGAAGGGAGTCCATCTTCGCCGTGTACGCCAATGGTTTTCGGCGATCGGCGTGGAGCCTGCAATGATCGCAGGATTCGCTCTCGCCAGCGCACTCGGCACCCTCGCCTATCTGGCGGTTCGCCAGCGCGAGCTCGGCCCTCTCAACTCGACGCTTTCTTCGTGGGCAGAAGACCATGGTCGGCAGCGCGTCTTGATGGCGTGGCTCAAAGAGCGAAAACCCCGCGGCGCGAGTTTCGCGACGGGTCTCATCGGGCACACCGGCTTCATTTCCGATATCTACGTGATCGACGTTTGCGGCATCATCGATCCGGTCATTGCCCACATGACGGTGAAAGACTTCGGACACGGCTTGCCGGGTCACGAGAAGCTCGCGTCCGTCGAATACGTCGTGAGCAAGAAGCCAACCTACGTAGGCATCTACGTGCTGCCCGACGACCTCTGGCGTTACGGATATTATCTGGATGGGGACGTCCCTCCCGATACGGTCGACGGCGTCTGGGTTCGCGATACACTGCCCGAACGCGGGCGGTTCATCGACGGCACGCGCATCGATTTCGATCAAGAGTCTTTGCCCGGCTGGTCGGCGCTGGGAACCGCCTTCGAGAAGTATCCATCGCAGCAAAGCGGGCCGGGGCAGGGTCGAATCGTCGGCGCCAGCGGCGGCTTCATCAATACCTACCATTCGAAACACGCCAACGGTGCTACGGGCGCCTTGCGTTCGGCGCCCTTCCAACTGGTCGGCGACAATCTCGTCTTTCGCCTGGCAGGTGGCCGCGATCGCGCGCGCCTTCGCGTCGTACTGTGGGTCGACGGAAAAGAAGCGCTTTCCACGACGGGGCCGCAGACCGACAGCATGGTACGGCGAAGCTGGGACATCCGGCATCTGCGCGGCAAGATGGCAGAGCTGCAAATCGTGGATGAATCGGCGGACGCCTGGGGCTACCTCGCGGTCGACGAGATCGCGCAGTGGGAAGGTGGGGGCCCACGCTGAACACCGATCGAGCGCGCTCGGGTCGCTAGTTCGGCTTGCCCGGCACCGACGCGCGCGCGCAGGCTGCGGCGCGCTCGAGCAGCAGCTTCTCTTCGCGCGCATTGCGCGTGAGCGTCGCGGCACGTTCGAACTCGGCCCGCGCTTCTTTCAGTCGACCGAGCTTGAATAGAAAATCACCGCGCACCGCCGGCAAGAGGTGATAGCCCGCCAGCGACGACTCCGCGACGAGGCCATCGACAATCTGGAGACCCGCCTCCGGTCCGAAAGCCATGGCCACGGCGACGGCGCGGTTCAATTCGACGACAGGTGAAGGCGCGCGCTGCATGAGCGCGTAGTAGAGCACGGTGATGCGCGACCAATCCGTCGCCTCGGCGTCGAGGGCGCGCGCGTGACAGGCAGCGATGGCGGCTTGCAGCGCATAAGGTCCGCCGGCGCCGCCGAGCTTTTCGGCGCGTTCGAGCGCCGTAAGGCCGCGGCCGATGAGAAGCCGATCCCAGCGCGCGCGGTTTTGATCGAGAAGCAAAATCGGTTCCCCGGTGGGCGAAGTCCGCGCCGCAGCGCGCGAGGCTTGTATCTCCATCAGCGCGACCAAGCCGTGGACCTCCGCTTCGCCGGGAGCGAGCTCGGCCAGGATGCGTCCGAGGCGAAGCGCGTCTTCGCACAGCCCGGGCCTCATCCAATCGTCGCCGGAGGTGGCCGAATATCCTTCGTTGAAGATGAGATAGATGACTTCCAGCACCGACGAGAGGCGCGCCTGAAGCTCGGCGCCGCGAGGAACCTCGAAGGGGACATTCTCGTCCGCCAGCGTGCGTTTGGCACGCACGATGCGCTGAGCGATGGTGGGCTCCGAGACGAGGAACGCGCGCGCGATTTCGTCGGTGGTGAGGCCTCCCAAAAGGCGCAAAGTGAGCGCGACCCGCGCTTCGGTCGAGAGCACCGGGTGACAAGACGTGAACACGAGGCGCAGGAGATCGTCGCCGACGTCGTCGTCCATCGCGGCTTCGATAGCCGCCGTCGTGTCCTGCTGCGTCTCCATCTCGTGACCGAGCTCCTGTTGCTTTTGCTCGAATCGCTTTTTTCGCCGCAAGACGTCGATGGCGCGATGTTTGGCCGTGGCCATGAGCCAGGCGCCCGGGTTGTTGGGCACGCCCTCCCTGGGCCACTGTTCGAGCGCCACCACCAGGGCGTCCTGGGCGAGCTCTTCGGCCAGGCCGACGTCGCGCACCATTCGCGCGA
>Ga0190265_10003125_pt1 | contig 11282 bp, 8 predicted proteins | sample Popmic124T_FD_133135 | JGI IMG/M metagenome (GOLD analysis project Ga0190265, IMG submission 133135) | Populus adjacent soil microbial communities from riparian zone of Indian Creek, Utah, USA - 124 T | ecosystem: Environmental > Terrestrial > Soil > Riparian zone | place: USA: Utah | collected...
ACCGGCGACGCATGTTCGGATGACGAACTGTTCGCCAGATTGGTCGCGCTCCAGACATCGGCGACTAAGGTATTCATGATCTCGTCGCCATTTTTCCTGACCGGTCACCGGGACCATGGTGTCGGAAAACCTCACACAAGACACGCCGCATAAACCGACTGTTTCTCTATCCCGTTGTATTTGCTGAGCTCTATCCGACTAGCACAAAACATGCTTTGTACGACGCATCCAACACCGGCCCACGAGTGCAGCTCACTTCATGAGCCGGATCTGACGTTTAGCCGGGAGAGGAGTATGGGTCTGCGGTCAATTTCTGCTGTTCTGGTCGCCAGCATTCTTTCGTTTGCCTTTGTCCCTCAGGCCACAGGCGCAATCATCATCGCGGACACCGTTATTGAATACTTTGACTCGGGTGCTGGGCCGATGCCTGGTCCCTATGGAGGGACGTTTCCGGGAGCTTTTCCGGTTCCAGTGCCGCTAAGTCACGCCACAGACGGCGACAGCACCACCTTTGTCTCGCTGCCCCAAAATTCTTTTTTGACGCTCGGATTCAGTGGGGGATTTGTATTCGATGGCCCCGGGCTTGACTTGTTCATTTCAGAAGTTGGCGCCAACGACGAATTAGCCGACGTTTTCATTTCCTCGGACTTTGGTCTCACGTTTACTTTTCTCGGTCAGGCGACAACCGACACCGTCTCAGGCTTCGACCTCGGCGCCATCGGTTATACGGATAACGTGAACGCAGTGAAGATCGTGGGTCTGGACAACTTTGGTGCCTCGCCGGGCTTTGACGTTGCCTTTGTTCAGGGCCTTGAGGGCAGCGTAGTTGTTGTTCCGGAACCCACGACATTGGCACTTGTTGGTCTCGCTATTCTTGCCCTGGGTGGTACAGCACGCTTACGGAGACGTTGAATAACGCGACGGAGGGGCGAGCATGAAGCTGAATTGCAAGAAATACTTTGCAACCGTCGCAGTGGGCGGTCTGATGGCGATGGTTGCTCCTGGCGCTGACGCAACGTTGCTGCTTGCGGGCACCATCAACGGGACGAATTTTTGTGCTTCCGATCAGAACATCGGGTGCGGCTTCGGAGCTGTACTCCCGGATGCCAACCCCACAATGAACCAACTAGGATTAGGGAGCGCTGGAAGCTCCATCCTCGTCAATGGCGTTGAGGTGTTCGGGTCCTTGTCGACGGCGACGTTCGGACCACCGACCAACATACTGAACAGTTCATCCTTGCAGGTCATCAACACCAATAACTTCGCGGTAGATATTCTTGTTGCTGTGAGCGCTACGGGCTACGTGCCGCCGTCGTTTACAGCATTCACGTCAGGTAGCGGCACATTCCAGAACGTCGGCGGTTCTACGGTGGATCTTCGTTGGTGGAACGACCCGGCCAATCAGCAAGGTGCGGAAGCACCAAACGACACCCCCGGAAACTTGCTCGACTTTTTCAATTTCGTTTCTACATTTGCTCCACAATCCTTTGCGCATAACGGTGGGCCGTTCAACGTTGAAGATCTGCTGCCCTACTCTATGACGCTACAGTTCCACCTCACGTTGCCGGCCGGCGCACAGCTGATCAGCCGGGGACAGACGATCAACAAGGACACGACGGAAATCCCTGAGCCGGCGTCTCTGCTGCTTTTCGGAACCGGCTTAATGTTGCTTGCTTGGCGGTTTCGCAAAGTACCGGTCTGACAGACCAATTCGAGTAAGACAGCCACCCGGTGGGTGGCTTTTTTTTGGTGACCGCGTGTCGCCGCAAATTAAAACGGGAGACAAAGGTATTGCTCGCAACGGGGCTCATCAGCGCCTGCCGATGGACCGCGCGCTCGATAAGAAAATGAAATCAACGGCGGATGTTGAGTCTCAGCCGGGGCCCGCAGTGCCGTCGTGGTTGGGGCAAATGGCGCAGGGTTGCTGGTATCGGATTTCCGGAGATCATCCTGATCTCAATTTGCCCGCAACAGCAGCGGGCACGCGTTATCTCGCGGACAACGATCCGGCAACAGACTTCAGATTGAATCCCGCCACGGGATCTAAGGAATTCCTGAGACGATTACTCGGCCGAAGTCCGCGGTCGCCATGGCGCGGAAAAATGGGCTTTCCGGCAATTACAGAGGCATGGAACGGGGCGGCGTTCGCGTCGCGCTTCGGTGCGAGTGGAGCGATGATTCTGTTTGGCGGAGGCCACAACGACTACTTTGGATCTGATGTCCATGCGTTTGATCTGGCTACCCGTAGCTGGTCTCGTATCTTGGATGGCTATGTAGTCGGACGCGCGCGCGAGTATGGGGGTGGCGCGGTTTACCCGGATGCGGTGTATCCCGACGGCTCGCCTTTACCGCCGCATACGTATGGCTACGTTCAATATGACCCGGTAGGAAACGACTACTTACTGTTTAAGGGACAGATCGAGCTAGGCCCGGATGTGCAAGCAGCGCCCATTCCCCACATTCTCAACTTGGATTCGTTGAGGTGGCGACGGGGACCAAGACATCCGTCAGCAATTTTGACTTCAGGCGGCTGGACGACGTGGGATCCCTCGCGCCGGATTATGTGGGGCCATTCAGGCGACGATGGCAATGCCTTTCTCAGTTTCAGTCCAGACGGAGATAACGGCGATGGCACCTTCGGGTCTTGGGGGGATTGCTACCCGAAAAAGTTGCGAAACGCGGCCGACCATAGCGCGATGCAGATCGACCCTGTGCGCGACATCATCGTGGTGGTAGCCAGCGCGCTCAATGGGATTTATGCGATTGATCCGAGCGCGCCAGACCGTGACATCGCGCCACTTGTATGCGCCGGAGATCGGCCTGTCATCACGGCAAACGCTGCGATTGAATACGCGCCAAACCTCGACCAATTCGTCTACTACTCCGCGAACGAAGGACCGCGTATTTACTCTATTACGGCACCGCTTGGGTCAACATGGCCGCAGCTAGTGTCTGGTACCTGGAACTGGCGCAGCGTTCAAAACCAAAGAAGCAGCTTGAACCCTATCGCGGATGCGCAGGCGATTTCATGGCACGCCGTGAATGTAAGTCACACGTTTGGGCGATTTCGCGTCGCCAGCTACAGCGGAACCGACGTGGCGATATTGGCTCGGCATATTGATACGCCCGTTTATGCGATGAGGCTTAACTAATCCATCACGTCGGCGCAACGAAGGTTTCCTCTCGCCTTTGATTTTTGCTGTCCCAGAGTCGTATCTACCCGCCCTATTGGCCGCTGCGCTGCTTGCTTACTGTGGCATTTCACAACGTCAATTGACTGGCCATTCGCACGTATCGAGAGCGCTCTAATTCCGCCGCGAGTCGTAGGCGCCCTTGAGCTTCGCTTCGGTCGCCTGAACTTCGCGCTCCATCGCGGCAATGCGCGCCTCGTACTCCGGTGTCAATCGACTGCCTCCACCGGCTAAGCCACGCCTTTCGCCGGGCAAAGGCTCACGCCCGAGCTCAAGTTTTCGCTTCGCGACCGCGAGCTCACGCTCTAAGGTTTCAACGTTTGCCGGCGGTGCGGCGCCTTTGTTGGCTGGCGCAATCGGGCGCACGATGTTCGGCGAAACCCCCGTGCGCGTCGCGGCCGGCTGACTCGGAACCGTATTCACGCGCGGCGTGCTTTTCGCTTCGCGTTCTTCAAGCACTTTGCCGCCCGAAGGCACGGTGTCGCTGTACAGCACGCTGCCGTCGGGCATCTGCACCTTGTAGATCATTGGCTGGCCGGTAGCCAGCAACGGCGCGCCGGCCAGGCACACGGCAAGAATCAGTCGGAGCATGCGGTCTCCTTGGAAATGTTGTAACGGCATTGGGATAACGATAGCCGTTCGTCGCGGCTGACAAAAGGGTTCGGCAAGCTGTATTTCAGGGCGTTCCAGAGGTTTCTCTGCAGAATGCGCGGTAATTGGCGCCATCGGTCGGTTATCCACAGTTTCCGCACGGTCGCGATGGCAAAATCGTGTCGATGAGCGGCACGCAGTTTGTCCATCTTCGCCTGCATTCGGAGTTTTCGGTCGTCGACGGCATCGTTCGAATCGAGGACGCGATTGCGAAGGCGGCGGCAGACGGGGAGGGCGCGCTGGCGCTAACCGATAGCGCCAACATGTTCGGTGCGGTGCGCTTTTATCTGGCGGCGCGCAAACGCGGCATCAAGCCGATCATCGGCTGCGATCTGTGGATCACCAATGATTTGGATCGCGATAACCCGACCCGCATGGCAGTGTTGGTGCAAAACCGAGCCGGCTATCTGAATCTGTGCGCGTTGATCACGCGCGCCTATCTTGAAAATCCGCATCGCAACCGCGCCGAGGTCCGCGTCGAGTGGTTCGAGGAAGGGCACGGTCGGTTTGCACAAGGTTTGATTGCGCTCTCGGGTGCACGCTATGGCGCGGTCGGCTCCTGCTTGCTTGCCGGAAGACCCGAGGCTGCAACGCTTGTGGCGCAAAGGCTGGCGGCATCGTTTGACGGTCGGTTTTACCTGGAACTGCAGCGCACGGGTGACGCGCGCGATGCGGTGCAGACTAAAGCCGCGCTTTCACTCGCCACGCGCCTTCACCTACCCGTTGTCGCGACACATCCGATTCAATTCCTCGAGCGCGCGGACTTTCGCGCGCACGAGGCGCGCGTGTGCATCGCCGAGGGTCATACGTTGAATGACACGCGCCGGCCACGGCGTTACACGCCGGAGCAGTACCTGAAAACGCAAGCCGAAATGGCCGAGTTGTTTGCCGATGTGCCGGTGGCGCTGGCGAACACGGTGCAGATCGCCAAGCGCTGCAACCTGACACTCGAACTGGGTACCGCGCGCTTGCCGAAGTTTCCGACGCCGGAGGGTGTGACGCTCGACGATCACTGCCGGGCGTTGGCGTCGGATGGGCTCGAGCAGCGGCTGACAAAGCTGTACGCGGAAGAAAATTTACGTAACGCGCGGCGACCGGATTACGCCTCACGGCTCGATCTGGAGCTATCGACGATCGCGAAGATGGGCTACTCGGGTTACTTCCTGATCGTGGCCGATTTCATCAATTGGGCCAAGAGTAACGGCATTCCGGTGGGCCCGGGCCGCGGCTCGGGCGCTGGTTCGCTGGTGGCGTATTCGCTTCGAATCACCGATCTCGACCCACTGCAATACGGATTGCTGTTCGAGCGCTTTCTAAATCCCGAGCGAGTGTCGATGCCGGATTTCGATATCGATTTTTGCCAGGACAATCGCGATCGCGTGATCGACTACGTCAAGCGCAAGTACGGGCACGACGCGGTGTCGCAGATTGCAACGTTCGGCACGCTGGGCGCGAAGGCGGTCGTCCGAGACGCTGGTCGCGTGCTTGATATGCCGTACACGAAGTGCGATCAGCTATCGAAGCTGATTCCGCATAACCCAACTGACCCCTGGACTCTCGAGCGCGCGCTGAAGCAGGAACCTGCATTCGCCGACGCTGTGGCGGCTGACGAAGAGAACCAGGAACTGATCGCACTGGCCAAGCCGCTCGAAGGATTGACGCGCAACGTCGGCATGCACGCGGGCGGCGTGCTGATCGCGCCGGGAAAGCTGACCGACTTTACGCCGCTGTATTGCGCGCAGGGCACCGAGGGCGTGATCAGTCAGTACGACAAGGACGACGTCGAAGCGATCGGGCTGGTGAAGTTTGACTTTCTCGGCCTGACGACGCTGACGATCATGGATCTGACGTTGAAGTACGTGCGGCAGCTCGACTCGTCGTTCGCGTTGGAGCTCGATCGATTGCCGCTCGACGACGCGGCGACGTACGAGATCTTCAAGCGCGGCGAAACGACCGCAATATTCCAGTTTGAATCGCGCGGCATGCGCGAGCTGCTAAAGCGCGCCAAACCCGATCGATTGGAAGACCTGATCGCGTTGAACGCGCTTTATCGCCCGGGACCGATGGACTTGATTCCTGAATACGTCGATCGCAAACAGGGCCGACAGAAAGTCGAATACCTACATCGATCGATCGAGCCGATCCTTGCCGAAACCTACGGCGTGATGGTGTATCAGGAGCAGGTGATGCGCATCGCACAGGTGACCGGCGGTTATTCGCTGGGTGGCGCCGATCTGCTGCGGCGTGCGATGAGCAAGAAAAAACCCGAAGAGATGGCGACGCACCGGTCGATCTTCGTCGACGGCGCCGCCGGCAAGGGCGTCGACGCGCGCACGGCGACCGAGCTATTCAACCACATCGAGAAGTTTGCCGGCTATGGTTTCAACAAGAGCCATAGCGCGGCGTATGCGCTGGTTGCCTATCAGACGGCTTACTTCAAGGTGCATTACCCAGCGGCGTTCATGGCGGCCAACTTGTCGACGCTGATGGACGATACAGATAAAGTAAAGGACCTGATCGAGGACTGCAAGGCGATCGGATTGAAGATACTTCCGCCCGATGTCAATGTGAGTGCGTATCGATTCGAGCCTGTCGATGCAAAGACGATTCGCTACGGACTCGGTGCGATCAAGGGCACGGGCCGCGGTGCAATCGAGGCAATCATTGCCGCACGGTCCGTTGGCGGGCCGTTTGCCGACTTGTTTGATCTCACCGCGCGTGTTGACAAACAGTTTGTCAGCCGCCGCGTGTTCGAGGCGCTGGTGCGCGCGGGCGCGTTCGACCGTTTGAACGACGATCGTGCGGTACTGCTTGCGAGCGTCGGCAGGGCGATCGACGCGGCCGACCACACCGCCGCCGCGGCCGGGCAGGAAAGTCTGTTCGGTGCTTTCGAAAGCGCGCGGCACGTCGAGTACGTGGCGGCGGCACGCTGGGATGAGCGTGAAAAGCTATCCAACGAAAAGCTCGCACTCGGTTACTACTTCTCAGGCCACTTGTTCACGGAATTCGCTGCCGAGGCACGGCGTCTCGCGCCAACGCGATTGGCCGAAGTGCACCAGGCGCCAATCGGTCGGAGCGAACAGGTCAAGCTTGCAGGAGTCATCGTTTCGGCGCGCAGTCAAAACACGCGGCGCGGGCGCATGGGTGTTGTCGTCCTCGAAGACGGAACAGCGCAGCTCGAGCTGATGGTTTTTTCCGAGCTGTACGACCGCAAGCGCGCGCTGTTGAAGGAAGATCAACTGCTGTTCGTGATCGGCAGGGTGCGCAACGACGAATTCGCGCAACGTTTGTCGGTCTCGGCCGACGAGCTAATGGATCTGACTGAAGCGCGCGCGCGCGCAGCAGCCCGCCTGCGGATCGAGGTCGAAGGCGCGGGCGACGTGATCCGGTTGCGCGACGCGCTGAATCCATATCGCGTGATCAACGGGCATGGCGGGCAAGGCTGCCGCATTGTGATCAGCTACAGCAATGGTGCGAGCAGCGTCGACGTTGCGCTGCCGGAAGAGTGGCGCGTGCGGCCCGAGGATCGGCTCGCGGCGGATCTCGCGATGCAGCCGCGAGTGCGCCGCGCCTACTACAACTACGTGTGAGTTTCAGGGTACTGATCGAGCCCGATCTGCGCGCGGGTCTCGCGTGCATCGACCCGTGCCTGCATGCGCTGCCAATTCTCGCCATGCGCCGTGCGGTCATTTTCGCGATGCCACAGGTGATACACGTTGGTCGCCAAACGTCCGGTTTTCAGCCGCACACCGGACGCGATCAGGCGCGCTGCGAAGTCGGAGTCTTCGAACCCCCATCCCTGAAAACACTCGTCGAAGCCGTTGACCCTCTCAACGTCGCTGCGAAACGCGCTGAAGTTACAGCCTCTGAGGCGCTGCCACCGGCGTCCGCCCAATTTGCGTAACGGGCCCAGCGGCAGTCTCGGTAGCGACATCGCACGATTGACCTTGCCCTGAGCCGCGGCGACGGTGGCAGCGGCAATGCTCCAGTCTTCGATCGCAGTGCCGTCCGCCAAGACTGCGCGCGTGAAAGCTTCGCTTAGCAACACTCGCCCGCCGGTCACGCACCAGCCGGTTTCGGCGAGACCGCGGTGAGCACGCACGAAGTGGCGGCGGACGACACAGTCGCCGTCCAGATAAATTAAATACTCGCCGTGCGCGCGCGCCGTGGCGCGATTGCGCACTGCAGCCAAGCGGAATCCCGTGTCCTCCTGCCATACATGCGACAGCGGCACGGGCGACACGCTCTGCGCGCGCTTGACTACGGCTTCGGTATCGGCTGTGGATCCATCGTCAGCGACCACGACTTCGAACCGGCCATCGTCCTGCTTTCCAAGACTGCGCAGCACGGCCGCCAGTGCATCGGGCCGGTTGTAGGTGGCGACGACGACCGAGATCAACACTACGTCAGTCGCGCTTCTGCTGCTGAATCAACATTGCTTTTACATAGCGGTAGTACGAGCCTTCCGCATTGCTGACCGCCAGCATGAAGCCGTGGCTGCCGTCGAGAAAGCCGCGCCGTAAAAAGTAAGTACGAAAAAAAGCGCCGGCCCCGTGAAGTATCGCGGTAGACAGGGTCGGGCGACCGCCACGCTCGATCACGACCGGTGCCGACAGCGAGGAATAGCGATTCACTTTGTCCAGCACATCTTCCATCGTGCGAAAGGTCCAATGCTCGAGCGGCGTGCTCATGCGACCGACGCTTCTGTCTGTCTGCAAAGACTCGTGTACCGGAGCTGGCGAAAATCGAGCAGTGCCGCGCCGGAACAGCCTTCGAACATAGTCTGGCCACCAGCCCGAATGGCGCATGAAGCGGCCGCAATAGTAGGAGCTGCGCGGTATCTCGTAGATGTCGAAAGCTGAATTGCGCAACACCGTCTGAATCTCGGCGCGCAGGTTTTGCGGCACGCGCTCGTCCGCGTCGATCGACAGTACCCAATCGCCCGAGCATGCATCGATAGCGCGATTCTTCTGGACTCCGAAGCCCTGCCAATCGCGTTCTTCGATGACGCGTGCGCCGGCGGCGCGTGCAATTTCGCAAGTGTGGTCACGACTGCCACCGTCGACCACGACGATCTCATCGGCGAATGCGACGCTCGTCAGACACTCCGCCAGATTGCGTTCCTCGTTCAGCGTGATGATCGCTACGCTCAGACGGTTGTTCATGTTTGTGCGATGGGTCGGGCGAGCGGCATCTTACGTCGCCGGCGTGCCTCGTCGCTTCTCTACAATTGCCGTTTGCAAGCCGCCCAAGCGGCGCTCCCGGACTGGCCTGGTGGATCCGGGCCACTCACACCCAACTGTCGGACGATCGATTGCAGGCTCCCGTCAACGCGCAGGTCGACGCGGTCTTCGTATTGTCAGTGCGATCGTTTCACGACCGCATAGCGCACATCGAAGCCGAGCTGCGACGTCACGGCATTTCTTTCGAATGGATTTTCGAGCACGACGCCGCTGAGCTGACGCCAGAGCTGATCGAAGCGACGTTCGCTCCGAGCGACGTGGGGCCGCCGCAGCAATCGCTGGTACTCAAGCACATTGAAACGTGGAAGTGCTGTGTCGCGCGAGGATACCGGCGCATTCTCGTGTTCGAAGACGACGCGATGCTCGCATCGGATTTCACGCAGGTATTTGCAGCCGCTATGCAGGCTGCCGAGCGGATCGAGCAGCCTTACATGATTTATCTGGGCTGCGGGGACAACAAGTATGTGTCGCCCTCGCAAAGCTCCGGTTCGGTGCTGGTGAAAACGAACCTCGCGTTGCCCGCGACCGATGCGATCGTAGTTGACCAGCGTGCAGCTCGCCTGCGGCTCGAGTATGTCGGCCGCCAAAAGATCACGCGCCCTGCCGACTGGCTGATGCGCGAAGCCGATGCAGCAATGGGCATCGCTCACTATTGGCTCGCCGAGCCCATTGTCGAGCAGGGCAGCATGACGGGCCGCTTCACCAGCGTGCTGGATAGAAAGCGCATCGGCCGCAGCAGGACCTGGACCGCGCTGCGGTTTCGGTGGGATCGATGGTGGAGGCGAACGTTGAAGCGCGGTCGAAGCGATGAATGGGTCGATCCCGCTTTGTTGATAACGGCCGAGCTGCCGCGGGATCGGTGGGCACTCGCGATCGCAGGCATCGCCGCCGCGCTGGTTGCCATTGGCGCATTTACGGGCGCTGCGGTTTCCAACATCGCTGCGGTCGTGATGCTGCTGGCGTTCTTCGCCGCACCATCCTCGCTGTTGCGGCTGAGGCGCGCTTGGCACCAACCCCTGGGCCGGGCCGCCATCGTGTTTCTGATTGTCTTGCTGCTGGCGACTACGTGGAGCACAGCGCCGTTCCTGCTGGCGCTGAAAGCGTGGACCGGGTGGCGCCACTTCCTGTTGTTGTTCGTTGCGCTTGCGATTTTTGACACGCGCGCTTCGAAGCTCCTGTTCGCGTCAATCTTCGTCATCGCTGCGAGCGTCGGCGCGGTCGCCTCTTTTCTCCAGTTTGACTTCGGCGCTGCGCAGGTGACGTCCGACGTCGCGGGCGGGATCGTTCTCCGCAATCACGTGACGCAGGGCCTCGCGCTGACGGCGGGTGCGCTGTTCGCGCTCGTGCTTCTGGTGCATGCTCGGCGGGGTTCGTGGCAGCAATGGGCGTGCGGTGCCTCGGCGGGGTTAATGGTAACGAACGTCGTGTTCGTCGCATACGCTCGAAGCGCGTACCTAGCGCTCGGGGTGACGTCGCTCGTCGCTACGCTCGGGATCGCTCGACGGCGCGCGCGACTCGCTGCCATCGGCGCGCTGATCGTGCTGATGTGCGGCGCAATCTGGCTCTCACCGCTAATCAGTCAACGGATTGAGCGCGGGCTGCAGGAAATTCGGGAGACCGACACCTCTTCCGTGATAACGCCGATGGGCATTCGGCCCGTGATGTGGGAAATCTCCGCGTCGATCGTGCGCGATGCGCCGCTGATCGGCCACGGGCTCGGCTCTTTTGCCGAGCAGTATCGAAGTGTGGTGACGCAGCGCTACACGGGATGGAAGGCGACGCTCACTGCCGATCCGCACAATCAGTACCTGCTGATTCTTGCGGAAACGGGCCTGCTGGGGTTGGCCGCTTTCGCGTGGTTTTTATTTTCGGCACTTAGGCAACGGGTGCGCGGCCCATTTGCGGTGATCGGCATCGCGCTGCTGTTGGCGTGGAGCCTGACAAGTCTCTTCAGCTCGCACTTTCATACCTTCAACGAAGGGCATTTGATCGCGATGCTGCTCGGGGTTTGCCTGGCACGGGAGCGCGTGGCGCGAGATCAACTGCTGAGCGCTGCGTCGACGGCAGAACGAACATCGGCGTAAGGCGGCCAGCCGTCGCCCGAGCCAATCAGCGTTGCGCGCGTACTCCGTGGCCGCGTTTTTTCCGGCTCGGTTACGCCGAACACACTGATTAAGCGCGCCCCAACTGCCGCCGC
>Ga0190265_10003126_pt1 | contig 11278 bp, 8 predicted proteins | sample Popmic124T_FD_133135 | JGI IMG/M metagenome (GOLD analysis project Ga0190265, IMG submission 133135) | Populus adjacent soil microbial communities from riparian zone of Indian Creek, Utah, USA - 124 T | ecosystem: Environmental > Terrestrial > Soil > Riparian zone | place: USA: Utah | collected...
GGGCGGCGAGGTCAAGCGCGGCGAGCCGCTCGTGGAGATCGAGACGGACAAGGCCAACATGACCTACGACGCCGACTCCGACGGCGTGCTCGTCGAGATCGTGGCCCAGGAGGGCGACACGCTCCCGATCGGCGAGGTGATCGCCCGCATCGGCGAGGAGGGCGAGGCGAAGTCGAGCGGCGCGGCCGAGGAGTCGCCGGGCGAGGAGGACGCCAGCGCCGAAGCGGACGAAGCCGCGAGCGACGACGAAGCCGCGGAAGCCGAGCCCGCAACGGCGGAGGGCGAAGACGAGGCCGCGGGCGAGGCGGATGACGAGGCCGCTGCCGAGGACGAGCAGGAGGCCGACGCCGGTGGCGACGAGGAAGAGGCCGCTGTGGCCGGCGCCGAGGGCGGCGGCGGTGAGACACAGGCTGCCGCCGGCACGGCTACGCGCGAGAAGTCTTCAGAGGGGAACGGCGATGGGCGCGTGAAGGCGTCGCCGGTTGCGCGGCGGATGGCGCGTGACCTCGGCGTGGAGCTCGCTCAGCTCGAGGGCACGGGGCCCGGCGGCCGGATCGTCAAGGCGGACGTACAGGCTGCCGCCGAGAACGGCGGAGGCGCAACCACGGAGACCGCCGAGGAGCCCGAGGGCGCCACCGAGGAGAAGCCGAAGAAGAAGGACAAGGAAGAGAAGAAGGAGCCAGCCAGGGAGGCGAAGCGCGGCGAGGCCGGCGCCAAGGGCGAGGCGGAGATCCAGGAGCTCACGCGGCTACAGCAGACGGTCTCGCGCCGCATGGCCGAGTCGAAGGCCACCGCGCCCGACTTCTCGATCTCGCTCACCGTCGACATGACCGCGGCGGTGGAGCTGCGCGAGCGGCTCAAGCAGATCTCCGACCCGGTGCCGTCCTTCAACGACATGGTCGTGAAGGCGTCCGCGAACGCGCTGCGGGAGTTCCCGCGCGTGAACGGCGCCTACCGCGATGGCAAGTTCGAGCTGTATGAGAACGTGAACATCGGGATCGCCGTGGCCGCCCAGGACGCGCTCGTGGTGCCGACGGTGTTCGACGCAGACCAGAAGTCGCTCGGCCAGATCGCCCGTGACGCGCGACAGGTGATCGGGAAGGTCAAGGAGAAGACCGTGACCCCGCCGGAGCTGTCAGGCGGCACCTTCACCGTCTCGAACCTCGGCATGTTCGGCATCGAGCAGTTCACGGCGATCATCAACCCGCCTCAGGCGGCGATCCTGACCGTCGGCAAGCTCGAGAAGAAGCCCGCCGTGGACGACAAGGGCAAGATCGTCGCCCGCGACCAGATGGTGCTCACGCTCGTCTGCGACCACCGCATCCTGTACGGCGCTGACGGCGCCCAGTTCCTCGCCCGCGTGAAGGAACTGCTCGAGCAGCCGCTTTCGCTGGCGCTCTAGACCCTCTCGACACTCGTACGCCGCAACGTCCAACGCGTGGCGGGAATTTGTGCCATCCCGGCAGCATCGGTCTTCGAGACGATGGGTAGTGCCAATTTGTACTTTCCGGGGGGGAAGTGGGGAACCTGGATGGCCGGCGTCAGCGAGCGCCGGCCATCTAGTCTCCCGGGTCGTGCCGCGCGAGCCCCGCACCCTCGACGAGGAACTCATCGCCGCCCAGGAGGCGGCGGTCCGCTCCACCCTCACGGACGAGGACCGGCTCGAGCGCATCACCGACGAGCTGCGAGCGGGCTTCGACGCCCTCTCAGGTGTGGGCGCCGCGGCGTCCTTCTTCGGATCAGCGCGCACGCCGCCGGGCGACCCGACCTACGAGCTCGCCCGTGAGACGGCCCGCCTCGTCGGCGAGAGCGGCCTCTCGATCATCACGGGCGGCGGCCCAGGGATCATGGAAGCCGCGAACCGCGGGGCCAAGGACGCGGGCGCGCGCTCAATCGGCCTCAACATCGAGCTTCCCTTCGAGCAGGGCGGCAACCCGTACTGCGATATCTGCCTCGAGTTTCACTACTTCTTTGTGCGCAAGATCATGTTCGTCCGCTACGCCAGTGGGTTCGTCGTCTTCCCTGGCGGCTTCGGCACGATGGACGAGCTGTTCGAGGCGCTCACGCTGATCCAGACCGGGAAGGTCACCGAGTTCCCGGTCGCGCTAGTTGGCTCGGACTACTGGAGCGGGCTCGTGGACTGGACCCGGGAGCGCATGCTCGCGGAGGGCAACATCTCGCCCGACGACCTTGACCTGTTCACCGTCACCGACGACCCGCTGGAGGTTCGTGACCTCCTGATGTCGGCGTCGCATCGTCAGGCACGGGCATAGGCTCGTAGCGCTCGCGCACCTCGTCGATGAACGATGCGAGCTGGTCGGCCAGCTCGGCGTCGTGCACCTCGAGCACGTTCTCCGCGTTCATCTCGCCTGAGCGCGACAGGTTGAAAGACCCGGCGAAGACGGTGTCGTCCGCCACGGTGACCTTCGCGTGCATGAAATCGTGGGGCGTCTCAGGCGTCCACTGCGTCGACGGCTTCCCCTTGAAGTCCCCGTTGGCGAGCACACACGCGAGGATCGGCACCTTCCACGCCGAGTGGCCGTTTGTCCGCCACTGGTAGACCACCTGGTCCATCTGCGTGCGGTCGACCACGCCGCGCAGGTCCACCCTGTGCTCCGCGGACACCTCGGCGAGCGTGCCGAGCACGGGGCCGGCCGTGATCACCGGCGAGGCGATCCGCACGCGCTCGCGGGCCTTCCCGATCGCCTTGGCGATCCGGTGCGAGAGCTCCTCTCCGTGGCCCGGTGTGAACCAGGCGCGCACCTTACGCCCGTCCACGTCCAGCGGCCGCGGGTCCTCGTGCCCGCTCGCCTCCACGTCGCGCGCGGTCCACAGCTCGTGGAAGTTGCGGGCGAACTCGGCGGCGATCGCCGGGGCACACTCGGCTACGAGCACCACGTTCTCCTGGAGCGTCCAGGAGTCCGTCGTCCAGTTCATCGAGCCTGTCCACACCGACTCGCCATCGCGCACCACGTACTTGTGGTGCATCAGGTCCGGGATGCCGGGGATGCCGCAGGTGGGAAACGGCATCGCCTCGAGCATCTCGGGCTTGGTCTTCGGGGGCGGTGGGAACGTAAGCCGCTCGGGATGGTCGGCGTTGTAGGCGATGCGCACCTTCACGCCGCGCCCGCTCGCTTCGCGCAGCGCGGCCGCCACGATGTCGCCCGGCTCCCCCGGCAGGCGCACGTCGTAGAGCGCCAGGTCGAGCGAGCTCTTGGCCTCGCCGAGGAACGAGCTGATCCGGCGCGCCATCTGGAGCGGGTCGCCGCCGGGATGGAGCGGGGTTGCCTCGATCACTGCAGCCAGCGGAAGCCGACCGGCGCGATGCGTGGCTCGAGTGGGCTCGTGGGGAGCCCCTCGGGCAGCTCGGGGTTGTTGTAGCCGGAGGGCGCCGTGTCGTTCGGGGTGTCCGGGTGGAAGAGCGACGCGAGGTACTGGATGTGGCCGCGGCCCGCGTCGAGCTCCGTCTGGCCGCCGCCGTACGCCTCTACCCCCTCCCGCTCGCACCAGTCATACATCTCGAACAGGTTGCTCAGCGGCCCGAAGCGCGACGGCTTGATGTTCACCATGCGCGGCCTCCACGGTCGGTCGAGCACGTCCGCCACCGAGTGGATCGGCGCGTCCCAGGTCACGCGATCGTGCACGGTCTCGAGCAGCGGGCGCGTCTCGTCCGTGACGTCGGGGTCCTCGAGCCAGGCGTTCGGGAACGCCTCGATCACCATGCGGTAGAGCTCCGGATCCGTGACCACGTCCACGGGCGTTCCCTTGTACTGCCCCTTCAGGTCGAGCGAGTCGACCGCGCCGGTGGCCACCAGCTGCTCCACGAGCTCGGGGGTCCAGTTGTTCGTGGGGTCGAGCTTCAGCTTCGTGCCGGGATAGCGCTCGATCAGGTGCAGCGCGCGGTCGGGCTTCTCCGGCTCGTCCTGCTCCCAGGTGCCGAGCCGCATGGACACCACGAAGTTGAGCGGGCGCGGCTCGCGCTCGAGCACGTCCGCGAGCGAGCGGCCGGCCTGCGCGAGCGCGAGGTCGAGGGCTGCCGACTCGAAGGCCCAGCGGCGATACAGCTCCGAGACCTCGCCGCGCACCGGCGCTGCGGGGAACAGCTCGGTTTCCTCGAGACGCTGCGAGAACGAGTCGAGCGTGTAGGAGCCCGCCAGGTCGATCGTGCCCGGACCGTCGGCCTGGAGGTTCACGTGGTCGATCTCGTCGTAGACCACGTCCTCGCCGGTCCCGGTCTCGCCGCCCGGCCCGCGCAGCTGGATCAGGGTCGTGGCGCGCGTGAACTCGGGCGCGAACTGCAGCTCGCGGCCCTCGAAGCTGAGCGCCTCCACCTCGAGGGGGAGGTCGGCGATCCGCTCGTAGGAGCTCACGCGGCGAGCTCGGCCACGGCCGCGCCGAAGACCTCGGTATGGCGGTCCACCTGCTCCTCGGTCGTGGCAGGGCACATCAGCGCCATGTTGTGGAAGGGGGTGATGAGCACGCCGCGATTCATGAGGTACAGGTGAAGGTACTCCTCGAGCTCCGGGTCGTCTGCCGCTGCAGACTCGGCGCCGGTGCGCGCCGGCTCCGGAGTGAAACGGTACTCGCAGCGGGCGCCGAGCGAGACGATCGTCCACGGCACCCGGTGCTCGGCAATGGCCGCCTCGACCCCCTCCACGAAGCGCTCGCGCAGCGCAATCATGCGCTCGAACGCGGCGTCGGTGAGCACCTCGCTGAGCGTGGCGCGCGCGGCCGCCAGCGACAGCGCGTTGCCGGCAAGCGTGCCGCCCACCCCACCGGTGTCCTCGTAGTCGGCGTCCGCCTGGCCCGCGATCCGCTCCGCCAGCTCGCTCGTGACGCCGTAGGTGCCGATCGGGACACCGCCACCGATCGACTTGCCGAGCGTGACCGCGTCGGGCTCAAGCCCCCACGCCGCGGTGCAGCCGCCGGGCCCGGCGGAGAGCGTGTGCGTCTCGTCGATGATCAGGAGGGTGCCGTACTTCGTGCAGAGCTCGCGCACGGCGTCCATGTAGCCGGGCTCCGGCAGCACGATCCCGATATTCGTGAGCGCGGGCTCCATCAGGAGGCAGGCCACGTCCTCGTGCTCGAGCACGCGCTCCAGCGAGCCGACGTCGTTGAACTCCGCCACCCTCGTGGTCTCGGTGGGGTCGAGCGCCGGGCCCACCAGCCCCGTCCGGGCGCGTGAGAGGCCCTGCTCGTCGAGAACCACGAACGACTCGTCAACGGAGCCGTGGTAGCACCAGTTGAAGACACCGATTCGAGCCCGGTCCGTCACGTGGCGGCACATCCGGATCATCCAGCGGTTGGCGTCGGTGGCCGTGAGCGCGAACTGCCAGTACGGAAGCCCGAAGCGCCGCGCCAGCTCGGTGCCCACCCACGCTGCGTCCTCGGTCGGGAGCATCGTGGTGATGCCCTCGATCTGGCCGATCACCCGCATCGTCGGCTCCGGGGAGTGGCCGGCCATGGCACCGGTGTCCCCGAGGCAGAAGTCGGCGTACTCGTGGCCGTCCACGTCAACGATCGTGGAGCCGCGGGCGCGCTCCTGGTAGAGCGGGAAGCCACCCACCCACATCGCCATCCAGGACATCGGGACGCCGCCGAGGAGACTCCCGCGCGCCTGGGAGTGCAGCTCCCGCGAGCGAGGATTCTCTCGTTCATAGGTCCCGCGCTCGCGCTCGATCAGCGTTGACAGCTGCTGCCGCTGCGCGGTCGTCACGCGGGGGCGGGCTCCGCGGCGAGCTCGGGCTCGTCGGGCCGTACCGCGGCCATCTTCTCGGCGCGCCGCTGCTGCCAGACGGTGATGAGCATCATCGCCACCGTGAACAGGAAGATCATCGTCGCGATCACGTAGATCTGCGGCGGGATCGCCACGCGCGCGGCACCCCAGATGAACAGCGGGAACGTGATGGTCGAGCCGTTGTTGAAGTACGTGATGACGAAGTCGTCGATCGAGAGCGCGAACGCAAGCAGCCCAGCCGACACCACGCCGGGCATGATCAGCGGCAGCGTCACGAGCCGGAACGTCTCCCACGGCGTGGCGCCGAGGTCCTGAGCCGCCTCCTCGAGCGAGCGATCGAACCCGATCAATCGGGAGCGCACGGTGATCACCACGAACGAGAGGTTGAACATGATGTGCGCGATCAGGATCGTCGCAAAGCCAAGCTGCGGGGTGCCCAGGTTGAGGAACTGCGAGAGCAGCGCCGCACCGAGCACGACCTCGGGCGTCGCGAGCGGGATGAAGATGAAGAAGTTGATCGGCGCGCGACCCTTGAACTCATAGCGCACGAGCGCGAGCGCCGTAATCGTCCCGAGGATGGTCGCGCCCAGTGTCGAGAGCGCGGCGATCTCCAGCGAGTTGCGCAGAGCGTCGCCGATGCCCGGCACTCCGAACGGGTCCTTCCAGGCCTCGAAGCTGAACTCCTGCCAGATGAAGTTGAAGCGCCCGACCGGGTTGTTGAACGAGAAGACCATGATGATCCCGATCGGGACGAGCAGGTAGACGAGCGCCAGGCCCGCGTACGCGTTCAACAGCCAGTCGAGTCCCCGCCGCCGGAGCGTCATCGGCGCTCACCCTCGGTGCCGAGCAGCGCCTCGGTGCCGGCGATCCGCGCCCAGATCAGGACGATGATCAGCATGAACGCCATCAGGAGGAAGGAGAGCGCCGCCGCGGTCGGATAGTCCGCCACCTCGAGGTAGCGCGACTGGATGACGTTGCCGATCATGAACTGGCGCGGCGTTCCGAGCAGCTCGGCATTGATGAAGTCGCCCGCTGCCGGGATGAACGTGAGCAGCGTGCCCGCCACCACGCCGGGCATCGACAGCGGCAGCGTCACGCGGAAGAACACATCGCGACGGCGGCCATAGAGGTCGTAGCCCGCCTCCAGCATGCGCTTGTCGATCCGCTCGAGGCTCGCGTAGAGCGGGAGGACCATGAACGGCAGGTAGTTGTAGGTGATGCCCGCCACCACGGAGACGGTCGTGTCGAGCAGGCGGCCGCCCTCGGACACGATTCCGACCGTCTGGAGCGTGCTCACCACCAGGCCCGAATCCGACAGGATCGTCTCCCACGACAGCGTTCGGATCAGGTACGTGACGAAGAACGGCACGATCACCAGGAGGAGCATCGCGTTCCGGTAGCGGCCGCCGCGGAAAGCGATCACGTATGCCAGCGGGTAGCCGATCAGGAACGCGAACAGCGTGGCCAGTCCGGCGTACTCGAACGAGCGAATGAACTGCGTGTCGTAGTCCCTGAGCGCGTCCGTGTAGTTCGAGAACTCCCAGGTGAGCTGGAAGCCGGTATCGATCGTGCCCGTCTTGAGCGACTCCAGCCCCATGATCACGAGCGGAATCGCGAAGAAGAGCACGAGCCAACCCAGCCCCGGAAGGAGCAGCAGGTACGGAAGAGCTGCCTTTCGGAACCGGGCCGACACGCGAGTCCCCGTCCGGCTCCTAGGCGCCGATCACCCTCTGGAAGGCGTCGTCGAGCTCCTGCTCCTCCTCAGGCTTCAGGTCCCGGAAGATGAACGTGTCCTCCAGGAACGCCTCGTCCGGGAAGATGAGCTGGTTCGCGGCGAGCGCCTTGTCCCGCTTGGCCAGGATCTCCTTCACCCCGTCCACCGGGCAGATGTAGTTCACGTACTCCGCGATGTCGGCCTGGATCTCGGGCCGGTACACGAAGTCGATGAACTTCTCGGCCGTGAACGCCTCCGGGGCGCCGACCGGAATCTGCATGTTGTCCGTCCAGAGGTGACCGCCGGTCTCCGGCAGCAGGAACTCGATGTTCGGGTTGTCCGCCTTCAGCTGCACGGCGTCACCGGACCAGCCGATGAGGAGCCAGGAGTCGCCCTTGGTGATGTCCTTCGTGTACTCGTTCCCCGTGAAGCCGCGGATCTGCCCCGACTCGGAGGCCTCGCCGATCTTGTCTATGGCCGCCATGAACTCGTCGAGGGTGGCCTCCTCGGAGTTCGCGCCCATCGACGACGCCACGATGCCAACGGTGTCGCGCATCTCGCTGAGCATCGTGACCTTGCCCTTGTAGTCCGGGTCGAACAGGTCGTCCACGGACTTGGGCGTGCTCTTCACCAGGTCCTTGCGGTAGATGATCCCGGTGAGACCCGACTGCCAGGGCATCGAGAACTCGCGCTTCGGGTCGAAGGGCGGCGACTTGAGGCGCTCGATCAGGTTCTGGTTCGCATTCGGCATCGTCGACTTGTCGAACTTCTGGACGTAGCCGAGCCGGATCATGCGCGCGGCCATCCAGTCGGTCACAACGTGGATGTCGCGCCCGCCCGAGTCGCCCTGGTCGTACTGCTGCCGGACCTTGCCGAAGAACTCGGTGTTGTCGTTGACCTCCTCGACGTACTTGACCTTCGGCTTGCCGTCGTACTCCGCCTGGAACTCCTTGAGCGTGCCGCGGTCCTCCTCGATGTAGAGGGGCCAATTGGCGACGTAGAGCGAGCTGCCAATCTTCCCCTTCGGGATGGCCTCCGACTCCTCGGCCGCGTCGCCCCCGCCCGCCGGTTCGTCGGTGCCACAGGCGGCGAGGTAGGCGAGCGCCGAGGCGCTGAGCGCGCCGGCCGCACCGCGTTGGAGGATCCGCCGGCGCGTGAGCGGATTTCGCAGCAGGCGCTCGATCTGGCGGTCGAGATCGTCGTTCATGGGCGTCACTCGGTTGTTCCTTCCCTCACGATGTGGATGTTCTCGTCCGACCAGCTGAGTCTGGCCGCGTCGCCGGCCGCCGGGAGATCCCGGCGCGCCTCTGCATCGGCATTTGGGACCAAGACGGTCATGCGGGTGCCGTCCCCGAGACGTACGACCATCTGCGTGGCTGTGCCGAGATAGAGGGAGCTCTCCACCTGCCCCTCCACGCTCGGGCGGTTGGCGTCGTCCGGAGCGGCGGCCTGCTGTAGCACCAGCTTCTCCGGGCGCACCACGGCGTGGGCGCGCTCTCCATTCTGCACGCCGCCCGGGTCCTGTGCGTTCACGGTGGGCCCGGCGTCCAGGCGCATCTGCGTGCCGGCGCCGTTCGCCGAGACCACCTCGCCCGGCATCAGGTTCGAGACTCCAATGAAGCCGGCCACGAAGGTCGTGCCCGGACGCTCGTACACGGTCTCCGGATCGGCCACCTGCTCGACCACACCCTTGTTCATGACCGCGATGCGGTCGGACATGGTGAGCGCCTCCTCCTGGTCGTGTGTCACGTAGACGAACGTGATGCCGACGTCGCGCTGGATTCGCTTCAGCTCCACCTGGAGCTGCTTGCGGAGCTTCAGGTCGAGGGCGCCGAGCGGCTCGTCGAGGAGCAGCACCTCGGGGCGGTTCACGAGAGCGCGCGCGAGGGCCACGCGCTGTTGCTGCCCGCCCGAGAGCTGCGCGGGCCTGCGCTTCGCCTCGCCGGTGAGGCCCACGCGCTCGAGCTCCTCGCCCACGCGGCGCCGGATCTCGGCCTTGTCCACCTTCTGGCGCTGGAGGCCGAAGGCCACGTTCTGCTCGACGCTGCGGTGCGGGAACAGGGCGTAGCTCTGGAAGACGGTGTTCGTGGGCCGCTTGAACGCCGGCAGGCTGGTCACGTCCTCGCCCGAGAGCAGGACACGCCCCTCGCTGGGGTCCTCGAATCCCGCGACCATGCGGAGCGTCGTCGTCTTCCCGCAGCCGGACGGGCCGAGCATGGTGAAGAACTGGCCGCGCGGGATGTCGAGCTCCATCTCGCGTACGGCCGTGAAGTCGCCAAAGCGCTTGGTCACGCGCTCGAGCCGGACGCTCGGCGTGTCGGCGCCCGTTTGGACCTCATGGCTCATGCTGGAGGGCAACCTATGGCCGAACCGTAGCGACCGCAAGAGGCGGAATGCCGAAAACACTCTTGCTTAATTGGACAGAATGGCGCATGCGACCAGGCGCTCTTTCACTGTTCGCGCTCTTGTGTCGCTCCAGAAACTCGATACCGTTGTCCACTGCGTCTAGTCGCTGTCGATACTGAGGAGAAGTCGCACGTGGCCACAACCCCCCAGACGGTCTACGAGCCCCACGCCGGTGCTCCAAGCCCGCTCCAAGAGAAGGCACGCCGGCATCTCTGGATGCACTTCACCCGCATGGGAGCTTACGACGACCAGCACGAGATCCCGATCATCGTGCGCGGGGAGGGCTCGTACGTCTACGACGAGCACGACAAGCGCTACCTCGACGGTCTGTCCGCGCTGTTCTGCGTGAACGCCGGCCACGGGCGCTCCGAGATGGGCGACGCCGCCGCGGCCCAGGCCAAGAAGCTCGGCTTCTACACGAACTGGAGCTACGCCCACCCGACGGCGATCGAGCTGGCCGAGCGAATCGCGAACCTCGCGCCCGGCGACCTCAACCGTGTCTTCTTCACCTCAGGCGGCTCCGAGGCAGTCGAGTCGGCATGGAAGTTGGCGCGCCAGTACCACAAGCTCACCGGGAACCCCAACAAGACGAAGATCATCTCGCGCGAGACCGCCTACCACGGCACCACGTTTGGGGCGCTCTCGATCACCGGCATCACCTCGCTGCGCACGCCGTTCGAGCCGCTCGTTCCGGGCGCGCACCACGTGCCGAACACGAACGAGTATCGCTGGCCCGAGGACCGCGACCCGCTCTGGGCCGCGAACCAGATCGAGCACATGATCGAGTTTCAGGGCCCGGACACCGTGGCCGCCGTGATCCTCGAGCCCGTGCAGAACTCCGGCGGCTGCTTCGTGCCGCAGGACGGCTACTGGCAGCGCGTACGCGAGATCTGCGACAAGCACAACGTGCTCCTGGTCGCCGACGAGGTGATCTGCTCCTGGGGCCGGCTCGGTCACTACTTCGGCGTCGAGCGCTTCAACGTCGTGCCCGACCTCATCACCACCGCCAAGGGGCTCACCTCCTCGTACGCCCCGATGGGCGCGGCGATCGTCTCCGACCGCGTGGCGGAGCCGTTCATGTCCGACCCGAAGTCGTTCACGCACGGGATCACCTTCGGCGGGCATCCCGTCTCCGCGGCTGTGGCGATGGCCAACCTCGACGTCTTCGAGCGCGAGGACCTCTGCGGGCACGTGCTCGCCAAGGAGGGCGAGTTCCGCGGAATGCTCGACAAGCTCCACGAGGACCTGCCGATCGTGGGCGACGTGCGCGGCGCCGGCTACTTCCAGGCGCTCGAGCTCGTCAAGGACAAGGACACGAAGGAGAGCTTCAGCGACGAGGAGGGCGAGGAGCTGCTGCGCGGCTTCATGTCGGCTGAGCTTTTCAAGCACGGGCTCATCTGCCGCGCGGATGACCGCGGTGA
>Ga0190265_10003127_pt1 | contig 11273 bp, 8 predicted proteins | sample Popmic124T_FD_133135 | JGI IMG/M metagenome (GOLD analysis project Ga0190265, IMG submission 133135) | Populus adjacent soil microbial communities from riparian zone of Indian Creek, Utah, USA - 124 T | ecosystem: Environmental > Terrestrial > Soil > Riparian zone | place: USA: Utah | collected...
GGTAGTCCTGCCGGCCGGCGTCGTCGAGAGCGACCCCGGCGACGTCGAGGTCCAGCTGGGCGACGTCCTCGCCGAGACGAGGGTACGGACGCGGGGACTCGGCTCGGCCGACGAGGTCCGCGCCGCGCGCCGGCCGCTCGCCGGCTTTTCGGAGGCGATGGCGGGGGAGGAGAAGGTGCTCAGGGCCTTCCTCCACGCGCGCATGTACGAGGCGCCGGAGGTCCGGCCGGTGCGCATCGAGGCGCAGCGCATCCTCGCCGCCTTGTTCGCCGCCTATCGCGACGATCCGGCGCTGATGCCGGCGGAATGGCGGCCGGCGTCGGACGATCCGGTGACGGTGGCGCGGACGATCGGCGATTTCATCGCGGGCATGACCGATCGCTACGCGGTGGCACGCTACGAGGAGGCGTTCGGACCGAGCGCGGCATTGCACGAAAGGGTCTGAGACACAAAGCGACAATCGCGGAATAGTCCTGCGACACCACGCTGCTAGAGAAGCCCTGCTCCGGCCGCGAAGGACCAGTATCTATGTCCGAAATCGCTATCGCTTTCAATCGCTTCGGCCTCGGCGCGCGATTCGACGACTCGGCGCCGGCCGATCCGCGCGCCTGGCTTGCGGGCCAGCTCGGCCGGTTCGAGGCGCGGCCCACGGCGATCGCCGCCGCGCCGGGCCGGGCGGAGGTGGCCGGCCGGCTCGCCGCCTATCTCGAAGAGGCGCGCGGCGAGGCCCGCCAGGGCCGCCGCCAGCAGCGGCAACGGCGACGGCGCGGGGCGGCCCAGCCGGCGGCGCCGATGGAGAATATGCAGTCGGGGGAGTCCGGCATGCGGGACGACGATCTCGCCGGCCTGCCCGACAGCGCCCGCCGCTTCATCCGCCAAAGCTCGCGCCAAAATTATCTGGCGATGGTCGCGGCGCGGACCGCTGCGGCGCTGACCACGCCGGCGCCGTTCGTCGAGCGGATGGTGCATTTCTGGGCGAACCATTTCGCGGTCTCGGCCGACAAATTGACCGTGATCGGCCTTGCCGGCCTGCTCGAATTCGAGGCGGTCCGCCCGCACGTGCTCGGCCGGTTCGGCGACATGCTGCTGGCGGCGGAGCGGCATCCGGCGATGCTGCTCTACCTCGATCAGGCGCAGTCGGTCGGCCCCAATTCGCAGGCGGCGCGGATCGCCGCGCGCTTCGCCCGCGGGCGCCGGCCGCCGCCGGGGCTCAACGAGAATCTGGCGCGCGAAATCCTCGAGCTGCACACGCTGGGCGTCGACGGCGGCTATGCCCAGGCCGACGTCACCGAGCTCGCCCGGGCGATGACCGGCTGGACGGTGAGCGGCCTCTCCCGCGGGCTGGCCGCGCGCTTCCTGGGCGTCGCCGGCAATGCCGGCGATTTCGCCTTCGCCGAGCGGATTCACGAGCCGGGCGCGCGGACGATCATGGGCCGCGCCTACCGGCAGGAGGGGGAGGCGCAGGCGCGCGCCGTGCTCACCGATCTCGCCGCCGACCCGCGCACCGCCCGGCATCTCGCGACCAAGCTCGCCCGCCATTTCGCCGGCGACGATCCCCCGCCCGCGATGGTGGCGCGGCTGACCCAGGCCTATCTGGACAGCGGCGGCGACCTTCCGACCGTCTACCGGGCGATCTTCGACTCGCCCGAGGCCTGGGTCGCGGCGCCGGTGAAGTTCCGCACGCCGTGGGACTGGTCGCTCGCTGCGCTGCGCGGCGTCGGCGCCCGCAACCTCGAAGGGCCGGCAGCGGGCGCCCTGATGACCCAGCTCGGCCAGCCGGTCTGGCGGCCCGGGTCGCCGGCCGGCTATGACGATATCGCGGCGAGCTGGGCCGGGCCCGACGCGCTGGTCCGCCGGGTCGAGGCCGCTGAGCGGATCGCGTCGCGCACCGGCGGGCAGATCGACGCCCGGCGGCTCGGCCCGCGCCTGCTCCCCGCGCAGCTCTCGCCGGGCACGCAAGCGGCGATCGCACGCGCCGAAAGCCCCGCCCAGGGCCTCGCCTTGCTGCTGGTCGCGCCCGAGTTCCTGAGGAGATGAGCATGATCGACCGCAGGCTCTTCATCGGCAGCGCGGCGGCCGCCACGGCGCTGCTCGCCGTGCCGGGGATCGCCGTCGCGCAGGCGCCGACCGACCGCCGCTTCGTCTTCATCGTCCAGCGCGGCGCCGCCGACGCGCTCGGCACGCTGGCGCCGACCGGCGATCCCGCCTTCGCCGGCCTGCGCGGCGCCTTCGCGCAGGATTTCGCGGGCGGCGCGCGCGTCGGCGATTTCTTCACCCTGCACCCGAATCTGGCCGAAGCGGGGCGGCTCTATGCGGCGCGCGAGGCCCTGTTCGTCCATGCGATCGCTTCCCCCTATCGCGAGCGCTCGCATTTCGACGGCCAGAACATCCTCGAGACGGGCGGCCATGCCGCCTACGCGCTGCGCGACGGCTGGATGAACCGGCTGCTCGGCCTGCTCGCCGGAGCGGAGCGGCGCGCGATCGCGGTCTCGGCGACGGTCCCGGTCGTCCTGCGCGGCGACCGCGAGGTCGGGTCCTACGCGCCCTCGGCCCTGCCCGAGGCGTCCGACGACCTGCTGACGCGGGTCGGCGCGATGTACGAGCGCGATCCCGCTCTGCACGGCGCCTGGGAGCAGGCGATGCAGACCAGGGAGATGGCCGGCGACCTTGCCGGCGGCGGCCGCCAGAACGGCGGCGCGACCGGCGCGCTCGCCGCCCGCCTGCTGGGCGGGACGGAGGGCGCCAGGATCGCGGTGATCGAGACCGGCGGCTGGGACACCCATGCCAATCAGCGCGGTCGGCTCGGCTTCGCCTTACGCGGGCTCGACGCGATGATCGGCGCGCTGAAAGGCGGGCTGGGCGCCGAATGGCGGCGGACCCTCGTGCTGGTCGCGACCGAATTCGGCCGCACCGCCGCGCCCAACGGCACCGGCGGCACCGATCACGGCACCGGCGCGATGGCGATGCTGTTCGGCGGCGCGGTCGACGGCGGGCGCGTGCTCGCCGACTGGCCGGGCCTGGGCGCCTCCTCGCTCCACGACGGGCGCGACTTGAGGCCGACCATGGCCCTCGACGCGCTCATCGCCGGCGCGGCCGCGGAGCATTTCGGGCTCGATCCGGCGCGCGCCGGCCGCCTGCTCTTCCCGAACGCGGCGGCGCTGCGCCCGGCGGCGGGCCTGATCCGCGCCTGAGAGACCCCTCCCGCGACGCGGGAGCGATTGGGGTGGGACGAACCTTCCGAGGCTGTTCATTCGTCCCACCCCCTTTTTTCGCCGCGGCGCTTCCGCTAGGTCCGCCCCTCTTGTTCGCATTGGACCCTCAGGCCGTGACCCTTTACGCCCGCTTCGCCGCGTATCTCGACAGCCTGCTCGACGCCCTCGAGGCGGAGGGCGCGCTCGCTCCCGGGGTCGACCGGAGCGCGGTCGCGGTCGAGCCGCCGCGCGACCCGGCTCATGGCGATCTCGCCACCAATGCGGCGATGGTGCTGGCCAAGCGCGCCGGCACCAATCCGCGCGCGCTGGCGGAGCTGATCGCGCCCCGGCTCGAGGCGATCGAGGAGGTGACCTCCGTCGAGGTCGCGGGGCCGGGATTCATCAATCTGAGGCTGGCGCGCGGCGTGTGGGAAGAGGAGCTCGAGGCGATCCTCGCCGCCGGGGCGGATTACGGGCGCTCCGGCATGGGCGAGGGGCGGACGGTCAACGTCGAATATGTCTCGGCCAACCCGACCGGGCCGATGCATATGGGCCATTGCCGGGGCGCGGTGGTCGGCGACGCGCTGGCGAGCCTGCTCGAACATGCCGGCCACAAGGTGATCCGCGAATATTATGTCAACGACGCGGGCGCGCAGGTCGACGTGCTCGCCCGCTCCGCGCACCTGCGTTATCAGGAGGCGCTCGGACGCCAGATCGGCGCGATCCCCGACGGCCTCTATCCGGGCGACTATCTGAAGCCGGTCGGCGCCGCGCTGGCCGCAGAATTTGGCGAGACCTATGCCGACGCGGCCGAGAGCGAATGGCTGGAGATTTTCCGCCGCCATACCGTCGCGGCGATGCTGGAGCTGATCAGGACGGATCTCGCCGGCCTTGGCGTCCATCACGATCTGTTCGCCTCCGAGCGCGAGGTGCAGGACTCGGGCGCGGTCGACCGCGCGCTCGCTCTGCTCGACGACAAGGGGCTGGTCTACAAAGGGACCCTGCCGCCGCCCCGGGGCAAGACGGTCGAGGATTGGGAGCCGACCGAGCTGCTCCTGTTCCGCTCGACGCAGTTCGGCGACGACCAGGACCGGCCGATCAGGAAATCCGACGGCAGCTGGACCTATTTCGCCGCCGACACCGCCTATCACATGCAGAAGCTTGAGGCCTCCGACGAGCTGATCAACGTCTGGGGCGCCGACCATACCGGCACGGTGAAGCGCACCCAGGCCGCGGTCGAGGCGCTGGCCGGCCGGCCCGCGCTCGACGTCAAGCTGGTGCAGATGGTCCGCCTCCTGCGCGACGGCGAGCTGGTCAAGATGTCGAAGCGGTCGGGCAGCTTCGTCACCCTCGCCGAAGTGGTCGAGGAGGTGGGCCGGGACGTCGTCCGCTTCACCATGCTGACCCGCAAGAACGACGCCCAGATGGACTTCGATTTCGCCCGGGTGGTCGAGGCGTCGAAGGACAATCCGGTCTTCTACGTCCAATATGCCCACGCCCGGATCTGCTCGCTGCACAGGCGGGCCGAGGAGGCGGGGATCGACCTGCCCGAGAGGGCCGACCTGTCGCTGCTCGAAGAGGACGAGCTGGCGCTCATCGGCTTGGCCGCCCAGTTCCCGCGGATGATCGAGGGCGCCGCCTCGGCGCACGAGCCGCACCGGATCGCCTTCTACCTGGGCGACCTCGCCGCCGCTTTCCATGCGCAGTGGAACAAGGGCAATGACGAACCCGAGAAACGTTTCCTCCTGGCACAGAATCCCGATTTGACACGGGCGCGTATGGCTTTGGCGGCCGGGATCGGGCAAATATTGAAAAACGGCCTCGCGGTCATGGGCGTGACCGCGGCCGAGGAGATGCTGTGATGCCGCGACGGCGAGGCGGTCGGGACGGTGCCGGCGGAGATGACGCCGCCCAAGGGGATGCTGCGATGAGCGACGCGCGCGACGAGGACGATCTGGAGCTGGCCGACGAGGACCGGCTGCCCTGGCTCGAGGCGGTGGAGGAAGAGGAAGACGAGGGCGGCTCCTCGGTCGCCAAGCTGGTCGCGGCGATCCTGATCGGCCTGGTCGCGATCGGCGTGATCGTCGGCGGCCTGTTCTGGGTCGGCAATCGCAGCCAGCCCGGCGGCAATGGCGAGGTGATCGCGGCGGAGGAGGGCGACTATAAGGTCCGGCCCGCAAATCCCGGCGGGATGAACGTCGCCGGCGAAGGCGACACCGCTTATGCCGCCAGCGAGGGCGCCCAGCCCAAGGGCAATCTCAACGTCGATGCGGTCCCCGAGGCCCCAGTCACGCCCGCGCGCCCGGCCGCCGCCCCGCGTCCCGCCCCGGCTCCCGCCCGGCCGGCCGCACAGCCGCCCCGCCCCGCGCCGCGCCCGGCACCGGCGCCGAGCGGCCCGACCATCCAGCTCGGCGCCTTCTCGAGCCAGGCCGGAGCGAACGCCGCCTGGACCTCGCTTTCGGCCCGCTTCCGCTATCTGGCGCCGCTCGCCCATTCGGTGGTCCCCACCCAGGTCGGCGGGCGCACGCTCTACCGCCTGCGCGCCTCGGGCGCCGGGGCCGCTGGCATCTGCCAGCGCCTCCGCGCCGCCCGCGAAGCCTGCTCGGTCGTTTCCTAGCCGCGTCCAAGGCGCGCGAATTGCTCGCCGATTTTGGGACATTGCCACGTAAAAGCAATGCCTTGTAAGAGAGTCCCTTATAAGGGAACTCCCTTATAAGGGAAGTTGGGCCGCCTGCAGGCTTGCTTCTTGGCCCTCTCGCTTACGCCTTCGCTTACGCCTTCGCTTACGCCTGCGCTTGCGCCTTCGCTTGCGCACTCGCTTACGCTCTCGCTTAGCCCTCGCTTGGCCCTCGCTTATGCCCTGGCTTGCGCCTTGGCTTGCGCCCTTCCGTTCGCCCCTCCCGTCGGTCCCCCTCCACACTCGCTTGGGTCCCGGCCTTTCCGCCCTCCCTTCCGGTGGAGGGGTTTGATATGGGGTGGGGATGCTGCAGGCGATCTTCGGGCTTTCGGGGCCCACCCTCACCGACGATGAGCGGGCGCTGTTTCGCGCGGCGGATCCGGCGGGGTTCATCCTGTTCGCGCGCAATTGCGCCGATCCGGTGCAGCTCGGCGCGCTGACCGACGCCCTGCGCGAGGTTTCGGGGCGGGCCGATGTGCCGATCCTGATCGACCAGGAGGGCGGAAGGGTGACGCGGATGAAGCCGCCGCACTGGCCCGACTTTCCGGCACAATGGCGGTTCGCCGAGCTCTACGCAAAGGCGCCGATCAGCGCGATCGAGGCGGCCCGGGTCAACGCCGAGGCGATCGCGGTCACTTTGGTCGCGGCCGGCATCAACGTCGATTGCCTGCCCCTGCTCGACGTGCGCCAGGAAGGCGCGCACGACGTGATCGGCGACCGCGCTCTGGGCGCCGAGCCGATGCAGGTCGCCGCGCTCGGCCGGGCGGTGCTGGACGGGCTGGCGGCGGGCGGCTGCGCCGGCATCGTCAAGCATGTCCCGGGCCACGGCCGCGCGGCCGCGGACAGCCACAAGGAATTGCCGGTGGTGACGGCCGACGCCGGGGCGCTGGCGATCGACATCGCCCCGTTCCGCGCGCTGAAGGACGCCCCGATGGCGATGACCGCGCACGTCCTCTACCCCGCCTGGGACGCAAACCGGCCGGCCAGCGTCTCGCCGACGATCATCGAGGAGGTGATCCGCGGCGAGATCGGCTTTGCCGGGCTGCTGATGTCCGACGACCTCGCCATGGAAGCGCTCGACGGCAGCCCGGCCGAGCGCGCCCGCGCGGTGATCGACGCCGGCTGCGACCTCGCCTTGCACTGCTCGGGCCTGCTCGCCGAGATGGAGGCGATCGCGGAAGCGCTCGGCGCGCTGGAAGGCGAGGGGCTGGCCCGGCTCGAACGGGCGATGGCGGGGACCGGCAAGGCTTCGGCGAAGACGTATGAGGACATGGCGGCGAAGCGGGACGCGTTGCTGGCTTATGCTTAGTCAAATCGAGGTCGGCGTCCGCGACCTCATGGCCGACACTACGACGCGCGACTTTCATTCGCCCACCTGACCCTCATGGCCCGCGAGCCGGCCTTGGTCGAAAAACCCTTGCGCCCCAGGTCCCCGCGCAGCTGCTTCCGGTTGCTGTCATGATCAGCCTCGAAGGATATCCGAAATGACTCCGAACCGGCGCGATTTTCTCCAGATGGCAGCGGCGATGGGTGCGGCGCTGGCCTGGGCCGGTCCGGCGCGCGCAACGCGCACGGACTGGCGGGAGCGGCGCGATCTTTACCCCGAGGGCGTGGCTTCGGGCGATCCCGCGGCTGACAGCCTCATCCTTTGGACGCGGCGGCCATATGACAGTGGCGAGCGTGCCAGACTCACCGTCGAAATCGCGACCGACCAGGCGTTTCGCCGCGTCGTCGCCACCTCTCCCGCCACCGTCTCGGCCGCCTCCGACTGGACCTGCCGCGTGCTGGTCGGCGGGCTTCGCCCCGGGCGGGTCTACTGGTATCGTTTCGTCGATGCCGAGGGGCACGGCAGCCGGATCGGCCGGACCATCACCGCGCCGGCCGAGGATGATGCCCGCCCGGTCAAATTCGCCTTCGTGAGCTGCCAGAATATCAACGAAGGGTTCCAGCACGCCTATCGCCGGATGATCCATGAGGATGAACGCGCCCAACGCGCCGAGCAGCTCGGCTTCGTGCTGCATCTCGGCGATTTCATCTACGAGGTCGTCCAATATCCCGAAGAGATGGCGACCCGTTACGATCGCCGCATTGTCGAGATCGTCCGCCTCGCCGAAAGCATCAAGGTCGGCAATTTCCACCTTCCCCTGGATCTGGCGGGCTATCGCGCCATCTATCGCGCGTATCTGCGCGATCCCGACATCCAGGACGCCCGCGCGCGCTGGCCGTTCGTGGCGATGTGGGACAACCACGAATTCTCCTGGCAAGGCCGGCAAAGCCTCCTCAAGGCCGGGCGGCTCGAGCGGCCCGCACAGACCATCAAGGTCGCCGCCAACCAGGCCTGGTTCGAATATCAGCCGGCGCGGATCAGCAAGCCGAGCGGCCCCGGCCTCGACCGGTTCGACCCACCCGCCGTCGCGGACGCACCGCTCACCGATTTCGACGATAACGGTCTCAGCCAGGAGCCGAACAATCTCGCCGCGATCGGCAGCCTGACCGCCTACCGGGCGCTGCGCTACGGCGCCCATCTCGACCTGATCGTCACCGACCAGCACAGCTATCGGATGCAACATCCGCTGACCCTGCCGGAGGCGGAGGGCCTCGGCAGCGCGCCCGATGCCCTTTCAGGCTTCATCCCCGAAGAGGTGCTCGAGATTCTCGACGCCGGCCGCGCCTATAATGGCGGCAATCCGCCCGACACGATCTCCTTCGCGGGAACCGACACCCCCAATTACCGGAAGACAAGCGCGCCCTTCACCATCCTCGGCGCGCGTCAGAAAGGCTGGTTCCTCGATCGCCTCCGCCGGTCGCGCGCGACCTGGAAAATATGGGGCAATTCGCTCGGCGCGCTGGACTGGCGGGCCGATCCGCAAAACCTGCCGGAGGGCTTCACCGAGCGCTGGCCCGGCGCGGGCTATACCAATGCCGCCACCGATTATGGCGGGGCCTATCACGAGCTGGGCGAAATCTACGATCTGGTGCGGGACGCCGGCATCACCGGCTTCGCCATCGTCTCGGGCGACCGGCACAGCTTCTGGGCCGGCTATGCCGCCAAAAGTCTGCCGCCCAAGACGTTCGAGCCGGTCGGCCTGTCCTTCGTCACCGGTTCGATCTCCAGCCCCGGTCAGGTCGAAGCCTTCGAGCACAGTTTCCCGCGCGAGCATGCGTTGCGCCCGCTCTACATGGCCGATCGCCCGGGAAGCGAAAAGCCGCATCCGACGGTGAACATGCTGATGCTGCACGGCGTCCGCTCCTGCCTCGAATATGCGCGCAGCGGCGATCTCGAGGCGGCCCGGGCGATCTCCAATCCGGCGCTCGCGCCGCATCTCGAATTCGTCGACATGGGCGGCCATGGCTATTCGACGGTGCGTCTGTCGGCGACCGAGCTCAGCACCGAGTTCGTCTGCATCCCGCGCCCGTCGGCGGCCGAGCCGCGCCCCGACGGCGGCCCGCTCCGCTATCGCGTCGCCCATCGTGCGTCTCTCTGGCGCGCCGGCGAACGGCCGCGGCTCGAGCAGCGCGTGATCGAGGGCGATCCGGGCCTCGCGATCTGATGCGATAACGAGACGTCCGCTCCTTGCCGAATGCGGCCTGGCCGCTTCCGGCAGCTTTCGACCCATTCGGACCGTCTCCCGATCGGCTTGATCCAGCCATCCGGCTGGTTCAAACTGAAATTGTGGGCGCTTGCCTTGAATGTCACGCCAGCGGAGGCCTGCCCTGACCATATTTGCCGATCACGACGCCTACATAGCCGAGGCTCCTGAAAATCTTCGCCCGCTGCTGGTTCGATTGCGTGCTCAACTCGCGCGCGCGCTTCCTGACGCCGAGGAAGTCATCGCCTATAACATGCCGGGGTTCAGGATCGGACAATCCATCGTCGCGGGTTATGCGGCGTTCAGCAAGCAATGCGGCCTCTATCTTTTTCCTTCCGCCATCGCGTCGCATGCCGACGACATTGAAGCGGCCGGGCTCAAGTCTACCAAGACCGGCGTCACCTTCTCGCCGGGCCAGCCGATCCCCGACGGGCTCGTCGAGAAACTCGCTTTGGCTTCCACAAGGGCTCAAAATCCCTGAGCGGGCCGATTCGGCATCGCTCGTTTTGCCGAAGCTTGACGCGACGGTTCAGGACGTTGCTCCCGTCCCGATGCGAGCCTAGGTTCGGGCGCGTGATGCGCCTCCTGCCCTTGCTGTTCGTGGCGCTTTCCGCCTGCGTTGCGAGCCCGCTCCGCTATGTCCGACGAAAGAATGAGGTATCGACGGACACCCGGTAACGCGCGAGGTCCATTGAGGACGACGTCGGCCAGGATTTCGACGCACGGCTTGCTCCTCCTTTCCACCATGCAGGTCGTGCGCTCGCCAAGTTTCGCCACGACCACCAGATCCGCACTGGCGAACTGCAGCTCGAGCGGCATGGACGGCACGGCGTTCGCATGAGACGAGGTTGCGCCGAGCCAGGAAAGAAGGGCGAGCCGGGCGAGCGACGAGAGCCTCATGAGGCACCTCACTGAAATTGGATCGGGTGGAGGCTGGCAGGTGCGGCGACCGTCGGCAATGGGTGGCAAGCGGACATTCCCCGATCCGGGCGGGCCCTCTAAGATGCAGGCAAGCCGATCCTTCCGCCAAGGGGTGCGCCATGACGACAGACGAGGATCGGAACTCCAAAGTCGGATGCCTCGCGCTGCTGGTCGTGGCCGGCGGGCTCTATTATCTGGCGAGCGATCCGCGCGCGGGCGAGTGGCGGGACAAGGTGGCCGCGGTCAGGGACGAGTGCATCCGGACCGGTCGAGCGGCCTTTGAGGCGCGCCATCCCGGCGTCGCAATGAGCCGCGAGCAGGCGGCGGACCTGGTGGGACGCTGCTTCAGGGAGGCGAGACGGCCTCCGAACTAGGGGCGAAGGCGCCCATACCGAAAGGGCCTGGGGCCGAACCGCCCGGTCTCTCGGTGCCTCTGCGCCTGTGCGCGAACCAGGGTCTTTACTCTTGCAATGTAGGAATTGGTCTGATCCATCCTGCTGGATGGAACGAAGCAAGAACTTCGAGTCGCCCCGGCCAGAGATCGCGCGTTGGCCTGCCCCTGGCGAAAGCCGGGGAAAGCGTCGAGGCGCCGGCTCAGGCGTTCACTTTGTCCACTTTGGACGCCGAACCGCCGCGCGCAGGCGTACAGGTCGTCCAATTCGCCCCTCGAACTGCCCGCGCAGGCGTCCATGTCGTCCACTTTGGCGCCGCAACCCGGCGCCGCGCCGGAGTCCGCGCCCGCGAGCGCTCCCGCTGCTTTTCCCTGAATGCGGTGCTCGACCGGCGGCGCAAATGACCCGTTTTCGCGCGGGCCATCGAGGGGACGGCGGCGCGGGTTAGGTTAAAATGCGGGGAGGGGACAGTTACCTAACTGTCCCCGGGACAGTTAGGTAA
>Ga0190265_10003128_pt1 | contig 11273 bp, 4 predicted proteins | sample Popmic124T_FD_133135 | JGI IMG/M metagenome (GOLD analysis project Ga0190265, IMG submission 133135) | Populus adjacent soil microbial communities from riparian zone of Indian Creek, Utah, USA - 124 T | ecosystem: Environmental > Terrestrial > Soil > Riparian zone | place: USA: Utah | collected...
ATCGGTGATCGTCCAGTCGGTGACATGGAACAATCCATCGGCGGTGCTTGCACTGAAGTTCCGAGTCGCGACGCTGTCCTCGTATTGCCACGGGGTGCCGGTTCCGTCGCTGCCGAGAAACCCATAAATGTCAATAATGGTCCCGCCATCGGCCAACGCGACCGCATCGTCACCATTGCCGCTGATCCCATCGACATACGCATTCGCGACAATCGGACCTGCCGGGTACCCCGGCGGAGCATACGTGGATTCAAACTGGGCTTGCCCGTTCTGTCCGCTGCCGGCCGCAACATACGACTCTCCGGCGAGAATCGTCATCCCGCTCAAATCATGATCGATTTCGACGGCCGTAGGGCTGTTGGACACGATGATTCCGGATCCGGCAGAGAAGGTATACGGCGACGACCCGGTGTTGGTGATTTCCACGTATTTCGGAGTACCGCCGGTTCGATCGCCATCAACGATTTCGCTGATGATGATGCAATAATTCGGACAGCCTTCGTCGCAGTTCGTCCCATCGCCATAATAACCGCCAGCGAAATTCTCGATGCATTCCCTACGCGTCACCACGTCGCAGATGTCATCGTGGCAGCAAGCCCCCGTGGGAATCGGACAATCCTCGTCGCCCGGCTGGACCTCCTCGTCGTCATTGGTTGTCCGAAGCAGGAGCTGATAACCGGCGTCGACCGGATCGGCGCTGTTATCAGACTGGCCGAAGATCCCGGTCAGATTGGCCGGGCCTATGGGGATGTTTTCAAATTGAAGATTCAGCCCGGGATGGGCGATTCGCACGGTGAATGTAGTGGTTCCATCGGTCACGATGTAGTTGCGTCCAAATGCACCGGCATCATAGAACGGCGGCTCAAGCTCGATGAACTGCACGCATTCCACCCGAACCACTTCGCTTTCCAATCCCTCGGCCGTCGGGCTTTGATCCTGGAAATCGGCGGGTTCCACAAGGAAGGGCGCCGGCGCGCCCGGATTTCCGGTTGTCGCAATGAGCTCCAGCGGCGTGGTCCCGTTGTCCAGCTCAAACAGGCCGTTGAATATGTTGACGGTGCCCCGCAACTCAACCTGGGCGCCGAGCCCGCCGGCGTTGGCCAGGATCGACACAATAAGCGTCTGGGGCCCAAAAACGGTAAGAGCACTTTGATTGTCCTCGCCGCTACCATCCTGCAACTGGAAGCTGGCCACTTCCGGGTTTCCGCCGATGACGAGATCCGTCACGGACGAAATCACGCCGCAGACGCGGGCGCTCGCCCCGTCAGGCAGGGTGCGGGTCTGAGCGATGTTCGAGCACCCGCCCGTGCAGGGGTTCGGCGTGCAGGTGGTGCCATCGCCGCCGTAAGTGCCGCCGACGCTCTGGCACGAAGCCAGCGATTGAACGCCGCAGTTGGCCCCCAGGCAGCATCGCCCCACGCAGGGATTCTCGTCACAATCGTTGCCCAGGCCCGCAAAGAGGCCTCCGGCGGAGTCGCAGTCCTCCTCGGAGACATCCGTGCAGACTGAGTTCACGCAGCAAGCGCCGGTGGTTGGAATGATGCACGTCTCCGGATCACAGATCGTATTGTTGCCCTGATAGGTCCCGCCATCGCTTTCACACTCATCCTCCGTGAGCTCGAAGCACGCCGCGGCGCAGGGCGTCTCGGCCAGCGCCGCCACCACGAACGGCTGGATATCCGCGCCGTTGTCGGCCAGATCAGGCTGCATGTCCGCGCAGGCGTCGTAAACATTGTTCAAGAGCGCGGTCACGAATGGCCCCGCGTCCAGATCGTCGACCACCTGATCGCCATTGAGATCGCCGGGGCAGCATTCAGCGCCGCGCGGCGCCGGGCAGCAGGCCCCGGTCGGCGGGAGCGCCTGGCAATTGAAGACGTCGGCGAAGGCGTCCGCCACGCAGAGGTTGTCGATGACCTGCTGGAAATTGACCCCTGCGTTCGCCTCCCGAAAGGCAAACGCCACGATCGGCGTGCCGACGCCGCCGATGATCGAAAGGCTGAAATCGGCTTGGGTTACCGGGTCTATCCATAGCCGGCCTTCACCGGTGTCGAAGCTATAAGAGCTCACGACCGTGTACGTGGTGCCGAAGCTGAGATTGGAAGGCCATAGGTCAACCCCGGAGTTCCCCGGCGCGGTGCTGTCGGAAATTCCGAGCCGATAGCCGCTACCCCCGGCGCTGGGTGGCAGCAGGAATACACGCGTACGAAATATTGACGTGTTCTGAAAAAAGTGCGCGAAATAGACCGGCGTCACGGTACCCGCGATGGTTGGGACCGTTAGATCAAAAGCCGCGTAAACAGTCGTGCCGGCGCTGATTGCACCGCCGAATGGCAGATTGGCATCTTCGCTCTGGCCCGTCTGTACGAGCGTGATTTGCCCGTTATTTACCTGAATTTGCCCGACAGTGCCGCTGTGGTTTGCCCAGGGGCTGCCCACCGTCACCAGCGGGCCGTTCGGATACGTGAAATCGTCGCTCACGATCTGCGCGGCGACCGCAGGAGCTGACACCGCCGCGAGAGATGCGAATAAAACGCAACACGCTACCCCGAGAATCCGTCCTCTCAGTTCAATCTTCATCTTTCGAATCTCCTCCACTTTCTTGTTCGATCCGGTTTTTCCGAAATCCAAATGCGTTTTGATCTTTCAATCTGCGCGAAACCGCGGCACGGCGAGTTTTCCGTTCGCCTTGGCCACCGGGCGCAGAGTGTAAGTTGCGACGATTCAGCTTGCTTTGAGCTTGGGTGTTCTTTGCGCTAAATCAGCCGGACGCTCTGTCCGCTGACCTGCCTCCCCACGATGGACGCTTCTTTCGCGGAGCGTCTTACTTCCGCGATGCCGCCATTATAGCCCAACGGCCGGATCGCTGAAAGCCTTTTGGACGCCGTCGGAATGGAAAACGACAAAATCTCCTGTGAATTCCGGGTGTCCCGTTTCACAGGATGCTCCCAAAACCCGCCAGCACGTCTGAATCCTGCGCGTCGCAGCGCCGTGGCGGGCAAGTTGCACGGGCATTTTCAGGTGAGGTGAGGTCGCCATCCCCGCCGCGACGGGCAGGCATTGCGGAGGGGTTTCTGAACCAAACTGTCGTACCAGCACCCAATGACGAGATTGCTTTACGCGGAAACGTGGTCGCCTAGAATGTCTTTCAGTTGGCGATCTTTCCCGCGAGCCGAAGTGGCGGAATTGGCAGACGCGCCGGATTCAAAATCCGGTTCCCGCAAGGGAGTGAGGGTTCAAGTCCCTCCTTCGGCAGTATTCGTTAATGCTTTGCTCTTCGTGATCATGAAAAGGCTCCCACGGCATGTCGCCGCGGGAGCCTTTCTTTGTGACTAGCACTGCTAACTCGGTGGGGCTGACAACCCGTCAGCGCATCATGGGCTTGTGACGTCCACGACGAATGGACCAGGAATACTGCCGGTCCAACCGCCGGGATTTGCCACTAAGAGTCGATAAGTTTGGCCGGGAGTCAACGTGGTCATCGTAATGCGGCTGAAGAAACCATCCGCTCCGCACCCAGTCACGTCTTCGGAACAAGCAACCTGAGTCAACGCCCCGCAATTCCCGGAATACAGCGCGATAATCGAGTCTTTGAAAATCCCGGGGGCGCTCGTCGGATTCGGCGGCGAGTTGCAGGTGCCAACGGTAATCGAACCATTCGCCGGCGCCACAAACGAATACCAGACAGTGTGGTTCGTGTTGCCAGGAACTGCCTGCCACTGACAGGACGGGCTGCCTGCTGGTAGCTCCGAATCCGGACCCGTGGCCGGCCCCGCGGAAGTATTATCACCATTGAGTTGAGCACCATTGATGTTGGCGGTGATGTCGACCGCGCCCGCGCAACTATCGTTCGCGGGGGCGGGCGGAGGACAGACTATCTCGCCACACAGAGTTCCAAGACCTTGGAAGGTGCCGCCGCCTGTCTCGCACGCGTCCTCATCGGTCGCAGTCGTGCAGTCGCCAGCCGTACAGCAAGCGCCGGAGCCATCCACCGGTGTGCAGGTCACCGTGGCCGTGTAGGTCCACGGCCCGAGTGCGCAAGTGTTGCCGCCGAAGTCCGCATCCCCGACGAAGAGCCAGTAAGTGCCCGCGCTGACGATCGCAGTGCTGGTCACCGGCGTACAGGGAGCTCCGACGTCATCGTCGAGCGCGACCGCAGGCGGGCAGCCGCCGGCGGAGTCGAAGATAAACAACTGCACATCGAAGTCGCCCGTCACCGCCCAGTCGATTTGACTCGCCCCAGCGACGGTGATCTGGTACCAGTCTGTGTCGCGACCGACGGCGTCGTCGCCCCAGCCCGTACCGCAGACCGTCTGACCGCAGGTAAGCGGCGTGAAGATGTTCGGCGTCGAATTGCAGCCGCCATTAAAGTTATCCGTCAAGATGCCGCAATTCCCTTCCAGTTCACTATCGGTGCAGGTGACGCATGAATCGCATGCGACATCGGCACAGAGCTGGCCGCTGGTGAACACGCCGTTGCAAAACGCTTCAGGCACGTCTTCGCAGAAGCCATTTAGATTGCAGCAGGCGCTGGGTGTGGCGGGGGTGCAATCCAGCGAGAAGTTGGTAATGCCGCCGCCTTCGCCAGTCCCCCAGTCGCCGATCTGGATCCAGTAGGTCGTCCCTGCGGTCGCCGGGAACAGCATGAGGATCGGCTCGGCGTCGCCGCAGGCTTCCTGAACCAGCGTGTTGCAATTGGGACCGGAATAGACGGCCGCGACGATGTCATAGAACGGACCTCCGTTATCGACCTCGGCAGCCAGCACGCAATCCTCATCCGGGGTGAACTGATACCAGACTGCGTTCTGCACCACCGTGGCGCCGCCAACATTGCAGGAGCCGGCGCTCGGCGGATCGGCCAGGGCCGTGTTGTTGTCGAAGGTGAAGCTGAACGGAACCGACTCGATCACCGTGGCGGCTGCGCAGGTTTCCGCGGGCGGATTGGCCGCGGCACACGGATTCGGATCGCAACCCGAATCATCACCCAGATAAATGCCGCCTGAGGCCTCGCACGCGCCTTCGGTCTGCACGGTGCATGCATCGCCGGCATCGCAGCAGGCGCCGGTCGCGGGAACGCAAGAAGGCGGATCACCGCAAGGCGCGCCATCCGCCAGCGAGAGTTCGAACGTTCCCGTCGTGGTGGAAAACCCACCGACTCGGACATAGTAGAGCTGTCCCGACGCCGAGCAGAAACTCAACCGCGACCGCCGATTAATCGTTCCCGGCGGAATGTGGCAGGCCGGATCATTCGGGGTGGCATCATCGTTGCCCGCAACGCAGAGCAATTCGACGCACGACGGCCCGCAGAAAACTTCGATCATCGTGTCGAAGTTCGTTCCAGGGTTGCAGGTGCTGACGGTGATCGTGTTGCCGGTACCAATGAAGCTGTACCACACGGCTTGATTTGACGCTGTAAAGAGCCCGCACGGAGCCGGATCGAGGTCATCGGTGCTGCTCAGATTGTCACCGATCGTGTTCGAAGGAACCGCGACCAGAATCGCATCCTCGCAGACATCCGGGATGGAGGGGCATTCGGTCGCACAGGTTTCGCCCGGCGTATGCGTGCCTCCAGCGCCGTCGCATTCTTCGACGGTGGTGTCATCCTGGCAAACCGCCCCGTTATCGATGCAGCAGCGGCCGGTTTCCGAGCAGGTCTTGTTCTCGAAATCGACCAGCGCCGCGGCAAACGCCGCCACGTCGTCCTGATCGACATCCTGATCGGCGTCCATGTCGGCACAGCCGCAATCCGGACCAGGGATGCCACCCGCAGCGCCCACGGCGCAATCGGTGAAGGGTTGAATGTCGCGGCCATCAAGCCGGCCGTCGCCGGTCAGGTCGGCGGGGCAGCTTGCGCATTCGGGGAATCCGCACGCGACGGTCAGCACGAAATCATCGCCCGGCTCGCCGCTGTTGGCGAACGTATCCACGATGATGAAATAAGTCGTTCCGCCAATCGCGGTGAACGTAACTTCCTCAAGCGACCCGCTGCCGCCGGAGTCGTCGCCCGCTACGCACGTTACGTTTTCATTGGCACAGTCCGTGACCACGTACAGACCCAGATCGAATGCGACCGGGTCCATGGTGATCGTGACTTCGCGGTCAATCGGAAAGCTGAAAGAATAGACAACGTCAGGTCCCGCCGAATCAAACCCGGAGCAGCCGGTCACATCATCGAAGGTGTAGTCATCGGTTGCATCGATGTTCGTGCCGTTGACAACGTCACCGCATGCGACGGCCGTCGCCGTTTCGCACGTGTCATTTGCCGGCGGCAAACAGGAACCGACAACGCAAACCTCGTCTGGCGTGAATTCACCAAATATGTCCGCGCAGTGGTCTTCGGTGAAGTCGCCGCAGGCCGGCGTGCCTTCGTTGTCGTAGCAGCACTTGGCGGTCGGGCATGCTTCCGGAGATCCGCAAGCAGTTCCGGCCGTAAAGATGCCGCCAAAATCATTAATGCACGAGAGCTCGTTGGTGTCGTCGCATTGCTCGCCGTTTTCGGCGCTGAACCAGCAGCAACTGCCGCCGCAGGTTTCGGGTACGCAGTCGACTGCACCCGAGAACACGTCGCCGTTCGCTTCGAGGCAGTCGCCCGGCGGCACGTCATTTTCACAGGTTCCATCGAATCGGCAGCACCCTCCGGTTTCGCTGCAAGTGACATTCAGCGTCAATCGCCCGCCGGCCACCGCAGCCGACGTGCCGAACGATCCGAATTGAAGCCAATAGGTGGTGCCTGCGGTGGCGTTGATTTGAATGCTGTACGGTTCCGGGTCATCGTCGCACTGCAGCTGCGTCAAGCTGCTGCAATCAACCCCTGACCAGATGATGTACACGCCGTCAAAGGTCGCTGGATTCGCCTGAATCGACAGCAAGCAGTCTGCGGTGGCAGTGTATTTGTACCAGACATCGCGCTTGGTCTCGGTCGCGGTTGTGCTGTTGCAGCCGACGATGGGAGCAACGAACGGCGATGCAGTGGCCGCCCGCGTATCGATGCAGTCGTTTGAATAGGGCAACAACGCGGACAGATCAAGTGCGGTCGCACAATTGTCGTTAGAAGGAACGGACGCAACGCAAGGCAACGCACAGCAGGGGGTGCCGCTGTCCGTCACGAGCAATTCGAAATTACCGAGTTGGGTGCCGAAACCGCCGACGCTCAGATAATAGATCTGTCCTGGAACCGTGCAAAGCACGAGACGGGACTTCCGATTGATTAACGGCTCCGCCGCTGTTTCACACGCGGCATCAAATGGAGCGGCCGCATCATCGTTACCGGCCACGCACTGCGTCGCCGGGCAATTGCACCACACTTGAAATTTAGTATCGAAATCAGTGCCCGGAAGGCAGGTTGTGATTGTATAGTTATTGCCGTTGCCGACGAAGGTATACCACATTCCCTGATTGACCGAGGTCGTTCCGCAGCTTACCTGCGTATCGTCGGTTGCGGTGGAATTATTGCCGGTCACGCTGGTCCCGAGTGTCAACGGGATTGCAGTCGAGCAAACGTCGTTGGGCACGCCAGGTCCTCGCGGATCACCCTGCGAATCTCCCTCGCTTGAAATGAGTGCTTCAAGAAATGCATTGACTTGCGGAAAATCGTCGGTTCCCAGAACGCTGATCGCCTTGTCAACATCCTGTTCCCCGTATTGCTCAACCAAAACCTTCAGTTGGTATGCGTTCTCCGAATTATTTGATGGCGATTGGTCTGCGCGAACCTGCGATGCAGCGACGCTCAATGCGAAGACGCTACATAGCAAGCCGCTACACATACAGCGGATCTTCTTCCCTACTAACATGCGATTGCCTCCTTCGTGGTTCATTTTTCCCTAACCAAGCGTGAATGGAAAATAACGTCGGCGCAGGCCGGCGACGCCGCCGGTTGCGACTCGTGCGCGAAAATGAGCGATTGCTCGCGGTGCGACAAGAACCTTCCCCTAATCCCGTCTTGGGGGAAGAAGCGCAGAACTTCCTTCTTCCCTCTCTTCTTTCCTTCGCCGGACCCTTAAGACGGACCGGGCGATGCGTTACCCGAAATGACTCAGGCAAAAACCCCAAAGAAACCCCGAAAAGCCGCCGAGTCGTAACGCAGAGTTTGAGCGTAACAAGGCCGTAATCCTAAAGCAAGAATATCACGGGAATTTATTTGGCAAAGTCGTAGTTAGCTCCCAGCGCACTTCGACGGCCGAAAACGTGCGTCCTGAAACGCTCGATGTCCGAGGCTCATCTCGGTCGCCGCGGCACGTCCAGCACGACCTCGACATCCACCACGAACAAGGGCTGTCGCGTGGCGGCGCGCAAAACTTCCCCGAGAAGTATGAATGGTATAAACATCGCCAGTACAATGGCTTGCGTCACCACCGTTACAACCGCCACCATCACTTCGAAAATTACGCCCACGAGCTTCGCCATGATCTCCACGAGCACAAATCCAAGTGCCGCGAACGCCGCCACATGAAATTCGGCGAGCACCAGAACGAGCTGTGCACGAGCGGTCACTTTCTCCATCGGTGTGCTCGACGGATTCTCAAGTATCTTCAACATAGACGCTTCCGCGATCTTTGCCTTGCCAAAAGGATCCTCGGGCGGCGCCTCATCCGAGATATCGATGCCCAGCAGATCCCGAACGTCATTCGCCAGATCGGCGGCCGCCTGCTCCAGGTCGATATCGAATGCTGTGGATTGCTCGCGATCCGCCTCGTCCAGTGCGGAGAATGACAGATCGGCCCGGCCGCGAATATGCCGCGTGGAGATTTCGTCATAGGTGATATTCAAGGTTGAGTCGTCGAAGCTCTTGGCCGACGTCACAAAGCCGTTGTCGAACGTGGCGGTCGCCTCGCGTCCCTCCTGATCGTGCAGGATGGCGCCGTTGATATCGCGGATCAGACCAGTCTCGAAGAATTCGCCGAAGACGAAGACAGTTTCACCTGTCGGCAGCCGGATGGCTCCGAGGGTGTCGCTGGATGTGTCCGAATTCGCGAACAGGCCAAGCGGGTTGTTCGGATCGAAATCCGAAGGCGGCAGGGCGGTCGAGCAGCCCGTGAAACCGATGATCTGCACTCCGCAGAGCACGCTGATGACGCAATGGCCCACGGCCGAGGACGAGAGACGGCGAATTTGCATGGGGAGAACTCCGACGACAACGCGAGGTCCAACAATTATCGGGCGATGGGGTGTGCCCTGCAAGCCCGGATGCACAAAAGCCGATCTGGTTTTTTCGAAAGTCCCATGCTGAAGCAAACGCCGTTTAGCCGAGGCCCGCCAGGGCCCCGGAGAGCGCGGGGACACTACCGCAACAAGAGAAGCGCCATCGACAGAATCGCTAGAACGCAGAGCACCGTCGCGGCAATGATCTTTGCCCCGCGACGCTCTTCGCGCCACTTCTCAAGGCCGGCCCATACCGCCTGAAGATCCACAACGTGCGCATTCGCGAGGTTTTCCGCCTGACCCGGCGCGCGAGAGAGGATTTCGATTTCCACGCCGGCACGTTTCCACGCATCGAGATCGGCGTCATTATTCCAAATTGCTTCGAGCAGATCGTCAGTGGACCAAAACAATACGCGATCAAATCGGCCCGCGCACAGGGCGTCATTCAAATCGTCAGTATCTTTAGGTTGGAACAGCACCGGCTCGACGCCGCGCCGCCTATTGAATGCCATGAATTCGGCACGCGCGGCCTCATTGGACGGCAGCCTCGCGGCGGTGCGAGCGTCCGGCCCGGAAGTCGAATCACGGCCGTGATTTTGACCCATCTTCGCGTGCAGCGGCAAATAATCCTATCGCGCGTACTCTGAAACGATGGCCGTCAGCGTCGCCAGCCCCGCGATGCCGACGACGCCGGCATAGGGAAATATGCTGGCGCCGGTCAACCATGCCGGCCCGCGATATTTCAACACCGGCCGCGCGCCCATGATGACGAGGATGCCGCCGGCGTGCAAACCCGCCGCGAGCCAGAGGTTGCCGGTTTCCAGGAATGCGGCGCAGAGCATCAGCCCCAGCATGAAGTGACCGAGAATCGTCCAGCGGCGCTTCACCGCGCGCACGTAGTGCGCGGCCGCGAATATCGCCGCTGAGAGGACAACCGCGCTGCCATCCGTCAGAGCGGCGGATCGCAGAAGGTCCGCCATGACGATCCCGCGAAACACGATTTCTTCGACGAGAGCCCCAAAAATCGCGGAGAACGGCACGATCGCCAGCTTTCGCATGGTTCGACGGCGATCGAGGTGGGGCGCCACCCGAACCTGGTCGGTCACCAGCCAGACCAGATAGAACACGGACAGGAAGAGCGTCGCCAGCGCCGCGCCCTGACCAAAGTCGGCCATTGAATCATTCAGCGGAAGCAATCGCGCATAGTATTCCGCGACGCCTTCACCGATGAGCAACGGATATGCGACAGCCACGGCCGAGAGCGTCACCTGCGTGACAATCCGCCCCGCCTCACGCACGACGGCCGGTGAGTCGCCCGAGTCGAGCCGCCAGCGCACGCCGAGGCCGTGGCGTTTCAACAGCGCGGTCTGTGCCAGCCACATGATAAGAGGGACAAAAGCAAGCAGGGCGAGGGCGGTCATGTTGCAGCCACGACTCCCTCGGCCGCGCTCAAAGCCCGCGCCGTATATTCGGCATCGCGTCGAAATACCCGAGTCCAGCGATTGTCCGCCCAGAGAAACCAATTCTGCGGGGTGGCGCGAACGAAGCGCATGAATCCGTCCGCCCACAACTGCGTTGCCCGCCTCACGCCTTCGCTACGCCCGCCTTCAGCCCGTGACACCTGCATGACATCAATCGGCGCCTCCGCGTACAGAATTTGCCTTCCCTCGCGATTGCGGCTGAAGAGCGGGAGGATCGGCACCCCGCACACCATCGCCAGCGATGCAGGCCCACCCGGCAAATACGCGGTCCTGCCAAATATCGTGACCGGCGTGCCGCCGTCCCGCTCCTGGGCCAGGTCTGGCGTGATCGCCAGCATTTTTCCCGACCGAATTACCTCGGCGCAGAACATCGCGGACCCCATCGGGTTGGCCGAGTCGCGCGGCTCGATGATGACGTCCAACCCCGCGGCCTCGCACCAGGCCCGCTTCAGATCGACCTTTCGCTGATCCTTCGACCAGCGCAGATAAATTGAAATCGGCAAGGTCTCCCGCAACCGCACGAGCGAAATCAGATAATTCGCGCAGTGCGCCGGCGCAAGGATTCCGCCCCGCGCCTGCACGGTCTGTTTCGCGACTTGGACGGATTCATCCAGATCGACTTCCTCAGAGGCGATCCTGCGAATCTGATCCGGACGA
>Ga0190265_10003129_pt1 | contig 11273 bp, 9 predicted proteins | sample Popmic124T_FD_133135 | JGI IMG/M metagenome (GOLD analysis project Ga0190265, IMG submission 133135) | Populus adjacent soil microbial communities from riparian zone of Indian Creek, Utah, USA - 124 T | ecosystem: Environmental > Terrestrial > Soil > Riparian zone | place: USA: Utah | collected...
CGCGGGCGATGTCCGCCACGGCGGTGGCCCGGAACCCCTCACGACCGAAGCGGGCGATGGCGGCCTCCAGGATGGCCTGGCGGGTCTGCGCGCCCTTGCTCGGTGCCGTGGTGCCCTGGAGTGCCATACGTCACGACGATATCAGAAATGAGCAATTGAGTAAATCACTCAAATCATCTATGGTTACTCTCGGTGACAACGACAGGGAGCACGTGATGACGCTGACCCAGACGAGCAACGCCGACCGCAAGGTCCCGACCCGTCGGATCTCCTTCGAGGAGTCGCTCCAGGACCTGCCGAAGCACTTCGCCAACGACGGCGACCTGATCAGCAGCCACGTCGCGGCCGGCCTCTCCGCCGTCTTCCCCGATGGTGAGGACTTCTTCGTCCGCTCCGTCCGCCACTTCCGCGACCAGATCGCCGATCCCGACCTCAAGCGCCAGGTCACCGGCTTCATCGGCCAGGAGGCCATGCACGGCCGTGAGCACCGGGTGTTCAACGACCGGCTCCACGAGCTCGGCTACCCCGTGAAGCGCATCGAGCGGTTCACGAAGTGGGGCCTCGAGCTGCGCACGAAGGTGGCGCCGGCCAAGGCCAACCTGGCCGCCACCGCGGCGCTCGAGCACTTCACCGCCACGTTGGCCGAGATCGTCCTCACCGACGCCGAGACCCGCAACATGTTCGGCCACCCCGAGGTGCAGAACCTGTTCACCTGGCACGCCCTCGAGGAGTCCGAGCACAAGGCCGTGGCCTTCGACGTCTACAAGGCGGTCGGCGGCACCGAGCGCCTGCGCGTGTGGACGATGACGTTCCTGCGCTGGGGCTTCGTCCTCGGCATGGTCCTGCAGACCGCCATCTCCCTCCTCGGGGACCGCGACACCTACCGGCCCCGCGTGCTCTTCCCGAGCCTGCGCCGCTTCCTGAAGTCGCCGGTGGTCAGCCTCTCGGTGTGGCGCCAGCTCAAGGACTACAACCGCCGCGACTTCCACCCCGACGACAGCAACACCGACGCCCTCGTCGAGCAGTGGCGCACCGAGCTCTTCGGCGACGCGGGCACCCTCAACGACAAGCTGGCCAAGGCCAGCGCCTAGGAGCTACCGCCGTGGAGCACCTCGACGTCCTGGTCGTCGGCGCCGGCCTGTCCGGCATCGGTGCCGGCCACTACCTGCAGACCGAGTGCCCGTGGGCCGACTACGCGATCTTCGAAGCGCGGGACGCCATCGGGGGCACGTGGGACCTCTTCCGGTACCCCGGGCTCCGGTCCGACTCCGACATGTACACGCTCGGCTACTCGTTCCGGCCCTGGAACGGCGAGAAGGCGATCGCCGACGGCGCGTCGATCCTGCAGTACATCAAGGACACTGCGGCCGAGTCCGGGGTCGACGACCGCATCAGGTTCAACACCCGCATCACCGCCGCCGACTGGTCGACCGACGACGGCTGCTGGCGGATCACCGCCGAGCGCACCGACACCGGTGAGACCTCTGAGCTCACCGCAGGGTTCATCTTCTCGTGCAGCGGCTACTACCGCTACGACCACGGGTACGAGCCCGACTTCGAGGGCCGTGGCGACTTCGCCGGGCTGGTGATCCACCCCCAGAGCTGGCCCGAGGACCTCGACTACGCCGGCAAGAAGATCGTCGTGATCGGTAGCGGCGCCACGGCGGTCACGCTCATCCCGGCGCTGGCCGAGACGGCCGCCCACGTCACGATGCTGCAGCGCTCACCGACGTACATCGTCTCCCTGCCGGACAAGAACCCGTTCACGCGCCTTCTCAAGGCCGTGCTGCCGGATCGGTGGGCGGGCACGATCATGCGCTGGATCATGGCGGTCGGCACCCAGTCGAGCTACTTCATCAGCAAGCGCCGCCCCGAGCTGGTGAAGCGCGTGCTGCGGCGCGGCGTCGCGCGCCAGCTCCCCAAGGGCTACGACATGCAGCACTTCACGCCGTCGTACGACCCGTGGGACCAGCGCCTGTGCGTGGTCCCCAACGGCGACCTGTTCAAGGCCATCAAGGCCGGGAAGGCGTCGGTCGTCACCGACCACATCGACCGCTTCACCGAGACGGGGATCCGGCTCCAGTCGGGCACCGAGCTCGAGGCCGACGTCGTCGTGTCGGCCACCGGCCTCGAGCTCCTGTTCATCGGTGGCATCGACGTGACCGTCGACGGCGAGAAGGTCGACGTCCCCAACCGCCTGACCTACAAGGGCATGATGCTCGAGGGCGTGCCGAACATCGCACTGGCGATCGGCTACACGAACGCCTCGTGGACGCTGAAGTGCGACCTCACCTGTGGTGTCGTCACCAGGATGCTCAACCACATGCACGAGACGGGGCTCCGCCAGGCCACGCCGGTGAACAACGACGCGTCGGTCACCGCGGCGCCGCTGCTCGGCCTGAGCTCCGGCTACATCCAGCGGTCCGCGGCCGAGTTCCCCAAGCAGGGGTCGAGGTTCCCGTGGCAGGTGCACCAGAGCTACCTGCGCGACTACCGGGCCATGAAGATGAAGAGCATCGAGGACGACGCGATGGTGTTCTCCAACCCCGCGCCGGCGACTACTTCGCTCGGTACTGCACCTGCAGCTCGGTGAAGCCGTAGAGGCCCCAAGGCCCGTTCTCCACGCCGATCCCGCTCCACTTGGCGCCGCCGAAGGGCTGGTGGGGGGCGAGGGCGAGGTGGGCGTTGACCCACGCTGTGCCGCACTCGAGACGCTCGGCCACCTGGGCGGCGCGGTCGGTGTCGGTGCCCCACACCGAGCCGGACAGGCCGAAGTGGGTGGCGTTGGCCCGGTCGACGACGTCGTCGATGTCGCGGTAGGAGATGACGGGCAGCGCGGGGCCGAACTGCTCCTCGTCGACGATGCGGGTGCCGTCGCTGAGCCCGGCGAGGATCGTGGGCTCGAAGAAGTACCCGTCCCCCTCCATCGGCTTGCCGCCGGTGACGGCGGTGGCGCCTGACGACAACGCGTCGGCGACGAGCATGGACACCCGCTCGTACTGCGGCCGGTTGTTGATCGGTCCGAGCTCGGTGCCCTCCGCGGCGCCGTCGCCGACCTTCGCGGCGCGGGCCTTCTCGGCCAGCGCGTCGACGACGTCGTCGTAGAGCGCCTCGGGCACGTACACCCGCTTGATGGCCGAGCACACCTGGCCGTTGTTGGCGAAGGCGCCCTTGAAGATCTCGGCAGCGACGGTGGCGGGGTCGACGTCGTCGAGCAGGATCGCCGGGTCGTTGCCGCCCAGCTCGAGCGTGACGCGCTTCAGGTCGGGCGCGGCCGAGGCGGCGACCTTCTTCCCCGTCTCCACCGAGCCGGTGAAGCTGACCTTGCGGGGCACCGGGTGGGAGGTCATCCAGGCGCCGAGCGCGTCGCCGCCGCTGACGACGTTGAGCACGCCATCGGGAAGCACGCCGCGGAGCACCTCGCCGAGCTTCAGGGTGGCCAGCGGGGTGTAGGGCGAAGGCTTGAGGACCATCGTGTTGCCGGCGACGAGCGCGGGAGCGATCTTCCACGACGCCAGGATGAGCGGGAAGTTCCAGGGCGTGATGGCGGCGACGACGCCGAGCGGGCGGCGGACGACCTCCGCGAACGCGCGGTCGTCGTCCTGGATCACCTCACGCTGGAGCTCGAGGGCGGCGTAGTACTGCAGCCACGCCGCCGCGCCGTAGACCTCGATCATGGCCTCGCCGATCGGCTTGCCCTGCTCGGCGGTCAGGATGGGGGCCAGCTCTCCGGCGGCGGCGACCAGCGCCTCTGCGGCCTTGAGGAGGAGCGCCCGCCGGGCGGGCTCGTCGCCGCGCCAGTCGCGGTACGCCTTGGAGGCGGAGTCGAAGGCGGCGTCGAGCTGCTCGGCGCTGCACTCGGGGGCGGTCGCGAACGCCGTCCCGAGGGCCGGGTTGATGACGTCGAACGTCGCGCCGGTGGCGACGGCTTCGCCGCCGATCGTCATCGTCTGATCGGACATTGGTGCCCCCCTGTACGGGTGCGTCAGGCATGGCGCACGGTGCCATCCTTGCCCGTTTTCGCGTGGGGTGCTCGTGCCCACGAAGGGGCTACCAGGCCACCTCGTCGCAGCCCTCGTGGTCGTCGGGCTCGATCTGGAGGGTGGCGTGGGAGATGTGGTGCACGTCCATCAGCAGCGACCGGGCCTGGTCGAGCACCGCGTGGGTGTCGGTGCCCGTGCGCACCATCAGGTGGGCCGAGGCGACGTCCATCTCGGAGGTCAGCGTCCACACGTGGAGGTCGTGCACGTCGACGACGCCGTCGAGGCCGCCGAGTGCCGTCTCGATGGCGTCGAGGTCGGTACCCAGGGGAGCGGCCTGCACCAGGATCCGCACGGCCCGGGCGCCGAGCCGCCAGGTGCGGGGCAGGATCCACAGCCCGATGGCGATGCCGACCGCAGGATCGACCCAGCCCCACTCGGTCACCTGGATCGTGATCGCGGCCAGGATCACTCCGACCGACCCGACCGTGTCGGAGAGCACCTCGAGGTAGGCCCCCTCCACGTTCAAGGACTCCTTCGACCCCTCGCGCAGGAGGAGGAAGGCGACGAGGTTCGCAGCCAGGCCCAGCGACGCGACGACGAGCATCGGCCCGCCCAGCACCTCGGGCGGGTCGTCGAACCGGCCGATGGCCTCGACGAGGACGTAGATGGCGACGCCGAACAGCAGCACCGCGTTGGCCAGCGCGGCCAGGATCTCCAGCCGATAGAGACCGAACGTGCGATGGCGGCGCTCGGAGCCGCGGGTGGCCAGCTGGATCGCGGCGAGCGACATGCCCAGCCCCAGCACGTCGGTGAGCATGTGGCCGGCGTCGGAGAGGAGCGCCAGCGAGTGGGTGGCCAGGCCGGCGACGACCTCGACGACCATGAACACGCCCAGCAGCACGAACGAGATGGCCAACGGACCGCGGTGGCGCTCGCCGGCACGGATCGATCCGTGGCTGTGGTCGTGCCCGTGTTCGCCGCTCATCGCCACCAGCATGCCTGCAACGGGGGCGGGGGCGGGGCTACGCGCTCCGCGGGGCGGCGTGGCGGTCGAGCCAGCCCAGCAGCGCGGGGCGGAGGACGTCGCCGGAGCCGAGGCTGACGAGCATGCCGACGTGCCCCGCCTCGATCTCGACCACCTCGACGGGCCCGGCCACGAGGTCGCTGAGTGCCGTCGACGAGGCCGGGGGGACGATGTGGTCGCGCTGCGCGCAGATCACGAGGATCGGGGCCTGGATCGCGCCGAGCGACGCGCGGGCGGGCAGCCCGCCGCGCCGGAACAGAGCGACGGCGTCGAACAGCACCCCGCCCGGAAGCGGTTGGTGGTCCCACACCCACCGGGCCATGGCCGCGTAGCCGGCCGTCAGCTCGGGCGATGCGCTCGCCGCCCGCCAGGTGCGCACCGTGCGCAGGGCCTTGGGCCGGAGCCAGTGGAAGGCCTCCCGCACCAGCGGTCCGGGCACGAAGCCGCGCTCGTCGAGGGCGAGGGTCGGGTGGAGCCACGGGTGGGCGAGCAGCATGCCCATGCCGGTCCCGCTGTGCAGGTCGGCGGTCGTGTCGACCACCGGGGCGACGAGCACGAGGGGATCACCGGACGGGTGGGACGCCTCGCGCAGCAGGGCGAGGGTCGCTCCGAGGCAGTAGGCGACGATCGGGACGTTGGTGGCGCCGGTGACCTGCCGGACCCTCCAGGCCGCCACGTCGACCTCGGCCGCCAGCGCGTCGAGGCCCGTGTCCGCGGGCGCACCGCGGAAGCTCCAGTCGAGGAGCCAGACGTCCCGACCGGCGTCGAGCAGGGCTCGGACGAGGGACACGTCGGGGGTGAGGTCGAGGACCGACGAGCTGCTGATCACCGAGTGCACGACGAGCACGGGTCCGGGTCCGGCTCCGTCGCCGTCGCCGTAGCGGCGCAACGTCCCGCACGTGAACCGGGCCTGCTCGGTGGAGGGCGTCAGCTCGGGCGCGTGGTCGTCGACCCGGTGGACGAGGTCGAGGACGTGGGGCCAGGCCCCGATGGCGCAGGCCACGCGGGCGCAGCGCGACCGGATCATCCGCACCCACCGGGTGGTGATGCTGGACGCCGCGACCCGCCGGCGGTCCGTCGTGCCGCCGATCAGGATGTAGCCCAGCGCGATCCACCCGGCCAGCACGCCACCCATCGCGCTGCCGGCGACGCCGGTGCGCCACCAATCGACGGGCTCGGTGCGGTCGAGGTTCCGGTACTCCGGTCCGAAGTCGGGCACCTCGCCGGTCGGGAGGAGGTCCGGTGACGCGGCGGTCGGGGGCATGCCGGGCCGCGCCTCCCAGGCCGAGACCTCGCTGGCGTCGACACCCCTGGGGTCGGACACCCGCAGGTACCGGGCGGCCATCTCCGTGGGTGGCGTGGCGAGGACGGCCGGCTGACCCTGCCCGGTCTCCGCGGCCACCGGGGTGAGCGGCGTCCAGGTGACGGCGTCGGGCGACGCCTCCACCACCGCGCCGGGCGCCGTGTTGGTGAGCACCACGAGGGCGAGGTCGATGGGCGCCGGCAGCTGGAGCGCCGCCTGGGTCACGAGCGGCGGCTCGGCAATGGTCGTCGTCGACTCGGACGGGTCGTCGGGCTCGTCGCCATCGTCGACGGTGATCTCGGCCTGCTGGCGCCGGTAGGAGCGCAGGGTCGTGTTCAGGTCGCCATCGGTGAGCAGGCAGCCGGCGGCACCGTTGACGTCGACCGCAGACTCGTCGGCGAGCGCGGCGGTGCAGCCCACGCCGCGCGACGGTGGGACGGCCCAGAGCTCGATCGCCCGCGTCGCCGAGCGCGTGCGCTGGTGGTAGATCGTGCGCCCGTTGGCGTGGGGGACGCGGACGTCCGCGGTCGCCCGCGCGCCGATCCGCAGCGTCGAGTCCAACCCGGCCGGGGCCTCGAGGAGGCGGACGTCGAACGTCGCGATGGTGCCGTCCCTGGCGAACCCGCCGCGGAAGTCGTCGCCCTCCAGCTCCACCACCGCCTCGGCCAACGCCGCCGGCATGGCCGAGGAGGCGTCGATGGACACCACCCACCCGTCGACGGTGACGATCGGATCCGTGGCCCAGACGGGGAGCGGCGGCGCCTCCTGCACCTTGATGTTCACCTCGAACTCCATGGTCGAGTGGGCCTCGTCGAGCTGGCCGGGGCGCGTCGGCAGGATGGCGTGGACCACCCAGTCGGTGTCGGTCTCGTGGCCGGCGACGTAGGTGTCGGGGAGGGTGGCCGAGTACGAGCCGTCGCCGCCGGTCTTCGTCTCCGCGACCGTCTCGTCGGAGTTGAAGCAGAGGAAGCAGCCCGTGCCGGTGTCCGTGGACTCCACGACCACCTCGACGTCGGGAAGCGGGGTGCCGTCGGCCGCGACCACGAGGCCCACCACCTCGGCGTCGACCGCCTCCGCCCGCGCGGCCGCGCCCGCGACGGGTCCCGCGGATGCCGCGAGGACGAGCAGCGCGATCGCTGCGAGGGGGCGGCGCGTTGCCTCCATCCGGCCAGGTTGGGCGGTTCCGGAGGAATCAGCCATGGGCCGTTCGACCCTTTTCCAGGCTGGTTGGTGGCTAGCGGCCGCCCTGGCCGTCGTCGACCTTGATCACGGTGCCCGTCACGAACTCGGAAGCGGGCGACACCAGGTAGAGCAGGGTGCTGTCGAGCTGCGACGGATCGCCCATGCGCTTGCGCGGGAAGTACGACGTGAAGTCGCCCATGCGCTCGACCATCCCCGCCATCATCTCGGAGTCGAACGAGCCGGGGGCGATGGCGTTGACGTTGATGAAGTTGCGGGCCCACTCCACGGCAAGCACCTCGGTCATCCGGTTGATGGCCGCCTTGGAGATCGAATACAGGGCCGCTCCGTTGCCCTGGTAGTAGAAGCCGCCGATCGAGGAGATGTTGACGATGCGGCCGGGCTGCTCGGCGGCGATCAGACGGCGGGCCACCTCGCAGGCGAGGAGGTAGGGCCCGCGCAGGTTGGTGTCGAGCACGGCGTCCACCAGCTCCACCGACATCTTGTGGGCCCGCTGGGCGTCGGGGATGCCCGCGTTGTTCACGAGGATCGTGACGGTGCCGAAGGCGGCCTCCGCCGCGTCGACGGCGGCGACGAGCTGGGTGGCATCGGTGACGTCGAGGGGCACGCCCACGCAGACGCCGCCGGCCGCGGTGACCTCGGCCTGCACCTCGTCGAGCCGCTCCTGCCGGCGCCCAGCAGCCACGACCGAGGCGCCGGCGGCGGCCAGCGTGTTGGCGAAGCGCCGGCCGAGGCCGGAGGTCGCTCCCGTGACGAGGGCGACCTGACCGGTCAGGTCGACGGGCCCGTTGCTCGGTGCGGCGGGTGTGGGTTCGGCCATCGCGGGAGCGTACGGCCTCGTTGTAGCGTCGGCTCCCGTGCAGAGCTTCGACGTCGTGATCGCAGGTGGAGGCATCGGGGGGAGCGGGATCGCGACCGTGCTCGCACGGGCCGGGCTCTCGGTGTGCGTGGTGGAACCGACCACGGACTACCCCGACATCGTCCGGGGCGAGTGGATGGCGAACTGGGGCGTCGCCCACGCGCAGGCCACCGGGTTGTACGACGTGCTGACCGCGGCCGGGGGTCACCACATCGCCGGCCACATCACCTTCGACGAGGGCATCGCGCCGGCGGACGCTATCGCGGGGCGCCTCCCGCTCGACCTCATGGTGCCCGGCGTGTCCGGCCCGCTCGCCATCCGCCATCCGATCGCGTGCCAGGCCCTGGCCGACGCGGCGGCGGAGGCCGGGGCGGTCGTGCACCGCGGCGCGGCGGACGTCGAGCTGCGGCCCGACCGCGTGCTGGCGTTCACCGTGGACGGTGTGCCCCACGAGGCCGTCGGCCGCATCGTCGTGGGGGCCGACGGGCGCTCGTCGCCGGTGCGCAAGGCCATCGGTTTGGAGCTCGAGCGGTACGAGACCGATCACTTCCTCGCAGGCGTGCTCGTGGACGGTCTCGAGTTCGTCGGCGACGACAGGGTCCAGTACGCGGCGACGGAGGGTGGCCTCCATGCCCTCTTCTTCCCGCAGGGCGGCGGGCGGGCTCGCCTGTACCTCAGCTACGACGACAGCCAGAAGGACCTGTTCGGCGGCACCGACCGGGACCGCGGCGCGGCGTACCTGTCGTCCTTCGAGATGGAGTGCTGGCCCGGCTCGGCCGGCTTCCGGCAGGCCACTGTCGCCGGTCCGGCCAAGGGCTATCGCAGCGTCGACACCTGGTGCGACCGGCCGTTCGCCGAGGGTGTCGTCCTGGTCGGGGACGCCGCAGGGCACAACGACCCGCTGATCGGCCAGGGGCTGTCGATCACCCAGGCGGACATCCGGGCGGTGACCGAGGCGTTGCTCTCCACCGACGACTGGTCGTCCCAGCTGTTCGAGGACTACGGCCGGGAGCGCCATGAGCGGATGCGCCGGCTCCGGGGGGCGGCCCGGGTGTACGCGCTCGCCGTCTCCGGCCGGTCCTGGGCTCGCGATGCCGAGGCGCGCGCCTCGCTCTCGGCCACTCCGGTGGTACAGATGATCCTGGCCACGCTCATGGTGGGGCCGTACGGCCTGCCGGACGAGGTCTACGACCAGGTCGGCCTGGAGGCCCTCCTGGAGCGCCCCGCGGCCTGACGACGTGGAGGTGGTCGCGGCGCTCGCCGTGCTGGTCGGGTCGATCGCGCAGGCGGTCACGGGCTTCGGGTTCTCGCTCGTGTGCGCGCCCTTCCTGGTGGCCGCCTACGGCGCCCCCGAGGGGGTGCAGATCAACATGGTCGTGTCGACCATCCTCAACCTGCTCCTCCTCGCCACCGGGTGGCGCCGCGTCGACCGCGGCTCCACCGTCCGGCTCCTCGTCCCCGCGGTGGTGGTGACGGTCGGCTTGGGACTGCTCGTGCGGGGTGCGCAGAACGACGGCCTCACCGTGCTCGCCGGTGCGCTGTGCCTGACCGGCGTGCTCGTCGCGGCGCGACGCCGGACGTTCCATCGCCTGACGGGCACCGTGGGCACGACCGTCGTGGGCGCGCTCGGCGGGGCCATGAACGTCGTGGCCGGCATCGGCGGCCCCCCGGTCGTCCTCTTCGGGACGACCGCCGGCTGGCCGCCCGAGGTCGCCCGGCCCACCCTGCAGTCGTTCTTCCTCGGCATCAACATCGTGGCCCTCGCGACGCTCGGCCTCCCCGACGACGTCCCCCTGCTCGCGGTGGCGGGGATGGCCGTCGGCCTCGCCATCGGCTACCCGCTGGCGCAGCGTCTCCACGCAGATCAGGTGAGGGTGGCGGTCCTCGTCATCGCGGGGGCGGGCTCCGTGCTCGCGATCGTCCGCGGCCTCACGTAGCGCGCGGGTACGGTCTGATCCGATGAGCCTTCCGACCCGAGGGTCCGTGAGCGTCGAGATCGCGTCACCGGCCGAGCACGTGTACGACCTCATCAGCGACGTCACGCGGATGGGCGAGTGGAGCCCGGAGTGCCGCGCCTGCGAGTGGGTCGGCGAGCCCGGCGCCGTCGGGTCGAGGTTCAAGGGCCACAACAAGCGAGGCCTGGTGCGCTGGACCACCACCGCGGAGGTGCTCGTGGCCGATCGGCCGCGGGAGTTCACGTTCGCGACGATGGTCGGCAGCAAGGTGGGGACCCGGTGGAGCTACGTCCTCGAGGGTGACGGCAGCACCACGCTGACCGAGTCGTTCGAAGCGGTGTGGGCGCCCCGCCTCATCCACCTCGCCGAGCGGCTGTTCATCCGCAACCGGCAGCAGCAGCTCGAGGCCGGCATGGCCGACACACTCGCGGCCATCAAGGCCGTCGCCGAGTCCTGAGCAGGGGCGTCAGAGGAAGGCGGCGCCCTCACGGGCGCGGTCGCACCACCACCCGAGCTCGTCGTCGTCGCCGAGGGCCTTCTCCCATCCGAACTCCAGCAGCGCGCCGAGGAGGCACACCGCCAGCTGGCGATCCCACCACGGGTCGGTGGCGACGCCGTGGCGCTCGAGGGAGGCCCGCAGCGCGGCGATGGCATCCTCCTTCGGATGCGGTAGCCGGGCCCGGTTGAGGGAGATGTACCAGGCCAGGTCGTTGCCGATCGGGGCGATCCCCGGGTAGGTCCAGTCGATCAGGATCGTGCGGCCGTCCCGGGCCGTGCCGACGTTGCCGAGCTTCCAGTCGCCGTGCACGAACGCGGAAGGAGTGGTGGCCAGCGCGTCGACGATCGGCTGCACATCGTCGAGGAGCTCCCGCACCAGCGCGACCACGTCGCCCGGAGCGCGCGCCGCGAACGTCACCCAACCCTCGGTGGCGATGCGCGGCACCGGGTC
>Ga0190265_10003130_pt1 | contig 11273 bp, 10 predicted proteins | sample Popmic124T_FD_133135 | JGI IMG/M metagenome (GOLD analysis project Ga0190265, IMG submission 133135) | Populus adjacent soil microbial communities from riparian zone of Indian Creek, Utah, USA - 124 T | ecosystem: Environmental > Terrestrial > Soil > Riparian zone | place: USA: Utah | collected...
GCGCGTGACGCGCGGGATCTCCGGGATGGCGATGGCCACGATCACCGTCGGCAGGTTGGCGCGCCACAGCGCGACCACCGCGATGGCGATGAGGATCGCCGGGATCGCCATGACGCCGTCCATCACGCGCATCAGCGGCCCGTCCAGCCATCGCAGGTAGCCGGCACCGAGGCCGCAGACGATGCCGAAGGCGAGCGACACCAGCGCGGAGGCCAGGCCGACGAGCAGCGACACGCGCGTGCCGTAGAGCACGCGGCTGTAGATGTCGCGGCCGAAGGAATCCGAGCCCATGAGGAAGGTGTGCTTCACGATCTCGCCCTCGAGCGTGATGATCTCGCCGGCCGCGCCCGGCCGCAGGTCGCGGCTCGCCGCGTCGAACAGGGTGGGATCGACCGTGCCCAGGTAGGGGGCCGCTAGTGAAATCAGAATCAACAGCAAAAGCGCTGCGCCGCCGATCCGCACCGACCAGTTCCGCAGCACCATCAGTAGCGGATCCGCGGGTCGAGGAACACGTAGGAAAGATCGATGACCAGGTTCACCAATACATAGATGAAGGAGAAAAACAGGATCACGCCCTGGATGGTGGGGAAGTCGCGTGCAAGCACGGCATCCACCGTGAGCCGGCCCAGGCCCGGGATCGCGTACACCGACTCGGTGACCACCACGCCGCCGATCAGGATCGCGATGCCGATGCCGATCACGGTGGCGATCGGCACCGCGGCGTTGGCAAGCGCGTGGCGCACCAGGACGCGGATCTCGGGCAGGCCCTTGGCGCGCGCCGTGCGGACGTAGTCCTCGCCGAGCGCTTCGAGCACCGAGGCGCGCGTGACCCGGGCGATGAGCGCGATATAGATCACCGAGAGCGTCAGCGCCGGCAGGATCAGGTGGTGCAGGAAGGGAAAAAAGCCGTCCGCCAGCCGCCGGTAGCCCTGCACCGGGAACCAGCCGAGCTGCAGCGACACGATCCAGATGAGGATGTAGGCAAGGACGAACACCGGCACCGAGAAGCCCAGCACCGAGAACCCCATCAGCGCACGGTCGAACCAGCCGCCGAAGCGCCAGGCGGCGAGCACGCCAAGCGGGATCGAAACCACCACCGCGAAAAAGATGGTGAGCGTGGCGAGCGCCATCGTCGGCTCCAGGCGCTGGCCGATGAGCTGCGTCACCTGCATCTTGTAGAAGTACGACTGGCCGAGCTCGCCGCGCGCCAGGTTGCCGATCCAGATCGCGAACTGCACCGGCAGCGGGCGGTCGAGGCCGAGGCTGGCGCGGATCTCGGCGATCTGCTCGCTGCTCGCGGCGTCGCCCGCCAGGATCGCCGCCGGGTCCCCGGGGGTGAGCCGCAGCATGAGGAACACCAGCACCGCCACGATCAGCAGCACCGGTATTGTTGCCAGCAATCGCCTGAGGATGAATCCGAGCATAAAAAAGGCCCCTTATGGGGCCCTTTGGATTCCTTCGCTCAACCTAGTTCTTTTTAACGTTCCAGTAAACGTCGCCAGTGCCGATCACCCATCCCGTGACGTTCTTGCGCGTGGCGAGCGGGTTCACATACTCGCCGAGCGGCGCGTGCGTGCCGATCTCGAAGGCGCGCACCTGGATCGCCTCGGCCAGCGCCTTCTTCTTGCCGTCGTCGGTCTCGCGCGCGAACTGGTCGCGCAGCTTCTCGATCTCGGCGTCGCTCGGCCAGCCGAACCACGACTTCTCGCCGGCGGCGCCGAGCGCGGCGTTGGTGAGCGGGCTCCACACGTCGGGCGCGAGCCACGCGGTGAGGAAGATATTCCAGCCGCCCTGCGCCGGCGGCTCCTTCTTCGAGCGGCGGCTCACCACGGTGTTCCAGTCCATCGCCTGCAGGTCGACCTTGAAGCCCGCCTGGCGCAAGAGCTGCGCCGCGACATCGGGCAGCTTCTGGATTGCCGCAAGGTCGGTCGGCTTGAGGATGACCACCGGCGTGCCGTCGTAGCCCGAGGCTTTCAGCAGCGCCTGGGCCTTCTTCATGTTCGACTTGGACTGGATGTCGCTGCCCTTGGACGTGCCGTAGGGCGTGCCGCAGGTATACATCGAGGCGCAGGTTTTGTAGAACTCCTTCACGCCGACCTGCGCGCGCAGGAACGGCTCCTGCTGCATCGCCGCGATCGCCGCCTGGCGCACCTTGGCGTTGTTGAACGGCGGGTGCAGGTGGTTGAAGCGCCCCATGTACTGGAAGCCGAGCGGGTCCTTGTTCACCAGCACCACCCCGTCGGCCTTCCTCAACTGCTCGTAGCTCTCGAACGCCGGGCGCTCGAGGACGTCGACCTCGCCCTTGGCGAGCGCGTTCACCTGCGCCTGCGCGTCGCGCAACGCAAGGTTCCATTCCACGCGATCGACGAACACCTGCTTGCCGCCCGCGGTGCCGGAGGCGGCCTCCTTACGTGGGGTGTACTTCGCATTCTTGACGTAAACCGCCTTGTCGCCGGGCTTGAACTCGTCCCTCTTGAAGACATAGGGGCCCGAGCCGATGTGCTCCTCGATCTGCTTGTCGGCCGGCGTTTCGGCGATGCGCTTGGGCATGATGAACGGCACGTTGGACGAGGGCTTGCCGAGCGCCTCGAGCATGATGCCGCAGGGCTCGCGCAGGAACATCCGGAAAGTGTTGGGCGCGGGCGCGTCCATGCGCTCGACGAAGGTCATCAGCTTCTGGCCCATCGCGTCGCGCTTGCCCCAGCGCTCGATGGAGGCGGTGACGTCCTCGCCGGTGACCGGCTTGCCGTCGTGGAACTCCAGGCCCGGGCGCAGGGTAAAGGTCCACAGTCGCTGGTCGGGGCTCACCGTCCACTTCTCCACCATCTGCGGCTGCACCTTGTTCTTCTCGTCGGTGCCGAAGAGGGTGTCGTAGATCATGTAGCCATGGTTGCGCGCCATGAACTGCGTGGTCCAGATCGGGTCGAGGATCGAGAGATTCGAGTGCGGGACCACGCGCAGGACCTTGTCTTGCGCAGTTGCGCTGCACACCATCAGGCCAAGCGTGAACGCGGCGAGAATTCTGCGGTGCATTGGGTCTCCTCCTGAGGGACAATTCCAGCCTACCATGAGTCGAATCGCCGTCGGCGGCTTCCAGCACGAGACCAACACCTTCGCGCCCACCAAGGCCGGCTACCCGGCGTTCGAGGCGGGCGGCGGGTGGCCGGGCGTGCAGTACGGCGAGGCCATGTTCCCTGCGGTCGAAGGTGCCAACATTCCGGCGGCTGGTGCGATCCAGGCGTTGCGCGCGATGGGGCACGCCCTGGTCGGCACCGCCTGGGCGGCGGCGAGCCCCTCGGCGCACGTCACCGCGGAGGCCTTCGAGCGCATCCTCGGCGGGCTGCTGCAGAACCTGCAAGCCGCGGGCAAGGTCGACGGCGTCTACCTCGACCTGCACGGCGCCATGGTGTCCGAGGAACATGAGGACGGCGAAGGCGAGATCCTGCGCCGCGTACGCGCCGCAGTCGGGCCGCGCGTGCCGATCGTGGCGAGCCTCGACCTGCACGCCAACGTCACCCGCGCGATGGTGAACACGGTGGACGCGATGGTCGCGTACCGCACCTATCCGCACATCGACATGGCCGACACCGGCGCGCGCGCCGCGCGCCTGCTCGAGCAGATGCTGAAGACCGGCCAGCGGCTCACCGGCGAGTTCCACACCCTCGATTACCTCACCGGCATCTCGTCGCAATGCTCGTTCATCGAGCCTTGCAAGAGCATTTACACCGAACTGGGCAAGCTCGAGGAGGCGAGCGGTTGCATGCTTTCGTTCACGCCGGGCTTCCCGATGGCCGATTTCGAGGAGTGCGGCATGTCGGTGTTCGGATACGGCTTGAAGGAAACCGACACCAAGGCAGCGGTGGCGAAGCTGCGCGGTATCGTCGCCGACGCGGAGAAGGACTTCGCGCTCGAGCTGCACGCGGCGGGCGACGCGGTGCGCCGCGCGCGCGAGCGCGGAGAGCCCGGCAAGCCGGTGGTGCTCGCCGACACGCAGGACAACCCGGGCGCCGGCGGCAATGGCGACACTACAGGGTTGCTGAAAGCACTCATTCAACAGAATGCGAAGGATGCGGTGCTCGGCCTGCTCATCGATGCGCCCTCGGCGCAACGCGCGCATCAAGCGGGGCAGGGCGCGACGCTGGCCTTTTCGCTGGGTGGTTTGTCGAAGATCGCCGGCGATGCACCGCTGGCCGGCGAATTCAGCGTCGAGCGCCTCGCCGACGGCCGTTTCACCTGCACCGGGCCGATGTTCAAGGGCTTTCGCATGACCCTGGGCAACATGGCGCTGCTGCGCAGCCGCGCAGCGCCGGGCGTGCGCGTGGTGCTCGCTTCGCGCAAGGTGCAGGCCGCCGACCAGGAGATGTTCCGCCACCTCGGGGTCGAGCCGCGCACGCAGCGCATCATGGCGCTCAAGAGCTCGGTGCACTTCCGCGCCGACTTCGAGCCGATCGCCAGGGAGGTGCTGGTGGTCAAGTCCCCCGGTCCGGCGCTCGCCGACCCCGCCGAATTCCCGTGGACCAAATTACGCAAGGGCGTGCGCCTGCGCCCGCTCGGACCGGAGCTCGCATGACCAACGAAAAGATCAAGGTGAGGAACACCGACTCGGGACAGCTGATCGAGGTGGTGGTGTTCAGCAAGCGCGCCGAAGCGATCGAGGTGGTGCTGGGCGAGGGGGTGCACAACGTGAAATGCACGCTGACGCCGACGCGCAATGGCTTCGCCTACGCCGGGAAAATCATGGGGCGCGAGATCGTCTACGAGCGCAGCCGCGAGCAGGTGCAGGCCGACCTCGACCGGCTGGACCCGCGCTTGAAGAAGTCGCGGTGAGGCGTAACATGAAGGGCGTCATGCCAACGCGCCTTCGGCATCTTCCATTGGCCCTCGCCATCGCGGCAATCGGCAACCTCGTCGCGGCGCAGGAGCTCTACCGCTGGACCGACGAAAAGGGCCGCACGCACATCACCGATACGCCGCCGCCGGCGGGCGCCAGGAACGTGCGCCGGACCAAGCCGGCCGTCACCCCCGGCGCCACGCCGGAGAAGCCCGCCGCGCAGCTGCCTTTCGCGCTCGCGCGGGCGACGAAGGACTTTCCGGTCACCCTCTACACCTCGCCCAACTGCACCGAGCCGTGCCAGGCGGCGCGCGATCTGCTCAACCAGCGCGGCGTGCCGTTCAGCGAGGTCCAGGTCTGGGAAGAGGAAAGCAACGCCGAGCTCAAGCGCGTGTCGGGAAACACGCAGGTGCCGACGCTCACGGTCGGCTCGAGCGTGCAGTCGGGCTACGACCCCACGTTTTACGACGCACTGCTCGACACGGCCGGTTATCCGCGCGCCGGCGTGCTGCCGGTGGGCAAGCAAGCCGCCCCTGGCATGCCCGAAGGCTACGTGCCGCCGGACGCGCGCGAGCTGCCCAAGGCTGAGCCGGTCAAGCCCGAAGCGCCGACGCCGTCGGGCCCTTACGCGCCGGGCAGCACGCCGCAACGCGCGCAAAAGTAGATGCTCGCCATCGCCGCGGACATCGCGGTGGTCCTGGTCGCGGCATTGCACCTGTGGTTCCTGGTGCTCGAGATGTTCCTGTGGGACAAGCCTTTGGGCCGGCGCACATTCGGCATGACGCCGGACAAGGCCGCGGCGACCAAGCCGCTGGCCATGAACCAGGGGCTCTACAACGGTTTCCTCGCCGCCGGCCTGCTCTGGGGCCTTGCCGCAGGCGCGCAGGTGCAGATCTTCTTCCTCGCCTGCGTCATCGTCGCCGGCGTGTTCGGCGCGCTCACCGCCAGCCGCAAGATCCTGTGGGTGCAGGCCGTTCCCGGCCTGATCGCCCTGCTCCTCGTGCTACTGCGGCCAGGGGCGCTGCCGGGGGCGTAGCTGCTCGATGAGCAGCGAGAGCCTGAGGACCCCCGCGTCGTCGAAGCGCTTGCCGATGAGCTGGATGCCGACCGGCAGGCCGCCCGCGCTGGCGCTCCAGTTGATCGACGCCGCCGGCTGCTCCGACATGTTGTACGGCACGGTGAAGGCGATGTGCGGCAGCGCGTCGCGCGGATCGTTCCCCGGCGCGGGAAGCTCGGCCTCGTAGGCGAGGATCGGCGAAGTCAGCGAGAGGATGAAATCGTACGGCTGCGAGGCGGCGACCGCCGCTTCGCGCATCGCCATCACCAGGCTGTAGGCCTGCATCACGTCGCGGCCGGAGAACTGCGCTGCTCGCCAGCTGCACCATTCGGCGACGAAGGGCAGCACGCGCTCGCGCTTGCCCGCGCTGAGGTTCATGAGGTCGTGGTACGAGCGCGCCTCGAAGAAGCGGCACATGCCGTCGAGCATCTCCGCGGTGAGGAACGAGCGGATCGATTCGACGTGGCAGCCGGCGCCGGCGAGCGCGGTGGCCGCGGCTTCCGCGGCGGATCTGACTTCCGGGTGCACCGCAAGGCCGACGCCCATGTCCGGCAGGAAGCCGATGCGCACCCGCTTTGGCTCGAGCGGCTGCAGCCCGGCGAACCCGCAGTCCTGGTATGGCAGGCTCATGAAATCGCGCGCATCGGCCCGCGCGATCACGCTCATGAGGAGCGCGGCGTCGGCCACGTTGCGCGTCATCGGCCCGGTGACCCGTCCCAGGTACGGCGGATGCACCGGCACGCGGCCGAGCGAGGGCTTGAGCCCGAACAGGCCGCAATGCGTTGCCGGCAGCCGCACCGAGCCGCCGATGTCGGTGCCCAGGTGCAGCGGCGCGTATCCCGCCGCGGCGGCGGCGCCCGCGCCCGAGCTCGAGCCGGAGGGATTGCGGTCGAGCTGCCATGGATTGCGCGTAATGCCGTGCAGGCTGGAGACCCCGGAGGACAGCATGCCGAAGTCCGGCATGGTGGTCTTGCCGAGGATCACGCAGCCGGCCTCGCGCACCCGCGCCGCGGGCGGCGCGTCGGCGCCCTGCAACGGCGCCTCTTCGTTGGCACGCGTGCCGATCGGCGCCGGGTCGCCGCGCGTATAGATGTTCTCCTTGATGCTGATCGGCACGCCATCGAGCGCCGATAGCGGCCGGCCGCTGCGCCAGCGCCCCTCCGAGGCGCGCGCCTGCTCCAGCGCGCCGTCGCGCTGCACCCGGTACATGGCGTTGATGCGCGGCTCCCAAGCCTCGATGCGCTCGAGAAGCGCCCGCGCCACCTCCAGCGGCGAGAGCTCGCCGCGCGAATAGGCGGTGGAGAGCTCGGCCGCGCTGCGCTCGTGGATGGCAGCCATTGCCAGCCGACTATATACTCGCCGCCGAATGTTGCGTATCGCTCTCGCGGCTCTCACGCTGGTTTGCTGCACCGCATCCGCGGCCGATATCCGCGTCTGGCATTCGATGAATGGCGTACGCGGCGCAGAGTTCGATCGCCTGGTCGCGCGCTTTAACGCGTCGCAAAAACAGTTCCGTGTCTTGGCTATGTACAAGGGTGGGTACGACGAGGCAGTGGTCGAGGCGACCACCGCCCGGCGCACGCCGCGAGCGCCGCACCTCGTACAGGCATCCGAACTCGGCGCCGCGTTTCTCCTTGAGCAGAAGGACTTGGCGCGGCCGCTGTGGCAGGTTGCCGGCGAATCCGGCGTCGCGCTGCCGGTCGAACCCAGCGCCGAAGACCTCATCGACGCGCAAGGCCGTTTGCTCGCGCTGCCGATCGGACGCTCCACCCCGGTGCTCTACTACAACCGCGATGCCTTCCGCATCGCGATGCTCGACCCGGCGCGGCCGCCGGCCACCTGGTACGCGATGGTGGCGATGCTCGCCGCCCTGGTGGAATCGGGCAGCGATTGCGCGCTGACGCTCGCCTGGCCGGCCTCGGCGATGCTGGAAAACATGGCCGCGTGGCACAACCAGGCCTTCGCCACCGACCGCCTGATGTTCAACAACCGCCTGGCGGTGCGCTGGGTGTCGACGCTCGCCACCTGGCAGAAGGCGGGATACTTCACGCGAGCCACGCGCCGCGACGAGGCCGAAAGCCGCTTCGCCGAGGGCGAGTGCGCGCTGCTCGCCGCCTCGTCGGCCGATTACGCCGACCTGCGCAGGCGCGCGAAGTTCGAACTGGGGATCGCGCCATTCCCGTATTACGACGACTTCGACAGCGCTCCCCTGAACACCCTGAGCGCCGGCGCGGCGCTATGGGTTATGGACGGGCGGCCGAAAGCCGACTATCCCGGGGTGGCGCAGTTCCTCGCCTTCTTCTCCAAGCCGGAGATCCAGGCGGAGTGGCACCAGAAGACCGGACTGGTGCCGCTGAACGCCGCCGCCTACGACCTGACACGCAAGCAGGGCTTCTACGCCGCGAACCCCGGCCACGAGATCGCCGTGCGCCAGCTCCTCACCCGGGGCACGCCGAACTGGAAGAGCCTGCGCCTCGCGCATCACCCCCGCCTGCGCAGCATCATCGACGAGGAAATCGACCTCGCCTGGCAGGGCCAGAAGGGCTCCGCCGAGGCCCTCAACGCCGCCGTCAGGCGCGGCAACGCGTTCCTGGAGCGCAACAAATAAAAAGGCCCGGGCACCTGCGGCCCGGGCCTTGGAACAAACGGCAACTTGCTAGCGGTTGCCGATGGGGTCAGTCATCGTCGTCCCGGTCGTGGTCCCGACCGTTGTGGCGGTGCCTGTCGTGGTCGCGGTCCTTGTGCTTTCGCTTGACCGGGATCACCTTCAGCCATCCTTCGCCCTGGAACTGCTTGCCGGCAATCATGCCCGTGATCTTGCCCTTGTCATGGGTCGGGTCGAAGCGGGTGGCCTGGTTGTCGAAAATGCACACCATGTCGCGGGTCTTATCGCGGTTGACATCGATGCCGCGCTTGGTACAGCGCAGGGCGGTGGCCTCCTTACCGGTCGGGCCGAACCGCACCGAACCGGTATCGACGTTGCGTGCATCGAAGCCTTCTGACGAGAGCAGGGCGACCGGAATGACGCCCCTGGACTTCGGATCGACGCGCGCAATGCGGTCAACTCCGGGCCTGATGTCGATCCCGATCGGCAGCACTGCCGGCGGCGCTGGCGGCTGCACCACTGGCGGCTGCACCACTGGCGCCGAAACCCCGGAAATGATCAACGTATATCGCCCGTTCGACAAACTGTTGCCGATGAAAGCGGTCGCGCTGCCATCATCCAGGAACGTCCGCGGAATGCCGCCGACGGAGCCGCCGCTGGTGACGCCAACTGTGTACCTGCCAGTAGCTGGCAATGCGACTGCGTCGAGACGCGCATCGCGAAATATAGGCGGATTGGAGTTGGGGATGGGAATGGAATCCGCGTCGCCGCTTGCGGCGTCGTCCGAGGGCAGGAAGAAGCGCGGGTTTTCGGGAATCGTCGGCGGCGGCCCCCAGATGCCAATGATCGTATCCAGGTTGCGCTCACCTTCCGGGTTGGTCTCGCTGAACGCGGCGCCCTTGAAGCCGTAGTCGATATCGATGGTGACCGTATTGCCCGCGTACCCCTGGAAAGAGTAGTAATCGATGTCGGGAACGACGGGGACGCTTGTTTCCACGACGCCGATGACGCCGGTGACCGTGACTTGGCCGTCCACGATGTCCAGGCTCTGCGGCTGTTCAAAGGAGTCGTTGGCCGTCTCCTCGACCGCGAGCGCCAGACTGCTTGCGCCTGATGCAGCGGCAAAGGCTGCCGCGACCGCGTAGTGCAAATATTTCTTGATCATTTTCTTGCTCCCCTGAGCGTTGTGTGAAAGTTCTGTTTCACTTTCTTGCCCGACTACGGTACTGCCGGCGTAGCGCGGGGCGTAGGGGAGAAGTCACGCGGATGGCTGCGTCGCCGGCCAGCCGACGAACGGCATGACAGGAATTGACGAGCGACCTGACGAAATTCGTCGCCGCCTGACGAAAACTGGCCAGCGGCGTGATGGATTACACGGCTGAACTACTGCGCGGGTAAGGCGAGGAGCTTTTCGATTTCCGTGACGAGCTTCGCGTCCGCCGGGTCGACGCGCGTGTCGAAGCTCTGCACCTGCTTGCCGCTGCGGTCGATGAGGTACTTGTGGAAGTTCCAGCGCGGCGAGGTGCCGGTGGCCTTGGCGAGGTCGGCGTACAGCGGGCTTTTCTTCAGGTCGATCTTGGCGAACATCGGGAAGTCGATCGCGTACTGGTTGACGCAGAACGCGGCGATCTCCTTGTTGGCGCCGGGCTCCTGGCCGCCGAAGTCGTTGGCGGGGAAGCCGAGCACCACCAGGCCGCGGTCCCGGTACTTGCGGTAGAGCGTTTCCAGCCCTTCGTATTGCGGCGTGTAGCCGCACTCGCTGGCGGTGTTCACCACCAGCACCACCTTGCCGGCGTACTCGCAGAGCGACTGCGGCTTCTCGTGGATGTTCTCCATCTTGCGGTCCAGCAGCGCTGGGCAGGCGGCCATGGCGGAGCTCGCGAACAACGACAGACTAATAAGGAAGAGGCGCATCCGGCTTGAGCGGTTGCAGCGCGGTGCGGAATTCGCTTTTGATGCGCTCCAGCGCGGCGGCGTTGTCGGCTTCGAAGCGCATCACGATGTTCGGCGTGGTGTTGGAGGCACGGGCGAGCCCGAAGCCGTCAGCATACTCCACGCGCACCCCGTCGACGGTGACCACCCGCTCGGCGCCGGGAAACGGCTTCGACTTCTGCAGCTTCGCCACCAGGGCGTGCGGTTCGCCTTCCTCCAGCGCCCAGTGCAGCTCGGGCGTGGACGGGGCGTTGGGTAGGCTTTTCAGCACCTGATTGGAATCTGATTCTTTTGAAAGAATTTCCAACAACCGCGCACCGCCATACAACGCATCATCAAAGCCGTACCAGCGCTCCTTGAAGAAGGTGTGGCCGGACATCTCGCCGGCGAGCAGCGCCCCGGTCTCCTTGAGCTTGGCCTTGATCAGCGAATGGCCGGTCTTCCAGAGCAGTGGCTTGCCGCCGTGCCGCTCGATCCAGGGCGCGAGCAGCCGGGTGCTCTTCACGTCGTAGATGATCTCGGCGCCGGGGTTGCGGCTGAGGACATCCTTGGCGAGCAGCATCAGCTGCCGGTCGGCAAAGATGATCTCGCCGTCCTTGGTCACCACCCCGAGGCGATCACCGTCGCCGTCGAAGGCGAGGCCGAGTTCTGCCTTTCCCGCTTTCAACGTTTTAATCAGCTCCACCAGGTTCTCGGGCTGTGCCGGATCGGGATGGTGGTTCGGGAAACGCCCGTCCACTTCGCAATAGAGCTCGGTCACCTCGCATCCCAGGCGCTTGAACAGGCGCGGCGCCAGCATGCCGGCGACGCCGTTGCCGCAATCGATGGCGATGTGGAATTTGCGCGCC
>Ga0190265_10003131_pt1 | contig 11272 bp, 9 predicted proteins | sample Popmic124T_FD_133135 | JGI IMG/M metagenome (GOLD analysis project Ga0190265, IMG submission 133135) | Populus adjacent soil microbial communities from riparian zone of Indian Creek, Utah, USA - 124 T | ecosystem: Environmental > Terrestrial > Soil > Riparian zone | place: USA: Utah | collected...
CTTGAGCATGAGCGATGCCGGGTCGACGGTGGCCCACGTCGCCGCGTCGTAGTCGACCGCGGCGCGGAGCACCTGGTCGGCTTCGTGCAGGAAGGTGACGTGATCGAGCCCCGCCCGGGCCAGCCGGCCCACCCGATCCGCCTCGCGGACGGGCGTTGCCATGTCCTCCCAGGTTAGTGACCCCCAGAGATCTGGGATTTTCGATCCCGAGGCCGGTGCGTACCGTCATCGCATGATCACGAACATCGACCGGAGAGCAATCGCGGCCGCGATCATCTTGACGCTGGCGGCTTGGGCCTGCAGCGACAGCGGCGCCGACGACGACGCGGCGACGGACGTCGCCGAGCTGCGCGTGGTCGCGACCGAGAACGGCAGCGGCGTCTACGCCTACGAGGTGCCCGACCGCGTGCCGGAAGGCGCGACCCGCCTCTCGCTGGTCAACGACGGTGACGAGGTCCACCACGCGCAGCTGTTCAAGCTCAACGACGACGCCACGGTCGCCGATCTCGGCGCCGCCCTGGCCACGGGCGACCCCGCGGCTGCGTTCGCGTTCGGCGCGTTCGAGGGCGGTACCGCGTTGGTCGCTCCGGGCACGACGTCCGCGGCCGACGCCGTCGCCGACCTCACCCAGGGCACGTTCGTCCTCATCTGCTTCGTCGAGGACAGCGACGGCGAGCCGCATCTCGCCCACGGCATGCTCCATCCCTTCGGCGTCACCGCTTCGGACCGGCCGCCGTCCGTACCCGAAGCCGACGCGCAGGTGGAGCTCGTCGACTACGGCTTCGACTTTCCCGAGTCGATTCCCGGGGACGCACTCCTCGAGATCACGAACGCCGCCGACCTCGAGCCCCACGAGATGGAGATCGCCCGCCTCGATGACGGCGCCACTGCCGATGAAGTGCTCGCTGCGCTCCCCGCGGGAACGCCGCCGCCCGCGACACCGGTCGGGGGCATGCAGGCGCTCGTGCCCGGCGCCTCCCAGTTGCTCCAGCTCGACCTCGCGCCGGGCGAGTACGTCGTGTGGTGCTCGATCCCCTCGCCCACGGACGCCGTGCCGCATCACGCCAAGGGCATGTTCCGAGAGGTCACCGTCACATGAGCGATGTCCGCACCGGCTCGAGGGCGGTCATCGAGACCTGCCTCGCACACGACGTGCACCGGCGCGCCACCTCGCTGCTCGCAGACGCCGCCGCGAGCGCGTCGAGCCCGACCACGGCGCTGGTCGAGCTCCGCGACTTCCTCGTCGGCACGTTGCACCACCATCACGAGAGCGAGGACACGCAGCTCTGGCCGCTGATCACCGCGGCCGCGCCCCAGACCTCCGCCGCCCTCGCCGAGCTCAGCGGCGAGCACGACCATCTGGACGCCGCGCTCGAAACCCTCGACAACGTCACGATCGAAGATCCGGGCGCGTTCACCCGGCCGATCAACCTCAAGCTGACGGCGACGCACGTGCGTCCCGACATCGAGCTGTCGGAGTTCATCTGCCTCGAGAACAATCAATATGGCATCGCTGGCGGCTTCAGGCCGGGCACCGGGATCGGCAACGACCCACTGAAATAGGAGGACATGACACATGAGAACGAACCGTGGACTCCTGATGGTCGCGCTCGGCCTGTTGCTGACAGCGCCGGTTCTCGCCCATCACGGATTTGAGACGGAGTACGACAGCAAGAAGGCCGTCAAGCTGACCGGCGTGGTAACGATGATCGCCTGGACGTTCCCCCATATGCGCGTCTATGTCGATGTCACCGATGCCAAAGGCGTGGTCACCAACTGGAACCTGGAAATGGGTACGCCCAATGACTACACCCGGCAGGGGTGGAGACGGAATCACCTCTTACCGGGTGAAAAGGTGGTCTTCGAAGCGTTCGGGGGCATTGTCGTCGAAAGCCGGGGGCAGCTCCGGTCGATGACGAAGGTGGGGGAGACCAAGCCGATATTCAGCGGTGTCGCGCCTGGGTTCGACCCGGAGAAGGCGGGGGCGCTGCCTTAGGTGGTTAGTGGTTAGCTGGTTAGTGGTTAGATGGTAGTGGCACATCCCCACTAACCATCTAACCAGCTAACCACCACCAACCAGCTAACCACTAACCAGCTAACCACCCATTCACCGCACTCATATGTCTTCGAACGCTTCCATACGATTTAGGAGCTTCGAATATGCCCAGGCGCCTGGTCGTAGTCGTCCCCGCCGCACTCGCGCTGTCGCTGTTTTTCCTGGGTTGTAGCCCGACCGACCGGCCCGCGCCATCCGGAGCGAGTCCGGATGCTGCGACGCCTTCCGATCCCGCGCCCGCTCCCATTCGTGACATCTCTGGAACATGGGAGCCCGCGAATCGACCAGGCGACGGCACCCAGGCCGGCGGCGTGCACAACATGCCGAACGATGGGGCGCCGGAACACGCGCTGCCCTACACGGAGTATGGGCTTGCGACGTACAAGTCCCACAAGGCACTGGAAGGGGTCGATCGCGTGCCTTCGGCAGAAGGGAACGATCCCAGGAATCTCTGTGAGCCGCTCGGGTTCCCGCGCGCAACGCATTACAACTTCAGAAAGACGCAGGTCCTGCAGAACGAGCACAAGGTCGTGGTCTTGTATCAGTTTGCGCAGACGTGGCGTCTGATCTGGATCGACGGTCGCGAGAACCCCAAGGAGATTCCGGAGCGGCGCTGGTACGGCTACTCGGCCGGCAAGTGGGTGGACGATTACACGCTCGTCGTCGAAACCGTCGGCCTGATGCCGGAAGACCGGGTCTGGCTCGATGCCACAGGCCGTCCGATCAGCGACCAGCTGCGCGTGGAGGAGCGATTTCACCGCGTGAACCGCGACCGCCTGGAGCTGACGGTTACGATCGACGATCCAAAGATGTATACGCGACCGTGGCTCTCCATGGACAAATTCCCCATGGCCCTGCGTGATCCGCGTACCGATATCCAGGAGATGTACTGCTCTCCGGTCGAGCTCGCGAAATACAACGAGCTGTACGGCGAAGCCGTCAGCGACTCCGACAACACAGACAGCAAATAGCCGTCAGGACTGAAGGAGCGAGGCGCACATGAGCAAAACACGCATGGCTGCTGCAGCGATGGCTATCGGTCTTTCGATCGTTTCCGCGCCGCTGGTCGCGCATCACGGCGGCGCGGCACTCGACAGCAAGGACATCACGCTGAAAGGAACCGTCATCGAATGGTTCTGGAGCAATCCCCACTGCCTCTTGCAGTTCGAAGTCAAGGACGCCAAGGGCCAGGCGGTTCGGTGGGTGGGGGAAACGACTAATCCGATTGAATTGACCCGCAGCGGCTGGACCCGGGGTTCGTTCAAACCGGGAGAGCAGGTAAGTGTCACGCTGCGGCCGGCCAAGAATGGCCGACCGGTCGGAAGCATTCGATCGGTTCTGCACGCCAATGGCACAGTGTTCAAGAGAGACAGTGGGGAGTATCCGGGCGGTCCGGCTCAGTAGATCGAATCGTACTCGAGCCGCCGGTGTTCAACGCCTGGGTGCGAACGGAGCCGGCCTGGCGAACCGTGTCGCATCGATCGGGACGTTCGGCCGGACCTCTTTGAACTGAAATGTATTCTGCCCGTCCGTCCAGGTCAGGACGATCCGGAAGGGCACCTTGACCCCATTGACGTCGCGGTAGTCCGAATAATCGGTCTGCGTGGGCACGGTGCCGGCCGCCGTGCGGTTCCAGCGAACGGTCCGCGTCAGCAGACCGGAATCGTCGAAGTAGAAGTTGACGGGCAGCTCGCCCGTGTTGGAGCCCTGCAGCATCTGAACGGCGCGATTGTCGATAATCGTGCTGCTCACCTGCCACTGGCTGAGGGCCTTCTGCAGTCCGGCGGGAAACGAGACGATGGCTTCGAGGCGGGCGCCGGTGAGGTTGCCTCCGGTCAGCGGCATCAACGGCATCGGTCGCCACGGCTCTGCGGCCCACCCGCTGCGGCCGTCGAAGGTCTTGACCCCGGGGCCGTCGGGCGCCTGCACCACCTGAGTCCGATTGTCCGGCGCGGCCGAAAAGACCTCGATCGGCACCGGCGCCCCACCGGTGTTGAACCCCTCGTAGGTTCCGCTGGCGACGTAACTTGTCAGCCCGGCGAGGCGCTGCGCGCCGCCCAGCGCCTGGAGGTACTTGGTGAAAACCTGGTCGACCGTGCTCCGGGTATCGGGAGACACCGTCATTGCGCTTGGATCCTCGAGCGACTCGCCGTACTGCAGCGCCAGACTGGGGATATTTGACGGCGCGTTCTGGCCCCGATGACAGGTGAAGCAGCTCATACGCGGCTGCCCGCCGAAGTAGGTGCGATTGATCGCGTTCATCATCACCAACATCTGGCGCGTACGCTGAATCAGGGGCGTCGCGATTGCGAACGCGGCGCGATCGTTATACAGCTCCGAGGAATGGCAGCTGACGCAGTCGAAACCGAGCGAGGCGGAGAACATCCCCATCACGTCCATGAATTCGTCAACGGGAATCCCTTTCAGAATCTGGACGTTCTTGAAGAAGGTCTCTGACATCTGCAGCGCTTGATCCGGTCCCGCCTGGCGAGCGGCTGACACGGTCCCGAGCAGGCAGACATTCAGTGTCACCACGGCGCCAAACACGGCGGGTCTCCACGGCAGGCTCATGTTCGCTCCTCGCGTATCGGTCTAGGCCGGAATTCCGTGGTCTCGCAGGACGGGCATGATGCTATACCCATCAGTGCCGCACTGGAGAAAGGCTGCTGACGATTCTCGGCACCGGGATTGGCGATGAAGGGAAATGAGACCTACGCCAACGGTGGTTGGCCTAGGCTGGCGCGGGCATTGACAACGGACAAGATCCTTATCGCGACTGAGGCGTCCTGGGTGTAGTATGCGCCGATATCGGGCATGAGCGGATGATCGCGCGCCAAGGGCGCGCGGGTGGAGGGCTGTGCGATGAATTCTCGTCTTCGCGCTTTCTCGGTTGCAGCGTTGATCGTTCTGACGACCGGCGGCGCCGCCTGGGCGCAGGCCACCGCCGAACTTGCCGGCCGCGTGACGGATGAGAGCGGCGCGGTGCTGCCCGGGGTCACCGTGACCGCGACGCAGACCGAAACGGGAGCCACACGGACCGCCGTCACCGACGGCACCGGGGCGTGGATCATGTCGAACCTGCCGACCGGGCCGTACCGGCTCGAAGTATCCCTGCAGGGGTTCCGCACCTACGTCCAGACCGGCCTCGTGCTGCAGGTCGGTGCCACGCCGACGATCAATTCGGCGCTGGCGGTGGGAAATCTCGAGGAGACCGTGTCGGTGGAAGCGGCCGCCCCCCTCGTGGACGTGCGGAGCGCCGGCATCAGCTCGGTCGTCGAGCAGGAGCGGATCGTGGAGCTGCCGCTCCAGGGGCGCGAGGTCACCGACCTCATCATTCTGGCGGGTGGCGCCTTCCAAGCCGGGAGGCCCGGCAACAAGGGGTTCCAGGGCGGGGTGCAGATCACGGTCGCGGGCAGCATGCTCGCGAGCATCGCGTACACCCTCGACGGCGCCATGCACAACGACGTCAGCAGTGACGGCGGGCTGCCGCTTCCGTTTCCGGATGCGATGCAGGAGTTCCAAGTGGCCACCAGCGGCCTGTCGGCGCAGAACGGGATGCACGCCGGAGCCGCCGTCAGCGCCGTGACCAAGTCGGGCACGAACAGCTGGAGCGGCAACGCCTTCGAGTTCCTGCGCGACCGCCGGTTCAACGCGACCAGTCCATACGCGGCCCTGGGACCCGACGGCAAACGGCTGGACGATGGGCTGCGGCGCAACCAGTACGGCGGCACGCTGGGCGGTCCGCTGGTCCGGGACAGGCTGTTTGTCTTCGGCGCCTACCAGGGCACCAAGATCACCGTCGCGCCGACCGACAACCTCGCGTACGTGCCCACGGCCGCGATGCTGGCGGGCGATTTTACGGCCTTCACCTCGCCAGCATGCAACACCGGGCGTCAGATCAGCCTCCGGGCCCCGTTCGTGGGCAACCGGATCGATCCGTCGCGCTTCAGTCCCGCGGCGCTGAACCTCGCGGCGCGGCTGCCGAAGACCGACCACCCGTGCGGCGAAACGAGGTTCGGCCTGCCGCAGCAACGTGACCAGTGGCAGGGGGTGACGCGGCTGGACTACCAGTTGAGCGCGAACGATTCCGTGTTCGCCCGGTACATCGCCACCAAGCACGACGAGCTGTCGGGCATTTCCCTGTCGGGTGGCAACCCGCTGGCGTCGCTCAGGCCCAATATTGACAACCTGGCGCAGACCCTGACCGTGGGCCACACCGTGGTGCTTGGCAACAATACGGTCAACGCGGTGAGGGCGGCGTTCAATCGGACGGCGGTCCATCGGTTCAATGACGACCACTTCAGCCCCTCCGACCTGGGGGCCAGGCTGTACAACAACTCGCCGACGCGCGAGACGCAGCTGAGTGTGACCGGGGGGTTCCAGATCGGGCAGGGGCAATCGACGAAATCCACCGGCGACAACAACGCCTTCCAGGTGAGTAATGAGCTGACGATGGCGCGGGGTCGCCACCAGCTCGGGTTCGGCGCGAACGTGGCGTACTGGACGGTCGAGATGTGGGCCTATTCACGAGGCAACGGGCAGTTCTCGTTCAGCGGCCAGAACACCGGCCTGGGGCTGGCGGACTTTCTCCTGGGACAGACCAGTGCCTTTGTGCAGGGCAACAAGGTCGGCGTGGCCTTCCACCACTGGTATCAGGGGTTTTACGCGCAGGACGCCTGGCGCGCGACGGAGCGCATCACGGTTAACGCCGGTATCCGGTGGGAGCCGTTCAGTGGACAGGAGTTCATCGATACGTCGGTGTCTCATTTCAGTCGCGAGCGGTTCGACCAGCGCCTGAAGAGCACGGTGTTCGTGAATGCACCGGCAGGGTTCACGTACTACGGCGATCCGGACTTTCCCCGCCGGGCGGGCACGAAGATGCAGTGGTGGAATCTCGCGCCGCGCGTCGGGGTGGCGTGGGATGTGTCGGGCGACGGCCGCCTGGCGGTGCGGACCTCCTACGGCCTCGCCTATGACTTTCCGGCCGCGGAAACCTGGTGGAACGCCGCCGGCGGCCCGCCGTATAGCAACCGCCTCAGCCTGACGAATCCGCCGGGCGGCTTGGACGACCCGTATGCCCACGTCGGCGGAAGCCCGTTCCCGCTGGTGACGAACCGGGATATGCAGTTCATACCCTTCGGCCTGTTTGGCGCCGTCGACCCGGACAATAACTCGCCCCGCGTCCAGCAATGGAACCTCAGCGTCGAGCGGCAGCTCGGGACGGACTGGGGGGTGTCGGCGAGTTATCTGGGCAGCCACTCGGATCGCTTCCTGGGAAGCGTCGAGCAGAATCCAGGAGTCTACCTGGGACAGGGCCCGTGCACGCTGCCAAACGGCATCTCCTATCCGGTCTGCACAGTGCCCGCGAATCTGAACAACCGGCGCGTGCTGTCGCTGGCGAATCCGCAGGAGGGGCAGTACGTTGCGACCCTCGAACTGTTGGACGACGTGACCACGATGGATTTTCAGGGCCTGAAGCTGGCGTTCCAGCGCCGCTCCGTGAACGGCGTTCGCCTCAATGGCAACTGGACCTGGGGGCGCTGCCTGGGGGGCATCATCGTCCGTGGCGGTTCTGGAGATGGTGATAACGGCGGCGGCGCCGCCTACGAGAATTCCGCCGACCTCGACTACGACCGCGGCCATTGCAACTGGGACCAGACGCACCTGGCCAACGTCACCGTCGGGTACCTCTCGCCTCAGCTGGCCGGCGCCCTCGGCGCGCTGGCGTCGAACTGGCAGTTCTCGGGGATCGTGGGCGGGCGGTCGGGCGACTGGCTCACCGTGACCACGGGTGTGACCGGGTTCAACGGTTCGGCGAGTCGGGTGGATCAGGTCTCCGACGAGGTCTATGGGGACAAGACCCTGGACAACTACTTGAATCGCGCAGCGTTCGCGAACCCGGCGCCTGGTACTTTTGGCAACCACAAGCGCAACAGCATCAAGGGCCCGGGAGCGTGGAAGGCGGATCTGGCCGTGTCGCGATTGTTCTCGTGGGGTGTGGCCCAGAAGGTGGAACTCCGTTTTGAGACATTCAACCTGTTGAACACGTTCAACTGGGGCAACCCGACAACGAACCTGAGTTCCGGCAACTTCGGCCGGATTCAGTCCGCGAGCGGCGACCCCCGTATCCTGCAGTTCGGGATCAAGTACGCGTTCTAGCACGCGTCGCAAAGGAGCTATGACGCCATGCTGCGTTTGCTGTCGGCAGTAATGGCGTTGACGTGCGTGGGGGTGGCCGTTCCGGCTACCGCCCATCACTCGTTCACCACCATCCACGACATCGCCCGTACCTGAGCGGACACGGACATTGGCATCAACAAGCCGACAGGTGCAGCGAACATGATGACGCACGACCTTTTCATACCGCCCCCTTCCCGGAGAACTGCCTCAACATCTAAGTACTACTCCATGATGTCGTGACCGGACGCACCTGGCCAACGTCAGCAGCGACCAACAACGCGATTTGCGATCCAGCGTGTCGCGTGACAGGCAGTCCTGTGTTCCCAGGATGGCGTATCATCCGCCCATCCTGTGTTATCGCCTGGGCGCGGTGTGCTGAAAAGGTGGGCGTTTCTTGTGGTCTTATTGGGTGCACCCTGTGCGCCGCTGCACGCGCAAGATGGCTCTGTCACGAGTGCTCTTTCCGCCTATGAGGGCAGACCTCGCGTTCGAGCCGTGCGCCTGGAGAATGGCGAAACGATTGATGTCGATGGCCGCCTCAACGAACCCATCTGGCAGCGGGCGGTTCCTGCTTCGGACTTCAAGCAACAAGATCCGCGCTTAGGTGAACCTGCGACGGAAGCTACGGAGGTCCGCTTCGTATTCAGCAGCCAGAGCCTCTACATCGGCGTGATCTGCCGCGACTCGGAGCCGGATAGGCTGGTTCGCAACACCAAGCAGCGGGATGGGTCTCTCTCCTCCGATGACCGCTTCGAGTGGACGTTCGATACCTACCTTGACGGCAGAACAGGATACTTCTTTGAGGTAAACCCGAGCGGCGCCATGGGCGACGCGCTGCTGAGCGCATCGGAGAACATCGGCGCGGCTCGTGCCTGGGATGGCATATGGCTGGCCAGAGTCGCCATTACCGAAGTCGGCTGGACGATCGAGATCGAAATTCCCTTTCGAACCTTGAAGTTTGATCCCGGGTCTCCGGCGTGGGGTGTCAATTTTCAGCGGTCCATTCGGCGTAAGAATGAGGAATCGCTCTGGACGGGCTGGCCGCGCAACCAGGGCCTGTCCCGGATGACGAACGCGGGACTCCTCGAAGGCATTTCCGACGTGAGCCAGGGCATCGGGCTGAACATCCAGCCCTACCTGACGGGCAGTCATACCGATGCTCCCCGCCGAAGCCCTTCCATCGACTCCCTCTTCAAAAAGGACGTCGGTGTGGACTTCATTTACAGTCCGACGCCGCGGCTCAAGGCCAGTTTCACCGTGAACACGGATTTTGCCGAAACTGAAGTCGATCAGCGAGTTGTGAACCTGACGCGGTTTCCCACGTTCTTTCAGGAGCGCCGGACGTTTTTCCTGGAGGCGTTGCCCCTATTTGATTTTTCACAGGAGCAGGGCAACGCCATCCGGCCTTTCTTCAGCCGCAGGATCGGACTCGATGATGCGGGGCAAGTCCAGACGATTGACTATGGGGGCAAGCTGACCGGCCGGGTCGCGACCAACGATATCGGGTTTCTCCAGGTCCGTACTGCCGAGATGGGCGGTGTCCCCGGTGGGGCCGCTGTCCCCGGCGAGGACTTCACCATCCTCCGCTCAAAGCAGAACGTATTTCGGCAGTCCTACGTTGGCATGCTGTACACGCGCCGTGCGGAGCGTGATACCGGAGCGCAAGTACGACAAACGATCGGCGGCGACTTCTTGCTGGCGACGTCTAACTTTCGCGGTTCCGACAACATAAATCTGAGCGGCTTTTTTCTGCGGACCACGAAATTGGACACTCCTGATGCACCGGGAAGTTCCGCATTCGGCGTCCGGTTTGAGTATCCCAATGATCGGTGGCTGGTACGGTTCCCATTTCGAGAGATGCAGGCTGGCTATGACCCCGCCGTGGGGTTTTTCGACCGTAAGAATTATCGGCGGTACGATCCGGATATCCAGTTTACCGCTCGCCCGAACTCCCGCATCGTGCGCCGGCTTCACTTCCGGAACGATCAGGAGTACCTCACTGATTTCCAGAATCGGCTACTGTCGCGAATCATGGAAGGCAGTGTCCTGGTGGACTTCCATTCAGGTGATAGCGCCCGCTTCCTGGCATTACCGACGTATGACCGTTTGACAGAAGACTTCAGAGTTTCAACGGGACCAAACACCAGCGTGACCCTTCCGAGCGGAAACGCGTACACCTTCACGCGCTACCGTTGGCAGGTTGTGACGGCATCCAGGCGCGTCGTCTCGACGACGGCGACCTACGAGCACGGCTCTTACTATTCGGGGCAGCGGCGGAATGTTGCATTACGAATCGGGTTGCGGCCCCGACCCGGACTTTTCATCGATCTGAACAACGAGTGGAATCGTGTCGAACTGCAAGAGGGGGCCTTTTCGACCACCCTGCAGCGGCTGAATGTGAACAACCAGTTCGGTCCTTGGGTCTCGATCAGCAACAACCTTCAGTACGATACCGTCTCGCGTGTTCTCGGCTGGCAAGCACGGTTTCGATGGATTGTGCTTCCTGGCGACGATGTCTATTTCGTATACGCCCACAACTGGCGCGACGATCCCACGGCTGGCCTGCTCACCCTCGACCGTAAGGCCGCCACGAAACTTATCTACACCCATAGCTTCTGAGTTCCGCTGGGGTTGAGCGGCACACAGCCCGCTCAACCCCGACGGTGCCAACACGCGGGCTGATCACACCCTCAAGCCTGGACGCCTCACAGTTTCAGCAGCCTGATCAGGTTGCCGCCGAGAATCATCTCCTTCTGCGCGTCGGGAATCTCCGCCTTCAGGATGTTGTCGATTGCGTCGGGCCAGTTGTAGATCGGAATGTCCGTTCCGTAGACCACCTGGGTCGGGCCGGACTTCGCCACCAAATGCCGGATGTCCTCGGGTGAAAAGACCATCGAATCTACGAGCAACTGGTCTTTGAAGTATTCCGAGGGTCTTTTCTTGTTGAGGCAATTGGCGCCGGCGCGGATATCACAGGCGACGTCGGTACGGCCGAGGTATGACGGCAGATAACCGCCTCCGTGCGCGCCGACGACC
>Ga0190265_10003132_pt1 | contig 11270 bp, 7 predicted proteins | sample Popmic124T_FD_133135 | JGI IMG/M metagenome (GOLD analysis project Ga0190265, IMG submission 133135) | Populus adjacent soil microbial communities from riparian zone of Indian Creek, Utah, USA - 124 T | ecosystem: Environmental > Terrestrial > Soil > Riparian zone | place: USA: Utah | collected...
CCGACCACGCTGAGCGCGATCGACACGACGCTGGCGATGAACAGCGCGAGCGAGAAGCCGATCGACATCAGGCACAGAGCAAGCCCGCGCACCGCGGCCACCAAGGCGTGACGGGCGCGCAAGCGCAATTCCGGCCCGTTGACGATCCGTTCGGCCTTCTCCCGCTGGATCAGCACGTCACGCTCCCTCTTCTCCCCGTACAGGGGCCCGCACTGTCCACGGGCCCGCCTCCAGTTTGCGCCGTACCGCCGGCAGCGGACACAGGGACCGACACCCGGAAGGGGGTGTACCTGGCGACACCTCCGCGCTCTCGCTGTCCCCCCCCGTCCAGGAAGAGGGGCCGATGCCTCCGGGAAGCGGGGGCTTGGGCGGCCGGGGAGACGCCGCGCCCCTTTCCAGCGTCAGCGGCACAACCTATCGGTCCCCCCGGTTCCGCCCGGGGACCCCCACGACGAGGGGACTTCAGCGATGCGCCGCGACAGGCCGGCGCGGCGGCCGGGGCGCGTCGCGCCGGCCAGCGCCGCCCCGCAGCCACCATCCGACTGGCCGGATTTACGCAGGTCAGACAGCATGCGCGCAGCCTTCTCCGCCGGCGGGCCCGACCACGGCTTGATCCGGCGAGCTCTCTCGTGACGTACAGCTACACCCCGTACCCTGCCCCCATGCCGCACATCACCGTCGACTATTCCGATGCCCTCGCCGAGACGTTCGACCGCCGCGGCTTCGGGCTCGCCCTGCATCCGCTGCTCGCCCGCACCGTCGAGGGTTCCGTCGTGGGCTGCAAGACCCGCTTCCGGCAGATCGAGGAGTGCGTGATCGCGGACGGTGCGGACGAGGTCGCCATGCTCCACGTCCAGGTGGCAATGCTGTCGGGCCGTACGCCCGAGGTGAAGGCCGCACTCTCCCGCGCGGTGCTCGGTCTTGCCCGCGACCACGTCAAGCCGATGCCCGGCATCACGCTGCACACCTCTGTCGACGTCTGCGACCTCGCCCGCGGCAGCTACGCCAGTCACACGGAGGAGGAGCGCACATGAAGTTCGGACTGCTCGGCACCGGACCGTGGGCTGCAAGCACGCACGGGCCTGCGCTCGCGGCGCACAAGGACGTGGAGTTGACCGGTGTGTGGGGCCGCCGCCCCGAAGCCGCCAGGTCGCTCGCGGACGAACTCGGCACCCGCACCTACGACGACGTCGACGCGCTGCTCACCGACAGCGACGCCGTCGCCGTCGCCCTTCCCCCCGATGTGCAGGCCCCGTTGGCCGTACGCGCAGCCGAGGCAGGCTGCCATCTGCTGCTGGACAAGCCGGTGGCGACGACGCCGGAAGCGGCCCGCCAGGTCACCGAAGCGGTGAGTGCCGCGGGCGTCGCCTCCGTCGTCTTCTTCACGCTCCGCTTCTGCGAGCCGACGGCCACCTGGATCGACGAGCAGGCCGGGAGCGAGGGCTGGCTGACAGGCCGCGCGGACTGGCTCTCTCCCGTCTTCGGCGGCGGCGACTCCCCGTACACGGTCTCGCCGTGGCGACGGGAGAGAGGCGCGATGTGGGACGTCGGCCCGCACGCACTGTCCGTGCTGCTGCCTGTGCTGGGCGACGTGACCGACCTCGAAGGGGTGCGTGCCGCCCGCGGTTTCGGCGACACCGTCCACATCGTCCTGCGGCACGCGCAGGGCGCATCGAGTACGTGCACGCTCAGCCACTCCGTGCCTCCCGCCGCCGCCGGCGTCACCGCCGAGGTCAGGGGCGCCGCCGGTACGGCCCGGCTGCCCGAGCGGGACGAGTCAGCGGTGGACGCCTTCGCACGCGCCGTCGACGCGCTGACCGACGCGGCGCGCACAGGCCGCCCGCACGCCTGCGATGTGCGCTTCGCGCAGCGTGTGACGGAGATCCTCGCGCAGGCGGAGTCCGCCCTGGGCTGAGAGGTCCGGAGGAGTCCTGAGGTCCCTTCCGGGCCCGAGGAGTCCTGAGGTGTCCCTTCCGCCATCTCGGCTCGTCACGTCTGCCCCGCAGGTCTCCGCGCCGTGCCGGTAGATTCATGGGAGATCCCAGCTTCCCGTCCCTGGTGGAGAATCCGTGCGCGTTGTCATCGCCGAAGACCTGTTCCTGCTGCGTGACGGTCTCGTCCGGATGCTGGAGGCGTTCGACTTCGAGATCGCCGCCGCTGTGGACAACGGGCCGGAGTTGAGCCGCGCGCTGGAAGAGCTCCAACCGGACGTCGCGGTCGTCGACGTCCGTCTGCCGCCCTCCTTCAGCGACGAAGGGCTGCAGTGTGCGCTCGAGGCGCGCCGCAAGCGGCCCGGACTGCCCGTGCTGGTCCTCTCGCAGCACGTCGAGCAGCTGTACGCGCGTGAGCTGCTCGCCGACGGCACCGGCGGCGTCGGCTATCTGCTCAAGGACCGGGTCTTCGACGCGGACCAGTTCATCGACGCGGTGCGGCGGGTCGCCGCAGGCGGTACGGCGATGGACCCGCAGGTGATCCAGCAGCTGCTCTCGCGGCGCGCTCAGGACAAACCTATGGCGAAACTCACAGCCCGTGAGAAGGAGGTGATGGAGCTCATGGCACAGGGACGTTCCAACGCGGCGATCGCCTCCCAGCTCTTCGTCACCGAGCGGGCCGTGGCCAAGCACACGTCCAACATCTTCGGAAAACTGGACCTTCCGCCGTCCGACGACGACAACCGGCGAGTGCTGGCAGTCCTCGCATATCTGGACGGGGCCGACCGGGGCTGACTGCCTTCGGCTTGACGCGCCTCTCGTGTAGGCACAGGTCACTCCATTAGCGTGCGCACCACATGTGACAGCGCTGAGCAGCGATGACTTGAAGTGGAGCCCGCCGTGGAGGACATCAACAGACGCACACTTCTGGGTACGGCCGGTGCACTCGGTGCGGGCGCCGCGCTCGGCGGCAGTGCCAATCCGGCCGCGGCGGAGGCAGCGGCAGGCGTCGGCGGCCGTCTTGCCGAGACCGACATGGGGCCTGCCCAGGCAGCTGTGCGGCGGTTGCTGCCCGACCACAGCGGCCAGATCAAGTTCACCGCGCTGACCGGCGGCAAGGAGCGGTTCCGGGTTTCCGGCAGCGCGGGCGGCATCGAGATCGAGGGCAGCTCGCCGGCGGTGGCTCTGACCGGTCTGCACTGGTACCTGAAGTACACCTGCGGGGCGCACATCTCCTGGTCGGGCAGCCAGCTCGACCTGCCCAAGCAGCTGCCCGCACCGGGCAGCCCGTACGAGCGCAACGCCACCGTGCCGCACCGCTTCATGCTCAACGACACCCACGACGGGTACACGGCCCCGTACGCCGACTGGGACCACTGGGAGCGCTTCATCGACGTGATGGCGCTGCACGGCTGCAACGAGGTGCTGGTGACGACCGGCGCGGAAGGTGTCTACCACCGTCTGCTGAAGGACTTCGGCTACTCCGACACCGAAGCGCGCACCTGGATCCCCGCTCCCTCCCACCAGCCGTGGTGGCTGCTGCAGAACCTCTCCGAGTACGGCGGCCCGGTCTCCGCCGGCCTGCTGGAGCGCCGTACCGAGCTCGGACGCCGCATCGTGAACAGGCTGCGCGAGCTGGGGATGCACGCCGTCCTGCCCGGCTACTTCGGCACGGTCCCCGATGACTTCGCGGACCGTAACCCCGGTGGAAAAACGGTTCCTCAGGGTGACTGGAACGGGCTCACCCGGCCCGCGTGGCTCGATCCGCGCACCTCCGTCTTCCGCAAGGTCGCCGCCGCCTACTACGCACACCAGAAGGAACTGTTCGGCGAGATCCGTCACGTGAAGATGGATCTGCTGCACGAGGGCGGCAAAGCAGGTGACGTTCCGGTTCCGGATGCGGCCCGCGCCGTGGAGAAGGCACTGCAGACCGCCCTGCCCGGCGCGACCTGGGTGATCCTCGGCTGGCAGAAGAACCCGCGCCGCGAACTCCTGGACGCGCTCGTGCACAAGAACCGCGCGCTGGTCGTCGACGGACTCTCCGACCTCGAGAAGATCACCGACCGGGAGGGCGACTGGGGCAATGTTCCCTACGCCTTCGGCACGATCCCCAACTTCGGCGGACGTACGACGATGGGCGCCAAGACGCACATGTGGACCGACAGGTTCGCCGAGTGGCGCGACAAGTCGGGCAGCAAGCTCGTCGGCACCGCCTACATGCCGGAGTCCACGCACCGCGACCCGATCGCCTTCGAGCTCTTCAGCGAGCTGGCCTGGCGGCAGGAGCCGGTGGAGCGCGAGCAGTGGTTCTCCAACTACGCGAAGCTGCGCTACGGCGGCGACGACGAGAAGGCACGCAGCGCCTTGGCCACGCTGCGCGGCACCGCGTACGAGATCGCCAGTACGGACGGGCGTCCGCACGACAGCATCTTCGCCGCCCGGCCCAGCCTCTCGGCCCGCTCCGGCGCCCACTACGCCACGAAAGGTCCGTCCTTCGACCTCGCCGAGTTCGACCCGGCTCTCACCGCGCTGCTGGGCGTACGGGAATCGCTGCGCGGCAGCGACGCCTACCGCTACGACCTCGCCGACACGGCACGCCAGGCCCTCGCCAACCGTTCCTGGCTGCTGATCGGCCAGCTGAAGTCGGCGTACGAGCGCAAGGACCTCGCCGGCTTCCGCAAGCTCAGCACCCTGTGGCTGTCGCTGATGGGGCTCAGCGAGGAGATCGCCGGTACGCACACCTCGTTCCTGCTGGGGCCGTGGCTCGCGGACGCACGTCGCATGGCGGGCAGCTCCAAGGCGGAACAGGACCAGCTGGAACTCAGCGCCCGCACACTGCTCACCGTGTGGGCGGACCGTCCCGCCGCGGACAAGGGAAAACTCGCCAACTACGCGAACCGCGACTGGCAGGGCCTGATCGGCGACTTCCATGTGCCCCAGTGGCGCGCCTACCTGGAAGCGCTGGAGGACGCGCTGGCGCAGGGCAAGGCGCCCAAGGCCTTCGACTGGTACGAGCTCGAGGCGGCATGGACCCGCGAGAAGAAGGAGTATCCGCAGCGGCCCGTCGCCGACACCTACCGCACCGCGCAGCGCGTGCACACGGCGCTCGCCAAGGCGCCGTACCAGGGCAGCGTCGAGGTGAAATCGGACCCGGCCACGCTGAAGCCCGGTGACAGCGGCGAGTTCAAGGCCGTCTTCCGCAACGAGAGCGGGCTGCGTTCGACCGGCACCGTCGACTTCTCCCTGACCGGCCTGAAGGACGCCGAGCCACAGGGCTCCACTTCGGTGCTCCAGGTCAAGCAGGGCCAGCGGGCCACCGTGCGCTGGCGGGTCAGGGCCCCGAAGGACGAGCTGAAGGACCCGCTCAAGCCGATGGATTACGAACTGGCGGTGGAGTACGGGCCGGAGGGCGAGCGCCGCGTCCGCTCGCCGCAGCGGGGCAAGCTGTACGTCGCCGGACCGCTGGAGGACGGCCTCTCCACGGTCACCACCAACGACGCCGTCTTCGGCCAGCTCGGTGACCGCTTCGCGATCAACGGCGCCGGCGACGACATGTGGAAGGGGACGGCCCACTTCGGTGCGGTCTACCGCGAGGGCGCCATGCGGGACGGCAGTTCCGTGACCGTACGGGTCACGTCGCAGGAGACGACGGGGCCCTGGGCACGGGCGGGCATCATCGCCCGCAACGACCTGCCGGGGGCGACCTCGCCAGGGTTCGTGAACCTGTCCGTCACCCCGGCCAACGGCGTGGTGCTCTCCCACGACTCCGACGGCGACGGCACCCTCGACACCTTCGAGCAGGTCACCGGCGTGAAGGCGCCGGTGCTGCTGCGGCTCAACCGTGACGGACGCTCCTTCCACGGCGAGCTGTCCACGGACAACGGGGCGAACTGGCGTGCTGTGGGGACGATTTCGGTTCCCGGCGTGCGGGCGCGTCAGGACGTGGGGCTGTTCATGTCGGCGACGAACGGCGGCAACGGGGCACGGGGCACGGTGGAGTTCAGCGACTGGGACGTCCGCTGACCCCCGCACGGATCGAGCCAGTGGGCCCCGGGCCCTCTTGGCTCGGTCCGTGCAGCTTCGCGGTCAGGACTGCGCCACGCTGGCTACCCAGTACTCGACGAAACGGCCGTCGCGGACGCGCAGGATGTCGTTGCCGATGAACGTCATGGGGCCCTGGGGCGTCCGTCCGCGTCCGGTCCACCGGGCCGCGACCATGTCTCCCTCGACGATCGGCCCCACTTCCAGGGTGAAGGACAGGCCGGTGAACATCTCATGGGTCTCACCGACGGTGGCGGCGAGTTCGTCCGGGCCGTTGACCTCGCGCTGCGGCCAGTGCCCGACGAAGTCCGGGCTGACGATCTCCCCCGCTACGCCGGGGCTGCCGTTCCACAAGTCCTCCAGCCAGCGACCGTAGAGAGCGTGCAACGGTGTGGGCTGCTCGGTCATGGTCCTGCTCCTTCTCTTACGGTCTGCGGCTCGGCGGCATGATCGGCATGATCGGCATGGCGCCAGGCCGCGGAATGTACCCGAGCCTTCGGCCGTACGCGCGGCGGCCTGCGCCCGCTGCGTGGCGCCGCGTTCCTCGTCCCACGCTCACGGCGGCGGCCGGAGGCGGGCCTCGTCAGGTGACCAACGCACCAGTCGTTCGTTCTCGTGAACGTGGCCCTTTCGGAAGCGAAATCGCAGCAGCACCCCCGTACACCGTCCGCCTCGGTCGACGTCGAGCAGGCCGAGGCCGCGCTCCTGGAGCACTATCCGCGGCTGGTGCGGCTGGCCTATCTGGTGCTGCCGCCGTCGCTCGCACGGCACAGGCGGGTGCTGGCGGCTCATTCGCTCGTACAGCGGGCACTGCCGCGCGGCCGTGGCGCGGACGCGGCTGAGCCGCTTCCGGCACAGCGGTCCGGCGGTGCGCACAAGGCCGTACGGGGCGCGTCCGGAGGTTCCGCCGACGGTGCTGCCGGAGCGGGCAGGACCGTCAACAGGCGTGATGAGCAGGGCAGTTCCGCCGGGTGGGCCGGTTCGGCGGGTGAGGCCTACGCCTGGCTCTCGACCCGGGTGCTGCACGCGGCACTCGCCGGGCAGCGGCCTCGCCGTATCGGCTCCTGGCAGGTGCGTCGCCCGCGCTCCCCCCGCCCCGGGCTCTTCCCGCAGGTCTTCGGCCTGCGCCTGTTCCCACGTCCGGGCGGGGCGGACGAACTCGCCCTGGACCAGGCGCTGTCGGAGGTCTCGGGAGCCGCGAGGGCGGCCTTCGTGCTGCGCGGCCTGGAGGGCATGACGGACGGTGAGGTGCGCCGCATGCTGGCGGACGCCGGGGTGAAGGACCCCGTGATGGCGCTGGCGGAGGCGGACGGGATCCAGGCACCCGCGGGCAGCAAGGACGGTTCGCTGCTCGCTTCTCCGGAGTTCGATCCCTGCTCGTTGCAGGCCAGGCCCACGGACTTGGTGCGCCGCCGCCAGCACGGCCGCGCCGCGCTCGTGGCGCTGGTGGCGGTCGTCGTCTGCGGTGCGCTGCTGGGTCTGCCCGGCGGCTCCTGGGGCCCGGACGGTGCCGCGGCGCCGCCCTACGCACGTAACCCCACAGCCGAAAAGGCCCTCGACCCCGATGCGTTGACCCGTGTCCCCGCCGGTGCGTGGAAGAGTGCTTCCCGCGCCGACTTCTCCGTCTGGCCCGCCCGTGGCGAACTCAAGGGAAACCAGGGCCTGTTGCACCGGGCGCTGGCCGTATGGGCGCGCCCCGGGGGAAAGGTGACGGTCTCCGCCACTCGCGGCACCCCCGCCGGGCCTCCCGTGGGCCCGCCGCAACTGCTGTACGCGGGACGGGTTGCCGGAGCGAGCGTGGTGCTGCTGCACGACGGGCTGCGCATCGCGCGTTACGCCGAGCCCGAGGGTGCGAAGGAGGGCGGCGCCGTCCTGGACCTGGCACGTACGGACGGCGCGGAAATGGCATCCGCCGGCGCCCTGGTGGTCTCCCGCAGCGACAGCAACGTCCGTTATCTCACTGCCCCTTGGGTGACGAAAGCCGCCGAGGTGGACCTGCTGCAGCCGGACGACGACGGCCGCCGGCTCGGGCAGGAGGAGGACGGGCTGCTCGCATCGGTGACGGGCCCGAGCGCCAGTCTGCGGGAGTGCACGCGCTGGCCGGGACTGCTGCTGACGTCCGAGTCGTCCTCCGGCGGCTCGAAGCGGCGCCTCTACACCGATCTGGGCGAGTTGACGTCGGTGCGGCTCACCAGCGGTTCGCCGCGCAGCAAGCCGCGGGAGGCGACGGGCAACGGTGCGAGGACGCGTCTCGCGCACACGGCCTGCGGAATGCGGGCACTGCTGGCAGGCGGAGTACGGTCGGTCAACTCCTGGCGCTTCAAGCGGCAGTTGCTGCCCGAAGGCGAAGGCGTCGCATCCTGGTCTTGCACCCGCGGGGAGACCTGGCGCGGCAAGGGAGCACAGGTCATCGGTGGATTCCTGCCGCCCACCGCCGAGTCCGGCGAACCGGCTGCGATCACCGCACGGGCTGTGGACACCCCGGCGTGCGGACCGCGTCAGCCGCATGTGGTGAGTGGCGTGCCGTGGAAGTCGCAGGCCGGCAACTGGTACGTGCTGGCGGCGGGCTCCAAGAAGGTGACCGGCATCGAAGCGAAGGGCCAGGGCAAGAGCGGGCCGAGCGGCGTCTCGGGGAGCCGTACGCTCACGCTGCCGGCGAAGAAGGGCGCGAAGGTCGAGCTGAGTGCCCGGCTGTCTAACGGCGAGGCGCTGCGCCCCCCGCACTGAGGGCGTCCTCCGCGCTGAGGGCGCGTCCTTCAGCTGCGACCGGTGGTGACCGGCCCGACCGGCCGGGCGCGTGCGGCTCGCCTGAGCGGGCCGCCGGCCGGCCGGACCGGAGTGCGTAAGCGGGGCGTCACCCTCGTTGGGTCCGGGCCGTGGCAGGGGCAGGGGCCCGTGTTCTGCCGGGCGCGGCGGGCGGCGCCTGCCCCGTGGAGCTCCGTACGACGAGTTCCGGCTGGAAGACGAACTCCGTCTGCGGCACCGGGTTTTCGCAGATCTCCTCCAGCAGCGTGTGCACGGCGGCGTTGGCCATGGCGCGCACGGGCTGACGGACGGTCGTCAGCGGCGGGTCGGTGAAGGCGATCAGCTCGGAGTCGTCGTAGCCGACCACGGAGACGTCCCGCGGTACGTCAAGTCCGCGCTGCCGGGCGGCTCTTACAGCGCCCAGGGCCATCAGGTCGCTGCCGCACACGATGCCGGTGCAGCCTTCGTTCAGCAGGTCGTCCGCGGCGGCGTGACCGCCTTCCACCGTGAAGAGGGTGTGCCGCACCAGGCCCGCCGCGCCGTCCGCTTCCCCCGCGTCGCCGGCGAGGGCGGCGAGGAAGCCCTCCTTCTTGCGGCGTGCGGGCACGAACCGGTCCGGGCCGACGGCGAGTCCGATCCTCTCGTGGCCCAGCTCCAGCAGATGCCGCACCGCGATCCGGGAGGACTCGCTGTCGTCCGGGGAGACGAAGGGGGCGGCGATGCGGTCGTTGTAGCCGTTGACGAGGACGAACGGCACGCCGCGGGTTGCGAGCCGGGCGTAACGGCCGGGGTCGGCGGAGAGGTCGGCGTGCAGTCCGGAGAGGAAGATGATGCCGGTGACGCCGCGTTCCACGAGCTGGTCGACCAGTTCGTCCTCGGTCGCTCCGCCGGGCATCTGGGTACCGAGCACGGGTGTGTAGCCGTAGCCCGTCAGGGCCTTCTCGATGACCTGGGCGAAGGCCGGGAAGATGGGGTTGGTCAGTTCCGGGATGACGAGGCCGACGAGCCCGGCGCTGCGCTGCCGCAGGCGTACGGGCCTGTCGTACCCGAGCACGTCGAGCGCGGCGAGCACCCGCTGGCGGGTCGAATCGGCCACGCCTGCCTTGCCGTTGAGGACGCGGCTGACGGTGGCCTCACTGACCTGGGCCTGTCCTGCGATGTCGGCGAGGCGGGTGGCGGGCAGGACCGCCGTCATGCGACGGGTCCGGTGGTCCACCAGGCGGCGGTGTCCGCCGGGAGGAGGACGCCGCCTTCGTACGGGCCGCTCGCGAGCAGCAACTCCCCCGGCGGCGCGGACAGTTCGACGGGTTCCTCCCCCGTGTTCGCGGTGCACACGAAGCTGCCGCGCCGGAAGGCGAGCACTCCGGCGGGTGCGGGCAGCCACTCCACCGACTCGCCCGCGCCCAGGCCCTGTTGCGCGCGGCGGATGCGCAGCGCCGCGCGGTACAGCTCCAGGGTCGAGCTCTCGTCGCCGGTCTGCGCCGCCACGGACAGCTCACCCCAGCCGGGCGGCTGCGGCAGCCAGCTTCCGCCCTCGCCGAATCCGTACGAGCTGCCGTGCCTCTCCCAGGGCAGCGGTACGCGGCAGCCGTCGCGGAGTCCGTCCTGTCCGGTGTCACGGAAGAAGGAGGGGTCCTGGCGGGCCTCGTCGGGCAGGTCGGTGACCTCCGGCAGGCCGAGCTCCTCGCCCTGGTAGAGGTACGCGGAGCCGGGCAGGGCCAGCATCAGCAGAGCCGCGGCACGGGCACGGGGAAGGCCGCCGCCCAGGCGGGTGCGGTGGCGTACGACGTCGTGGTTGGAGAGCACCCAGGTAGCCGGGGCACCCGCGGGGCGCATGGCCTCCAGCGATTCGTCGATGACGGCACGCAGCGCTCGGGCGTCCCAAGGAGCTTGCAGATAGTGGAAGTTGAAAGCCTGGTGCAGCTCGTCGGGGCGTACGTACAGGGCGGTGCGCTGCGCGCTGGGCGCCCATGCCTCGGCGACACCGATCCGGTCGCCGGGGTACTCCTCGAAGACGGTGCGCCAGTCGCGGTAGATCTCGTGCACGCCGTCCTGGTCGAAGAACGGCAGCTGCTCGCTGCCGAGCAGGCGCAGCTGCCCGGGGCTGCCCATGTCGGGCAGGCCGGGTGCCTTGACGAGTCCGTGGGCGACGTCGACACGGAAGCCGTCGACGCCGAGGTCCAGCCAGAACCGCAGGACGGTGCGGAACTCGTCGCGTACGGCTGGGTGTTCCCAGTTGAAGTCCGGCTGCTCCGGCGCGAAGAGGTGCAGGTACCACTCGCCGTCCCCGACGCGTGGCCGGGCCGGACCGCCGAAGACGGACTCCCAGTCGTTGGGCGGCAGTTCGCCGTGCTCACCCTTGCCGGGGCGGAAGTGGTAACGCTCGCGTGCCGGTGTTCCGGGGCCCTCGGCCAGCGCGCGCTGGAACCATTCGTGCTGGTCCGAGGAGTGGTTGGGCACGATGTCGACGATGACGCGCAGGCCCAGCCTGTGTGCGTCCTCGATCAGCGCGGCGGCGTCGGACAGGTCGCCGAAACGGCCGTCGACGGCGCG
>Ga0190265_10003133_pt1 | contig 11270 bp, 7 predicted proteins | sample Popmic124T_FD_133135 | JGI IMG/M metagenome (GOLD analysis project Ga0190265, IMG submission 133135) | Populus adjacent soil microbial communities from riparian zone of Indian Creek, Utah, USA - 124 T | ecosystem: Environmental > Terrestrial > Soil > Riparian zone | place: USA: Utah | collected...
ACGGCGGCAGGTCTTCATTTCCGTCATTTCGCTCGTCTCGACGCTCGGCGTCACCGTTGGCGTGATGGCGCTGATCATCGCGCTCGCGCTGATGACCGGACTGCAAGGCGAGCTGCAGGACCGCATTCTCGGCTCCTCGGCGCACGTCTTCGTCTACAAGACCAAGGGCATCGACGCCTATCGCGCGGAGGTGGCGAAAATTCGCGCGCTCCCGGGCGTGACCGGCGCCGCGCCGGCGGTGATGGGCAAGGCCATGATCACCGGCATCAACCCAGGGTTCCTGCAGGTGAAGGGCATCGATCCCGAGCTCGAAGGGTCGGTCAACGAAATGGCCACCCTGCTGACCGACGGGTCGCTGGCCGACCTCACCCCCGCGACGGAGGACGACCTGCCCGGCATCGTGCTGGGCAAGGATCTCGCCGGCAATATTGGCGCGATGGTCGGCGACACCGTGACGCTCCTGACGCCGGAGGGCACGCTGACGCCCATGGGCGTCATGCCGCGGCAGCGACGCCTGAAGGTGGTCGGCACGTTCCGCGTCGGTCTCTACGATGTCGACTCGTCGAGCGGCTTCGTCGGGCTGGAGGAGGGAATGCGGATCGCCGGCGCCGAACGCGTCGATCACATCGAGGTGAAACTGGCGAATGCCTACGACGCGCCGCGCATCGCCGAGCAGATCGCCCTCGAGTTCGGGCCCGAGTACCTGACCCAGGACTGGACCGACATCAACCAGGAGCTCTATTCCGCGCTGATGCTCGAGAAGATCGGCATGGGCATCGGCATCGGCCTGATCGTGATGGTCGCGGCGCTCAACATCATCGCCTCGTTGATCCTGCTGGTGATGGAGAAGACGCGCGACATCGCCATCCTGAAGACCATGGGCGCCTCGAAGAGGAGCATCATGTTCGTCTTCCTGCTGCAGGGCACCATCATCGGCGTGATCGGAACGGTGGTGGGCGCCATCAGCGGTGTCCTGCTCGCGACCGTGCTCGATCGCTATCGCCTGATCACGATCCCGAGCGACGTCTACCAGGTGAGCTACCTGCCGTTCCGCGTGATCCCGGGCGACGTGGTCACGGTGATCATCGGCGCCGTTGTGGTGTGCTTCCTCGCCACGCTGTATCCGTCGCGCCAGGCGGCGAAGCTGGATCCCGCGCAGGCCCTGCGCTACGAATAGCCATGGCCTTTGTCACCGTTCGCGGACTCAACAAGTACTACACGACGGGTGACAAGCGGCTCCACGTGCTGCGCGATCTCGACCTGACCGTCGAGAAGGGCGAGATGCTGGCGATCATGGGCGCCTCCGGGGTGGGGAAGAGCACGCTGCTGCACATCCTCGGCGGCCTCGACACCATCGACGGTGGCGAGGTCCACGTCGGCGAACACGCCATTGCGTCGCTCGACGATGAAGCCCGGGTGGCGTTTCGCAACCAGCACATCGGCTTCGTGTTCCAGTTTCATCATCTGCTGCCGGAGTTCACCGCGATCGAGAACGCGATGATGCCGCTGCGCATCGCGCGCGTGTCGGTGGCCGACGCGCGGCCGAAAGCGGACGCCTTACTCAAGCGCGTCGGCCTTGGCGAGCGGCTCGACCATCGTCCAGGGATGCTGTCGGGCGGCGAGCAGCAGCGTGTGGCGGTGTCGCGCGCGTTGGTGATGCAGCCGTCGCTGCTGCTGGCCGACGAACCGACCGGCGACCTCGACGAGACCACCGCCGACTCGATGCACCAGCTCCTGCGCGACATGCACACCGAGTTCGGTTTGACCGCGATCATCGCAACGCATAATCCCCGGCTGGCGGCCCAATGCGACCGAACTTTGCGTCTTGAAGGCGGCAAGTTGTCTGTGAAGTCATGATTTGACTGTTCCATTTAGCTGGTGTGTGCCATTACAGCTCATTCGCTTAAGTCTCTGTCGATAAAGCGTTTAGAAGGATTAACAGCAAATTAGTGTTACGAGACGTTCCATTGCTTCACTGGCAGCTGTTGTCATCTCGAATCCAGTAACACCCTATAAATACAACAAAATAAATAGCTTGTAGGATTCCCGAAAGATTCCAATCGAGGTGTGCCGTTCTGGCGCAGGACTTGCGATCGCTTCGCACGGTTCGAAAAGGAGTCGGAAATGCGGGTCCCCCCTCTTGGCATCCTACGGGTTGCCGTACTTGGATTGTGTCTATCGGTGTCCGTCAGTGCCCAGACTGGCGGCCTGCTCGGCGTGTTGCCGGTGCTCGGCCAATTGCCGATCATCGGGCCACTGATTTCCAAATTGCCGATCGTTGGCGGACTCCTGTCCACCGACTTGCTGGACTTGGTGCTGAGTGGCGACGACCGGCCGGTACGCGCCATCGTCCGCGGTGATGTCGGCGCGATTCAAGCCGTGGCCGCGCGCGATGGTCTTCGCGTGGTCAGGGTACTGAACGGCTTGGTCGTGATCGAAGCGACCGGCCAGCAACTCGCGGCCTTGCAGGGCCTGCCCGGCATTGACGCCATTTCGCGGGATGCCCTGGTGAGGCCGATGATGTCGGTCTCGCTGAAGGCCATGGCGACGGAGCAGGCCAAGGCCGGCACGAGCGGCTTCCTGGGTCTTCTCGGAGCGACCCCGGCCATCAGTGGAAAGGGTGTCGGCGTCGCGGTGATTGACTCGGGTATTGCGCCGCATGCTGCCTTGTCGGGCAAGGTTGTCGCGTCCGTGAATTTTGCGACCGGCGAGACCGGCGCATCGGACGCCTTCGGTCACGGCACTCACGTGGCCGGCATCATCGCCGGCGTTTCCACCCATGGCCCGACCGCGCTGTTCAAGACCGGTGTCGCCCCCGGCAGCCATCTCGTGAACGTGCGCGTGCTCGGACGCGAGGGCGTCGGGTATACGAGTGATGTCATCGCCGGCATGCAATGGGTGATCGCGAACAAGAAACGGTATGCGATCAGGGTGGTGAATCTCTCTCTCGGACACCCGATCGTCGAGCCGTGCTTCTTCGACCCGCTCTGCCTCGCCGCCGAAGACGCCGTGAAGTCGGGTCTTGTGGTCGTCGCCTCTGCCGGCAATTACGGCAAAGACGCCGAGGGCCGGCAGGTGCTCGGCAGCATCTCCACTCCCGGGAACGCGCCCAGTGTGATCACCGTCGGCGCCCTCAACACGTGGAACACGACGTCGTTGAGCGATGACACGGTCGCGACCTACAGCTCGCGCGGTCCGACGCGATATGACCTGTTGGTGAAGCCGGACGTCGTGGCCCCGGGCAACAAGATCGTGTCGCTTGAAGCGTCCGGATCGTATCTCGCCGCGAAATACCCGTCGCTGCGCGTCGCCGGCAGCGGCACCAACGCGTTCAGGCAGATGAGCGGCACCAGCATGGCGGCCGCGATGATCAGCGGCGGCGCCGCGCTGCTGCTCGAATCGTCTCCGTCGTTGACCCCCCGCCAGGTGAAAGTCGCGTTGCAGGTGACCGCTGCGCCGAAGCCATCGGAGGGTTTGATCGCCGCGGGTACGGGCAGCGTGAATCTCCACGCGGCGCGCAAGTTTGCGGCGCCGCAGCAGCTGCTCGGGCTGCTGCCGACCTCCACCATCAGCGGCCAGTTCGTTGGCGGCTCGGGCCTGACCTACCTCGCCACCGGCGCGAAAGTCGATATGTCGAACGCCGGCTACGCGGGACTGCGCGTGTTCGGTCTGATCGATCTGCGCAAGCAGCCCTGGTGGCTCAGCCGCACGTCGATGACCGGGCCGTCGCAGCTGGTCTGGGGAGATGTGTCGACCTGGACGTACGAACAGCAGCTCGTCTGGGGCGATCACTTGATGCACACCGGCAGCTATCAGCTCGTGTGGGGCGATCAGATCTTCAATCCCTCAGGGCAGCAGCTGGTCTGGGGTGATCAGCTCTACAGCACGAGCGGCCAGCAATTGGTGTGGGGCGATGCCGACGTGACGCACGCCAACCAGCTGGTGTGGGGCGACGGGATTCCCGACGGCCAATGATTCGTAAGCGTCCCACACCGCTCGACATCTATGTCGCGGCGGTCGTCGTTGCGGGTGCCGCGGTACTCGGCTGGGCGGCCATCGGGCTGCCCTCCACTCCGAACGCGGGTGAGTGGGGCATCCTCGCCGGCCTCGCGCTGGTGGGGAGCCGCTTCCCGATGCGCGCGCCTGGCCGGAACGCCTGGTTCTCGATCTCCGACACGTTTTACATGGCCTCGGCGCTCTTGTTCGGACCTGCGCCGGCCACCATCACCATCGCGCTCGACAGCATGCTGATGACGCATGCGTTCAAGACGTTCTGTCTCCGCCGCCTCCTGTTCAACAGTGGCGCGCCGGCCCTCGCATTCTCGCTTGGCGCGGCAGCGTTCCAGTCCCTGGTGGGCACGCAGCCGCTGTTTGGCGCCGACGTTCCGCTGGACACGCTGGTGGTGCCGATTGCCTGCTTCGCGCTGGTCTACTACACGCTGAACGCCGGCCTGCTCTCGATCGCCATCGCGCTCGAAAAGCGCGTGTCGCCGCTCACCGTGTGGCGTTCGCATTTCGGGATCATGGCCGTCAACTTCTTTGCCTCCGGATCGATCGCGTTGCTGGTGGTGCTGCTCACGCAGTACTTCAGCATCGTCGCCCTGGTCGCGGTGCTGCCGCTGCTGGCCACCATCAGCCTGGCGACCAACTCGTGGACCGGCCGCATCGAGGACGCGGAAAAGCACGTCGCCACCGTCGACAAGCTGTACCTCTCGACCATTGGCGCGCTGTCCACGGCGATCGAAGCCAAGGACGGCGTGACCAGCAGCCACATTCATCGCGTCCAGCACTACGCGATGGGGCTCGCGAAGGCGCTCGGCGGTCTCGACGAGCAAACACTGAAGGCGATCCAGGCGGCGGCGCTCCTGCACGACACCGGCAAGCTCGCCGTGCCCGAGCGCATCCTGAACAAGCCCGGCAAGCTCACGCCCGCCGAGTTCGACACGATGAAGCTGCATGTCGAAGCGGGCGCCGACATCCTGTCGTCGATCGATTTCCCGTACCCGGTGGTGCCGATCGTCCGGGCGCATCATGAAAACTGGGACGGCACCGGTTATCCGAGCGGGCTCAAGGGCCTCGACATTCCGATCGGGGCACGCATTCTCTCGGTGGTCGATTGCTACGACGCGCTGACCTCGGATCGTCCCTATCGGCCGGCGATGAGCGACGACGACGCGTTGGCGATTGTCCGGGAGCGGCGGGGCACGTTCTACGATCCGACGGTGGTCGATACGTTCGAGCGCGTCTGCCGCGACATCGGGCCGATGACCGTGAAGCCGCAAATGCAGAAGGCGATTCAGCAGATCAGCAGGTCCGCGGCGGCGCCGCCGGTGTTGATGGCGGCGCCCGCGCCGGTGGCCGCGCCGGCCGCCGAGGGCCCGGATTCGCTTCGCGCCCTCGCCAACCTCGCGCGCATCGTCAGTGGCCGGCCCACCGCAACCGACGTGGCATCGATGATCTGGTCGCACGTGCGGCATGTGGTGCCGGACGCCAGTTGCGCGTTCTTCCTCAACGAGCCGGCCACGGATTCCGTCAAGGTCAAGTTCGTGGCGGGCGCCGCCTCGCCTGCCCTCCAGGGACTGGAGATGAAGCTGGGCGATCGGCTGAGCGGATGGGTCGCGGAGAATCAGCAGGCGATCATCAATTCCGAAGCGAAGCTCGACCTGGGTCCGGAAGCCGCGTTTGTGGGCCTGCGTTACTGCGTGTCGCTGCCGCTCGTGAGCGACGGCCAGCTCGCCGGTGTGCTCTCGCTGTATGCTCCCGATCAGTTCCGAGAAGAGCAGACCCACACGCTGCAAAGCGTGCTGCCGCACCTCGCGTTGATGTTCCTGTCGATCGAGAAGCGCGCCGACTCCGGCAGCGGCATTACCCCGGCCCGCCAGCCACTGCGCATGGTGTCGAGCCGTTAACGCCGCAGCGACGCGATTTCGATTGCGGCGAGCAGCGCCATGGCGCCGCCGCGATCATCGGCGCCGTTCACGACCGGGCGATTGAGGTAGTAGTCTTTGGTTTCGCCCGCCCCGGTGCCCGAGCAGACATCCTTCACGGTTCCGTCGGCGTTGACGCGCGCCGCCACGGCCTGCCAGCCACGATTCATGATCGGCTCGTATGTCGTGCGATCGATCCAGCCCCGCGCGATCCCGCGCGCGAGCGCTGCCGTGGTCATGGCGGTGACCGTCAGCTCGCGATAACTCGCCGGCTCATCGACCACCTGCCGCCAGCTGCCATCGTCGGATTGATGCTTCGCCAGGGCGGCGACATGACGACGATAGATGTCGAGAACCTGCGGCCGCGTCGCCCACGGCTCAGGCATCGGGTTCCATGATTCAGGCAAATGTGTGAGCGCCTCGGTGATCCCGAGCAGCGCGAACCCATTGCCGCGGCCCCACGCATGCGGTGCGTTCTCGGCATGGATGAAGAGACCATCGGGCCGCTGCAACCTGTTCGCATAGGTCTTGAGCATTCGGCGTAGGGCCTGGCCCAGGATCTGTTGCTCGTCTCGTGGCCGCGAGAGCACCGCGCCGGCCATGAACATGTCGTCGGTCCAGCGGGTGTTGAACTTGACGTCATCGTCGGGCGTGTCCGGCAGCATGAAAAATGCCACCTTCGCGGCCATGAGATTCGCGCGGCGGTCGTTGGCGAACGATGCCGCATCGGCGAACGCCAACGCTCCCGCAAGACTTGTCAGCCGATACGGCTCCGCGATTGCCGGTGTCTGTTCGCTGATGAACGTCTCAATGCCCGTCATCGCCTTGTCGCGCCATTGCGGTTCGCCCGTCAACATCGATAGCCGCAGCTGGCCCGACCAGGACAGCGCCGGGATGTAGCTCATGATCGGCTGCGCGGGGTAGCGCGCCGCGAGAATCCGCGCGATGTCCAGCGGCTCGGCCGGACGCACCTGGCGTGCCGGGAGCGGAGCCACCAACAGCACGAGACTCAACCCCAGTAAGAATTTCATCGCTGTGGCATCCTACAACGCGACGTGGCGGGTTTCGATGTAATCGTCGTCGGCCTGGGCGGCATGGGCAGCGCCGCCGCGGCGCATGCGGCGGCGCGCGGACAGCGCGTGCTGGGTCTCGAGCAGTTTCAACCTGGCCACACCGCGGGTTCGAGTCACGGACGCTCGCGCGTGATTCGGCTCGCCTACTTCGAACACCCTGCCTACGTGCCGCTGCTCAGGCGCGCCTACGAGTTGTGGCGCCGGCTCGAAGCCGACTCGGGCCGCCGGCTCCTGCAGATGACCGGCGGCTTGATGATCGGCACGCCTTACAGCGAGGTGGTCAGCGGCAGCCGGCGAAGCGCGCGTCAACATCGCCTGGACCACGAGTTGTTGAACGCGGTCGCGATTCGCCGCCGTTTTCCAGCCCTCACTCCGCGTCAGGAATTTGTCGGTTGTTACGAAACGGAAGCAGGTTCCCTTTCTCCGGAAGAGGCCATTGGGGCTCACTTGGACGGAGCGGCGACGCACGGCGCGCAGCTGAATGTCGATGAGCGTGTCGAAGACTGGAGCGTGTCGTCGTCCGGGACGATCGCGGTTACGACATCGCGTTCCGTATACCAATGCGGGCGGCTGATTCTCGCACCAGGGCCATGGGCGGCGTCGTTGTTCAAGATCGAGCGGCTGCCGCTGGAAGTGGAACCGCAGATGCTGTATTGGTTCGCTCCGGCCGGCGGGCCCGCGCCATTTGCGCCGGATCGGTTTCCGGTCTACATCTGGGATCTCGGTGAAGGGGTGCAGTTCTACGGCTTTCCAGCCGACGACCGCGGCCTCGTGAAGGTGGCGTTCTTTCGCTCACCGCACATCGACGAAGCGTCGATGCGAGCCGCGCTCGGTCCCTGCATTCCGGCGCTCGCGTTGGGCAGGTTGGTCGAGTCGGCATCGTGCAAGTACACGCTGACGCCCGATCATCACTTCGTGATCGGCGCGCATCCGCATCACCCGGAAGTGGTAGTCGCCTCGCCTTGCTCGGGTCACGGGTACAAATTCGCAAGCGTGATCGGCGAAATTCTCGCGGACTTAGCGATCGACGGCGCCACCGCCCATCCAATCGGGCTGTTTTCGCCAACGCGATTTCGGTAGACTGGGCGTCCCCCTGGAGGCGCTGCCATGAAGCTCGTCGGAGTCGCTCTTGCCGCACTGCTCGCAACTCCCTGTCTTGCGTTCGCCCAACATGAACAGCACGGCAACGCCGGCGAAAAGCTCGGCACCGTGAACTTCACCACGTCGTGCAAACCGGAAACGCGCGCGGACTTCAATCGCGCCGTGGCTCTGTTGCACTCGTTCGAATACCGGTCGGCGATGGATACGTTCACAAAGGTGCTCGCCGCCGATTCCTCGTGTGCCATTGCGCAATGGGGGATTGCGCTCTGTCACTGGGGCAATCCGTTTGGCGGCATCAAAGCCGGGCCGCTGCTCGAACGCGGCCGCGATGCCGCGCAGAAAGGGTTGGCTACCGGATCGCCGACGCCGCGCGAGCGCGCGTACATCGCCGCGGTCAGCGAGCTCTACAAGGACGCGGCCAGCGTGCCGCATCGCAGTCGCACCGTCGCGTACGCCGGCGCCATGGCAGCCGTGCAGCGTGACAACCCGAACGACATCGAAGCGAAGATCTTTTACGCCCTCGCGGTGAATCAAACCGCGGTCGCCACCGACAAGACCTACGCACCGCAGCTCAAGGCGGCATCGATTCTCGAGCCGTTGTGGCAGCAGCATCCGGATCATCCCGGGTTGCCGCACTACATCATCCACGCTTACGACCATCCGCCGCTGGCCGCCAAGGCGCTCGACGCGGCGCGCCGCTACGCCACCATCGCGCCGTCGGCGCCGCACGCGCTCCATATGCCGTCGCACACCTTTACGCGCGTCGGCTATTGGCAGGATTCGGTCGAGACCAACATCAAGTCCGAACAGACCGCCATGCAGCAGAACGTCGTCGGCGAGGCATTGCACGCGATGGACTACCAGGCCTATGCCTATCTGCAGATGGCGCAGGATCAGAAAGCCAAAGCCGTGCTCGATCGCATGTCGCCGGTGGCGTCCAAGCTGGATCTCAACGCCATGGGCGGCGCGGCCGCGCCGGTGGCCGGTCTCTATGCGCGCAATGCCATCGCGGCCCGCTACGCGCTCGAGCGCGCCGCGTGGGCCGAAGCCGCGGCGCTGCAGTCACCGTCGTCGCCATTTCCGCATGTCGATGCGATTACGCACTACGCGCGCGCCCTGGGCGCGTCACGAGCCGGACAGCCCGCGGCGGCCAGGGCCGACATCGAACGTCTTGCCGCGCTTCGCGACACCCTGGCCGCGGCGAAGGATGCCTACTGGACCGAGCAGGTTGATATCCAGCGCCAGATCGCGGCGGCCTGGGTGGCGTTTGCGGATGGCCGCAAGGATGAAGGCGTGAAGCTGATGCGCGCCGCGGCGGACCAGGAGGACGGTACCGACAAGGCGGCCATCAGCCCCGGACCGATCGCGCCCGCGCGCGAGCTGCTCGGAGAGATGCTGCTCGAGGCGGGCAACGCCAAGGACGCCCTGACGGCGTTTGAAGCGACGATGCAGAAGGAGCCGAATCGTTTCCGCGGTGCGTTCGGCGCCGCGCGCGCCGCCGAAGCGGTGGGCAACCGTGCCGCCGCGGCGAAGTACTACCGCCAGGTCGTCGCGATTGCGAAGGGCTCCGACAACCAGCGGCCGGAGCTGAAGCGCGCGCGCTCGTTTACGAATTAGGCACCGCTAAAGCGGTGCGTCAGTAAGCGGCGCCCTACGGGAGATTGGCGAGTTTGAAGATTACTTTGGCGAGGCCCGAGTAATCTTCCTCGCCTTCGCCCGCGGCCAATTGCGCGTTGACGGTTTGGTTGACGACCGCGCTCGCCGGCGCCGGCACGCCATACTCGCTCAGCGTGTTCATCGCGATCCCGAAATCCTTCTTGAACAACTTGGCCTTGAACCCCGGCTTCCAGTTGCCGGTGATCATCCGCTCGCCGTGCACTTCGAGCACGCGGCTTTGCGCGAAGCCGCCCATCAGCGCGGCACGCACCTTCATCGGGTCGACGCCGGCCTTTCGGGATAGCGCGATTGCCTCGGCGACCACCGACATCGTGCCGCCGAGCACGATCTGGTTGCACACCTTGCAGATCTGACCGGCGCCGGATTCGCCGACGTGGACGATGCGTTCGGGCTTGCCCATGGCGCCGAGCATCTCGCGCACGGACTCGAGCGCGGCCGCGTCGCCGCCAACCATGAACGTCAACGTGCCGTCGATGGCGCCGATTTCGCCGCCGCTCACCGGCGCGTCGAGCAGGGCCGCGCCGAGCGCCGTTGCCCGCGCCGCCAATCTGCGGGCGATCGCGGGCGAGATTGTGCTCGAATCGACGATCACCGCGCCCTTCTGCATCGCGCCGAACACCCCGTTCGGTCCTTCGAGCACTTTCTCCACATCGGGGCCGTCGGGGAGCATCGTGACGATCACGCGCGCGGCCTTCGCTACGTCGGCGGGGGAGTTCACCGCCGTGGCGCCGGCGGCAACCAGCGCGTCGACCGGCCCGCGGCTGCGGCTGTGCACGATGACGTCAAAGCCCTTCTTGCGGAGGTTGAGCGCCATGGGCTTGCCCATGAGGCCGAGACCGATGAAGCCAATCGCTGAAGACATGCGCGGGATCATAGTGCACAGGGTGCACTGCGTGCGCGGGATGCGGGGTTACTGAGAGGTGATAGCGGGAGTCTGTGGCGGTTTTTGCTCGCGCCGCCGCCTGCGCCGCTCCCCAGGGGTCAGGACGGGGGCTGCTTGTGCTTGTGGAGTCGCGGCGAATTGCAACGCTCGACGGGTTCGCAGGAACGCCTCGACGAGGAAACCGGTGGCCGCTGAGGCGATGAATCCCGCCATCGCGATCAGGATCGAACGCAGGGACTGATAGAGCTCGGCGAGGGCATTTGCCTCTTGCGCCGACTGTGCCGTTTCCGCCGCGTGTGCCGCCTTCGCCAGGTCCGCCGAAGGCACCCCCGCGGGCGCAGGGATCGGGACGATGGATGCCACCGTCACGGGGACCGGAGGCGCCGGCGCGGGCGGACGGGGCGCCGGCCGATCGGCAACTATCGAGAGGCCGGACCGGTCGGCTGCGATCCGCATGGCCGCGACCGATGCCGATTCCAGATCGAAACGTTCGACCCGTGTCTGATCAAATTTGTCGGCCGCCGATCGCACGCGCACGCGGACGATGCGCACGCCGGGGGCTATGTCGAGTGTTCTCGTGTAGCCGCGTTCGGCGCGTTTGCCGATCAC
>Ga0190265_10003134_pt1 | contig 11267 bp, 14 predicted proteins | sample Popmic124T_FD_133135 | JGI IMG/M metagenome (GOLD analysis project Ga0190265, IMG submission 133135) | Populus adjacent soil microbial communities from riparian zone of Indian Creek, Utah, USA - 124 T | ecosystem: Environmental > Terrestrial > Soil > Riparian zone | place: USA: Utah | collected...
AAGCAGAGATAGGGGTTGCAGGCGGGGTCGGGGCAGCGCAGCTCGGCCCGGGTCGCCCCCTCCTTGCCGGGGTGGTAGAGCGGCACCCGGATCAGGGCCGAGCGGTTGCGGCGCGACCAGGCCAGGTAGACCGGTGCCTCGTAGCCGGGCACGAGCCGCTTGTAGGAGTTGACCCACTGGGCGAAGAGCGGCGAGATCTCGCGGGCGTGCTTGAGCTGGCCGGCGATGAAGGCCTTCGCCGTGGCCGAGAGGTAGTACTGGTCGTCGGGGTCGAAGAAGGCGTTCTTGCCGTCTTTGGTCAGCGACTGGTGGACGTGCATCCCAGAGCCGTTCTCGCCGAACAGCGGCTTCGGCATGAAGGTCGCGTGCCAGCCGTATTTCATCGCGTACTCCTTGACCACGATCCGGTACGTCATGCAGTCGTCGGCCATCGCCAGCGCGTTCTTGTAGCGCATGTCGACCTCGTGCTGGGAGGGGCCGACCTCGTGGTGGGTGTACTCGACGTGGATGCCCATCTTCTCCAGCGCCAGCACGGTGTCGCGGCGTACGTCGGAGCCGGCGTCGAGCGTGGTCAGGTCGAAGTAGCCGCCCTCGTCGAGCACCTCGGGCACGCCGTTCTCCGGTTTGGCGGAGCGAAAGTAGAAGAACTCCAGCTCGGGGCCGATGTTGTAGGCGTCGAAACCGAGCTCCTCGGCACGTTTGAGGGCGCGGCGCATGATCCAGCGGGGATCCCCCTCGTAGGGCTCGCCGCCGGGGACGCGGACGTCGCAGAACATGCGGGCGACGGCGTTCTCCTCCTCGGGGCGCCAGGGGATCAGGGCGAAGGTCGAGGGATCGGGCATCGCGATCATGTCCGACTCCTCGATCGGGTTGAAGCCGGTGATCGAGGAGCCGTCGAATCCCATCCCGCCCTCGAAGGCGTCCTCGAGTTCGGAGGCGTTGATCGAGAAGCTCTTCAGCTGGCCGAGAACGTCGGTGAACCAGAGCCGGACGAAGCGCACGTCGCGTTCCTCGACGATCCTGGCCACGTCGGCGGCGCTCTGCGGGTGCTCTGCCATCCAACCCTCCTTTTGACTTTCCTCAGCGTTGAGTCTGCCTGGGCGGCAACGATAGGCGAACTCGCGGAGGGGGGTGCGTTTCGACTGCATTGCGGGTAAATGAAGGCCGGGTCGGAGGCTTGCGATAGCCCCCAGAACCCGGTATAACTTACTTAGCGTAAGTTAGTGGCTCAAAGTAAAGTAAAGGCCAGTTAAAGGCTCTGTAAAGCCGATCGAGCCAAAGGCGGGAACAAGTGACGGTAAAAACAGCACTCAGCAGATTTCAGATCCACGACGAGCTCACGGCTCCGGACGAGAGCGCTCCGCTGATCAAGAGCATCCAGGCCGGGGGCGGCGCGGTGACCAAGTTCGTCGGCGTCCTCGCGGGGGCGCCCGCCGTGCTCCGCGCCTACACCCGGATGCGCTCCGAGCTGCGCAGCGGCGTCCTGCCGCTGGCCACCCGCGAGCGGATCGCGCTGGCGGTCGCCGAGCACAGGAACGACCCCTACAGCATCGCCCAACACGCGAAATCGGCCCGCCGGGCCGGGCTCGGCCTGGACGAGGTCTCGCGCGCCCGCAGCTTCAGCTCGGGCGACGAGAGGGAGGCAGCCCTGCTCGCCTACCTGAAGGCGACGCTGGAAGCCTACGACTACCCCCCGCACCACCTCCACGAGGAGGCACGGGAAATCGGCTGGAGCGACGAGGAGATCCTCGAGGCGGTCGCGCATCTGGCGCTGAACGAGTTCCAGAGCCTGATCGCGAGCGCAGCAGCACTTCCTAAAGACCAGGCGACGCCGGAAGTACTTCCCTCAGCTGCTTAGACACAAGCCGGCTGGGCGGTTGGGGCATCCCTGCCGCGCGCTGTCTTTTTCGCCGGACGCGCCCCCACTCTCGTGGAGTGAGCTGTGCGAAAAAGGTAGCGCCGCGCGCGGCACGGACACCCCAACCGCCCTTCCAAGATCCCAGCAGCTTTCGTCCCTTGCGGTAGGACCCGCGTGGGAGAGTGAGGGCATCCCCGGAGTGCGCGGCGTCATCTTTTCGCACAGACCACTCAGCGAGGAAAGCTTGCTCCGCAGCGAAAAAGCCAGCAAGCGGAGGGGATGCCCTCACTCTCCCCCGCACGGATGTCAGTCGAGGACGACGGTTGCCGTGTAGAGCAGGCGGGCGGTTGAGTACCGGCAGCCATAGGTGGCGCGGGAGTTCAGCCGCAGCTGCGGTTCGCCCTGGCGGACGTCGGTGGTGTTGGTGCATTTGCCCTCTTCGCGGCTGGCGCGCCAGACGTTTTTGGCCGCCAGGTCCTGGGCGAAGGCGGGAGCCCAGGTCGGGATCGTCAGTCCGACGATGTCGTTCTTTTCCACATCCAGCGAGGCGCCGAACTGGACCGTGCGGCCCAGGTAGGGGCTGAGGACGCGGACCGAGCTCTTGCCGACCAGCTCGTAGCGGGGCGGCTCGGTGCCGGGCACGCGGCGCAAGATCGCCAACTGCGCCTGCGGCGGCGTGCCGAAGAAGCCGTTGAAGAAGGAGCGCTGCTCGTTGGTCGGCTGGGCCAGGGTCAGCGTCCACGACTTCACCCTGCCGTCGCCCGGCACGCTGAAGGGCAGGCTCGCCTGGTTGGTGCTGACCTGGAAGCCGGTGGTGCTGCCCACCGCCTGGCAGGGCAGCTCCGGACAGGAGGGATCGGGGGTCGTGGAGGTCTCGCCGAGGACCACGGTGGTGCTCGGTTTGGTCTGGGCCGTGGCCCCCGCACAGATCGCGACGAGCAGCCCGAGGCAAGCGGCGAACGCCAGTGCCGGTCGGATCCGCCGTCCGGTCGATCCCGCCACGAATGCCCTTCGGGAAAACCTCGCCATGCCCATGCTCCTCTCTCGAACCGCCTTTGTGCGGGGGAAGACTAGCCGCGAGGCCGGCCGCTACCGGCGGGCGTGCCACGCGTAGCTGAGCGCGAGCGCGTAGAGGACGCGATCGGAGCCTTCGAAGCCGAGCGCCCTGCGGGCGCCGTTGGTCAAGTCCCAGGTGTAGCCGTCGGCGAAGGGACCGCGATCGATCACCCTGGTGACGACCTGGCGGCCGCGGTAGGAAAACTTGACGGGGGTGCCGCAGGGCAGGCTGCGATGGGCGACCCCGACCGTTTCGGGGCGCAGGATCTGGCCGCAGGCGGTGCGATTCCCGTACAGCCCAGGGCCATACCAGGTGGCGCCGGCCGCCTGCATCGGGGTGAAGGCGAGCCCTTCTCCCGCGGCGGCTTCGGTGGAGGCGACGGTCGAGGCGCCGCCGGTCGCGCCGTGCGCCGCAGCGGGAAGCGCGATCGCCAGGCAAACCATGGATAGGACGAGCCAGAGCGCAGCCCGTGGCGGGCGCTCGCCGGTGGCACGCTCTCGTCGTCGATCTTTCCGCCCAGGGCGGTTTCTGTCTGCCTTCATTGCTCTTTGCGACGCTTACGGGGTTAGCTGACGGGCTCGCGCTGAAAGAGCTGCGCTACGCGGCAGATGCCGGCGATTCGCCCCAACCAATGGGTCCCCCGCTCTCCGCGGTATGTGGGCGGAGACTCAGCGGAAGTCGCGGCACATTAGCAAACGCTAAGACGGAAAACACGCGGCGCATAGAAAGAGCCCCCGAGGGGGCTCTTTCCACAGCGGGCCTGTAAGCCGGATCCTGTCGTGAGCGGCCATCTATCTCACCGGGACGGAATCCCGGAGGAGCCGCGAGGCGGCCCTGCGGCCTACCTGGATCTCGCCGGGCAGGGTCGACGATCCTGTTTGGCCTTGCACCGGGCGGGGTTTGCCTGGCCGCCGCGTCACCGCGACGCCGGTGCGCTCTTACCGCACCATTTCACCTTTGCCTGTACGCGACTCACGTGTGGCCGCGCCATCGGCCGTGTATTTCTGTGGCACTTTCCCGCGGGTTTCCCCGGGTGGGCGTTACCCACCGCCCTCGCCCTTTGGTGTCCGGACTTTCCTCGAGGGGTTTTCTCTCCCCCCGCGGTCGCTCGGCCCGCCTCCCGATAGTAGCGCTCGAAGAACGCTTGCCATAAATGCATCGAATAAGCTGCGCGGTGATGCCGATCGCCGTCGTCACGGGGGCCGGGGGCGGGCTCGGCCGCGCCATCGCCCTCGACCTCGCCCACCGCGGCTTCCTCGTCCACGCCACGGACATCGATGCCGACACGGCCGCCCGCACCGCGGCGGAGATCGGCGCCGGAGGCTCGTCCTCGGCGCTCGACGTCCGCGACGAGGCGGCCTGCAAGGCCGTCGCGGCGGAAGCCGCGACAAGAGCAGGGTCGCTCGATCTTTGGGTGAACAACGCCGGCGTGCTGATCACCGGCGACGCCTGGGACCAGGACGACCGGGCCCGGAGGACGATGCTCGACGTCAATGCAGTAGGCACGATGAACGGCACGGTCGCGGCACTCGATCGGATGCTGCCACTCGACCGCGGTCACGTGATCAACGTGATCTCCCTCGCGGGACTGGTCGCGGCGCCAGGAGAGGTCGCCTACTCCGCCAGCAAGCACGCCGCGCTCGCCTTCACGCTGGGGACGCTCTTCGACCTGCGCCGCTCGGGCGCCAAGGGGATCCGGATATCGGCCGTCTGCCCCGACGGCATCTGGACGCCGATGCTCGCGGACAGGCTCGAGGACCCCGCCGCCGCAAGCTCGTTCTCCGGCCATCTGCTCACCGCGGAGCAGGTCGCGGTCGCGGTCGGCAGGTTGGTCGACCGCCCCCGGCCGCTGCTCGTGCTGCCCCGCTGGCGCGGGCCGCTGCTGCGCGTCTTCGCCCTCTTCCCCCGCCTCTCGCTACGGCTGCTGCCAATGGCGATGCGCGACGCGCAGCGACGGCAGAAGCGCTACAAGAAGCTGATCGAAGCGGGTAAGTGGCCGCGCTGACGCGGCCGAGGATCAGACTTTGCGGACGACGCCGATGACGCGGCCGAGGACAGTCGCCTCGGTCGTCCGGATCGGCTCCATGGCGTCGTTCTCGGGCTGCAGGCGGACGTGGTCGGCCTCGCGGAAGAAGCGCTTCACGGTGGCCTCCTCGCCGATCAGCGCGACGACGATCTCGCCGTCGCTCGCTTGGTCGGCGGGCCGGACGACCACGTAGTCGCCCTCGAAGATGCCGGCGCCGATCATGCTTTCGCCGCGCACGCGGAGGACGTAGTCGCCGTCCTCGCCGCCGATCACGTCGGGGATCTCGATGTAGTCCTCGATGTTCTCTTCGGCGAGGATCGGCGCGCCGGCGGCGACGTGGCCGACCAGCGGCAGGCCGTTGCCGGGCATGATCGTCTTCTTCGCCCGGTCGAAGAGCAGCTCGATCGCCCGCGGTTTGGTCGGGTCGCGGCGCAGCAACCCGATCTTCTCCAGGTTGGCGAGGTGCGCGTGGACAGTCGAGGACGAGTGCAGCCCCACCGCTTTGCCGATCTCCCGCACGGTTGGCGGGTAGCCGGTTTTGGCGGCGTAGCGCCGGATGAAGTCGAAAATCTCTTTCTGCCGCTTGGTCAGATCCAAATCCACGTGCCGTCCTCCTCGTCGCCGGCGTGATCGCCGCGCCATTCGAACACTTGTTCGCAGGCTACCGCCTACCCCGGACGCTCGCAACCGCGCCTGGCATGCCGGCAGCCACCGCCCAGACGGGCGCGACCCGCTCCGGAGCCGAACAACTAGAATCGATCGCCCTCGAGCGGCTGTGGCGGAACTGGTAGACGCGCAAGGTTGAGGGCCTTGTGTCCCTAACGGGACGTGATGGTTCGACTCCATTCAGCCGCATTAAGGGCTTCTTTAAGGGCTTCTGACGGGCACCGATGAATATTCGGGCCTCGTCGGGTCTTATTGACATCGCATCGACACAGGCCCGACACTGGAGGACCAGATGAGGAAGCTGATCGTCACCGAGTTCGTCACCCTCGACGGGGTGATGGAGGCGCCCGGCGGTGAGGAGACCCATCCCCACACCGGCTGGGTGTTCGACTACATCGGCGAGGAGCAGATGGAGTTCAAGCTGCAGGAGACGCTCGAAGCCGAAGTCCAGCTGGTCGGCCGGGTGACCTACGAAAGCTTCGCCGGCGCCTGGCCCGAGCGGCAGGGCGAGTTCGCCGACAAGATGAACTCGATGCCGAAGTACGTCGTCACGACGACGCTCGACGAGCTCGAGTGGGAGAACTCGACTCCGGTCAGGGGCGACATCGCCGCGGAGGTGGCGAAGCTGAAGAGCGAGGAGGGCGGGCCGATCCTCGTCGCCGGCAGCCGCACCCTCGTCCACTTCCTGCTCGATAGCGACCTCGTCGACGAGCTCCGGCTGATGGTCTTCCCCGTCGTCCTCGGCTCGGGCAAGCGCCTCTTCCCCGACTCCCCCGACAAGACCCCACTGGAGCTCGTCGACACGACGACGTTCGCCACCGGGGTCCAGGTCAGCACCTACCGACCGACCGGCAGCGAGGCTGAGTGACAGAGGTCGCCTACGACCGAATTGGCGCCGACTACGGGGCGGCTCGCCACGCCGATCCCAAGATCGCGGCGCAGATAGAGGAAGCGCTCGGCGACGCTCGGACCGTCCTCAACGTAGGAGCCGGTACCGGCTCCTACGAGCCAGCCGATCGTTCGTTGACCGCGGTCGAGCCCTCGACGGCGATGATCGCCCAGCGGCCCAGCGGCGCCGCACCGGTGGTGCAGGCGAGTGCCGAGGCCCTGCCCTTCGACGACGGCAGCTTCGACGCGGCGATGGCGATCTTCAGCGATCACCACTGGAGCGATCGGGAGGCCGGCCTCCGTGAGATGACCCGGGTAGCCCGCCACCAGGTCCTCCTCCTCAACGCCGATCCGGGCCTCGCGCAGCGCTTCTGGCTGACGCGCGACTACCTGCCCGGATTCGTCGATCTGATCCCCGAGCCGTACCGAGCGCCCAAGTACTGGGGCGAGGAGCTGCGCCGCCTGCTGGGCGAGGTCGAGCTGGCGCCGATGCCCGTTCCGCACGACTGCCGCGACGGCTTCTACCAGGCGTACTGGCGGCGTCCCCACGCCTACCTCGATCAGCGGGTCCGTGACGGCATCTCGGTCTTCCACCGTCTTCCCGATTCGGAAGTGGCGAAGGCGATGGCACAGCTCCGTCGCGACCTCGACGACGGTGCCTGGGAGGAGCGAAATGGCGGCATCCGCGATGCGACCGAGCTGGACGTGGGCTTGCGCCTCGCGACCGCGGAGGTCGGATGAGGGACTTCTACGCCTCACCCTTCGGCATGATCTACAGCGCCTACATGGAGAGGCCTCGCCTGAGCCGCCTGATCGGCCGGGCTGCCTGGGGTGGCGACAGCAAGCGCTACTACGCGAGCATGGGTGCGATCGCCGAGGTTCCGGCGGGCGGAACGGTCGTCGACTGTCCGTGCGGGGCAGGGCCGGCGCTGCGGGCCGTGCGCCCCGGCGGCGCCGTTCGCTACGTCGCCGCGGACCTCTCGCCCTCGATGATCCGCCGCGCCCGCAAACGGGCCGAGCGCCGCGGCCTGACCGGGATCGAGCTCGTCGAAGCGGATGCGACGGACCTACCGCTGCCAGACAACAGCGCCGACCTGTTCGTCTCCTTCTGGGGGCTGCACTGCTTCGACGACCCGCCCGCCGCCCTGGCGGAGGCGGCCCGGGTCCTCAAGCCAGACGGGCGCCTCGTCGGGGCGTCCTTCGTCGCCGGCAGCGACGGCCTCCGGCAGCGCCTCCTGATCCGCCCCGACCTCGGCGACTTCGGCCAGGTGGCGACCCAACCTGAGCTGGAGGCCTGGCTGGGCGAAGCCGGCTTCGAGCCGGCTCGCATCGATCGCTCCGGCCCGATGCTGTTCTTCGACGCGCATCTGCATGCATCCGGGGGGACACGATGAGGGCGCTCGTCCAGCGGGTGAGCCAGGCCGCGGTCGACGTCGAGGGGGAGCGGGTCGCACAGATAGGCCCGGGGATGCTTGTCCTGCTCGGGGTGAGGCGCGGCGACGCCGCCGCGGAGGCCGACCGGCTCGCCGACAAGGTGCGGGCGCTGCGCATCTTCGACGATGCCGACGGGCGGATGAACGAGCCGCTGGGGGATCGCGAGATCCTCTGCGTCAGCCAGTTCACCCTCTACGGCGACGCGCGCAAGGGGAACCGGCCCAGCTACGTCGAGGCGGCTCCCGGCGAGCAGGCCGAACCGCTCTACGACCGTTTCTGCGAGCGGCTCGGCGCGGCGAAGGGCGTCTTCGGCGCCTGCATGGGCGTCGCCCTCGTCAACGACGGGCCGGTGACCCTGCTGGTCGAGGCCTGAGGCCCCGCCCCAGGCATGCGAGGGCCGGGCCCGACCGGGCCCGGCCCAGGCGATTCCCCTGCGTGTGAGCTCAGGTGCCCCGCGGATGCGGTGCGTGCCCGCCGATGTGAAGGGAGTCGAGCAGCCTCGGGATGTAGAGGAGGCCACAGACCCCGACCACGGCGTAGACGACGTCGGTGAGCGTGCCGTCTCCGAACACCTCGGAGATCACGTTCGTGTCGAAGAGCCCGACCATGCCCCAGTTGAGAGCGCCGAGCACGACGACGAGCAGGACGACCGGCTCGAACCGCTTGATCATCTCCATCTCTTTTCCTCCTGGGAGATAATGCGGATAGTTACGACCTCTAATACCCCGCGGGGTGTGAGACGGTTACCGCATCGGCGCCTGTGCAACGGAGCCTGCACTACCGTCCGCGGGAATGTTCGAACCGGGCGGTGCGACCGAGATCGACGGACGGCGGCTGAGCTGGCGATCGGTCGGGACCGGACCGCCGCTGTTGCTCGTCAACGTGTACGCGGCGACCGCGGCCGATTGGGACCCGGCGGCGCTGTCGGCGCTCGCCGAGTCGTTCGAAGTGGTCTGCCCCGACAACCGCGGGGTCGGCGGCTCACAGCTGGGCGACCCCGCCGAGCTGACGATCGACTCGATGGCGGCTGACCTCGAAGCGCTGCTCGACGCGCTGGAGATCGAGAGGGCGCCGGTTGCCGGCTGGTCGATGGGTGGGTTCGCCGTCCAGCGGCTGGCGGTGCGCGCGCCGCACCGGATCGAGCGATGGCGCTGCTCTCGACCGACCCCGGCGGCGGCGCGGCGGTCCCGGCCGACCCCGAGGTCTGGGCCAGGCTCGTCGACAACTCCGGCACCCCGAGAGAGCAGGCGAGCAGGCTGATCTCGCTGCTCTTCCCGCCCGGGACGGCGGCGGAGATAGACCGGCGCTTCGGCGATCTCGTCGCCGCCGCTAGGGCCGAGCTCTCGACCGAAACGCTGACCGCCCAGGAGAGGGCGATGGCGGCCTGGCACGACGAGGAGCAGCCCCAGCGCAGCCCGGCCGAGATGCCGGTGCTCGTCGTCCACGGCAGCGAGGACATCGTCATCCCGCCGGCAAACGCCGACGCCCTCCCCGTCCGCTGGCCCGGCGCCCGCATCGAGCCGATCGCCGGTGGCGGCCACGCCTTCATGGCCCAGGAGCCACGGCAACTCGCAGACCTTCTCACCTCCTTCCTGCGCGGATGACCGGCTGATGCTCGCGCACCGAGAGGAAACGCCAGGCGGGATCTCGCTGCGCTACGCGAACACCGTCGCCGAGCTCGACGCGGTCGAGCCCCTCTGGAACGCGCTCCAGGAACACCACGCCCGGATCACCCCCGCCCTCGGCGAGCGCACGCCGAAGCGGGATGCCGGCGCGGCCTGGCGGATGCGCCGGGGAAAGTACGAGCGCTGGCTCGAAGCGCCGGAGACCTTCTTCGTCGTCGCCGAAGCCTCGGGCGAGCCGGTCGGCTACGCCTTCGTCACGGTCGGGCCGGGCTACGCGTCATGGGAGACCGGGGACCGGCTCGCAGAGCTGCAGACCCTCTCCGTCCTGGCCGAGTGCCGCGGCGGCGGTGTCGGGGCGGCGCTGATCGACGCCGCCTGGAGCCGGCTCGACGGCCTCGGCGTCGACGACATGGCAATCACCACGACCGTTACCAACGTCGACGCCCACCGCTTCTACGAGCGACACGGCTTCGAGCAGCGCTTCGTCGTCTACTACGGCAAGCGGAAGAAGGACCCTTAGGACGAGCCGAGCGCCTCGTCGATGAAGGGACCGAGCAGCTCCCCGGTGGCGGCGGCGGTGGCCTCGGGGGTATCGCCGGGGGCGGTGATGTGGCTGATCGCCAGGCGGACCAGCGCCTCGGCGAGGAGGCGCGCTTTGGCGGGCGGCGCCTCGGGCCAGCCCTCTTCGATCGTCGCGCTGAGGCGGGCTGTCGCCCACTGGACGACGGGCATCCCCTGGGTGGTGACGAAAGGGAGCATGCCGCCCGTGCCGTCGTCGCTGAGCAGGATCCGGACCAGCGGGTCCTCCCCGGCCGAGCGCAGGAAGACCTCGAGCGCTGCGCCGACCGCGGCGCGGGGATCGTCGAGGTGCTCGTGAACGGCCGCCTCGACCGCGTCGAGAAAGCGTTCGCCCTCGTGGATGACGAAAGCCTGGCCGAACTCGTCGCGGCTGCCGAACTCCTTGTAGAGGGTCTGGCGGCTGACCCCCGCCGCTTTGGCGATGTCGGCCATCGTGATCTCCGACCAGGCGCGCAGCTGCAGCTCGTCGCGGGCCGCCCCGAACAGGGTCTCGCGCAGCAGCTGTCGCGCCGCGACGGGGTACGGGGCTCGCTCGGAGGCGGTCGGCATCCCCCCAATCGTGGCAGTGGGCGCGGCCATACCGCTCACTCGCCGACGGGCTCGAAGTCGACCTTGTCGCGGACGCCGCAGTCGGGGCAGTGCCACTCGTCGGGGACCTCGCTCCAGGGGGTCCCGGGCGGGAAGCCCTCGCGCGGATGCCCGGCCTCCTCGTCGTAGACGTAGCCGCAGCCGGGACAGCGCCAGGCGCTCACGAGGTCGCCGCTCCGTAGCGGGCCAGCACCCTGCGTCGCGCTCGCGGCTGGATGTTCGCCCTCTCCAGGTCGCCGCCGTAGTGGTCGACCAGGCGGCGGTCCATCACCCGGCGCCAGACCGGCGGAAACCAGGCGAGCACGATCATCCCCGCGTAGCCGGTCGGCAGCTGCGGCGCCTCGTCGACGTGGCGCAGCGCCTGGTAGCGGCGGGTCGGGTTGGCGTGGTGGTCGCTGTGGCGCTGCAGGTGGTAGAGGAGGACGTTGGAGGCGACGTTGTTGCTGTTCCAGCTGTGCTCGGGGAGGCAGCGCTCGTAGCGGCCGTCCTCGCGCTTCTGGCGCAGCAGGCCGTAGTGCTCGAGGTAGTTGACGACCTCGAGCAGGC
>Ga0190265_10003135_pt1 | contig 11265 bp, 10 predicted proteins | sample Popmic124T_FD_133135 | JGI IMG/M metagenome (GOLD analysis project Ga0190265, IMG submission 133135) | Populus adjacent soil microbial communities from riparian zone of Indian Creek, Utah, USA - 124 T | ecosystem: Environmental > Terrestrial > Soil > Riparian zone | place: USA: Utah | collected...
GACACAATTGAAGGTGGACTCCGGCGACTGGAAGAGATCTTCGCGTCTGGTGCAAGGACGATTGCAGGAGATGAGGCCTTCAAGCTCTATGACACCTTCGGATTCCCCATCGACCTGACCGAAGTCATCGCGGGTGAGCGGGGCGTCGAGGTGGACCTCCCCGGCTTCGAGCGTGCCCTGGAAGAGCAGCGAAGCCGTTCCCGGACCGCGCGCACCTCGGGGGGCACCTCAGCCGTTGCCGCGGATCGGAACTCCGGCGGTGTCGAGGCTCCTGCCGTGCACCTCCCGCCGGCCGGCAAGTGGCGCTCGGTCAAACGCGGGAAGCAGAAGTTCGTGGGCTATGGTGCTACCGAGGCCGATACCGATATCCTCGCCTTCCGGCAGGAGGGGCCACGGGTGGAGCTGGTGCTGAAGGAGAACCCTTTCTATGTGGAGTCGGGCGGCCAGGTAAGCGATCTCGGCGTGGTTCAGGGAAAGGACTGGACGCTCCAGGTGGACAGCGTGCGCAAGGACCCCAAGGGAACTGTCCTGGGCGGAAGCTTTGCCGCGGAGTTCGAGCCTGCTACGCTCCACGCCGCGGTCGACGCACCCCGTCGGCACGACATCGAACGCAACCACAGCGCCACCCATCTGGTTCATTTCGTGCTTCGTCGACGGCTCGGCACCCATGTGCGGCAACAGGGGTCCCTGGTCCAGCCCGACCGTCTGCGCTTCGACTTCTCTCACCACGGGCCGGTAGACGCCGCCACCCTCCAGGCAATCGAGTCGGAGGTGAACGATCTCATTCTGGAGAACGATGTGGTCTCCACCCGCGAGCTGCCCTACGCGGAAGCCCTCGCCCTGGGTGCCATGGCGTTCTTCTCGGAGAAGTACGGCGACGTGGTCCGGGTCGTTCAGATGGGACCGTCGATCGAGCTCTGTGGTGGCACCCACGTGCGGACCAGCGGGCAGATCGGCACCTTCCGCTTCTCCGGCCAGTCGGGCGTCGCCGCCGGCGTGCGCCGGATCGAGGCTGTTACCGGCAGTACCGCTCTTCGGGCGGTCCGTGAGCTGGAGCAGCGGGTAGCGTCGGTGGCCGAAGCGCTGAAGGCGCAGCCGGAGCACCTGGTGCGCCGGGTGGAGCAGCTCTTGGAGGAGCGTACCCGTCTGGAGGCACGCCTGGCAGAAGCGCTCCGGACCGGCTCGGGCGGGGCGGTGGGCGGTGACGTCTCCACTGTCGCCGGCGTCGAGCTGACGATTGCCCAGACTGCCACTGAGGATCGTGCCGAGCTGGGACGAATCGCGGATGCGTTCCGGGAGGGAAAACGGAACGCCGTGCTGGTGCTCTTCAGCTCGGCGGGGCGCGGCGCCATTCACGTCACCCTCACCGAGGATCTGGTGAGCAGCGGGCGCAAGGCGGGAGACCTGGTTAATCGGATTGCCGCCCTCAGCGGCGGCAAGGGTGGGGGACGGCCGCACTTCGCATCGGCCGGCGCGGGTGACCCCGAACGTCTGTCCGCCGCGCGCGCGGCCACCCCAGGTCTCGTCGCTGCGTGGTTGGAGAACGGCCGCGGTCCGGAGGCGACAGGCGCCTGATGGTCCCTGGTGACTGGCTGGACCGGCACACCAGTCGCGCTCCCGCAGCGCTTCGAGACCGGGTCGGAGAATATGCGTCAGCGGCAACCCGCTCGAACCGAGTGAGCGCGCTGGCCGCGGCCGCTCAGGCGGCGCTGGGCCGCGTCCTTTCCCATGCCGGTGACCGCTCGGCCGCCCTGGACTTACTCGCTGCGGATGCCCTGATCACGCTCGCGCTACAGGCCCAGGCCGAGGCCGCGCCTGAGCGGCTGGAGGAATTCGCCACCTCCGTGCTTCAGACGGCGCGGCCGGACGCGTGATCGACCTTCACTCCCATCTTCTACCCGCCGTTGACGACGGCTCCCGGTCGGTGGAGCAGTCGGTCAAGGTGCTGTTCGAGATGGCGCAGCAGGGCGTCACCGACATCTGCCTCACCCCTCATCTCCGATCAGCCCTGGCCGAAGCAGGACCCCCGCCGACCCATAATCGCGCCTTTGAGGCACTCCGCGCGCAGGCGCCGCAGATGCCACGACTTCACCGCGGCGCGGAGATCATGCTGGACCGGCCGATTACCCGCCCTGTTGCCCTGGCTCGGAACGTCACCCTGGCCGGCACCCGCTACATCCTGGTGGAGTTCCCCCGCCTGGTGCCATACGAGACGGTCAGCAATGCTCTGAAGCAAATCGTCGAGCTCGGCTTGATCCCCATTCTGGCCCACCCGGAGCGGTACAGCTGCTGTTCAGTGGAGGCGGTGCGGCGCTGGCGCGCACTCGGATCCAAAACCCAGGTGGATGCCACCACGCTGCTCAGCTCCCAGGCACGAGGCCAACGTGCCCGCCAGCTCGTGTCCGAAGGACTGGCCGATATCCTGGCGGGGGACAACCACGGTGACGACCGTACCGTTGCCACGGGGGCCAATTTTCTCCGGGCCCAGGATGGCTTCGACCAGGTGGACCTGCTGGTGCGTCGCAACCCGGCCGCCATCCTCGAGGATGGGGAGCTGCATGCAGTGCCCCCACTCCGAATCCGCCAGAGCTGGATGAGCCGGATCAAACACTTTCTCGAGGGGGGCAAGTGACTGGTAGCCGAATCGAGGAAGGCCTCGAGGCGCTGATCCGGGCGGCGCAGGCCTCGAAGGCTCTGAGTGGCACGGTCGCCGGTGTGGCTACCCGGTACGTGGCGGTGCTGCGCGGCGGTGGCACGCTGTACTTCTGCGGAAACGGAGGCAGCGCCGCCGACGCACAGCATCTGGCGGCCGAGTACGTGGTTCGCTACGCGCTCAACCGCCGGCCGCTCGCCGCGGTGGCCCTCACGACCGACACATCCATCCTCACAGCGGCGGGCAACGATCTCGGTTTCGAGCAGATCTTTGCCCGCCAGGTCGAGGCCCTGTGCACCCGGCGGGACCTGCTGATCCTGCACAGCACCAGCGGACAGAGTCCCAACCTGCTCGCGGCCGCCCGGACGGCCCGCAAGGGTGGCGTGCCCACAGTGGCTTTCCTGGGGAAGGGCGGTGGCGCGCTGGCCGGCCTGGTGGACGAGACCGTTATCGTCCCCGCCAACGAAACCAGCCTGGTGCAGCTGATTCACCTGGCGCTGCAGCATCTGATCGTGGAGGCGGTCGAGGCCGAGCTGCTCGAGTCATGATCGACCTCGGCGGGCAGACCGCGCTTATCACCGGTGGCAGCCGGGGCATCGGGCGAGCTGCGGCGTTGCTGCTGGCTCGGTCCGGCGCCGACGTCGCAATTACCTATCACACCCGGGCCCGCGAAGCGGACGCCACCGCTGCGGAGATACGCGCGCTGGGCCGCCGAGCCTTTGTGGTCGGCGGTGACCTCGCGGATCCAGAGGTGGCCCAGCGGCTGGCGTCGGGCCTGGAGCGTGAGTTTGGCGGGCTGGACATCTTCGTGGCCAACGCCGGCGTGTGGCCGGCCGAGGAGGTGCGCCTAGGAGACATGCCGGTCAAGCGCTGGCGCACCACGATGCAAGCCAATCTGGACTCGGTATTCGTCTCGACTCGCGCCATCCTGCCGCTGATCCGGGCCGGAGGGCGCGTGGTGATCGTCTCCAGCACCGCCGGCCAGCGGGGCGAGGCGTTTCACTCGGATTACGCCGCCACCAAGGGCGCGCTGATCTCGCTGACCAAGTCGCTCGCCATCGAGTATGCGTCCAGCCTGGTGGTAAACTGCGTCGCGCCGGGCTGGGTTGACACCGAGATGAGCGCCCCGGCCTTCACCCCGGCGAACCGCGAGGCCATCCGGGCGAGCATCCCCATCGGGCGCATTGCCAGCGCCGAGGACATTGCCGGCCCGATTCTCTTCCTCTGCAGCGATTTCGCCCGCCATGTGACGGGAGAGGTCTTGAACGTCAATGGGGGGAGTGTGCTTTGTGGATAGTCAGCGGGTCAGCGGGTCGGCGGGTCGGTTTGTCTCGTGTCCACGAGACGCGCTGGTGCCTTTGGCGGTTCCCCTGCCCTGCTGCCCCGCCGCCCCGCTGCCCCGCTGCCAATGATCCACCTCCTCTTCACCGGCGGCACCATCTCGATGCAGCGCGATCCCGTGGCGGGAGGGAACGTCCCGACCCACGGTGGCGAAGCCCTGGTGGCGTTTGCCGGCGGGTTGGATCGGATCAGCCCCTACCGGATCGAGAACTGGGCCAAGCTCCCGGCCTGTCATCTGGGGCCCGACCGACTCTGGGCGCTCCGTGAGCGGGTGCGCCAGATCGCCGAATCGGGTGAGGTGCAAGGGATCGTCGTAGCACACGGCACCGACACGCTCGAGGAAACCGCCTATCTCCTCGATCGCACCCTGGAGCGGAAGGTGCCGGTGGCGATCACCGGCGCCATGCGTACCTCGAGCGACGACGGCTGGGATGGCCCCCAGAACCTGCTTGATGCCGCCACTGTCGCCGCGGCGGATGAGAGCGCTGGACGCGGGGTAATGGTGGTGTTCAACGGCAAGGTTTTCGCCGGGCGATCCGCGGTGAAGACCCACACGACTGATCTCGACGCTTTCACCGCACCACACGGGGGAGAATTGGGAAGAGTGGAGCACGGGCGCGTTGTTTACGGCGGACAGCGGGGAAGCGGGGAAGTGGGGAGGAGCGACGGTTGGGCAGCGGGGCAGCGGGGCAGGCTGAATCCCTCGGGGTTATCCGCGCGGATAGCACTGGTGCCGATGGTTGTGGGCGACGACGGCGGGATGCTGGATCTGGCGCGCCCCTCGCACGACGGAGTTGTCGTGGTGGCCTTTGGTAGTGGCAACATTCCGCCGGGGGCGGTGCCGGCGATGGCCCGCTGGATCGGGGATGGGAAACCCGTAGTGTTGGGTACCCGGTGCCCCACGGGAGTGGTGTCTCCGTTGTATGCATTCGAGGGTGGTGGCGCCCGCCTGGTGGCCATGGGCGCAATTCCGGCCGGGCCCCGCGCACTCTCCCAGGCCCGGATGGAGCTGATGATCTCCCTGTCGGCCGGCGCGGTATACGGTGGCTAAGGTGGCATTCCCGCCCATCGAAATTCCGGAGCCGGTTCTCGAGATCGCGCGGAAGCTCGAAGGCGCCGGCTTTGAAGCCTGGTGCGTGGGCGGCAACCTGCGCGACGCCTTCCTGCAGCAAGCCCAGTCAGACTACGACATCGCCACCTCGGCCACACCGGAGCAGGTGCAGAAGCTCTTCCCCCGGACGGTGGAAGTGGGGATCAAGTACGGCACGGTTGGGGTGCTCGACCGGGCTCGGCGGCTGCACGAGGTCACCACCTTCCGGCGCGACGTGGCAACCGACGGGCGGCACGCCGTGGTGGCTTACGGCGTATCGCTCGAGGAGGATCTCGCGCGGCGCGACTTCACGATCAACGCGCTCGCCTATCACCCGCTCCGTCACGAGTGGAAGGATCCGTTCGACGGCGCGGGAGACCTGGCCAGACAACTGGTGCGGGCGGTCGGAGACCCGGCGCAGCGTTTCCAGGAGGATTATCTCCGGGTGCTCCGGGCGCTGCGCTTCGCGGCCCGGTTCGACTTCACCATCGACCCACTCACCTGGGAAGCGGCCAGAGCGGCGGCGGGCGGCCTGAGCGGGCTCTCGGCGGAGCGGGTGCGCGACGAATGGTTCAAGAGTCTCCGTACCGCTCGATCGATAACCCAACTGCTGATGCTGTGGCTGCGGGTCGGCGCGGCACGGGTGTGGATTCCCGAGCTGGAGGTCGCACGCCCCTCGCAGATGGCGTATCCGGACCCTCCGCTTGAAAACCGCGATCCCGTGCTGCTCACTGCCTTGGTTTGCCCCAACCCCGCGGCGGTGCTTCGCCGGCTCAAGGCGTCCAATGCCGAGATCGCCAGAGCCTCGGGGCTGGAACTGGGGCCAGAGGAGCCTGCTGCGCTGGACCCGGTGGCAGTGCGCCGCTGGCTGGCGACTGTCGGCCCCGCGGCCGCCGGTCTGTCGGCGCTCTGGGCCCTCCGTCACGGAGGCCCGGCTCCGTGGAGTGTCACGATGGCGGAGGTACGTCTCAGGGGAGATCCGCTGACCCGTTCGGACCTGGCCATCCACGGTGGCGATCTTCAGGAGCTGGGTATCCAGGGTCCTCGGGTCGGGGAGACGCTCGCCGCGCTGCTCGACCGGGTCCTCAACGATCCAACCCTGAACACCCGCCCTTCGCTGCTCGCGATAGCCCGGGAAATCCAGTGAGTCCGCTCGCCTTCGCGGCGGCGGCGGCACTGGGGAACGTAATCGGTGCGCTGGCCGTCGTCCGTCATCTGCGGCGGGGGCTCAGGTTCATCGAGGCCTGCCTCGCATTCGGCGCCGGCTTCATGCTCGCCGTTACAGTGCTTGGAGTGTTGCCCGAAGTGCTCAAGGACTCGCCCAATGCCGCACTCTACGTACTGGTGGGCTATTTCGCCGTCCACATCGCCCAGCACGTCTTCACTCCCCACTTCCATTTCGGCGAAGAGACTCACCGCGTGAGCCCGGCGGCCGGCAACTCGGCACTGCTCGGGCTGACGCTGCACACGTTCTTCGACGGGGTGGCCATCGCGAGTGGATTCCTAGTGTCGGGCCGACTGGGCGTCCTGCTGTTTTTGGCGGTGCTGCTGCACAAACTTCCCGAAGGAGTGACCATCGCGAGCGTGATGGTGGCCGGTGGCCAGAGTCGCGCCCGGGCCATCGGTGCGGCCGCAGTACTTGGCGGAGCAACGGTCCTTGGCGTCCTTTTGACCGAGCAGATCGGCCCGCTCGCCCGCCACGGGCTGGCGCTGTCCGGAGGAGTCACCCTGTATGTGGCCGCCTCCAATCTGGTCCCGGAGTTCCAGGCCAAACGGGGCTGGCTCTCGGGCCTGGCGTTCGTCGGGGGAGCCGTGGGATTCTTCCTCACGGAGTTACTGCTGGAAGGATGGTTGAGGTAGATGCCGAAGAAACGCTCGTCCCGTCAAAGCACGCTCTTCACCGCCGGCCGCGAAACTCGGCCACTGGCGGCCCGGATGCGGCCGGAGACGCTGGACGAGTTTGTGGGCCAGGACCACCTGCTGGGTTCCGGGAAGCCACTCCGCGATGCGATCGAGCGCGGCGCCCCCGGCTCGATGATCTTCTGGGGTCCACCGGGCAGCGGCAAGACTACGCTGGCCCACCTCGTGGCCAGCTCGACCGAGCGGGTCTTCGTGCCGTTCAGCGCCGTGACCGAGGGGGTGCCGCGCATCAGGGAAATCGTGAACGAGGCGCGCGAACGGCTCGAGTCCGGAGGGGAACAGACCATCCTGTTTGTGGACGAGATTCATCGGTTGAACAAGGCGCAGCAGGACAGCCTGCTGCCGCCCGCGGAAGACGGTACCATCACCCTGATCGGCGCCACTACCGAGAATCCCAGCTTCGAGGTGATCGGCGCGCTGCTCTCGCGGACGCGGGTGTTTGTCCTCCAGCCGCTCAGTCCCGAGGCCATCGAGCTTCTGCTCCAGCGTGCCCTGACCGACCCCGAACGTGGCCTGGGTGGGTCACGGCTGACGGTGGAGCCCGCCGCGCTGACCCTCATGGCCGTCGAGGCAGACGGCGATGCCCGGCGCGCGCTGACCGTGCTCGAAGCCGCCGCCTTGCATGTCGGCGAGGGAGGGACGGTAACGGCCGACAACGCCCGTGAGGCGATGCAGAAGCGATTTGCCCGCTATGACAAGGCCGGCGAGGAACACTTCAACCTGCTCTCCGCCTATCACAAGTCACTGCGCGGGAGCGACCCTCAGGGGGCGCTCTACTGGATGGCCCGGATGCTGGACGGTGGCGAGGACCCGATGACGCTCTTCCGCCGGGCTATTGCGATGGCGGCGGAAGACATCGGCCTGGCCGATCCCAACGCCCTCCTCATGGCGGTAGCCGCCCGCGACGCGTTTCACATGCTGGGCCCTCCGGAGGGCTATCTCCCTCTGGCGGAGATGACCATCTATCTGGCCACGGCGCCCAAGTCGAACAGCGCCAAGGTTGCCCTGGGTGCAGCCCTGGAGGCCGCGCGCGAGACGCCGGCCGCCCCGGTGCCACTGCACATTCGGAACGCCCCGACCCCGCTGATGAAGCAACTCGGCTACCACCAGGGCTACCGCTACGCCCACGACTCACCGGATGCCTATCTCCCCCAGGAATACCTGCCCGACGCGCTTCGGGGCCAGACGTTTTACACTCCGGGCACGTTCGGTCACGAGAAGAAAATCGCGGAGCGGCTGGAGTGGTGGGCGAAACTGAAAAGCGGGGAAGGCAAGGACGCGAGCGGTGAGCAGTAAGCGGGAGGGCCGGGAGTGGGTATATTCGAACCATGACATCCCCGGTTCCCCGAGCGCCATGAGCGTTCGCCCACACTGCTTTCTGCTCGGCCTGCTGACCTCGATCGGTGCCTGCAGCGCCATTGGCGACATCTTCAAGGAGCCCGATGTTCAGCTCGACCGAGTGGTGGTCCGGAGCGTCGGTGTCAGTGGAGGCAACCTGGACCTGATCGTCAAAGTGGACAACCCCAACAGCTTTACCCTCCACGGCACCAAACTCGAAGTGGGTTTCGATGTCGAGGGCCAGCATCTGGGCGACATTGCGTACGACGACGATTTCTCGGTAACCGAGAACGGCACCACGACCGTTACCCTGCCGCTGACGTTCGCTTGGGCCGGCGTGGGCAGCGCGGTGCGAACCGCGCTGGGGTCGGGAGATCTGCCGTACAGGATGAAAGGGCAGGTTGAGCTCGCCACCCCCTGGGGAGGTAAGGAAGTTCCCTTCACCCGCGAAGGCCGAGTTCCACTCACTCGTCTGGTCGGCTACCTCACCATCCCCGGATACTCTCAATGACAAGGAAGGTCCCCCTATCCGACCAATGATCCCGGTCCGCGACCCGGTCGAGCGTGCGGTGCTGGTGGCTGCGCCCCGTAAGGGATCCAAAGACGCACGGCATATCACCGAACATCTGGAAGAGCTGACTCGGCTGGTGGACACGGCCGGCGCTGAGGTCGTGAGCCGCATCTCGCAGCACATCGCATCGCCCAACCCTGCCACGCTCATCGGAGAAGGAAAGGTCGAGGAGGTCGCCAGCGAGGTGGCCGCCAGCGACGCCACGCTCGTCATCTTTGACGAGGAGCTCTCACCGGTGCAGGGCGCCAACCTGGAGCGCGAGCTCAAGGTGCGGGTCATGGACCGGGCCGAAGTCATCCTGGACATCTTCTCGACCCGGGCGCGCAGCCACGAGGCCAAGCTGCAGGTGGAGCTGGCGCAGCTGGAGTATCTCCTGCCCCGGCTGACGCGGATGTGGACCCACCTTTCGCGAATCCGGGGCGGCATCGGCTTGCGGGGCCCGGGTGAAACCCAGCTGGAAACCGACCGACGGGCGATCCGGCAGAAGATCCAGGGACTCAAGGCCAAGCTCAAAGACGTGGAGAAGCACCGGGAGAATCTTCGCGCCGGCCGCGATCCGATGCTGAGCGCCGCCCTGGTCGGGTACACCAACGCGGGCAAGTCCAGCATTCTTCGGGGCCTCTCGGGACAGCACGAGATCGTGGTCGAGGATCGGCTCTTCGCCACCATCGATACCTTGACACGCGAGGTCGATCTGGGCGAAGGCCAGCGGGCCCGCGTCACCGATACCGTCGGCTTCATTCGCAAGCTCCCGCACCACCTGGTCGCCAGCTTCCGCGCCACGCTCGAGGAGGTGAGAGGCGCCGACGTCCTGCTCCACGTGGTGGATGCCAGCCATCCGGACTGGGAGGGTCAGATGCGGGTGGTGGATAAGGTCCTCGCCGAGCTCGAGCTGGCCGATCGGCCGCTCATTCCAGTCTTCAACAAGATGGACGCTGTCACCGACCCGGCCTCGTTCACCGCGCGCGCACGGGCCCTGCACCCCACTGGTATACCAGCCACGTCCATGCGCACCGATGGATTGGCTCCCCTGAAGGCCGCCTTGCGAGACCTGGAGCGGGTGGGACGGCCAACGGTGAGGGTGAGGGTCCCGCTGGCCGACGGCGCCCGGGTGGCGGCCTTGTACCGTGACGGGGAGGTGCTCGCTCGCAGTCAGACGGAGACGGATTACGAGTTTGTGGTGCGGCTGGAGGTCTGGCAGGTGACCCGGCTCCGGGAGGAGGGGGTGGCGGTAGCCCCGATGGAGGAAACGCGGGGCTGGCGGAAGGTGAGTGGCTTAAGGTGACGACGATCACTGAGCCGCCGTGGCCCACGGGGTAGGGTGCTTGACTGTAGGAGGGACCTCGACGGTGGACTTAGAGGAGAAGTCCAGTCGGCGCGGACGGAAGGAGGCCAAATGCGAATTCACTGGAGCGCTGTTTGGCTCATGATCGGCATGATGGCTAGTGCGGTGGGCTGTGGCAGCTACAGCGGGCCGAGCAATCCGCCGCCGGCATCGGACAGTACGAGTGATAGCACGGCACCACCACCATCCACACCGCCACCGGGTTACAGCCGGAGCTAGGGCCGGGTGTGACGGGCGGATAGAGGTTGGCGGCAGGAATCCCTACCGAGACTAGTCCTCTTCCCGGACACGGTACCGGGACGTAGCCTTAAGGGTGGCCGCAGTATCGGGCCATCCTTTTCCATGGATCAGATGAAGTGCTGCGGGCCAGCCCGGCTTGAATGCTGCGTGACGGGCGGGGCGTAGTCTCGGGCATCGCAGGTCCTGTCCCCGTTTCCAAACCGGAGGTCCCGTGCTGGGCAAGTGGGTCACACGTCTGACGTTCGGCGCTGCGGTCCTCCTCCCAGGGTGCAGCGGCGAGGATCCAGTTGACCCGGGGCAAACGGGAAGCATTACTGGTACTATCTCGGAGGCCACCACTCCGGCGCGCATTGTCGGAGCCACGGTTGCCTTAGGAGGAAAGAGCACCCAGACCGACGCTGACGGTCATTACGATCTCGCCGGAGTCCCGGCTGGCGCACAATTGTTCACCGCTAGCAAGGACGGGTACGTCACGCACAGCGGAGAAGTCACCGTCATTGCGGCAGAGACCAGGGTCATTGACCTGCGGCTCGTCCCCACTCCTGGTCCGCCGACGGAAGGGCCGGCCGGTCTGACTGCAGAGTCCGGGAGCGCCGCCGGACAGATCCACCTCACCTGGTCCCTCATCACCGGCGCTTCGAGCTACACGCTGTACTGGTCTACCACACCCGGTGTCACCCCCGCATCCGGCACTCCCATCCCAGGCCTTCAGGGCCCCTCCTACGACCATTCCGGGCTGACGCCCGGCACCGCGTACTACTATGTGC
>Ga0190265_10003136_pt1 | contig 11264 bp, 5 predicted proteins | sample Popmic124T_FD_133135 | JGI IMG/M metagenome (GOLD analysis project Ga0190265, IMG submission 133135) | Populus adjacent soil microbial communities from riparian zone of Indian Creek, Utah, USA - 124 T | ecosystem: Environmental > Terrestrial > Soil > Riparian zone | place: USA: Utah | collected...
GGGCGATCATCGCCCGGCGCTCGCACACCATCTAGGCTGGCCCGCGTGAGCACGGTGATCCTGCTTCGGCACGGCCGCTCCACTGCGAACGGCAAGGGCGTCCTGGCCGGACGCACCCCCAAAGTCGGCCTCGACGACACCGGACGTGCTCAGGCGCAGCACCTCGTCGAGCGCCTCGCGGCTCTCCCCCTCGCCGAGCTCGTGATCTCCCCCCTGTTGCGCTGCAAGCAGACCGTCGGGCCCCTCGCGATCGAACGCGGTCTGCGACCCGGCGTCGAGAAGCGTCTGTCCGAAGTGGACTACGGCGACTGGACCGGACGTTCGATCGGGACGCTGGCGAAGGAACCGCTGTGGCGAGTCGTCCAGGCGCATCCCTCCGCCGCGGTGTTCCCCAACGGCGAAGGGCTGGCCGGTATGCAGGCGCGAGCGGTGGCCGCCGTTCGCGAGCACGATGCCCGGATCACCGCCGCGCACGGCGACCGGGCCGTGTGGTTGGTGTGCAGCCACGGCGACATCATCAAGTCGTTGCTGGCCGACGCACTCGGGCAGCACTTGGACGGCTTCCAGCGAATCGTGGTGGATCCCGGCTCCATCTCGGTGATCCGCTACACCGAGACTCGCCCGTTCGTGTTGCGAACCAACGACCACGGCGGTGATCTCAGCGGAATCGTGCCCCCTGAGCCGAAGAAGGCGAAGCGGCGCAAGAGTCCTGCCGCCGGGAGTGACGCCGTCCCCGGTGGCAGTACCGGCCGCTAGGCGGTGTTCACGCCGACACTCCAGACTGTCAGCCGGTTCACCGCGCCGTGGAGGTAAGTAGTGTTGGCCGGGCGACCGCGTGGAGCCGTAACCCGCGGAGCCCGAGGGCGAGGAGTGCGATCAGATGATCCCGGCGGATAATCCGTTGTCGGTGCCGAGCGAACTGCCTTACGGGCTCCCGCCGTTCGATCGCATCACCGACGAGCACTTCCTTCCGGCCTTCGAGGCGGGCATCGCCGAGCAGGCCGCGCAGGTGCGTGACATAGCGGCCGATTCCGAGCCGCCGACGTTCGACAACACCATCGCCGCCCTGGAACGTTCCGGAAGGTTGCTGCACCGTACCTCCGCGACGTTCTTCAACCTCACCTCCGCGCACGTCAATCCGGTACTACGGGAGGTCCAGGCGACGGTAGCGCCCCGACTGGCCGCGCACTCGGACGCCATCTACCTCGACGGTGAGCTCTACGCCCGGGTCCGGGATCTGGTGGACCGCAAGGACAGCCTTGGGCTCGACGCCGAGGCGCTTCGGCTGCTCGAGCGCTACCACCGCGACTTCCAGCGTGCGGGAGCCAACCTGTCCGAAAAGGACCAGACGGTACTGCGCGCGCTCAACGAGGAACTGTCCTCGCTCAGCACGACCTTCCAGGACAACCTGCTCTCCGACACCAACGAGCTCGCGGTTGTGGTCGAATCCTCGGACGCCCTCGACGGGCTGTCCGAGGACGCGATCGCCGCCGCGGCGCAGGCCGCCTCCGCACGCGGGGAGGACGGCAAGTACTTGCTGAGCCTGAGCCTGCCGACCGGGCAGCCTTCGCTGGGGGCTCTGCGGGATCGCGACGTCCGCAGGCGGATCTTCACCGCTTCGAACGAGCGCGGCAAGCGCGGCAACGACCACGACAACTCGCGGGTGCTCGCGCGGATCGCGATGTTGCGGGCCGAACGAGCCCGTCTGCTCGGGTTCGAGAACCACGCGTCCTACGTGATCGCCGACGAGACGGCGGGTACCGCGGAGGCCGCCACGGACCTGCTGCGCAGACTGGCTCCGGTTGCCGTCGCCAACGCCGAGACCGAGGCGGCGGAGCTGCGGGAACGTATAAGGGCAGACGGCGACGACATCGAGTTGCGGGCGTGGGACTGGGCCTACTACGCGGACCGGGTCCGCAGCGCGCGTTTCGACATAGACGCGTCGGTGCTGCGGCCCTACTTCGAGCTGGAGCGGGTGCTGGTCGACGGCATCTTCTACGCTGCGGAAAAGCTCTACGGGCTGACCTTCACCGAACGGCACGACCTGCCGAAGTACCACCCCGAGGTACGGGTCTTCGAGGTCTTCGACGCCGACGGTGGGGCACTGGGCCTGTTCCTCGGTGACTACTACACGCGCGACTCCAAGCGCGGTGGCGCGTGGATGAGCAACTTCGTCGACCAGTCCCGCCTGCTCGACGAGCGTGCCGTCGTGGTGAACAACCTGAACATCACGCGGCCCCCGGACGGTGAGCCCACGCTGATGACCTTCGACGAGGTGACCACGGCGTTCCACGAGTTCGGGCACGCCCTGCACGGCTTGCTGTCGGACGTCGAGTACCCCACGTTCTCCGGGGCCAACGTCCCGCGCGACTTCGTGGAGTTCCCGTCCCAGGTCAACGAGATGTGGTCGCTGTGGCCGGAGGTGCTGGGCAACTACGCCAGGCACCACCGCACCGGCGAGCCCCTGCCACAGCACCTCGTGGACAAGCTGCTGGACTCCCAGCTCTACGGCGAGGGTTACCGCACCACCGAATACCTCGGCGCGGCGCTGCTCGATCAGGCCTGGCACGCGATCGGTCCCGACGAACGGATCGACGATGTGCAGCGCTTCGAGACCGAGGCGCTGGAGAAGGCGGGCGTGTCGGTGCCGACCGTGCCGCCTCGCTACCGCAGCACCTACTTCGCACACGTGTTCAGCGGCGGGTACAGCGCCGGCTACTACTCCTACATCTGGAGCGAGGTGCTCGACGCCGACACGGTCGAGTGGTTCAACGAGAACGGCGGCCTGCGTAGGGACAACGGCGACCATTTCCGCCGGGAACTGCTCGGGCGCGGTGGGAGCATCGACCCGATGGAGGCCTTCCGGAACTTCCGTGGCCGGGCGCCGCGGATCGAACCGCTGCTTCAGCGCAGGGGGCTTGGCGGGGCCTGATTCGGCGTCGGCGAGGGCGGAATCAACCCAGCCGGGTGGGAACCGTTCGCCGGTTCCCACCCCGGGCAGGGTTCCGACTCAGATGAGGCCGAGCTTCCGTACGGCGTCGCGCTCCTCGGTGAGCTCCTTGACCGAGGCGTCGATGCGGGGACGGGAGAACTCGTCGATCTCCAACCCCTGCACGATCTCGTAGGAACCACCCGAGCAGGTCACCGGGAACGAGGAGATGATCCCCTCCGGGACGCCGTAGGAGCCGTCCGACGGGATCGCCATGGAGGTCCAGTCACCGTCGGCGGTGCCGTTGACCCAGGTGTGCACGTGGTCGATCGCCGCACCGGCGGCGGAGGCGGCCGACGAGGCGCCACGCGCCTCGATGATGGCGGCGCCGCGCTTGGCGACGGTCGGGATGAACTCGTCGGCCAGCCACGCCTGGTCGTTGACGGCCTCAGCGGCGTTCTTGCCGGAGACCTCCGCGTGGAAGATGTCCGGGTACTGGGTGGCCGAGTGGTTGCCCCAGATGGTCAGCTTCCTGATCTCCGACACCGGCGTGCCGAGCTTCTTCGCCAGCTGCGCGAGCGCCCGGTTGTGATCGAGGCGGGTCATCGCGGTGAACCGTTCCGCGGGCACGTCGGGGGCGTGTGACTGCGCGATCAGGGCGTTGGTGTTGGCGGGGTTGCCGACCACGAGCACCTTGATGTCGTCGGCGGCGCCGGCGTTGATCGCCTCGCCCTGCGGTTTGAAGATGCCACCGTTGGCTTCGAGCAGGTCCCCTCGCTCCATTCCCTTGGTGCGCGGGCGGGCGCCCACCAGCAGCGCAACGTTGGTGCCGGAGAAGGCCTGCTTCGCGTCGTCGAAGATGTCGATTCCGGACAGCAGCGGGAACGCGCAGTCGTCCAGCTCCATCGCGGTGCCCTCGGCCGCCTTGACCGCCTGCGGGATCTCCAGCAGTCGCAGCTTCACCGGCGTATCGGTGCCGAGCAGCTGCCCGGATGCGATGCGGAACAGCAGCGCGTAGCCGATCTGGCCGGCGGCGCCGGTGACGGTCACGTTGACAGGGGCGTGGGTCATTGAAGGTCTCCAACTGCTGGGTCGATGCTGGCGGGTACTCGGTACTCCGGATGCTATCGGCCATGACCTGGGCTCATCCGGTGTGTCGGGTCACGTCCGACTGAACCGATCGAGCCTCGCCGGTTCGGCGCGTGCACCACTCAGACGGTCACCCCGAACGCCCTGCCCAGCGCCACGACGGCGTCGTCGAGCTGTTCCAGGTCGGCCAGGATCGAGCGGCGGCGGATGCCTTCTGTCTCGGCGGCCGCCGACGTGCCGGCGGTGGCGGTCAGCGCGCCGGGTGACGCCTCGGCGGGGGAGCGGACCGCGTGAAGGAGCACGTCAACGTCGGCGAGGACACGCTCGCTCAGCGTGGTGAACCCCTGGTCGCCCGCGAGGAGCCCGGGTTGGGCCCGTGCGGCGATGTACCGGATGCGCAACGCGATCGCCTCAAGGCCCGACAGCACGTACCAGCCGTAGTCGCGGCGGGAGCTGCTGATGTTGATCGGGTGGGTCAGTGGCTCGACAGTCGTACGCACCTGTGCCACCGATTTGTCGAAGTCCCGGGAGAGCTGGATGGCGCTGACGTTCTCCTTGCCGGACAAGAGGTGCGTGACTCCGACGAGGAACGCGCGCAGATCCTCGAGCGCCGCCGCGACGTCATCGAGCATCACCGACCTCGTGCGCACCGGCACGATGACGAAGGCGGCGAGCATGCCCGCCGCGGCCCCCACGGCCGTCTCCGCGAGCCGGATCCACAGCACCTCGTAGCTGAACGTGCCGAGAAGGCTGTAGAGCAGGCCGAGCATCGTGGTGACGAAGAACGCCATGGCCGCCTGCGAGACCCGGGATAGGTAGACCATGCCGAACACGCATACCGTGATCAGTGCCACCGTCGCCGGAACGTCACCACCCACCATCAACGCGGCGAGCACCCCGCCGAACAGGCCCACCAGCGTTCCGACCAGCCGACGAGCGCCTTTCACGAAGGTCGCCCCGGCCGATGACGCACCGACGAACACGACGAACACCGTCAGCACGGCCCAGTACCAACGCTGTGGGGAGACCAGTTCGCCGCCGACGACGGCCAACCCGCCGCCGACCACGGCCTGGATCGCGCTGCGGGTCTGGTTGTCGTAGGCCAGTACCCGCGTCGGCTCTTCGGGCTCGGTGCCGCCGTTTCCCGTCTCCTCGCCTGCCTGATCGTGTTCGGCGATCCGCTGGGCGTTCACATCGGCGACGGCCAGCTCGGCGATCGCGCGGCGGACCCGGTCCCCCGGTGCCGTGCGATCACCCAGCCGGCTGCCCTCCACGAGCATCCGGCTGAACTCGGCGGTGTCGCTGATCAACGGCAGGTCCCGCGGATCCCGTTCGATGAGGGAACGCAGCCGGTGCAGGTCGGCGACCAGCGCGTTGCGTATCCCGGCAGGCAGGTCCGCCTCGGCTTCGCGCAGCACACCGCTGGTCAGGGCCTGCACGGCCAGTTCGACCTCGATCGCCCGCCTCCGCAGCATTCCGGCGGATCGGGGACCGATGACGTCCTCCGCGGCGTCCTCGATGAGCAGGACGCACTCGTGGAGCCGGGAGCGCGCGCGCTCGATGGCCGTGGTGCTCGGGTCCTCGCTGCGGCTGGCGAGGTGTCCGGCCGATGTGCGGATCACCGCGGCCAGCCTGGCGCGGAAGGCGACCCGGATCCGGAACAGTTCCCGCTCGGGACGGCGGGGCAGCAGTACGAAACGCACCACCGCGTTGCTCAGGACACCGACCAGCAGCGCCAGCAACAGCGGCGGTACCTGCGTGAGCTGCGTTTGCAGGAACATCGCGAAGAAGAACAGGAAGAACGCGATGGAGCCCAATGCCGTGCCGCGCACACCGAACCGCTGCGCGTAGACGGCGACGAAGATCAGCAGGACGAACACGATGCTGTCGAGCGGCGGCATCGCCGCGCCGACGCTGGCGGCTGTCAGCGCGACCGCCCCGGTAACGGTACTGAGTACCATCGTGACCGCCTGGTCACGTGGTTCGGGATCGTTGACGGTGAACGCGGAGAGCATCGCGCTGATGGCCCCGACGAGTGTGATCGTCAGCGGCGACCCGAACGGAATCAGGGCAACGACCGCGATCGCGATGCCGGTGACGGCCGAGATCGCGAGTCGGAGACGGACGAAGCCGGGGTCCGAGGCGAGGAATCGATCGCGAAGCCCGGCCCACAGCCGTGAGATCACGAGCCGCTCCCGGGGCGGTGGTGATCGCCTTGCCCGGCCAGTAGTTCCCACTGGGCAAGGCGCAGGCGGCGTCCGCGCGTGGCCGTGACCCGTAATCGGTAGTGCCGCCGCGCTGCCGGTTCGGCCAGTGAGAACGGCCGCGTGTGCTTGCGCCAACGGAACTCCTGGCCGGTCCGCCGGTCCAGGACGTCCCACGAGAGTCCGTCAGTGGAGCCTTCGAGTGTCCAGTCTGCTGGGTCGCCGTGGCGGCTGCCCGAGGTCAGGGTGTAGCGGCACACCGGGCGCAGCGGCCCGTCGACCGTGTACTCGATCGTGGGCGTCCGCGTCCGGAAGACGGCCTCGGTCGCGGTCGTGTCGTCGAGCAACGGGTCCGTAGCCGTGCGATCGGAACTGCGCGCGTGCCCGGTGAGGTCGGTCGCGGGCGCCGGCCGCTCGCCGTGAGCGGTGAGGGACGGCGGCGCGTGCTCGGGCGCGCTTCCCCAGGCGGCAGGCTTGTCGGAGAGATCGAAGTCAACCACGGCACCGCGGGCGAGAACGTCGTGCGCGATCCAGGGCCGGGCGTGCGGTACGCCGTCGATCGTCAACCCCCGCACGAAGACGGCCCGCCGATCGTTGCCCGGTGCCCGGACGACCAGCTTCCGGTCGCCCGGCAACCGCACCGTCACCTCCCGGAACAGTGGCGAGCCGACCGCGTAACCGGGACTGCCCGGCACCAGTGGGTAGAAACCGAGCGCGGCGAACACGTACCAGGCCGACATCTCACCGTTGTCCTCGTCACCGGGATAGCCCTGCCCCAGTTCGCTGCCGACGTACAGCCGGGCCAGCACCTCGCGCACGATCCGCTGGGTGCTCGCGGGCTCCCCGGTGTGCAGATACATCCAGGGAATGTGGTGCGAGGGCTGGTTGGAATGGCCGTACTGGCCCATTCGCACGTCGCGCGCCTCGGTCATCTCGTGGATGACGCCACCGTACCCACCCGGCTTCCGCCCGGTCTCGCGGGTTGCGAAGAACGTGTCCAAAGTGGACTTAAGCGAGTGCCTGCCGCCATGGAGGGCGGCCAGTCCGGCGCCGTCGTGCGGTGTGCTGAACGCCGTGTTCCAGGCGTTGGTCTCGGTGTAGTCGTGACCCCATTCGCCCGGGTCGAACCGAGCGGGGTCCGCCCGCCAGGCGCCGCCACGGTCGCGCCCCTGGAACAACCCCATCCGTTCGTCGAAATGGTGGACGTAGTGCAGCGCCCGGTCGTGGAAGTACGCGGCGTTGTCCGCGTACTCATCACGGCGCGGGTCGTCGGCGTGGCAGTTCTCGAGCAGGGCACGGGACCATTCGGCCAGCCCGAAGTCGTTGAGGCAGCCATCGAGCGCCCACGACAGGCCCTCCGGTGTAGAGGTCGGCGTGTAGCCGAGGAAGACGGATTCGCCGAGCCCCTTGCGGCCTAAGCGTTTCGACGGCGAGGTAACCGTGGCGTTTCGCAACGCGGAGTCGTAGGCGGAAGCCACGTCGAAGTCCCGCACACCTTTGAGGTACGCATCGGCGAAGACGACGTCGGAACTCGTTCCGGTCATCAGGTCGGCGTAACCGGGGGAGGACCACCGCGACACCCACCCACCTTCCCGGTACTGCTGCACGAATCCGTCGAGCAACTCGCCGCACCGATCCGGGGCCAGCAGCGCGTAGGCGGGCCAGCAGGTGCGGTAGGTGTCCCAGAAACCGTTGTTCACGTACAACTTCCCGTCGACGACCTTCGCGCCGGTGTGTCGCTTCGTGCTCGGCCTCCGATGGCGCACGAGCGGGCTCGCGTGGCGTACGTTCGGGCGTGCGACGGTCCCGGTGTCCTCGTGCGCGCGGTTGGGATAGAGGTACAGCCGGTACAAGTTCGAGTAGAACGTGACGAGTTGGTCCTCGGTGCCGCCGTCAATCCCGACGCGCCCGAGCAGGTCCTGCCACGCGTTCCGGGCGCGCTCCCGGACTTCCTCGAACGTCGTTCCCTCCGGCACCTCCCGTTCCAGGTTGCGCCGCGCCTGCTTCGCGCTGATCAGCGACGTCGCGACGCGCATGGTGACGGAGGGGGAGTCGAAGCGCAGGTAGCCGGTAACCGTTCGCCACCACGGGGTCCGCAGTTTCGCGCCACGGGTGGGCGACTCGTCGAAGGTCGCGTGGACGTACATCCGCCGCGCACCGGCCGACAGCCTGCTGCGTACCCAGGTGTGGCCGGTGACGGTCCGGCGGCGGGGATCGACGCGCAACCCGCCGCGATTGCGGACATTGTCGAACAGCAGCCAGCCGTCGGAGTCGGGGAAGGTGAACCGCAGGATCGCCGCGTGGTCGGCCGGGGCGATGTCGGCACCGATACCGCAGGTGAACCGGACCCCGTAGTGGTGTGGCGCGTCCCGCTCCTCGTCGTGGGAGAACGCGAGTGCCCGCGAACGGCGGTCGGCCGTCACCGGGCCGCACCCCGGCATGACCTGAAAGGTGTGCCGGTCGCCCATCCACGGGCTCGGCTGGTGGCTGATGGCGAACGCCTCCAGTGCCGGAAACGTCGCCGTGTCGCTGTCCTTCCTGCCGCTTCTCCGGTGGTACTCGTAGAGCCAGTCCAGCGCTCCGGCGTTCGTCACCGGGGTGAGGAAGTTGAAGCCGTGGGGAACGGCGGTCGCCGGAAAGGTGTTGCCCCGCGAGAAATCCCGGCTCGAATGGGTGCCTCGGGTGGTGCGTACGTAGTCGACCTGGTCGCGCCGCTCCCGCGGTACGCGCTCGCGGATGGCGATGTCGTCGATCCAACCGGAGAGGGGCGCGGGATCACCGGGGGCGTCGACGACCAGAACGATGGCGGTGATGGTGCGACCCGCGGCGACGTCACCGAGCGCGCACCGCACCAGATTCCACTGGTCCGGGTACAACGTTTGCGCCGTGCCCTGCCCGTACGCGCTCAGCGGCGCTCCGTGCAGGTCGGCCGGGGCGGTCGCCGACATCGGTTCCCCCTCGGTGAACTCCAGGTCTATGGCGACATAGGTGCTGCGGTAGCTGGGTTCGCGATCGGCTTCGGGGAACACGACGTAGGACAGTTCGGTGGTGGCGGTGACGGGCAGCTCGACCCCGAAAAGCTTGGTTCGCAACGAACCGGTTGTGTCGTAACGCAGGGCGTGCGATCCCGAGAAGCCCACATTCGCCTCGGCGGCGACCGCGTGGACCGGACCGCGGCCCACCGAGACGCCGGGTGCGGCACGCGGTCGCTCGTCACCCGGCTCGAACGAGGAGAAGAACCCTGTCGAGCCGTTGACGTGCGCCATGCCGCCACCGTAATCGGTCGGCTCCCGCGCGGCCCGTCCATAGATTGGCCCTGGCACCGGACGGGATGCCTATGCGGCTCCCGGCTTGCCGAGGAACTCGACCTCGGCAAGCGTCGCCGTACCGTGTGTCGGTCGCACCCTGTAGTGGGAGTAGTCGCCGGGAGAGGCCACGGTGAACGCCCTGGTGTGCTGCCGCCACGCGAACGTCTCGTCGGTTCGCTCGTCCACGGGCGTCCAGGCCTGCCCGTCGTGGGAGCCTTCGACGACCCATCCCACCGGTTCGCCCGCACCCTCCGGCGAGGTGAGGGTGTAGTGAGTGACCGTGTCCCCCGGGGCGTTCAGCTGGTACCGCACCCACGGCGCGTCCCCACCCAGGACCGACTCGGTGGCCGAGGTGTTGTCGAACAAGGCGGTGACGTCGGTGCCGTCCGCGCTGGTCGCTGTGCCCTTGCCGGGTCCCGTCACATCGTGCAGCGGCGCCGGGGGAGCGTCGCCCTCGGTCAGCGACGGCGGAGCGTCACCGTCACCGGTGCCCCAGGCGGACGGTTCGGCGCCCATCCGGAAGTCCAGCACGGCGCCCTCGCTCAGCACGCTGTGCGGCAGCGACGTCGACGTGTGCTCGGCACCGTTGATCTTGAGACTCTGCACGTAGACGTTCTCCGCGCTGTTCTCCGGGGCGTTGATCACCACGTCCTTGCCGCCCGGCAGGTGGATGGTCGCCTTGGTAAACAACGGGGAACCGATCGCGTAGTCGCCGCTACCCATCCGCAACGGGTAGAAACCCAGTGCGCTGAACACGTACCAGGCCGACATCTCGCCGTTGTCCTCATCGCCCGCGTACCCCTGGCCGAGCTCGCTGCCGAGGTACAACCGCGACAGCGCCTCCCGCACCTTCTCCTGGGTCTTCGCGGGCTGCCCGGCGTAGTCGTACATGTAGGGGATGTGATGGGAGGGCTGGTTCGAGTGGCCGTACTGGCCCATCCGGACGTCGCGCGCTTCGCGCATCTCGTGGATCACGCCACCGTAGGAACCGGGGAAGGTCGCGGTCTCCGGAGTCGCGAAGAACTCGTCCAGCTTCTCCGCCAGCTTCTGTTTCCCGCCGTGGAGGTTCGCCAGTCCCTGCCCGTCCTGCGGCACCGTGAAGGCCATGTTCCAGCCGTTGGTCTCGGTGTAGTCGTTGCCCCATTCACGGGGCTCGTACTCACCCGCGGGGACCCGCCAGCCACCCTCGGCGTCCCGGCCCTGGAAGAAACCGATGGCCGGATCGAAGGTGTTGACGTAGTTCTTCGCCCGTTCGGTGAAGTACTCGTAGTTGGTCAGGTACTCCTGCTTTCGCGGGTGGTCCGCGGGCGCTTCGTCGTAGAGCTTCTTGGACATGCTCGCGATGCCGAAGTCGTTGACGTAGCCCTCCAGCGCCCACGACATGCCCTCGTCGGTGGAGGTCGGTGTGTAGCCGAGGAAGATCGAGCTGTCGATGCCCTTGCGCCCGACCGTCTCGTCCGGGGGCGTCACCGAGGCGTTCTTCAACGCCGCGTCGTAGGCCGCCTCGACGTCGAAGTTCCGCACGCCCTTGAGGTAGGCGTCAGCGAAGGCGACGTCGGAACTGGTGCCCACCATCAAGTTGGCATAGCCGGGAGAGGACCAGCGTGAGACCCAGCCGCCGTCACGGTACTGCTGGACGAAACCGTCGACCATCTTCCCGGCCTGTTCCGGGTCGAACAGTGAGTACGCCGGCCAGGTCGTCCGATAGGTGTCCCAGAAACCGTTGTTGACGAA
>Ga0190265_10003137_pt1 | contig 11261 bp, 6 predicted proteins | sample Popmic124T_FD_133135 | JGI IMG/M metagenome (GOLD analysis project Ga0190265, IMG submission 133135) | Populus adjacent soil microbial communities from riparian zone of Indian Creek, Utah, USA - 124 T | ecosystem: Environmental > Terrestrial > Soil > Riparian zone | place: USA: Utah | collected...
AACTGATGCGTCTGGCAGAAGAAGGGCTGCTCGTGCGGGCCGGCGAACACCGGGCCCGTGGTCGGGTGATTCACGACGGTGATCTTGCCCGTGCTCGCGTTCTTCGCGCGGGCCTCGATCCGGTTGTCGCCGACGAAGAGGCCCGTCACGAGCCCGACGAGCGCCTGACCGCCCGGCTCGACGGCGAGCTGATCGCGCACGCTGTGGCCGTTCAGCTCGACCTTCACGTCCGCGATCGACGCCCCCGGCGGCACGGCGACGCGGATCAGCACGTCGCCGCCGCTGATCTTGTCCGGGCGATTCGACAGCGCCTGAACCTGAACCTCGGCGCCTTCGACCGTTGGTGCGGTTGCCATGCACGTGCTGGCCGCCATCACTGCGAACGCCCACGCTCCGAGTCGCCTCATACGTGCTCCTCTCCCCGTTGAGAGCTATCGTTCCGACGCCGCGCCACGCGGACAGCGCTCGGCGATCATGATGGCGAGAGGCCCGGCGGCTCAATACGGGTTCCCACGTACTCCGCCCCCGCTTGACATACGTAGGCGGGACGCGCTCCTATCGAGACGAAGCTCGTCGCGCTTCGGAGAACGATCATGCGATGGCTCGGCGACCGGGAGCGCAAGGCGCTGCACAGCGCCGCGGTCGACCTGTATCGCATCCGGGACCTCTCGGCGTTCTCCGGGCACGTCGCCTCCGCGATGCCGTCGATCGTGCCCGCCGAGATCGGCGCCTACCTCACGGTCAACCGTCGGATTCCCCGCGTGACGTGGCTCACGGTCCCCGCCGGGGGGTCGCTGGGACTCGATCGCGTGCTCGAACGGCTCGTGCACGAGCTGCCGGTCACGTCGCATCGGCTGCGCACGTCGGATCTCACCGCGCTCAAGCTCTCCGACTTCCTCGATCGGGCGCAGCTCCATCGCCATCCCGTGTACAACGAGGTCCTCCGGCCGATCGGCGTCGAGTACGACATGGGCGTGGCGCTCTCGGCCGGGCCGGCCGCGAGCATCGCGATCGCGCTGTACCGGCGGGTGCGCGATTTCTCGGAGACGGATCGGCTGCTGCTCGACCTCCTGCGCCCGCACCTCGCCGAGGCGCACGAGTCGGCACGGGCGTTCGCGCGCGCATCGCGCGGGGTCAGCGCGGCACGCAATGCCCGGGTGGCGGAGTACGAGGCCGTCGCAGTCGATTGCCATGGCGAGGCACGGGGCGTGTCGCGGAGGGCCCACGCGTGGCTCACCGAGCACTTCGGCACCCGCGTGCCGCACGGATCGCTGCCCGAGTCGCTGCGCCTCTGGGTTCGGCAACAGGAGGAGATGTTGGCCGGTCCGGCGCACGATGCGCCCTTGCCGAGGCGGCCGCTCATCGTGGACGGCCGGGCGGCGCGCCTGGTGGTCCGCCTGCTGTCGGATGTGTCGGAGAGCCGACTCTTGCTGGAGCGCCTGTCGTCGCCCATCGCGCTCGTCTCGCTGGAGGAGCCGTTCGCCCTCACGGGGCGGGAAGCCGAAGTGATGGCGTGGGTCGCGCAGGGCAAGAGCAACGCGGAGGTCGCGCGGATCGTGCAGGCGCAGCCGCGCACGATCGAGAAGCACCTCGAGCGGATCTACAAGAAGCTCGGCGTGGACAACCGCTTCGCCGCCATCCTGGCCGTCATGACCGTGTCCCGGTCGCTTGACTCCTCGGGCAGCGCCCCCTAGAGTATCGGCACTCGACGCCGGGAAGATCCGCTCCCGAAGGAGGTTTCCTATGATGTTTTGGCGCACGGCAGTGGCCCTGCTCTCGGTGATGACGGTTCCGCTGGCGGCGGGCGCGGCCCCGGCGGGGAAGGTCGTGATCGCGCAGGGTGTCGACCCGACGACGCTCGACATGATGAACCAGCAGGAGCAGCCGGCATCCAACGTCGGCGCGCAGATGTTCGAGTCGCTGCTCGAGCGCGATCAGAGCCTGAAGCTGGTACCGGCCCTCGCGGCCGAGATGCCGAAGCTGGTGGCGCCGACGACGTGGGAGTTCAAGCTGCGCAAGGGGGTCAAGTTCCACAACGGCGAGGACTTCACCGCCGAGTCGGTCAAGTTCAGCATCGAGCGCCTGGCGAACCCGGCCAACAAGCTGCGCGGCTCCTCCTCGTTCGCCCCGATCGACCGCGTGGAGATCGTCGATCCGTACACGGTCAGGATCCACACGAAGAAGCCGTGGCCCGTGTTCCTGAGCCACATCGCGCTGCGGCAGGCGGCGATGTACCCGCCGAAGGAACACGCCGGCAAGGACGCGGCCGCGATCTCGAAGAACCCGATCGGCACGGGGCCCTACAAGTTCGTCCGGTGGGCGAAGGACGAGGAGATCGTGATGGAGGCCTTCCCCGCGTACTGGGGCGGCCCGGCGAAGATCAAGACCGTCGTCTTCAAGCCGATCCCCGACGACGCCGTGCGGGTGGCCGCGCTGCAGAACGGCGAGATCGACGTGGCGGTGAACATCCCGCCGCACCTGGCCGGCATCATCGAGAAGCACCCGAAGATCTATCTCAGCACGGCGCCGTCGATCCGCACGATCCAGCTCATGATCTACACGCATCAGATGGACGCGAGCCACAAGCCGACCGGGCCGTACAACGGCCCGACTACCGACAAGCGCGTGCGCCAGGCGCTCTCGTACGCCGTCGACGCGGACGAGATCATCAAGGGCGTCATGGACGGCAAGGCCGTGCGCGTGCCGACCATGCTGACGAGCTTGCACTTCGGCTACGACGCGACGCTCAAGCCGGTGAAGCAGGACGTCGCGAGGACGAAGAAGCTCCTCGCCGACGCGGGCTTCCCGAACGGCCTCGAGATCGTGCTGAACGCCCCGCAGGGACGCTACGTCCGCGACAAGGAAGTGGCGGAGGCCGTCGCGGGTCAGCTCACGAAGGCGGGGATCAAGACGTCGCTCCGGACGTTCGAGTTCGTGAACTACCTGAACAACATGGTGTACGTGCACAAGGCCGGGCCCGTGTGGCTGATCGGCTGGGGGCACCCGACGATGGACGCCGAGGCGATCTACGTGCCGCTGTTCAAATCGCCGAACATCTTCGTCAACTGGCACAACGAGGACTTCAACGGCATGGTCGACGAGGCGCAGTCGCAGATGGACGAGAAGAAGCGCCTCGCGCAATACCAGCGCATCAACAAGCTCTGGATCGAGGAGGTCCCGGCCATCCCGCTGTACCAGCAGATCGATCTCTACGGCGCGAACAAGCGGCTCGTGTGGAAGGCGAGGAGCGACGAATTGATCCGCGTGTACGACATGGGGCTCCGGTAGCCGCCGCCTACTCCGGTGCGCTCGCGGGCGGCGTCGACGACGGCGTCGAGAGGCGGATTCTTCGCATGAATGGGAGGAGGAGCGGGGCGCAGGCGAAGATCAGGGCCAGGAGCCAGAACGTGTCCGTGTAGGCGAGGAGCTGCGCCTGCGTCACCGTCTCGCGATACAGCATCGCGACGGCCCGGCGCTCCGCGGTGAAGGTGTCGGTGCCCTGGGTCGCGAAGTGGCTCGTCCAGCTCACCAGGCGCGCGCGCGTCTCGGGATCCCACAGCGTGACGTGGCCCACGAGCTGTGACTGGTGGATCTGGCTCCGCTGCGCCAGGAGCGTCGTGAGCAGCGCGATGCCGAGGCTGCCCCCGATGTTCCGCATCATGCCGTAGACCGCGGTCGCGTTGACGAGCTTGTCGCGCCGTATCGTCGCGAGCGTCAAGGTCGACAGCGGCACGAAGATGAAGCCGACCGCGACGCCCTGGATGAAGCGCGGGAACGCGAGCGCCCAGTAGTCCATCCCGAGCGTGAGCGACGTCATCATGTAGAGGCTGACCGCGTTCAGGAGACAGCCGAAGGCGAGCATCATCCGCTGGTCCACGCGTGTCACGATCCCCGAGGCGAAGAGCGACAAGATGTTGCCGACGCCGCTCGGCGCGAGCACCAGGCCGGCCGTCCACGCGTCGTAGTTCAGGAGCTTCTGCGTGAACACGGCGACCAGCAGCATGCTCGAGAACATGCCGAAGCCGATCACCGCGATGAGCGTCGCGCCCGCCGCGAAGTTCCGGTCGGTGAAGACCGTCAGATCGAGGATCGGATCGGTCGCGGTCAGCTCGCGCACGAGGAATCCCACCAGCGCGCACGCCGAGATGATCGCCATCGCCGTGATGGTCGTCGAGCAAGTAGCCGAAGCGCTTCTTGCGGACCTCGAGGCTGAAATGCGAGCGCTGAGCGACCGCGCTGGCCTCGGGTAGACGTTCGACGATGCCTCGGACTCGCTTGCGCACTCGCTCGGAGCTGGCTGCCTTGGAGCTGGACTGCTTCGGGCGTTGCCGCGCCGCCGCGAGCCGCGAGCGCGCCTTGCCGCCGGACGCGCGCGCTGCCGTCACGTAGTGAAAGCGAACCAGATACACGTTCGTGCCCGCGCCGTGCTTGGCGGTCTTGAGCAAGTCGACCACACCCGCGAACCCGGACTCGCGCGCGAGCTGGGGCGTGATCTCCGCGAGCTCGATCTGTTCGATCGAATCGACCTCGATTTCACCCTCGCCCAGGCGATACCGCTTACCGCTCGCGACCCGCGGCCCCATCCAGATTCGAACGCTGCAGGTGATCTCACCCCGCCGGACGCCCTCACGAAGCTGCTTGGCGAATTGCATCCCGCGACTCTACATCGACCGCCGCGTCTGTTCCCCCCTCGTGACTCGCCCCATCGCGCGCTGACTCCGCCCCGCTGCTCGCCAGCGCGGCTCGCCAGGCCGGACGAAGCGGTTCCGCAATCGGGCGAAGCGCGTTATAGAAGCGCGGCTTGGAAAACGGCCCGGCGAATGCGGAGCATGACGGTCCCGCGATCGGGTCGCGGGCGTGGTGGAGTCGCAGCCGCATCGGCGCGTTTGCGGTTGCGCTGAGCCTGTTCGCCGCGGTCGAGCTGGTGCCGTCGGGCTTGCACGAGGTCGCGGGCTTCGGCAGCCGGCCGGCGCATGCCGCCGCCGTCGCGCTGCTGATGGCCGTGCTGTGGCTGACGGAGGCCTTGCCGATCCACTGGACGGCGTGCCTGCCGCTGGCGTTGTTTCCGCTGCTCGGCGTGTTCGGACAGGGGCCCGCGGAGGATCTCTGGAGCTCGGTCCAGCCCTATTTCGACGCGTACATCTTCCTGTTCATGGGTGGCATGGCGATCGGCGCGGCCATGGAGCAAACGGGCTTGCACCGGCGCGTCGCGCTGCGCGTGCTGCGCGCGGTCGGTACGGACCCCAAGCGCCTGTTGCTGGGGATGCTGATCGCGACCAGCTCGGTCTCGATGTGGATCTCCAACACGGCGACCGCCGTGATGATGGTGCCGATCGCGGTGGCGTTGCTGCGCCAGATGGAGTCGGCGTCCGGCAAGCGCGCGGGCAGCTTCGGCAGCGCGCTCATGCTGTCGGTGGCCTACGCCTCGAACATCGGCGGCATGGCGACCAAGATCGGGACCGGGACCAACTCGATCTTCTGCGGCTTCGTGAGCGCGACGATGGGCCGCGAGATCGGCTTTCTCGAGTACATCGCGGTCGCGACCCCGTTCGTGATCCTGTTCATCCCGATCACCTGGCTGTGGTTGTGGCAGCACGGCCGCACGGCGGACTTCGGCACGGCCGCCTCCGACGCGGCGCTGCAGCGCGAGATCGCGGAGCTGGGCCCGATGAGCCGCGACGAGCGCGGCGTGGCCTGGGTGTTCGGCAGCGCGGCGCTGTTCTGGATGCTGGGCGATCCGCTGCGCGGCGTGATCACGCCCTACGTGCCGGCGCCGTGGGAGGGCTTTCGCTTCGTCGCCAAGCACTACGAAGCGGCCGTGTCGATGGCGGCGGCGCTGGCGCTGATCGCGACCCGCAAGCTGTCGTGGGCGTCGGTGCGCGCGATGCCGTGGAGCGCGCTGCTCCTGCTCGGCGGCAGCTTCGCGATGGCCGAGGGCATCTCCGGCGGCGGGCTCGCCGACTGGCTGGCGCTCAAGCTCGCGGTGCTGTCGACGCTCTCGCTGTTCGCCCAGCTGGCGATCGCCGTGAGCAGCTCGATCGCGCTCTCCGCGATCGCGTCGAACACCGCGACGGTCAACGTGATGCTCAACATCCTGCCGCGCTCGCTGCCGGTGCTGTTCGCGACCGCGATGGCGTCGTCCTGCGACTTCGCGCTGCCGGCGGGGACACCTCCCAACGCGATCGTGTTCGGCAGCGGCTACGTGCGTCTGCCCACGATGATGCGGGTCGGCGTGCTGCTCGACGTGACCGCCGCGGTGCTGCTCACGCTCTACGCGCTGTGGTGGATCGCGCCCTTGATGGGGCCCTAGCTCTCCGACCGAGTCCAGACGTTAGCCCAGACGTGGCGCGCGGCTCGTCAGCTGCGCAGCAGAGCCTGCGCGCAAGGCTCGACGACTTCGCGCATGGCGTGGAGCCGAACGCTGTGCGCCTGCGCAGCGGTCAGCCGACCGTACGCGTTCCAGAGCTCTTCGGGCTGCGAGCTCTCGTGCGGCGCGGACGCCGACTCGAGCGCGTCGAGCGCAGCGCTGAACTCCAGCGCCGCGATCGAGCGCAGCTGCTCGCCGCCGACGCCGACCGCCCAGCGAACGAAACGAAACGCGAGCTCGGCGTGTCGCGCTTCGTCGCGCGCGATCTTTCGCAGCGCGCGGCAGGTGACCGGATCCTGAGCGCGCGAGAGCTGCGCCTGCAGCTGAATCGCGGCGAGGGTCTCGCCCACGCAGCCCTCCCGGACCGCCGCCGCCGTGGCCTCCGCGAGCGAGCGCGTCTGCGGCCTCGTGCCGCAATCCAGCGTACCGGGGCCGAGTGGCCGACCCGCGAAGCCGCTCGCCAGGCTGAAGCACAGGCGCGCGTGCTCGACTTCATCGAGCGCCGCGCGCTGCGCTGCCTCGACCAACTCCGAGCCCGCCCCGCACGCCAGCAGGTCGAGCGTGAACAGCGCGAACGAGCCGACCGATGCGTGCTCGAAGCACGCGTCCTCGAGCCAGGCTTGCGCCAGCGCTTCGCGCAGCGCGGACGGAAGAGCGGCACGCGCGGGAACACCGCCGCGCGCGATCCAGTCCGCGCGAAGCCGCAGCGCCGCGCGCAAGGTTCGGCCTTCCACGATCAACGGCCGCCCACAGCACGATCCGGTCGTTTCGGGGTAACAGCACTGATCGTCGGACCCGGCCACGAGACCGCCGTAGTACGTGCAAAAGCCGGCGGCGGGCAGGCTGGTGGGACATGAGGCGAAGCCGGCGACCGCGTCCTCCTCGCCCGCGTCGAAGTCCAGCATCACCCTGGCCCGGTGCCGCGCCTCTGCCGGTGAGAAGCACTTCTTGGACGTGGTGCACGTTCCCGGACCGGAAACGCCGCTATCACTGTCGCTGTCGCCCGCGCGGCCAGCGACTTCGGCCTGGTTGTCCGCTCCATCGCCGACGCAACCCACCAGCGCGAGCCCCGCAGACGCGCCCCCGCCCAAGAGCTCGAGGATCCGACGCCTCATCACGCTGCTTCGCATCTGCAACCCCGTTCGTTAAGCCGCAAAGCACTCTAGCCTGCGCCGCTCGCTCGGTTGGGCTGCGGTCGACGCTTCGCGTATACGGCCGGCGTATACAGGCGCCGAGCTCACTCGTGCGCGCGCGAGCGCCAGACGCGCAGCGGGTGCAGCGGGGTGAAGCCTGCGTGCTGGGCTGCGATCAAGTCGTCGCCTCGCTCGTAGCCCACGAGCTCGAGGCCCGGATGGAGCGAGCGGACGATCGCGCGGCAACCGGCGAACAGCGATCGGCTGTCGGCCTCGCGAGCGATCGCGTTCGACAGACCGACCACGCGATCGCTGCGGTTGAGCGCGGCGATGGCCACCAGCTCTCGGCCGCGCCTCCCGGTCAGGAACTGCACTCCGGGTTGCTCCAGCAAGCTCGGCAAGAACACACGCGGATAGCCGCCGAGCTCCGCGATCGCTTCGGCGGTCGTTCGCCAGGCGGCCTCCCAATCGGCGAGCTCCGCGTCGTTGCCGACGAGCGACCACTGCAGCGAGTCCGCGAGACCGGTCGCGGGCGGGGGTTGGGGATCCGGTGCGCTGGCGATCCAGGTCGCCTCGAACAGCACGTCGAAGCCGAGCGGAGCGAGATCCAGGCACGCGAACGAGTCCTTCACGTGCAAGCCGGGGGCGCGCGCTAGCGCGCACACCCGTTCGATCGCGGCCAGCTGCTGCGGCGCGTGCTCCTCGCCCTCGAGCGTGATCAGCTGCGGCGTGTACGGGGGCGCCGCGCCGAGGTTGATCCAGCAGCCGTCGCGCTGCTCGGTCGCGGCCCCGTGCGCCCGAGCGAGCGCGTCGCGCCACTGCGCGTTGTTGTCGACCGCTCGCCTCAGCCTGGGGTCCGCGCTCATCGGCGCTCAGAGCGCGAGGGGTTCGCAGCCGCTCGGCCGCGGTGTGCGGGGAGAGGGATCGACGACGTGGAATTCCACGCGCCGGTTCTGTTGCTTGCCGTCCTTGGTCTTGTTGTCGGCGATCGGCAGGGTCTCGCCGCAGCCCCAGGCCTCGAGCCGGTCGTTCGCCGTGCCGCGCTCGATCAGCCAGAGCGCGACGCTGCGCGCGCGGCGCTTGGACAGGTCGAGGTTCTTGCTGTCGCGGCCCACGCTGTCGGTGTGGCCCTCGACGCGCAGGCGCATGACCTGCGGGTTGACCTCCAGCGTGTTCTGAACCTCCTGCAGGATCGGGAAGCTGCTCGGCAGCAGCGTGTCCTTGCCGGTGGCGAACTCGACGCGATCGAGAATGGTGATCTCACCCTTCTCGGCGTCGAAGCGCACCGACTTCGGGCAGCCGCGGGCGTCCGCCGAGCCGGGCGCGAGCGGGCAATCGTCCGAGGTGTCGGGGACTCCGTCGCCGTCGTTGTCGGGATCGGGGCAGCCGTCGCTGTCCTTGAAGCTGTCGGCGTCTTCGGCCTCGTTCGGGCATTGATCGTCGGCGTCCAGCAGCTGGTCCTTGTCGTTGTCCGAATCGATGCAGCCGTCGTCGTCCTCGAAGCCGTCCTTGTCCTCGGCTTCACTCGGACAGCGGTCGGCGGGGTCGTTCACGCCGTCGCCATCGTTGTCGGGATCGGGGCAGCCGTCGTCGTCTTCGAACTCGTCCTTGTCTTCCGCTTCGCGGGGACAGCGGTCGACCGTATCGACCAGTCCGTCGCCATCCATGTCGGGGGCGATATCGGCTTGCGTAGGTTGCTCGCCCGGCTCCTCCGGGATCGGCGCGACGCCGAGCGTGGCCACGACGCGCACGTCGGGAGAGCCGTAGCCGCGGACCAGGCCCGGACCCGCGGCGGCGCCGAGCACGACCGCGCCCGCACGCAGCTTGGGACCCGCGAGCAGCTCGACCGGCGTGTGCTGCTTGTCGAACGGGTCGGTGAGGTGCGTCGAGCCGTAGAACTCGCCGTGCAGGTAAAACTCACCGGCCACCTTCAGGCGCAAGCCCGCGCCAAACACGAACTCCGGCCCCAGCTCGAGCTCGCCGAGCGTCACCTTCTTGCGCAGGCGAACGCCGCCCCGCAGCTGAACCGAGAGCACGCCCATGCGCAGCTCGCCGAGCAGCGCCGGCTCGTAGCTGCCCACCTCGTCGCCCGAGTACTGCTGCTCGTCGTTGGCCAGATCGGCGGTCGGCAGGCGCGCGATGAACTCGAAGCCGAGCGCGGCGGCGTCATCGGCTTCGCCGACGATCAGCGCGCGGGCGCCGAGCGACAGGTCGCCGATGCCGGCGCCTTCGGGCTCCAGCGCCGGGCTGCTCAGGTCGTCGCCCTTCATCAAGAGGTGCACCGGCAAGGACGCGAACAGGCCCACGCGCTCGGCGATCGCGACGCCTGCGCCGACGTGCGCGACGAGGTGGTGCTCGACGACGCGCTCTTCCTCGTCCTCGCCGTTGACCCGCGTCTCGAGCACGAGCGGATCGTTGGCGTAGTCGAACGTCACCATCAGGTCCCAGCTCCCCCCGTCGAGCACGCTCGGCCGGCTCAAGGCGAAGCCGTCGCTCGCCAGCGGCGCCGGTTTGAACTGCTCGAGCGCGACCTGCGCGCGCGCCGGCGTGGCGGCGCACACGCTGGCGATCAGGCACAGCAGCGCGGCGAGCTGGGGCGCGCCGCGCTTGCCTTCGCTGCGACGCGCCGACCTGCGCTGCGTGCGGCGCGAGCGACGGACCTGCAGGGACACGCCCAGGAGCATCAGCAGGCCGAGCGTCGCGAAGCCGCCGTGGGTGCGCGGCTGCGCCGAGCAGCCCGCGCCGCCCGAGAACGTGCCGTACGGCTGTAGATAGTCGCGGACGCCGTCGCGGTTCTCGTCGCCGCGCTCGCTCCTCGTGGCGATGCCGTCGCCGTCGTCGTCGGGGTCGCTGAGGTCGGGCTTGCCGTCCTGGTCGGTGTCGCGGCAGGGCTTGCCCGGACACTCGACCGCGTCGCTCACGCCGTCGTCGTCTTGATCGCGGTCGGCGGGCTCGGGCTCGGGGTCGTCGCACGCGTCGGCGCTGGCGTCGGGCAAGCAGGGATCGTCGGGAGCATCGTCGTCGGCGTTGGTGACACCGTCGCCATCCGCGTCGCCGCTGCCGCAGGCGAGCGCGTCGGCGTCCGGCGCGCACGGGTCGTCGGGGCTCCTGTCCTCGCCATTGGCGACGCCGTCGTCGTCCGTGTCGCCGCTGTCGCACGCCAGCGCGTCCTTGCTGGGCACGCACGGGTCATCGGGGCTCGCGTCGTCCTCGTTGTCGACGCCGTCGCCGTCCGCGTCGCCGCCGTCGCACGCCAGCGCGTCGGCGTTGGGCACGCACGGGTCTGCGGGTGCAGTGTCGACGCCGTTGTCGACGCCGTCGTCGTCCGCGTCGCCACCTTCGCACGCGAGCCCGTTGGCGTTGGGCACGCATGGGTCTTGCGGCCTGCTGTCGCCGTCGTTGTCGACGCCGTCGCCGTCCGTGTCGCCGTCTTCGCACGCGAGCGCGTCGGCGTTGGGCACGCACGGGTCTGCGGGTGCACTGTCGCTGCCGTTGTCGACGCCGTCGTCGTCCGCATCGCCGCTCGTGCAGGCGAGCGCGTCGGCGTCCGGCACGCACGGGTCCGTGGGTGCGCTGTCGGTGCCGTTGGGCGTGCCGTCGCCATCGTCGTCGCCGTTCGTGCAGGCGGGCACGTCAGCGCTCGGCAGACACGGGTTCGAGGGCGCGCTGTCGGTGCCGTTGGGCACGCCGTCGGCGTCCGTGTCGCCGGTCGCGCACGCGAGCGCGTCGGCGTCCGGCAGGCACGGGTCGGTGGGTGCGCT
>Ga0190265_10003138_pt1 | contig 11258 bp, 8 predicted proteins | sample Popmic124T_FD_133135 | JGI IMG/M metagenome (GOLD analysis project Ga0190265, IMG submission 133135) | Populus adjacent soil microbial communities from riparian zone of Indian Creek, Utah, USA - 124 T | ecosystem: Environmental > Terrestrial > Soil > Riparian zone | place: USA: Utah | collected...
CCTTTCGTCGCCTGGGGCGCCACCGCGCCGTTCGTGCGCGGGATGGTCTGCGCGCAGCTGGCGGTGGCCGCGCTGGTGGAGATGCGGGCCGACGACGTGGCGACCGGATGTTCCGGACGCAAGCAGCTCACCGGCGCGCTGCGCACCATGGGGGCCGGGGCGCCGGCCGCCGCGCTGACCTCGTTCACCGTGGCCCTGGAGCACCGGCTGGACCGCATCCTGAGCCCGCCGCCGGCGCTGCCCGTCGCCCTGCGGGTGCTGGTGCGCGTCGGGGCGGTGGCGCTGGTCGCGGTGCCGGTGCTGGCCATCCTGCTGGGCTGAGCCCGGCTCACCCCGCGGCCGGGGCGACCTGCCGGTCCGGACCGCCGATCGACAGCGCGCCGACGCCGGCCAGCGGCAGCGCGATCAGCACCAGGAACGCGGCCGGCACCCCGACGATGTCGGCCAGCCCGGCGACCAGCGCCGAGCCGACGCTCGCGCCGATGAGGAAGACCAGGGTGGCGACGCCGATGGCCACCCCCCGCTGCTCAGCGGGCACCGCGGTACCCACGGCGGAGATCATCGCCGGCTGGCCGATCCCGAACGCCACGGTGACCAGGGCGACCGCCGCGGCCAGCAGCACCGGCGACGCCGCGATGCCGCCCAGCCCGGCCAGCAGCAGCGCGACGACCGCGGTCGGGCAGGCCAGCGCGATGCAGCCACGCCCGCCGAACCGGGCCAGCAACCGGCGGGCGACCGGCGGCGACACGAAGCCGACCACGGCCGCCGGCAGCAGCAGGGTGCCGGTCTGCAGCGGCGTCCAGCCCCAGGACGCGGCGGCCAGCGGCACCCCCAGCAGCAGCGCGAACCAGCTCGCCGGGACCGCCGCCGCAGCGAACGAGCTGCGCAGCACGGTCACGTTGGTGATGATCTCCCGGGGCAGGAAGCCCCGTGGATGGACCCGGACCCGCCACGCCAGTGCGGGCACCCCGGCGGCCAGCAACACCGCGCCGACGACCGCCGCGACCACGCCGGCCGAGGGCGACTGGATGAGCAGGACCAGGCCGGACGCCGCCCCGGCCACCAGCAGCGCGCCGGTGCGGTCCACTCGCTCGCCGCTGCCGCCCGCCGGGGCCAGCCGCCACAGCGCCGGGATGGCCAGCGCTCCGACCACCGGCAGCGCAAGCGCCCAGCGCCACCCGCCCAGTGCCTCCAGGCCGCCGCCGATCAGCGGGCCGAGCGCGCTGAGGGTGGCGGCGACGCCGGCGACGCGGCCCAGCGCCGCGCCCTGCTCGTCACCGCTCCACCGGGCGCTGATCAGGGCGGTGGCCAGCACCGCGACCGCCGCCGCCCCGGCGCCCTGCACCACCCGGGCCACGAGCAGCACCGGGAACGAGGGCGCCAGCGCGGCCGCCAGCGCGCCGACCGCCATCATGGCCACGCCCACGACCAGCGGCAGCCGGATGCCGATCATGTCGGCCAGCCGGCCGTGCGTCGGGGTGGCGACGGCCAGCGCCACCGCGTAGCCGCTGATGATCCAGGCCGCGGTGGTGTGCCCGATCCCGAGGTCGGCGGCGAGCTCGGGCAGCGCCACGGTGACCGCCGAGGTCGAGGTGCCGGCCAGCCCGAACAGCAGACCGAGCAGGATGGCGGCGCGGAGGGCGGGGGAGGTCACCTGAGGTCGAACCCGGCGACGGCCGGTGCGCATTCCCGGCTCGCCGTTGCGCGTCGTCCGCGTGCCGTGCTCGCTGCCCGCACAGCAGGCCGAGCCGCCGATTCCCGGCGTAGCGTGGACGACGTGCCTCATGATCTTTTCCGCGCCGACTCCGGCGCCGAACTGCCCCGCACCGTCGGGGCGCTGCGCGCGTCCGGTCACCGGCTGCGCGGCGTCAAGGACGAGATCCGGGAGAACCTGCTGGCCGCGCTGCGCGCCGGCACCGACCCGTGGCCGGGCATCGTCGGCTTCGGCGCCACCGTGCTGCCCCAGCTGGAGCGGGCCCTGATCGCCGGCCACGACGTGGTGCTGCTCGGCGAGCGCGGTCAGGGCAAGACCCGGCTGCTGCGCTCCATCGTCAACCTGCTGGACGAGTACACCCCGGTGATCGACGGCTCCGAGCTGGGCGAGCACCCCTACGACCCGATCACCCCCGCATCCCGCCGCCGGGCCGCCGAGCTGGGCGACGAGCTGCCGGTGGCGTGGCGGCACCGCGACGAGCGCTACACCGAGAAGCTGGCCACCCCGGACACCGCCGTCGCCGACCTGATCGGCGACGTCGACCCGGTGAAGGTGGCCGAGGGCCGCTCGCTGGGTGATCCGGAGACCATCCACTACGGGTTGGTGCCGCGCGCGCACCGCGGCATCGTGGCCATCAACGAGCTGCCCGACCTGGCCGAGCGCATCCAGGTGTCGCTGCTGAACGTGATGGAGGAGCGCGACATCCAGGTCCGCGGATACACCCTGCGGCTGCCGCTGGACGTGCTGCTGGTGGCGTCGGCCAACCCGGAGGACTACACCAACCGCGGCCGCATCATCACCCCGCTCAAGGACCGCTTCGGTGCCGAGGTACGCACGCATTATCCGCTCGAGTTGGCGGACGAGATCGCGCTGGTCGGGCAGGAGGCGGAGCTGGTCGCCGAGGTGCCGCGGCACCTGGTCGAGGTGATCGCCCGGTTCACCCGGTCACTGCGCGAGGCCAGCGCCATCGACCAGGGCTCCGGGGTGTCGGCGCGGTTCCCGGTGGCCGCCGCGGAGACGGTGGCCGCGGCGGCGCTGCGCCGGGCCGCGATCACCGGCGAGGAGCGCCCGGTGGCCCGCCCGGTCGACCTGGAGTCGGTGCCCGCGGTGCTGCGCGGCAAGCTGGAGTTCGCCTCCGGCGAGGAGGGTCGGGAGACCGAGCACCTGGAGCACCTGCTGCGCCGGGCCACCGCCGACACCGCCCGCTTCCGGCTGCGCGGCATCGACCTCAACCCGCTCGCCGAAGCGGTGGCCGCCGCCCCGGTGCGCACCGGGGAGCGGGTGCCGGCGGCCGAGGTGGTCGCCGCCCTGCCGGCGGCCGCGGCACTGACCGAGATCGCCACCCGGCTCGGCGCCGCCGGAACCGAGGACCCGGGCCCGATGGCCAGCGCCGCCGAGCTGGCACTGGAGCTGCTGTTCCTGACCCGGCGGCTGACCAAGACCGAGTCCGACGACGGGGAGACGGTGAGCTACGAGTGACCGTCCACCCCCGGGGAAGGGCGTGATGGCCCGACGCAACCGGCGCTACGCCTACGGGCCCTACGTCGACGGGCCGGACCCGTTGGCGCCACCGTTCGATCTGCGCGCCGCGATGGACGAGATCGGCCGCGACATCATGGAGGGGTCCTCGCCGCGCTCGGCGCTGCAGGAGCTGCTGCGCCGCGGCCTCGGCGAGCGCCGCGGGCTGGACGAGCTGACCCGCGAGGTCTGGCAGCAGCGCAGCCGGCTGCAGCGCGAGAACCGGCTCGACGGCACGTTGCAGCAGGTCCGCGAGCTGCTGCAACGTGCCCTCGATGCCGAGCGCGACCAGCTCGGCCGCTCGGACACCGACGACGCCCGGTTCCGTGAGATGCAGCTGGACGCGCTGCCCACCGACACCGGCGGCGCGGTGCGCGAGCTGGACTCCTACGACTGGCAGTCCAGCGCGGCCCGTGAGGCCTACGAGGAGATCCGCGACCTGCTCGGCCGGGAGATGCTCGACCAGCGCTTCGCCGGCATGAAGCAGGCCATGGAGAACGCGACGCCCCAGGACGTCGAGCGGATCCGCGAGATGCTCGACGACCTCAACCAGCTGCTCGCCGACCATGCCGCCGGGCAGGACACCACCGCCCAGTTCGACCAGTTCATGGCCAAGCACGGCGAGTTCTTCCCGGAGAACCCGCAGAACACCGAGGAGCTGATCGACCTGCTCGCGCAGCGGGCCGCCGCGGCGCAGCGGCTGCTCAACTCGATGACGCCCGAGCAGCGGGCCGAGCTGATGGAGCTGTCCCAGCAGGCGTTCGGCGACCCGCGACTGGCCGCGGCGCTGAACCAGCTGGACGCTCAGCTGCAGGGCCTGCGCCCCGGTGAGAACTGGGACGGCAAGGGGCGGTTCCGCGGGGACAACCCGCTGGGCATGGGTGAGGCCACCCGGGCCATGGAGCAGCTGGGGCAGCTCGACGCGCTGGCCGAGCAGCTCTCGCAGAGCTATCCGGGGGCGCGGATGGAGGACATCGACCTCGACGCGGTGGGCGCCCAGCTCGGCGACCAGGCCCGGGTGGACGCCCGCGCGCTGGCCGACCTGGAGCGCGAGCTGCAGCGCCAGGGCCTGTTCGAACGAGCCCCGGACGGCTCCCTGCAGCTGTCGCCGAAGGCGCTGCGGCGGCTGGGCGAGTCGGCGCTGAGCGACGTCGTGGACCGGATCGGGGCCCGCCGCGGGGAACGGGAGACGCGCCGCTCCGGAGCCGCCGGGGAGGCGACCGGGGCCACCCGGCCGTGGGCGTTCGGCGACACCGAGGCCTGGGACGTGCCGCGCACCCTGCTCAACGCCCAGCTGCGCCGGTCCGCCGGCGACGACCGGCAGCTCGACGTCACCGACGTGGAGATCGTCGAGACCGAGCAGCGCAGCCGGGCCGCGGTCGCGCTGTGCGTGGACACCTCGTGGTCGATGGTGCAGGACGGGCGCTGGGTGCCGATGAAGCGCACCGCGCTGGCGCTGCACCAGCTGATCTCCACCCGGTTCCGCGGCGACGACCTCAAGCTGATCACCTTCGGCCGGTACGCCCGCGGCGTCGAGCTGGCCGAGCTGGTCGGGCTGGAGGGGGTGTGGGAGCAGGGCACGAACCTGCACCACGCGCTGCTGCTGGCCGGTCAGCACCTGCGCCGCAACCCGGACGCGCAGCCGGTGGTGCTGGTGGTCACCGACGGGGAGCCGACCGCGCACCTCGAGCCGGACGGGGAGGCGTTCTTCGGCTGGCCGCCACGGCCGGAGACGCTGCGGGCCACGGTGGCCGAGGTGGACCGCCTGACCGGGCTGCGTGCCGCGTTCACCTTCTTCATGCTCGGTGACGATCCGCGGCTGGCCGCGTTCGTCGACGACGTGGCCCGCCGCTGCGGCGGACGCGTGGTCGCGCCGACCCTGGACGGACTCGGCGCCGAGGTCGTGGCCGACTACCTGAGCGCGCGGTCACGCCGGCGCTGACCGGCTGGTGTCGACGCTGGTCACACCCCGCCGGGCGGGCGGGTTGCGTAGGTTGTGGGTCATGCAGACCTGGCCCTCCGTCGACGTTCCGCGGCTCGCCGGCGAAGGACCGCCGCTCCGGCTGTACGACACGGCAAGCGGTGCGGTGCGCCCTACCGCGCCGGGGCCCACCGCCCGGATGTACGTGTGCGGGATCACGCCCTACGACGCCACCCACCTCGGACACGCCGCGACGTACCTGGCGTTCGACCTGGTCCACCGGCTGTGGCGGGACCTGGGCCACGACGTGCACTACGTGCAGAACGTGACCGACATCGACGACCCGCTGCTCGAGCGCGCGGCCCGCGACCAGGACGACTGGGTGGTGCTCGGGATGCGCGAGACGGCCCTGTTCCGGGAGGACATGGCCGCGCTGCGGGTGCTCCCACCGCAGCACTACATCGGTGCGGTGGAGGCGATGGGGGAGATCGCCGAGCTGGTCGGGAAGCTGCTCGCGCAGGGCGCGGCCTACCGGGTCGACGACCCGCGGCACCCCGACGTGTACTTCGACTCCGCCGTCACCGGGCGGTTCGGCTACGTGTCCGGCTACGACGAGCCGACGATGGTCGCGCTGTCCGGGGAGCGCGGCGGCGATCCGGACCGCCCGGGCAAGCGGCACCGGGTGGACCCGCTGCTGTGGCGGATGGCCCGGCCGGACGAGCCGTCCTGGGACTCCGACCTGGGCGCCGGCCGTCCCGGGTGGCACGTGGAGTGCGCCGCGATCGCCCTGAACCGGCTCGGCACCCAGATCGACCTGAACGGCGGCGGCTCGGACCTGATCTTCCCGCACCACGAGTGCGGGGCTGCGCACGCCGAAGCGTTCACCGGCGTCGCGCCGTTCGCCCGGCACTACACGCACAGCGGGATGATCGGGCTGGACGGGGAGAAGATGTCCAAGTCCCGCGGCAACCTGGTGTTCGTCTCCAAGCTGCGCGCCGAGCAGGTGGACCCGAACGCGATCCGGCTGGCCCTGCTGGCCGGCCACTACCGCAGCGACCGGCCGTGGACCGGGACGCTGCTCGCGCAGGCGCAGGACCGGCTGGCCCGGTGGCGCGATGCCGTGGTGCGGCCCTCCGGTCCGCCGGCCGAGGAGCTGCTGCTGCGGCTGCGCAGCCACCTGGCCGACGATCTGGACACCCCGGCCGCGCTGGCCGCCGTCGACGCCTGGGCGGGCGCCGCCCGCGATCGGCGCGGCACCGATCCCGACGCTCCGCAGCTGGTGCGGGCCGCGGTCGATGCGCTGCTCGGCGCCCGGATCTAGTGCGGGGGTGACACGTGGCGCGCAACGTTCTCGGTGGTGAGCTGGCCACCTGCGGCACCGACCCGATGACCGGCTTCTACCGCACCGGATGCTGCGATACCGGGGGCGAGGACGCCGGTGTGCACACCGTGTGCGCGCTGGTCACTGCCGAGTTCCTGGAGTTCAGCGCGGCCGCGGGCAACGACCTGGCGACGCCGCGGCCCGAGTTCGGCTTCGCCGGGCTGCGGCCGGGGGATCGCTGGTGCCTGTGCGCGGAGCGTTGGGCCGAGGCACTGGCCGCCGGGGTCGCGCCGCCGGTGGTCCTGGAGGCCACCCACGCCCGGACCCTGGAGTGGATCGACCTGATCGACCTGCGCGCCCACGCGCTGCCCACGGAGCTCGGACGATGATCAGCATCGAGCTGGCGCTGCGGTTGCAGGCCGCCGGTCTGCAGTGGACACCGGCCTCGGGTGATCGGTTCGTCATCACCGGCGTGGACATGGACGCCGACGTGTTCGTGGTCAGCGAGTTGACCATCGACGTGCACCAGGCGCCGACCGGCTCGCTGATCCGGTTCAACGGCACCACCGAGTGGGCGCTGGACAGCGTGCAGCAGGACGACACCGTGTGGCTGCCCCGGGAAGGGCAGCTGCGGGAGGCCCTCGGGGCGCGCTTCCGCCGGCTGGAACCGGTGGGTGACGGGTACGCGGTGGTCGTCGGGCGCGGCGGCCGCGACGAGCGGCACGTCGACGTGGACGCCGAGCGGGCCTACGCCAGGGCGTTGCTCGCCATCCTGCGCACCTGATCCCGCGGACAGCCGCACCGTTGCCCGCACGTCACCGCTGCTGGTCCTGCCGCGGCAGGACGACCGGCACCGCAACGGCCAGCAGCACGGCCGGGACCAGGAAGCCGGCGAGCGGATCGGCGTGGTAGATCGGGGTGATCGCCACCGGGCTGAGCGCCCCGCTGCCGAACCGGACCGCCTGCACCACCGACATCGACCCGGCCGGGTTGTCGGCCGAGAAGGAGCTGACCAGGGTGCTGGTGCCGACGGCCAGCAGCTGGTTGGCGACGCCGCCGACGGCCCACAGCAGCGCCACCAGCACGGCGGTCGGGGCCAGCCCGACGCCGACGACCACCAGCACCCCGAGCCCGGTGCCGATCAGCACCCCGCGCTGCGGGCCGGTCCGGTCGATCCACCCGCCGACCATCCGTCCGGTGAGGATCCCGACCAGGCCCAGCGTGGTGAGCACCAGTCCGCGGGGCCCGGCGCCGAGCCCGAAGACCTCTTCCAGGCGCAGCGCGACCAGGAAGTGCAGGCCGACCAAGCAGGCCCAGCCGAGCCCGGCGACCAGCCCGATCCGCAGCACGATCGGCCGCCAGGCACTGCGCAGCCTGGCCGGCACGGCACTGCGCGGCACGGCGGGGATGCCGCCGACGGCGAGCAGTGCGGCCACCACCGCCACGCCCCAGAAGGCGAGCCGCCAGTCGACCTCGGCCGCCAACCCCCCGCACAGCGCGGCCGACGTCTGACCGGCGGCCTGCAGCGAGTGATAGCGGCCGTTGGCGCCGCCCAGCCGATCGCTCGGAACGGTCGCGCGGATCGCGGCCAGCAGCAGCGGGGTGGTGAACGCGTTGGCCGCGCCCTGCGCCGCGCGGGCGGCCAGGAACTCCGGCAGCGAGCCGGCGAGCGCGCACGCCACCGACGCGAGGGCGTAGGCCCAGCAGGCCGCGACGACCGTGCGGCGCAGCCCCCAGCGCTCGCCCAGGGTGCCGGACACCAGCATGATCGCGGCGAAGGGCAACAGGTAGGCCGTGACCGACATCGCCGCGGTGCCGGGCGACACCCCGTACGCGGCGCCGAGTTCGGGCAGCATCGCCACCGTGACCCCGCCGCCGAACGGGCCGAGGAACGCCCCGGCGTAGAGCCCGGCTCGGGCCAGCCGCTCCCGGGTCGTGGCCAGCCCGGAACCGCGCGGACCGGGGTGGTTCAGCTGCCCGAGCCGCCGGTGCCGCGGCGGCGCAGGTAGCGCTCGAAGTCCGCCGCGATGGCGTCGCCGTCGGCCTCGGGCACGTCCGCGTCGGCGTCGAGGGCGGCCTGCTCCTCCAGTTGCCGCACGTACTCGCGCACCTCGTCGTCGGCCTCGGCCATCTCCGAGACCGTGCGCTCCCACTCCTCGGCCTGCTCCGGCAGCCCACCCAGCGGGACCTCGACGTCGAGCACCTCCTCCACCCGGTGCAGCAGCGCGACCGCGGCCTTGGGCACCCTGGCCTGCGAGACGTAGTGCGGCACCGCAGCCCAGAACGACATGGCCGGCACCCCGGCCTGCACGCAGGCGTTCTGGAACACGCCGACGATGCCGGTCGGGCCCTGGTAGCTGGAGGGCTCCACGCGCAGCTCGCCGGCCGACGTGGCGTCGTAGGAGATGCCGCTGACCGGGATCGGGCGGGTGTGCGGGGTGTCGGTGAGCAGCGCTCCGAGCGTGATCACCTTGGTCACCCCGAGGCGCTCGACGTGGCCGAGCAGCTCGGCGCAGAACGAACGCCAACGCAGGTTCGGCTCGATGCCGTTGACCAGCACCACGTGCCGGTCGGTGCCCGGTATCTCGGCCACCGACAGCCGGGTGGTCCGCCACTCGATCTTGCGGGTCACGCCGTCGGTGTGCCGCACCAGCGGCCTGGTGACCTGGAAGTCGTAGTACTCCTCGGGGTCGATCGAGGCCAGCGGGGTGGCGTCCCAGCTCAGCTCCAGGTGCTCCAACGCCGTGCTGGCCGCCTCACCCGCGTCGTTCCAACCCTCGAACGCGGCGATCATCACCGGTTCGACGAGGCGGGGTAGTGCGTTCTCCGCATCGGGGTCCGGTGTGCGTTCGGTCATCGGTCCAGCGTACGGGCGCAGGGGCGGGAGCGAAGGATGCCTCCCCCCCACCAGGGGCTAACGTGATAGCGGTGTCATCCGACAAGAACACCGTGCAGCCGCACCCCGCAAGCCCAGCGCAGCCGCGCCCGTTCGACACCACATTCGCCGACACCCTGTCCCGGCGGGTCGTCATCGCCGACGGGGCCATGGGCACCATGCTCCAGGCCGCCGACCTGGTCCTCGACGACTTCGCCGGCCTCGAGGGCTGCAACGAGATACTGAACGCCACCCGGCCCGACGTCGTGCGCAGCATCCACCGGGCCTATCTCGAGGCCGGGGCCGACGCGGTGGAGACCAACACCTTCGGGACCAACCTGCCCAACCTGGCCGAGTACGACATCGCGGAGCGGATCGAGGAGCTGGCCCGCAAGGGTGCGCAGCTGGCCCGCGAGGTCGCCGACGAGATGTCGACACCGGACCGGCCGCGCTACGTCCTGGGCTCGGTCGGCCCCGGCACCAAGCTCCCGACGCTCGGCCACGAGTCGTTCGTCCGGCTGCGCGACGCCTACACCGCGTGCGGCCGCGGCCTGCTGGTGGGTGGGGCCGACGCCTTCGTGGTGGAGACCTGCCAGGACCTGCTGCAGGTGAAGGCGGCGGTGCTCGGCGTGCAGCGCGCGATGCAGGCCGAGGGCCGGCGCATTCCGCTGGTCACCCAGGTCACCGTGGAGACCACCGGCACCATGCTGCTGGGCAGTGAGATCGGCGCCGCGCTGACCGCGCTGGAGCCGCTGGGCATCGACGTGATCGGGCTGAACTGCGCCACCGGCCCGGCCGAGATGTCCGAGCACCTGCGCACGCTGAGCAAGCACGCCCGGATCCCGCTGTCGGTGATGCCCAACGCCGGGCTGCCCACGCTCGGCGCGCACGGCGCCGAGTATCCGCTCAGCCCCGACGAGCTGGCCGAGGCGCTGGCCGCATTCATCCGGGACTACGGGCTGCGGCTGGTCGGTGGCTGCTGCGGCACCACCCCGGAGCACATCAGCACGGTCGTCGCCGCGGTGCGCGACCTTCCCCCGGCGGCGCGGCACCCGCGCCCGGAGCCGGGCCTCGCCTCGCTCTACGCCGCGGTGCCGTTCCAGCAGGACACCTCGGTGCTGGTGGTGGGGGAGCGGACCAACGCCAACGGCTCCAAGAAGTTCCGCGAGGCGATGCTCGCCGAGGACTGGGAGGCCTGCGTCGGCATCGCCAGGGAGCAGACCCGCGAGGGTGCGCACGTGATCGACCTGTGCATCGACTACGTGGGCCGCGACGGCGTGGCCGACATGGCCGAGCTGGCCGGGCGGCTGGCCACCGCCTCCACGCTGCCGGTGATGCTCGACTCCACCGAGCCGGAGGTGCTGCGGGCCGGGCTGGAGCGCCTGGGCGGCCGCTCGATCATCAACTCGGTCAACTACGAGGACGGCGACGGTCCCGGCTCGCGCTTCCAGCGGGCCATGGAGCTGGTCCGCGAGCACGGCGCCGCGGTGGTCGCGCTGTGCATCGACGAGGAGGGCCAGGCCCGCACCCGGGAGTGGAAGGTGCGGGTCGCCGATCGGCTGATCAAGGACCTGACCACCAACCACGGCATGCACGTCTCGGACATCGTGGTGGACACCCTGACCTTCCCGATCACCACCGGGCAGGAGGAGGTGCGCCGGGACGCGCTGGAGACCATCGAGGCCATCCGCGAGCTCAAGCGCCGGCACCCCGACGTGCACACCACGCTGGGCATCTCCAACGTCTCCTTCGGGCTCAACGCGGCCGCCCGGCAGGTGCTCAACTCGGTGTTCCTGCACGAGTGCGTGAACGCGGGGCTCTCCACGGCGATCGTCTCCGCGGCCAAGATCCTGCCCATGGCCAAGATCGACGACGAGCAGCGCTCGGTCGCCCTGGACCTGGTCTACGA
>Ga0190265_10003139_pt1 | contig 11255 bp, 11 predicted proteins | sample Popmic124T_FD_133135 | JGI IMG/M metagenome (GOLD analysis project Ga0190265, IMG submission 133135) | Populus adjacent soil microbial communities from riparian zone of Indian Creek, Utah, USA - 124 T | ecosystem: Environmental > Terrestrial > Soil > Riparian zone | place: USA: Utah | collected...
AAGGGCGCAAGCACACCGCCCGGATGCTTTCGGCCGGCTCGACCGTCGTCGGCGGGGTAACCCCCGGCAAGGGCGGGCAGACCGCCGAGATCGGCGGCCTGACGCTGCCGGTGTTCAACACCGTGGGTGAGGCCATGGAGGCCACCGGCGCGGATGTGACGGTGGTGTTCGTGCCGCCGAAGTTCGCCAAGGCCGCGGTGGTCGAGGCGATCGACGCCGGCATCGGGCTGGCGGTGGTGATCACCGAGGGCATCCCGGTGCACGACACCGCGAGCTTCTGGGCCCACGCCTGCGCCACTGGCAACACAACGCGGATCATCGGCCCGAACTGCCCCGGTGTGATCAGCCCCGGCAAGTCGAACGCGGGCATCATCCCGGCCGACATCACCGGCCCGGGCACGATCGGTCTGGTGTCCAAGTCGGGCACGCTGACCTATCAGATGATGTACGAGCTGAGCGACATCGGTTTCTCCACGGCGGTCGGTATCGGTGGTGACCCGGTCATCGGGACCACGCACATCGACGCGCTGGCCGCGTTCGAGGCCGACCCGCAGACCGAGGTGATCGTGATGATCGGCGAGATCGGCGGCGACGCCGAGGAGCGCGCCGCGGCCTACATCGCCGAGCACGTCACCAAGCCGGTCGTGGGCTACGTCGCCGGGTTCACCGCACCCGAGGGCAAGACCATGGGCCACGCCGGCGCCATCGTCTCCGGCTCCTCGGGAACCGCGCAGGCCAAGAAGGAAGCCCTCGAAGCCGCCGGCGTCAAGGTCGGCAAAACCCCGTCCGAAACCGCCGACCTCGCCCGCCAGCTCGTCAAGGTGGGCTGAGGACGGGACTGCGAGTCACCCACACGTGGGCCGGATGCTGGTGTAGCGTCCGGCCCCACGAGGGGGTCTCGGCCCGGGAACCACGCAACGGCTACGGTCGTCGGAAGGGCCAGACGAGTCGGCTCTCGAGCCGCTCCAACCGAGATCGTGCGATCGCGTCGAATGAGCTGAGGAGAGCAACGCGATGACCTACCCAGGCGGTGGACCCGGTGGCTATCCGGGTCAGGGACCGCAGCACCCGGCTCAAGGTCCGGGGTATGGCCCCCCGCCCACCGGCGGTGGCGGCGTAAAGCTCGGCATGACCCAGATCCTGTTGCTGGTCGGCGCCGGCCTCGGTCTGGTGATCCTGCTCATGGGCCTGGCGCCCGCGGCCTCCGGCGGCGGCGTCAGCCAGAGCCTCTACGAGTCCGGTTTCGGCTGGCTCCCGGTGTTCTACTTCGTCGCCGGCGGGGTGGCGGCCAGCTCGTTCCTGCCGAAGAGCGTCAACTTCGGCGTGCTTCCGGCCGCGATGGCCCTTGGCGCGCTGCTCGGTCAGCTGTTCAGCTTCAGTGCGATCCCCGAGGGCGCCGACACGGGTGTCGGCTTCATCCTGATCCTGATCTTCGGGCTCATCGAGGTCGCCGCGCTCGCCGCCGCGTTCATGTTCGAGGCGGGCCTGCTCAAGCCGCCGGCACCCAAGCAGCCGCAGTACGGGCACCAGCCGCCGCCCGGCGGCATGTACCCGCCCTCCAACCAGTTCCCCGCCCAGCAGCAGCCGGGTCAGTACCCGCCGCAGCAGCCGGGTGGTCCTCCTGGGCAGGCGACGACGTTCGCGCCGCAGCAGGGTCAGTTCGGGCAGCCGGGTCAGCAGCACCCGGGCACGCCGCCCGGCGGTTACCCGCAGCAGGGCTGAACAAAGATCACTCCAACGGGGGTGGCACCGGGCGACCGGAGCCACCCCCGTTGACGTGCGGTGACTCCGTTCACCTGATGTGGTACCCGGCGGCGAGCCTCACCTGAACGGCCCAGCGTGCGTGCCACAGTGCTGCCATGGCGCCGTCCCGACTCGATCTCGGTGCCGCCGACGACATCGCCGACGACATGGCCGAGGGCATCGCCGACGACACCGCCGCGGCCGTCCCGACGTTCACCCGCTTCCGCGTCCTGACCTTCGCCGCGCTCGGCTCGCTCGTCACCGGCTATGCCGCGGTCGCCGCACTGCTCGCGCTGGTCACCGCGATCGCGCCGCTCACCCGGTTCTCCACGTCCGGCGTCGTGGTCGCGGCGCTGCCCGCCTGGCTCGCCGCGCACCAGGTGCCGATCGCCATCGGCGGGCTGGAGCTCGGCATGCTGCCGCTGCTGCCGACGATCGGCCTGGTCCTGATCGTCGCCAAGGCCGCGTCCGGCGCGGCCGAGCGGCTTGGCCTGGTCGGGCCGTGGCAGGCCGGGCAGGTGGTGACCGCGATCGCGGTCGCGCACGGCGGCTGCGGGCTGGCCATCGCGCTCGCGGTGTCCGACGGGCAGCTGTCGGTCGACCCGCTGGCCGCGTTCTACTACCCGGCGCTGATCGCCGCGCTCGCCGCGACCGCTGGCGTGGTCCGGCGCTGCGGGCTGCTCGACCTGCTGGCCGAGCGCGCGGATCCGGTGGCGCTGCGCGGTTTGCGGGTCGGGCTGATCGCGGTACTTGTGCTGCTCGCGGCGGGCGGGGCGGTGCTGACGTTCGCGCTGGCGACCTCCGTGCCGACCATGCGGGAGCTGTTCGCCAACTTCGCGCCGGGGTTCGGCAACGGCCTCGGCATGTTCCTGCTGTCGGCGGCGTACGTGCCCAACGCGGTGATCGCGGCGACCGGGTTCATCGCCGGGCCGGGCTTCTCGATGGGCATCGTGTCGGTGTCACCGCTGGAGTTCAGCGGTGGTCCGGTGCCCGGCCTGCCGCTGCTGGCCGCGCTGCCCGAGCAGCAGGCCGCGTGGTGGCCGCTGCTCTTCCTGCTGCCGCTGGGGATCGGCGTGCTCGTCGGCCGGTGGCTGCGGGACGCGGCGCCGGACCCGTTCGCCCGGGTGCGGGCCGCCGCCGTCGCCGGCGGAGTGGTGGCGCTCGCGTTCGTGGTGCTCGCCGGCAGCGCGGGCGGCCGGGTCGGGATGGGTCCGTACGACCCGGTGAGCATGAGGGCCGCCGCGGTGTCGATGGTGCTGGCGTTGTGGATCGGCGTGCCGGCCGCGATCACCGCGTGGTTCGCCGGCCCGCACCCGAGGCACGAGGACCCCGGCCTGCTCGGCCCGGAGCTGGACGACCAGTCCGACGAGTCCGAACCGGATGCCGAGGAGGCCGAGTCGGCGCAGTCGGTCGAGGACGAGGAGCCGGACCCGGCGAAGGTCGACTAGCTCGTCAGCAGCGCCCGCATGTCCTCGGCGATCGACGGCAGCGGCCCGGAGTTGCCGATCGACGCGAACCAGTCCCACAGCTCGATCGCGTGGTAGAGCCGGTACAGCGCGATCCGCGCGGGCCCGTCGGCCGGCAGCGACCCGTAGCCCTCGAGGAGCCCGGCGCGCTTGACCGGCGACCGGTCGAGGTCGTACTGCAACGTCTTCGCCAGGTCGACCATCGGGTCCGCGGCGATCATGTTCTCCACGTCGACGAACCCGGTCACCGTCCCGGTCTCGTCGACCAGCACGTTGCCCTCGTGGAGGTCGTTGTGGCACAACACCGCGCCGGGGCAGGCGGCGAGCAGCGGCACGCGATCTCGGTCGTCAGGTACCCGAACGCGGGCTGCGCGATCCGGTGCAGCGCGGCGAGGAGCTCGCCCATCCGCCGGTAGGCACCCCGCAGCGCCGCGGGGTCGAGGGTGACCTCGGACAGCGGCCGGCCGGGCACCAGGGTCAGCACGGTGACCGCCTGCTCGGGGTCCACGCGCACGACCCGGGGCGCCGGCCCGACGCCGTGCTCGGCCAGCAGCGCGTAGACGTGCACCTCCTTGGCCTGCTTCCAGCGCCACTCGTCGGCGTACCGCTTGACGATCAGCGGGTCGGCGCCGGCCAGCCGGACCTCGTGCACGGTGCTCAGCTGCCCGCCTGAGCGCGGCACGACCTCGGTGACCACGGCGTCCGGCGGCAGCACGGCCGCCAGTGACGGGGAGAGCACGCGGCGGAACGTAGCGCGCACCCGGCGGGCCGGGCGAGCGCTTTTCCGCTGGCCGCCTAAGCTGCGGGTATGTGCTCATCCGTCGAAACGGGGAGTCGACGCTGATCGGCTCCGCCCCGGTGAGACCGGACGTCCCGGCGCGGGTCGTCGTGCTCGTCTCCGGTTCCGGCACCCTGCTGCAGGCCGTGCTCGACGCGAGCGTGGACCCCGACTACCCCGTGCGCGTGGTGGCCGTCGGCGCCGACCGGCTGGGCATCGAGGGGCTCGCACGCGCGCAGCGGGCCGGGATCCCGGCGTTCGTGACCCGGCTCGGCGAGCATCCCGACCGGGCGGCGTGGGACAAGGCGCTGACCGAGGCTGTGACCGCGCACGAGCCGGACCTGGTGGTGTCGGCCGGTTTCATGAAGATCCTCGGCCCGACCTTCCTCGAGCGGTTCGCCGGCCGGGTGGTCAACACCCATCCCGCGCTGCTGCCGGCATTTCCCGGCGCGCACGCGGTGGCCGACGCGGTGGCGCACGGCGTCAAGGTGACCGGGTGCACCGTGCACCTGGTCGACGCCGGGGTGGACACCGGGCCGATCGTGGCTCAGCAGGCGGTGACCGTGGCGCCGGACGAGGACGTCGACACGCTGCACGAGCGGATCAAGGTGGTGGAGCGTCGCCTGCTGGTCGACGTGATCGCGCTGATGGCCCGGGAGGGCTACACGGTGCACGGACGAAAGGTGAGTATCCCGTGACTGACGAGCGCCGCCCGGTTCGCCGGGCGCTCATCGGGGTTTCGGACAAGGCGGGACTGCTGGAGCTCGCCACCGGCCTGCACGCGAACGGCGTGGAGATCGTGTCGACCGGCGGCACCGCGAAGGTCATCGCCGACGCCGGGGTGCCGGTCACGCCGGTCGAGCAGGTGACGGGCTTCCCGGAGTCGTTGGACGGCCGGGTGAAGACGCTGCACCCGCGGGTGCACGCGGGGCTGCTCGCCGACCTGCGCAAGCCGAGCCATATCGCCCAGCTGGAGTCGCTCGGCATCGCGCCGTTCGACCTGCTGGTGGTGAACCTGTATCCGTTCGAGCGAACCGTCGCGTCCGGGGCGGCGCCCGACGAGTGCGTCGAGCAGATCGACATCGGCGGCCCGGCCATGGTCCGCGCGGCGGCGAAGAACCACGAGTCGGTCGCCGTGGTCGTCGACCCGACGCGCTACGACTGGGTGCTCGCCACGGTTCGCGACGGCGGTTTCACGTCAGCGGACCGCAAGGCCTTGGCGGTGGCGGCATACCGGCACACCGCGTCCTACGACATCGCTGTCGCGTCGTGGATGGGCAGCGTCCTCGCGCCCGAGACGGAGATCTTCCCCGGCTGGGTCGGGGCGAGCTGGGAGCGGCGCAACGTGTTGCGGTACGGGGAGAACCCGCACCAGCGCGCCGCGCTGTACGTGTCCAGCCACGGCGGTCACGGCCTGGCGACGGCGGACCAGCTGCACGGCAAGGAGATGTCGTACAACAACTACGTCGACGCGGACGCCGCCTGGCGGGCGGCGCACGACCACGAGCAGCCGTGCGTGGCGATCATCAAGCACGCCAACCCGTGTGGCATCGCGGTGTCCACTGTGGATGGTGTCGGCGCGGTCGCCGAGGCCCACCGGCGCGCGCACGCCTGCGACCCGTTGAGCGCGTTCGGCGGCGTGATCGCGGCCAACCGCGAGGTGACGGTGGACATGGCCGAGCAGGTGGCGGAGGTGTTCACCGAGGTGATCGTCGCGCCGTCCTATTCGGACGGTGCGGTGGATGTGCTGTCCCGCAAGAAGAACATCCGCATCCTGGTGGCGCCGACGCCGCGCCGGGGCGGCGCGGAGATCCGCGCGGTGTCCGGCGGGCTGCTGATGCAGTCGGTGGACGTCATCGACGCCGCCGGGGACGACCCTGCCAAGTGGACACTCGCGACCGGTCCGGCGCTCCCCGACGACGTGCTCGCCGACCTCGCCTTCGCCTGGCGTGCCTGCCGTTCGGTCAAGTCGAACGCGATCGTCCTGGCCGCCGGCGGTGCCACCGTCGGGGTCGGCATGGGCCAGGTCAACCGGGTCGACGCGGCCCGGCTCGCGATCGAGCGGGCCGGGGAGCGGGCCAAGGGGTCGGTGGCGGCGTCGGACGCGTTCTTCCCGTTCCCGGACGGGCCGCAGCTGCTGCTCGACGCCGGGATCCGGGCGATCGTGCAGCCGGGTGGCTCGGTTCGCGACGCCGAGGTGATCGCCGCCGCGGACGCGGCCGGGGCCTCGCTGTACCTCACCGGTACCCGCCACTTCGCGCACTGACCCGGTGACCGACTCCCCTCCCGACCTCGGTGCGGTGTTCGACGCCGCCCACGACGAGTTCGCCGTGCTCTCGCCGCTGCTGTGGGAGCCCATCGGCGCGGCGACCGTCGCGCGCTCCGCGCCGCAGCCGGGTGAGCGGGTCCTCGACGTCTGCTGCGGTGCCGGCGCCTCCGCGCTGCTCGCCGCCGCGGCCGTCGGGCCCGACGGTCAGGTGGACGGCATCGACCTGGCCGACCGGCTGCTCGACATCGGCCGGGCCCTGGCGAGCCGGGACGGGCTCACCCAGCTGCGGTTCACCCGGGCCGACGCCACGACGTGGGCCGGCGGCCCGTACGACGTCGTGCAGTGCGTCTTCGGCGTGTTCTTCTTCGCCGACATGGACATCGGCGCCGCGCACCTGGTGGGCCTGCTGCGGCCCGGCGGCCGGTTCGTCGCCACCACCTGGGCGCGGTCGGCCGTCAAGCCGGTGCCCGAGATCCTCGTCGACGCCATGCGGCTGGAAGGCGCGCCGCTGCCGTCCATGGACGACGTCACGCCGCCGCCCGAGCGGATCGAGACGCCGGAGACCTTCGCCGGATGGCTCACGGGAATCGAGCTGCACGACGTCGAGGTCACCGAGGTGCCGCACCGGGTGCCGCTGGACGCGACGACGGCGTGGTCGATCGTGATGGGCGCGGCGATGCGGGCGATGCTCATGGGGCTGGCCGAGGACACCGTGGCGCGGGTGCGTGAGCGGTTCGTCCGGCTGCTCGACGAGCGCGAGGTCACCACGTTCGACGCCACGACGCTCATCGGGAGCGGGCGAGTCTTGCGCACTTCCTGACAAAAGCGGTCGGGAAAATTGTCATCGGAAACCAAGAATTAGGTCTTTGGTCCCTGCTTCTTGCCAGCGAGAAACGGCGAAGTTAACCTACTCGGCGGTAATAAACGCCGACGTCCAATACGGTGTGACGAGGTTTCCTCGACGCGCCGGAATAGCGCCTGCGTTGCGGCCTTGTCACCGGCGGAGGTGCGTACTTGGGCGTCGAGGTCGCCGTTGAAGGACTGTCCAAGTCCTTCGGACACCAGCGAATCTGGCAGGACGTGACCCTCACGTTGCCGGCCGGCGAGATCAGCGTGCTGCTCGGCCCATCCGGGACCGGAAAGTCCGTCTTCCTCAAATGCCTCATCGGTCTCCTGAAACCGAATACCGGACGAATCGTCATCAACGGAACCGACCTGGTGCGCTGTTCGGAGCACAAACTCTACGACATTCGGAAGCTTTTCGGCGTGCTCTTCCAGGACGGCGCGTTGTTCGGCTCGATGAACCTCTACGACAACATCGCGTTCCCGCTGCGCGAGCACACCAAACGCACCGAGGCCGAGATCCGGCGGATCGTGCTCGAGAAGATGGACATGGTCGGCCTTGCCGGCGCGGAGAAGAAGCTGCCAGGGGAGATCTCCGGCGGGATGCGCAAGCGCGCCGGCCTTGCCCGCGCCCTCGTCCTCGACCCGGGAATCATCCTGGTGGACGAGCCCGACTCGGGCCTCGACCCGGTGCGCACCGCCTACATCTCCCAGCTGCTGATCGACCTCAACGCACAGCTGGACGCCACGATCCTCATCGTCACGCACAACATCAACGTCGCGCGCACCGTGCCGGACAACATCGGCATGCTGTTCCGCCGCGAGCTCGTCATGTTCGGCCCGCGCGAGGTCCTGCTCACCAGCGAGGAGCCGGTGGTCAAGCAGTTCATCAACGGCAGCCGGGTCGGGCCGATCGGGATGAGCGAGGAGAAGGACGAGGCCACGATCGCGGCCGAGCGGGCCGCGGGTTTCCAGGCGGTGGACGAGATCCGCGGCGTCCCACCCCAGCTCGAGCCGACGCCCGGGCTTCCCGAACGGCAGGCCGTGCGTCGCCGCAAGGACCGGGTCATGCGGATCCTCGACTCGCTCCCGGCGGCGGCGCAGACCAGCATCCTGTCCAGCTTCCACGGGGCGGGCGCCAGATGATGATCGCGGCCATGCGCCAGACCGGCAAGCTCTACGCGTTGGGCTTGGACGTCATCCGCTGCACCTTCAAGCGGCCCTTCCAGTTCCGCGAGTTCATCGGCCAGTTCTGGTTCATCGCAAGCGTTTCCCTGCTTCCCGCTGCCCTGGTCGCGATCCCGTTCGGCGCGGTCATCGCGCTGCACCTCGGCTCGCTGACCACCCAGATCGGCGCCCAGTCGTTCACCGGCGCGGCCAGCGTCCTCGCGATCATCCAGCAGGCGAGCCCGGTGGTGACGGCGCTGCTCATCGCCGGCGCCGGCGGCTCGGCGATGTGCGCGGACCTCGGCTCGCGCACCATCCGCGAGGAGATCGACGCGATGGAGGTGCTCGGCGTCAACCCGGTGCAGCGCCTGATCGTGCCGCGGGTGCTCGCCGCGATGGGCGTCGCCGCGTTCCTCAACGGACTCGTGTCGGTCGTCGGCGTACTCGGCGGCTACTTCTTCAACGTGATCATGCAGGGCGGCACCCCCGGCGCGTACCTGGCGAGCTTCTCCGCCCTGGCGCAGCTGCCGGACCTGTGGATCAGCGAGATCAAGGCGGTCATCTTCGGCTTCGTCGCCGGCGTGGTCGCCGCCTACCGCGGGCTCAACCCGGGGCGCGGACCCAAGGGCGTCGGCGACGCGGTGAACCAGTCCGTGGTGATCACGTTCCTCCTGCTGTTCCTGCTCAACCTGATCCTCACGACGCTGTACCTGCAAGTCGTGCCGCCGAAGGGGGCATGACCATGACGCTGCTGGAGGAGGAGCGGCCCAAGCGGGTCCTCGACGCGGTCGACCGGCGCTTCACCTTCCTCGACGTGCTCGGCGACCAGATCTTCTTCTTCGTCCGCGCGATCGTCTGGATCCCCCGCGCGATCCGCCGCTACGGCAGGGAGATCGTCCGCCTGCTGGCCGAGGTCAGCTTCGGCTCCGGCGCGCTCGCGGTCATCGGCGGCACGATCGGCGTGATGGTCGGCATGACCGCGTTCACCGGCACGGTCGTCGGCCTGCAGGGATACTCGGCGCTCAACCAGGTCGGCACGTCCGCACTCGCCGGCTTCATCTCCGCCTACTTCAACACCCGCGAGATCGCCCCGCTGGTCGCCGGCATCGCGTTGTCCGCGACCGTCGGCTGCGGGTTCACCGCACAGCTCGGCGCGATGCGGATCTCCGAGGAGATCGACGCGCTCGAGGTGATGGGCGTGCCGAGCGTGCCCTACCTGGTGACCACCCGGATCATCGCCGGGTTCCTGGCCATCATCCCGTTGTACGCGATCGGTCTGCTGACCTCCTACATCGCCTCACGACAGGTCACCGTCTGGTTCTTCGGCCAGTCGGCGGGCACCTACGACCACTACTTCCATCTCTTCCTACCGCCGATCGACGTCCTCTACTCGTTCGGCAAGGTGCTGGTGTTCAGCGTCCTCGTGGTGCTCGTGCACTGCTACTACGGCTTCCGCGCCACCGGTGGGCCCGCCGGCGTGGGTGTCGCGGTAGGACGGTCGGTGCGCACCTCGCTCGTCGCCATCAACGTGATCGACCTGTTCCTGAGCCTCGCCATCTGGGGCGCCACCACGACGGTGCAGGTGGCTGGATGAGCGAGCTTGCGAGCGAATCAATGTCACAGGGCGACCGTGAACGGCGTCACCGAGCCTGCGAGGTGGCGACATGATTGGTAGCAAACTGGTTCGGCGCGGTGCGGGGGTTGTCTTCCTGCTGGTGATGGCGCTGCTCATGACGCTGTCCATCCAGGTGTACCAGGAGAAGTTCACCGACGTCGTGCTGGTGACGCTGCGCGCCGACCGGATCGGCAACCAGCTCAACGAGAGCAGCGAGGTCAAGGCCCGCGGCGTGGTGGTCGGCGACGTCCGCACGGTGCGCGCCACGGACCGCGGCGCGGCCATCGAGCTCGCGTTGGACCCGGCGAAGGCCGAGCAGCTCCCCAAGGACGTCACCGCGTTGCTGGTGCCCAAGACCCTCTTCGGCGAGCGCTACGTCCAACTGTCCATTCCGGACTCACCGGCCTTCGGGAAGATCGAGGCGGGCGACGTGATCCGGCAGGACCGCTCGGCCAACGCGATCGAGCTGGAGCGCGTGTTCGACGACCTGCTGCCGGTGCTCAAGGCCGTGCAGCCGCACAAGCTCGCCACCACGCTCACCGCGATCGCCACCGCGCTGGAGGGGCGCGGTGAGCGGCTCGGTGACGCGATGGTCTCCACCGCCGCCTACCTCGAGGACTTCAACCCGAACCTGCCGCGGCTCACCGACAACCTGCGTGACCTGGCCCAGGTGAGCGAGCTGTACGGGGACATCGCGCCGGACGTGCTCGACTCGCTCACCGAGTCCACCACCACCCTGAACACGGTCGCCGACCAGCGCGTCGAGCTGACCGACCTATACGCACAGGTCACGGGGTCCGCCCAGGACGTCACGATCTTCCTGCGCAACAACAAGGAGAACCTGATCCGGCTGGCCGCCGCGAGCCGTACTCCGCTGGAGGTCGCGGCCCGCTACTCGCCGAGCTTTCCCTGCACCCTCAAGGCGATGACCGACCTGAAGCCGGCGATCGACAAGGTGCTCGGCGCCGGCACCGACCAGCCGGGGCTGCACATCGAGGCCTCGGTCACCGAGTCCCGCGGCAAGTACCGGCCGGGCGTGGACAACCCGGCCTACGACGCCGGCGGCGGCCCACGCTGCTACCCGAGCGGCGTCGCGCCGACCGTCGGCACGGTCGCGGTGCCCATCGGCAGCGCCGGCCACCCGCTGCTGACCGGTGCCGGCGACCTCGGCCTGCCGAACTCTGCCCAGGAACGCGAGCTGATCGCCACGCTCGTGGCCCCGCCGACCGGCCTCGCGCCCACTGAGGTGCCCGGCTGGAGCAGCGTGCTGGTCGGCCCGCTCTACCGCGGCACGGAGGTGACCCTCCGATGAGGAACCTGGTCGGGCCGCTGGTCAAGGCGCTGGTGTTCGTGGTGATAACCGGGCTCGCCACG